>Ga0265338_10000747_pt1 | contig 55374 bp, 76 predicted proteins | sample 42126metaG_FD_193579 | JGI IMG/M metagenome (GOLD analysis project Ga0265338, IMG submission 193579) | Rhizosphere microbial communities from Carex aquatilis grown in University of Washington, Seatle, WA, United States - 4-21-26 metaG | ecosystem: Host-associated > Plants > Roots > Rhizosphere... | reverse complement strand
GGACGGCGCGGCTTACACGGAGGCGCGGGCTTACTTGTCAAGCCCGTTGAAAGCAATTCAGGTGATTAGTCACGCGAAGATGCACGGGCATGCATGCGTGCATGATGCGGTACGAGGGATGACACTTGAATGCGAGTACACAGACGGTCGGTACACGTTTCTAGGCGTGGCGGATACGATTGACTGGTAGTTGACAAGTAAGAGGGCAACGCGTAGAGTGAGGGCATGAAAGACACCGGGCTTGAAGAAGCAGCCAAAGAGCTGGGTATCGACCTGACGCCCGTCCGGGCGTACGCAAGAATGATCAATGGCGTGATGGAAATCAGGCACGGTAAGAACGTGATGGCTTACGCCGTTCGGGTAATGCCGGGCTTGTGGGAGTACGTGACGTACGGGCAGGATACGGGGTACGTATCGGGCGATATCATGGCGACAGCGTGCAAGCTGGCTGAAATATGCGGGCTGCCAGAGCTTTACAGCCTCCGTTGACAAGTAGCCGGGCATCGCATAGACTTACAACGTAAGCAGGAACGAGCCTAGAAAGGCTAGTCATGCCAGAGGTAGTCGTAATTACCCAGAAGTCGGATATGAGCGCCTTTGCCCGAAAGATGGAGAAGAGCCCGATCACGTGGCGTTCCGTCGCGGGTCCGGGCGGAACGATCATCCTGGTTCCTAAGGACTAGACGGGCTTGACAGGCTACCAAATACCGGGTAGCTTGTAGACATGCTCGATAACACGTACAGAGACCAGATGTGGCTAATCCAAGATGGCAAGTGCGGAGTCTGCCAGGTATTGTTCACCTGGCAGACATCGAACATGGATCATGAGCACAACGTGTGCCCGCATCACGGGGAAAAAGAATATTGCATCATGTGCATCCGTGCATGGGTATGCAATTCATGCAACCAAAAACTAGCGTCGGTTGACCGGGGCAAGTCAGCTAGTCACCTGGCAGACGCGGAGTCATTCAAGGCCAATCCTCCCGCTGACCAAATCCGGGCAAAGATGGGCTTGCCAAAGCTGGCAGATACACGTAAGATGGCTTACGAGAGCAAGATGACAGCTCCGGTAAATCCGGGCATGTATGAGCCCGTAGAAATAGCTGAGTGGATAAAGGCGCACATTGGCAATGACGGAACGTGCCGGTCTGCGGATGTTCGAAATGAGTTTGATATTCCAGCGCACGTAGCGGGTGTCCTGCGTGAGGAAATGACTCAGTACGGAATCAAGAGCAAGCTTGACCGTAGCGCTCGCGGTTGGCTATTCGAGCTAGCCTAGCAACTTATGCCTCATGAGTTTCCCCTGGTAGTCAGGCTAGCAACTTATCCCTCAAGAGAACGTGTGCCAGGTAGACTAGCAACTTCCATATAGCGGGAAGTCTTGCCTGGTCAGGCACTAAACGCAAAGTCAAGAGCTTGACAAGCCGCAGGCAGTGTCATAAGCTGTAAGTGTAAGGCGGTGCAGGGCAAGGAGGGTCCATCTCCTCTACCTCGCATAGCGGGTCTTGCCTAGCTAAGAACTAGGGAGTTGACAACCTGCCCGGCACCGCATATGCTGTAGCTAAGCACAACGACCTGGAGGGGTTATCATGGGGTTCCACGCAACGATCAACGGTCGCCCGGCACCGCGAGTCAGCGTCACGGCTAGGGTGACCGGGTCTGACCAGCAGCGGAAGTTTCACCAGCTAGCCGGACCTGTCACGGTCACCCGCGTCGGCGTCACAATGCCCGATGCGACGGTAGCTGAGAAGCGTGATGGTGCGCTTCGCCAGGGCACGACCACGGCGGGCAGCCGGAACGGCGTGACGGGATGGGTCAAGGTCCCGCATACGGCTAACCACTACATGATCACGGTTCGTAAGCCGGGCGCCCGTCATGACGCGGTAATCACCGTCCAGCCGCAGACTGTCAAGGGGCAGACGGTATGGGTCGCACGCATGAGGATCGGTCAAGGCGAAGTCAAGCCGATCGGCTACCTGACGCGTGACCGGGCATTCCAGCCCCACAAGATCAGCGAAGAGATCAGGGACGCCGCCATCGGGCAGGTCAAGCGGGCAGGCTGGGAAGCGATCTAACTAGTACCCGGCGGGGGTTGACACGCTAGCCCCCGCCGGGTAGATTGATATTGCAGGATGAAAGATAAGGGAAGGTAAAGACCCCCCATCATTAACGAACTTCGATTCAGAGGAGCCCGGACCTCATTTTTCGCGTAGACTGCCATTGTCTTTCCTAGACAGTGGCATTTTCATTTTTCCCGTATTTCAACTAGAACCTGAACAGTGGCATTAGACGGACCGGGCTTTTTGTGTTTCCGGGTATATGCGGAATAGCCAGTCGATGATCCTGCCTTGTCCCCTGTTCTCCGTTATGTCAAGTATGTTGCCCGAGTAGTTTCCCCGGTAAACGGGCAGTACCGTCGATCCCTCGCTCAAGGCTTCCTTTACTGCCTCATAAGCGGCTTCCGGATCTAGCCCGTCTCCTTGCAGGAGGAGTTCTATCAGAAAGGGTGACTCAGCCGTTGTCATTGCTTCATATGACGTACCCTGTCGCAACGTTACCTCCACGCCTGGGCACACGTCGCCATCCTGGTACTTCCATATTTCACCCGTAAGGGTGCTCCTTCGTCTCGATGCTGAATTCCACGATGTCCTTCGTCTCTGCTGCTGTCCTTACGCCCACCGTCAGTGACACCCTGTCACCGTACTCTGTCTTGTCGTACGTGTCAACCGTTACCCGTCCGAACTCCGTCGCCAGCCACAATATGCTGAACACGGCGTCTTCGCCCAGACCGGCTGCATCTAGCTGTCGTTCTAGCTGCCGCCGGTCTCGCCCGTGTACCCGTCCGTTCCACTTGCTCATACCCGTAGACTACCTTGCCCGGATCGTCGTGTCAACCCCCGGCAGGAAATTTTCTTCTTTGCCGTTCTGCTTGACACGGGCTAGCCGGGCACGTACAGTCGTAGACATCCCAGTGGGGGAGGCAGGAGGGGGACTTTAAATTTGACTTAAAGCTTTTGATTTTTTACTTACCTCTTTACTTACCTTACTTACTCATGTAGGATCAGAACATGACTATCTTCAAGAGACATCAGGAGGACCAAGTGACTACTAATTACGCCACAGACGCCCGCGCGGGCGTACCGGATCAGAATTATGCCCACGTGCCTCCAGCCGCCCGTGTCAGTGCCCCTCAGGGCTACCCGACTCCATCCGGACCACGTTATGCCTCAACGGCTCCTGCCCGTGTCAGCGCGCCTCAGCCCGAGTACGCTCCCCGTGTCCCCGCTCCTGACAGCTACGCTCCTGCGCCTCCGCAGTCTCCGCTGCCTCCCCAGCTAGTACCAGCCGAAGTCAAGTTCCAGCTACGCCAGGCTGCCCTCGCCGCTGCCCGTGACTTCCTCACCAGCCGGTCATACGCCGACAACGCCGAGCGGCTGAAGGCAGAGATCGACCTCGCCAAGTTCTACCTCAGCGAAGACTGATCTTACCCCTTGACACGAGTCCGTGCCGGGTATATGCTCGTCGCATGGACATTGAATACGAGGTAAAGATAACGATCCCTGGCGGGGCACTCCGGTACGAGTCAGGAGATGCCGAAGCCTTCACCACCTCGGTGCTCGCTGCGGCTGCCGAAAACCTGCCGTTTGACCTGGTTGACGACTTGCTCACTGGGATCGGTCCCGGTGACAGCCTGATCGTCCAGGTGATCATCGGGGCGGACTTTCATGGATAAGAAACTGCAAGCTGAGTACGTCATTCCCGGCATACTCGTCAAGTCGTTCGCCGGGCTGCCCGTTGACATGCTCAATACCGCGATCAGTCACATGCGGAACGAGTTCACGTATGAACGGCTGGATGATCTCGTGACTGACATCGGTGATGATGATGAAATGGTAATCCGGATCGTCGTCCAGGTGAGGACGCCCGGTGACTGACTTCATGCCCGACCTTATGTTCGACGAAACGTCGTTCATGTCACGTGGTGCTTGCGTTTCACACGACCCGAAATACTTCGATACGAGCACGAGGGACGGCGTTACGACGATGACCGGTTCCGTCATGATCGACGGGCGGCGCATACCCCGTCGTAACGCCATTTCTTATGCCCGCATGATCTGCATGTCATGCCCCGTTCAGGCTGCATGCCTCGATTACATCACCAGGCACCCGTCAGAGACGTCCATATGGGCTGGACTGCTGCCCGAGGAGCGCAATGATGCCGCTTAACCCGGTCAACCCGGCTGTAAAAGCCGCTCATCAGGTTTACCAGCTTGAAATTGACCACGGGATGACCCACGAACAGGCTCTTCAAGCCGCCCTGACATCCGGATTCGCTCAGATTGAGCGTTTTACGACTCACAATGTCTTCATCGCGCTGATCGACAAGGCTGAAAAGCTCGATGCCGACGATCATGACGCCGATTCGATCTTCTACGACGGCGTTGCCGCTCTTCTGAGCTTCGCGATGGACCTCGAACAGGCTGTTCCAGCCGATGACCGGGCATAGCTACTCCCCGCGAGTGTAATCCTGCGCTGATCGGTATCCTTTTATTAACTTCAGGAGATGACATGGCTTTTGACACTTTTAAGTATGGCAAGCTTGACCCGCATTCGGAGGAAACGCACCCGCGAGTCAAACTGGGTGACCACCTTGACCCTGTGCAGCCGCCATCCGTCGTTGACTACGCCACACGGGTATCCGGATGGCCAATGTACCTCAACGACAGGTTGGGTGACTGCACGTGCGCCGCTCTGGGGCACTCGACGGAGGCTTGGACAACGTACTCACGGGGCACTACGCTGACCCTGCCCGATTCAGATATCCTCAATCTTTACATCCGCGTCAGCGGGTACAACCCGGCGACTGGTCAGAACGACAACGGAGCTGTCGAGCAGGACGTCCTGGCAGAGGTTCAGAAGAACGGCATCGGTGGTCACAAGTTCCGCATGTTCGCCCAGGTTGACCACAAGAACCTCAGCGAGATGAAGCAAGCCCTTGACATGTTCGGCACGGTGTACCTAGGCTTTCAGGTGCCTCAGTCGGCTGAAGATCAGTTCGGCGCAGGGCAGCCGTGGACATTTGTCCCTGGCAGCCCGATTATCGGCGGGCATGCGATCGACTTGCAAAAGTGGGACCAGGATTACATGTACCCGGTGACGTGGGGTCGCCTCCAGCCAATGGATGAAGCCTTCTGGCTCGCATATGGTGACGAAGCATGGGTGATCATCACGGATGACTGGATCGAGCAGAACGGGCTCAACCCGCTTGGTCTCGACCTACAGCAGATGATCGCAGAGTTTGACCAGATCACGGGGCAGCCAGTTCCCCAGCAGCCAGCGGCGAAGACATGCTGGCTGACCAACTGGCTCAAGAAGTTGTTCTAATCAGAGCCCGGTCAAGCCGGGCTCTTTTCTACCTATCATTCAGGAGTTCATTTTGGCAACCTCAAAAGTAAAGTGGGGACCGACCGGAGAAGCGGTCTACAACAGGACGTACAGCCGTACGAAGGATGACGGTACTTTCGAGAACTGGTTCGAGACGGTAGACCGCGTGGTCACCGGCAACCTCGCCCTCGTATATGGCGACCCTTCCACGTGGTCCACCGAAGTCAATGTTGAGTTTGCCAAGCTGACGCATTACATGGACCGCTTCGCCATTGTTCCGGCTGGCAGGCAGTTGTGGGCGACGGGCGTACCCGGCAGGCAGTATTTGTTCAACTGCCATGTGTCGGGATGGGGAGAAAAGTTCAGCGATCACTTCGCGTTTATCTTCATGCGACTGGTCGAAGGAGGTGGCGTAGGAGCGAATTACAGCACCCGGCTCGTCAAGCACTTCGGAGCACCGAAGACATCGGTCAACGTCCGCGTCAACTGCAACCAGGCTCATGAAGACTTCGGCAAGCTTGAGCCCGTTCTCGCTGATGACGGGCGTCATTACGGCAACGGTTTCTGGGTTGACGACACGAGGGAAGGATGGTCGAGGGCGCTTGAGTACCTCATCGACATATCGATGCAGGATTACTCTGATGTCCCCGCTGTCATCGAGTTCGACGTGTCATACATCCGACCTGAAGGTTCACAGCTGGTGTCTTCAGGTGGTACCGCCGCTGGACCGCTGCCTCTCGCCATGATGCTCAAGAACATAGGTGACGTTCTCAACCGGGCACACAAGCAAGGGTACTTCTCTCCTGTTGACCTGATGGAGATCGACCATCACATCGCTGTCGGCGCTGTAGCCGGTGGCAAGCGAAGGTCAGCCAGGATGTCGGTCTGTCACTGGAAAGACCCGTACATCATGGACTTCATCAAGGCGAAGCAGGACGGTTCGAGTCACTGGTCAACCAACATCAGCGTCGAGATCGATGACGAGTTCCTTCAGCAGCTTGCCCTTGACAAGGACCCGATGATGTGCCAGGATTACAGAGCAGAGATCGTTCACGGCGCTGTATGTGATGCCGTACTGTCAAACGGAGAGCCTGGGTACTGGAATTCGGATCTGGCGAAGGTCGGTGAGACGGGCACTATTGTCGCGACGAACCCTTGTGGTGAAATCGCTTTGGAAGCATGGGAAGCCTGCAACCTCGGGCATGTTAACCTCGATGCGTTCATCGACTATGACAACTATGGCGGTGTCAACTATGGTGCCCTCAAAGAGGCTCACGAGTTGATGACGAGGTTCCTCATCAGATCGACATTCGCTGACATTAATGATTCGCGACAGCGGGCGATTCAGGATAAGAACCGCCGCATAGGTCTCGGGCACTTCGGTGTCCAAGCCTTCCTAGCCAAGCAGGGAATCAAGTACTCCGATGCCGCTCATTCGAAGGCGGGCAACGGCGTGGCGAACCTCGCGGGGCAACTTCGTTACCTGCGCGGGGTTGTGCGTGAAGAGGCGAGAAGGTATGCTTTCGAGTTGAGGATTCCAGAGCCCGTGAAGGTCACGTCGGTCGCGCCTACGGGGACGATCGCCAAGATGCCGGGCACTACAGAGGGCATCCACCCGGTTTACGCCAAGTGGTACGAGCGCCGCATCCGCTTCTCGAAGAGGGATGAGCGGGAGTTCGAGCAGGTCATGGATTACATGTCGCAGGGCTTCACCGTCGAAGACGACGTTTACGATCCATCGGGCATGACGGCTGTCGTCGTCTTCCCAACGGAAGACATCCTCGTCAGCCAGGTTCGAGACCTCGTGGAGCGTTACGACCTTGACTTCGATGAGTCTGTTGTCGAAGCGGCTGACGAGATCAGCCTCGAAGACATGCTCGCCTTCCAGGCGATGTACCAGGAGTACTGGGCTGACAACGCGGTATCGTACACTGCCAATATCGCTGATGGGCAATATTCTTCCCCGCAGCTTCAGGAAATTTTGGCGAAGTACTTGCCAAGGCTGAAGGGAACGACTATCATGGTGGATGCAAGCAGGGAACAAGCACCGTACAATAGGATTACACGTGAGGATTACGAGGCGGCGGCTGCGAAGCTAGTCGAGGACTCAACGAGTGAGGAATGTTCCAGTGGGGCTTGCCCTGTTAAGTAGTCTCTGGTAGTATCCGGGTATGAGACAAGTCAAGCTAAAATCGGGTACTACCGAGACTACCGCCTGGGTCGACAAGGAAGTCAGACCGGGCAACACGGTAACACTCAAGGACGATCCTGGTACAACGTGGGAAGTCTTGTGGGTTAGCGAGACTGAAGACGCGATGCCCGAGAGGGGCTGGAGAGTCGGAGGCATCGACTCGCCGCTGATTTGACATGTAATCCTGGGTGTGGTACTGTAATCCTATACAGATGAATAGCACGACCGTCGCTGGCTCGACGCGGGAATATCGGGCACTATACGCACATGGTGTTAGCGGTAGCACGGCGGTCTCCAAAACCGTTGGCGTGGGTTCGAATCCTACTGGGCGTGCTGACTCGAAGACGTGATCCGACCCTAGGAACGGAAGCAAAGAATCGAGCGCGTGGGACGGCGAGACAGTCCCTACATTCCGATGTCGTTTAACCAGGCAGGACGCCAGGCTGTTAACCTGGCTATCATGGTTCGAATCCATGCGTCGGAGCAAGGTCTAGCGCTAAGCGATAAACGGGCAGGCTAGACCTAGGCAGATCAGCGCTCTAACCCGTGAGTGCCTGACAGTTAGTAGGGGACGCGCGTCCGAACGCTGTTATGCTGATCATATGCACCCATCGTCTAATGGATCAGGGCACTAGGCTACGAACCTAGTAATAGGGGTTCGACTCCCTTTGGGTGTACGTGTTGGTCGGGATTCTTACTCGACTAAGGTGGCAACTTGACATGAGCGCTTATGTCGGATAGCTTACGGCGGTGGTCGCCGGTTCAAATCCGGTCACGGGTCTAAGTGCCCGTGTAAGTCTCAGCGGTTAGAGCTATCGCCCTGTACTCTTGTTGTGATTTCCGAGACAAGCAAAACAAATCGGGCTACACGGGCTATCGTGTATGGGGTAGCGCATCTGCTTTGGGAGCAGATAGGCAAGGTTCGAGTCCTTGTAGCCCGACGATCGAAGGAATATCATGAATCTGAAGATGCTTGGCGAGCGGGTCGAAGGTGATCCCGTTCTCCAGTACAAGATCCACAAGTTCATGGCAAGAGTGTGGCTGATCGTCACGTTGCCCTTGCTGGCACTAGCTGTATTCGAGCCTCATGTTTGGCTCACTGTTGGTGTTGCTTACGTCATGGTCGCGAGTAATTATGCCAACTGGGCAACAGATAACGGCGCAATGGCGGCAGCCAATGCTTCGACAGATGAAGATATAACAAAGTTTTCGCAAGAAGAGTAACGACTAGGTGTGGGAAAGCTTGGTTAATCTGCCTCCCTCGGACGGAGGAGAACGCTGGTTCGAATCCAGCCACCTAGACAAGGAAGTCTGCGCAGGCTTCCCAGTCCCCACGGGGGTTCGAATCCCTCCAGGTAGGAACGTGGGGGCGTTATGTGTCTGTACGCCAACGGCAGAGCGAGTCCGGCTGAGAACCGGCGGTTCGAGGTTCGAATCCTCGTAGGCACACGTAAGCCGGTCCACTCATGGTTCAACTCCATGACTCGCGGTTTGACTCCGCACACCCTGTAAGTTAAGGTGGACAAGAGATCCGGGCGTTGTGGACGGGTGACTTGGAGGAAACATGCCAGATGTGTGGTACATGCCACCGAGGTCGAGCTACGAAGATGTGTTCTTGCCCGGCGATACGAAGGCATATGAAGAGTACCTGGACGACCTATACTGGGTCATCTACAAAGATTTTGACACAGTGTCACGCTTGAACTTGACAAGCGGGCACGAAGTTTGATACGATGGCTTTGCGCGGTAGTGAAACAGTATCATGGTGGGCTCATAATCCATCCGTTGCGGGTGCAACTCCCGTCTGCGCAACGAGACCTGGAATGTCTCAAAACTTACCCTGGTCCTGACGAGTTACGGTAGGCGACCTGTAGGATGTCGTTAAAAGCCTAAGACGCGCGATAAGGCGTCTCTAACCACTTATCGGGCTTCAGGTGCTAGTCGCAAAAGAGCATCTAACTTGCCCTTCTGGTGTAGAAGCAACATGCGTGCCTTCCAAGCATGAGTCGCGGTGGCGGAATCCGCGAGGGGCTCGTCGTCCTGGGTATAGACGCTAAACTATCCCCGAATGTAGCCTCTCGGCTGAAGGGGCGCTACGGTACATTAAGATCAGCCGGGGACGGCTGTGGGACACCTCTCAAAAGTCCTGCGACAACTCTCCCAGTAATGCCCGGTAGCTGGGGTGCTCAACACCGGGTTATGGTCGGTTAGCTCAGTTGGTAGAGCACCCGGTTGAAGCCTTTGTGATAGACTTCAACGATGGCTTCAAAAGAGTATCAGAAGCAGTGGCATCAAGACCACAGAGAAGAACGGATGCCAATTCTTCGCAGGCAGAAACGTGAACGACTCGATAACATGAGGCTCTGGATTCAGGAACTCAAAGAGTCAGAACCGTGTGTGGATTGCGGACTTAGGTATCCTTACTGGGTGATGGACTTCGATCATCTTGACGGAAAAGTATTGAACGTTTCGCAAGCAGTACAGCACGGATGGGGTCGCGAGCGACTTCAAAGTGAGATTGACAAATGTGAACTAGTATGTTCTAACTGTCACAGAACAAGAACACATAACAGAAGAACACATGGCTCTCTAGCTGAGACGGATTAGCGCTCGTCTGAAGAACCTGAGAGGGTGGATCGTTACCACCGGGAGCCACTGCTGGTACATACGCCAGATGATGAGTAATGAGGGAACCAGATCCCGAAGCGCTCACGAGCACAGCGCCGGATTATTTCCGGGTCGAGCCAAGTGTTCATGTATCAGTAGCATGGTCCCATCGTCTAGCGGTGAGGATGCCAGGTTCTCAACCTGGTGACCGGAGTTCGAGTCTCCGTGGGACTACGCTAGGATGGTACAGACGAAAGGAGAGACATGCTACTCATCATTATTGTTGTCGTCCTGATTGTTCTGCTACTTGGCGGCGGCGGCTTCTGGTACAGAGGTCGTTAAGCTTGACAAACCGAGCCATCCCGGCTAGGATGGCAACATGCATCGTTAGTGTAGCGGGAACACGTCACCCCGTCAAGGTGATATCACGGGTTCGAATCCCGTACGGCGCGCTCCGGAGGATCTACGTTTGGGTACGTACAGCCTGCGTAAGCCGGGCATCCGATGGTATGTGACCGTAGTGTTAGCGGATAGCACGAGACATTGCCAATGTCTTAGGGTGGGTTCAAATCCCATCGGTTGCTCGCTATAGCCCCGTGTAAGCGTTTTGTCGATCTGGTTCGCTTCAGTGGAAATAAAACCAGTGGATATGGTCCCATCGTCTATGGGTTAGGATGTCGGGTTTTCACCCCGACGAACAGGGTTCGACTCCCTGTGGGACTACGGGTCTACTTTATTCATCCTAGGCAATGTCGCATGACCACCTGCGCCGTGGAGTGAGCGCCCAAGTGGCAACCCATACAGGAATCATGCAGCTAGCTAGTGACACGGTGTCGAAGCTGGCAATAGGGTAGACTTGAAAACGATCCGGTTCGCGACCGGACAGGGGCGCTGTGCAGAAGCGTTCCCAAGCCGGTGACAGCGTTCACTCTCGACGGATAAAACGGAAGCTAGAGTATGGAACGTATCTCTAGCACTGCAAGGTTTCTCGTAGGCTTCCCTTAATAAGCTTGCCAATGGGGTTGGGTCCAACGACCAGGATGCTCTGGCAGGGCGTTCTAGCCGGGGGTAGCACTCGGTGACTCCACGCAGCAACGTACGGCTGTCAGTGTGGGCTACTGGTGAAAAAGCCTTACATGGGGCTATCGTTCAACGGTAGGACTGCTGTTTTGCAAGCAGCGGATTAGGGTTCGATTCCCTATGGCTCCACGGCTTCATGGTGGAACGGCAGACACGCTAGTCTTAGGAACTAGTGCCTCCGGGCGTCTCGGTTCAAATCCGAGTGGAGCTACGCGACGACAAGGCAGGGTTCGAATCCCGGCTGGCTCAATTGAGCCGGATAGTGTAGTGGCAGCACGACTGCGACACAGATCAAAAAGTTTGACGCAAGTAAGTCTGACCTGCTGGCGATCTATATAGTTCCTCTCAAGAAAGTTGTAATTCTTGAGTCTAAATGCTACGATGGTCGTACAACAGTCACCCTGGAAGGTACGGTCCCGGCGGACCAGCACGCCTTGAAAGCGTGAGGCGGGGAAACCCGTGGGGCTCGACACCTCTACCTTCCTCTGAGCGTGGCTCGGCTGGTTGAAGAGGCTTGCCTGATAAGCAAGTTTCGATGGGTTCGATTCCCATACGCTCTACTCAAGGAGAATCATGGCTTGCAGAGTTGACAATCATGAGTCCCCGAGAATCACGAGCACATCTTCTGGTCAAGACCGTCACGGCAACAAGTGGACGACGGTAAGCTGGAAGTGTGATTCGTGTGGTGTTGCCTGGACGGAGACATCTGGTCCGGGTGCTTAATGGAAGATTCGCATAGCGGCTTATTGCGCTGGTTTGCTAAACCAGTAGGCTACGGTCTCATGGGTTCGAATCCCATATCTTCCTCCGGATGTGCGGGTAGTACTAGTCCCGTATAAGCCCGAGCGAGCCTGGAAAGAACTCATCCGAAGTCCGGAACTAAGGTGAGGGAAGCAGAGGCGGACGGAGGATAAAGAGGTCCGCCCTGTGCGGGCACCCACACCCACCAACATGGGTCGTGAAAGGTCCGGTGACCTAGCGCGCATGACGAGTTCGACTCTCGTACGATCCACGGGTGGCGACTCCACTTACGCCCGACTTGCTGACGTGTCGTTAAATTGTCAGCCTATGCCCGGTTAGCTCAAAAGAAGAGTAGCGGTTTTACAAACCGACGACGAGGGAGCATTACCTTCACTGGGTACGCAAGGGTAGGTTAAACAGTCATCCTGGTTCCGGTCTGGGATGTCGGGCAGAGACCAGCTCGCGGAGAGAAAAGTGAAGGTGTCAAATCCTTCTCCTTGCCCCTGATGCCGCTTTAGCTCACCCGGCTAGAGCACCTGTCTTGTAAACAGGAGGTACTCGGTTCAAGTCCGAGAAGCGGCTCGTTACTGTGAATGGCAATATTCCCGTCAGAGGTGCCGCTTGACTTCGCGTCCGGAAAACGGGTAGCCCCAGGAATTCGCTGGTCGCTCTGAGAGTTCACAGTACATGCCCTGCTGGTTCAATGGCAGAATACGTCTTTCGTAATGACGTGATCGGGGTTCGACTCCTCGGCGGGGATCTGGATGAAGCGTACGATCTTGGCTCTTAACCAAGTTGTCGGCGCGAGGAAGGACGCTTCCGTTTCCAGTACGCCCGGATGTTAGCGACGGTAACCAGCCCGATGCCGGGCGCTATTCCTTGCTAGTTCAGTGGCAGAACACTTCCTTGGTACGGAAGAGGTCCAGGGTTCGATTCCCTGGTGAGGATCTTGACAAATGATATTTTGATAGGTTAAACTAATCATGGTCCCTTCGTTCAACGGACAGGACAGTAGCCTTCTAAGCTACTCATGAGGGTTCGATTCCTTCAGGGACTACGGTCGCGGCAGAAGCTTGGCTAGCATGGCGAGATGCCGACCTCATAAGGATGCGCGCCTGATCAGCGTGATAAGTCTGAGGGACAGCACGAGTAGGCACGTGCGCGGCTACCAATGGTCTTGTAGTACAAAGGACAGTACTAGCCCTTCCTAAGGGCAGGATCTCGGTTCGATTCCGGGCAGGACTACGCTCCCCTTGTCCCGAGGGGCACTCCGTTAAGTCGGTAAAAATCGGGGCACAAGCGCTGCAAGCATTAAGGTGATGCACCAGACTCTTAATCTGGGGAACACGGGTCGGTACCGTGGCGGTGTACTGACCGGGATTCGGACGGTTTGACGAATCTTGTCTTATAAGCAAGCTATCTGGGTTCAATTCCCAGCCGGTCTACCGGAAACTCCCCCAACGAGGTCCGGGCGCGACTCAGTAGATAAGCGCCGGGGGGTTGTGAAAATACGGACGCGCCATGCCTCTATCGTTCAGCGGTAGGACAGCGGGCTTTTACCCCGCGTACCAGGGTTCGAATCCTTGTGGGGGCACTGAGCAGTGAATTGCCCGACACCACGGTTAGCTGCTGCTCTTCATTTCGGGATCGTTCAACGGCAGGACTCAAGGCTCTGAACCTTGCAATTGGAGTTCGAATCTCTGTCCCGAAGCTGGATCACCGGATTCTCCGGAGAATGGAACGCGCGAGCTGCGACCTGTGATCCTTCATTGACCGTTCGTTCAACGGCAGGACGCGGGGTTTTGGTCCCCGCTATCGAGGTTCGAATCCTTGACGGTCAGCCTTCGACTGTGTAGACTCCAGTCATGAACATACCTGAAGCCATAGGTCGGTGCCACGGCACTACCGGGCGACCCAACGATCCTTACTGCTACCACCCTGGTCCGGGCATACTGCCCGTTTGGGAGTCTGACCTGCTCGCATGGGTCGTCGTCCTTCTGTTCATCGGGGCAGTTGCCTTCGCCGTATGGAAGACGAGCAAGAGCATCCGTTGACTCTCATGCCTCAGCGTGATACGGTCGTTATATGGAACCTACTGAAGAAGAAATGATCGAGTGGCTTCGTGTCCTCGGTCTGCCCGAAGAAGAGTTCCGTAAGGCCATTAGACCTTACTTCGCTGACACGGGGCAAATGAACATGTACATAGAGGAACGACGACCTCTTGAGGTCGTCAGGTATGAGCGGGCAATTCAAGATGTGCCTTCAAATTTCAGTACACCTACAAAGCCTTTCTTCATTGAAGAGCTACAATCGGGTCATTACAAAGGTAGGCACGGGAAGCGCTAGACTAGCTGAAGATAGATCTATCATTTCTTTCTCGAAAGGCTAGTCACTATGGCTAACTTCGCAGGACTTACCTTCGCCGTGGTTCCGGTCGTGACTGGCGCAGGCGCTCTCAACACTGGTGCCGTTACTCTCGGCACGACGATGATCGCAGCGATCATCGACCCTAACTCAACCCAGCGCATCTTCAACCCGCAGGCTGAGGGCAACGCGGTTGCATCTTCGGATAACGCCACCAAGTGGCTGCCCGTCATCACCAAGTTCACAGGTACTACTCAGGTTGACAACTACTGGGCACCAGTTTTCGTTCAGCAGACAGGTGCTACTTCAGCACCTAAGACCGATGTCGGTCAGGTTCAGATCCTTCTGACTCCTGCCGCTGCCAACGTCGTAGAGGCATCATCCGTGCTTCAGTTCTACGTCAGTCCGCAGGCTCTCCTGATCACCGCAACCGGAACCTTCTAGCTCTTGACACAACAACGTTAGTACGATAGATTAGCCCTGTGCCCAACGGTACGGGGCTTTTCTCGTTTAAGGAGGATTCATGCCCTACATGATTATCGAAGTTGCATCCGGATCAGAGCGGGTAATGAGCAGCTTTTTCACCAAGGAAGTGTCTATGTCGGATGGCGTTGACACTATCAGGGGCAAGGTTATCGAGATCGGGCAGGAACTACATACACAGGAGGAAGAATGAAGCAAGGAACGATGGTAAGGCTCAAGGTCCATCCCGAAATCTTCGGGAGCGTGTCCGCGACGGAGCCGGGGAGATTTCGGGTGACGTGGCGTCCCGTCCTGCATGAAGGTGAGAGGCGTCCTTCGCCTCGCATGCGTGTTTGGTACGACAGTGACAACAATTTCGTGGAGGCGGCTCATGCTTAACTTCCTCGGAGACAGGAAGCGGTGGTTCTCACCGACCGTCAACGATCCGGCAGCACAAGATGTCTACCGTGACATCAACCGGGTAGAAGTAGAAGACGACGCTGACGCTAACCTCGTTAGCTCGAATGTCAGGGACAATGATGACCCGTTCGGCAACGACTGGCATCTACCTTGCATCGACCTCGACTACGAGGCTCATCTTGAGCCGTCAACTACACCGGGGCACTATCACTTGTACCTCAACAGGCATATCACGTGGGATAAGTACGTCGATCTGCTCGACGCCCTTTACAATGCCGGGCTGATCGAGTTCGGCTTCTGGCACCTGTCGAAGGAGCGCGGGGGCACATTCGTTCGCATGCCGGGCACTCAGAAGCCAGGTCGGTGAACTACCAGGTAGTCGATGGCTGCGTGACTGCGAAAGACATCGCCGCCATGACTATGCCTGAGTATGTCGAGTTCAGGAAGAATCTGTCACCTGATATTGACATCCCGCCTGCAAGGGGCATATTCGAGCCCGTTATCGTTCGAGGGGAGGTTAAAGATGGACCAGCCGAGAAACCCGATGAGAACAGGCAGCGTGAGCCTCGACCTCGCCCTTGGACGCGGATGGCGGCGCGGCTGCATAATCGACATTCAGGGGAAGACAGGATCAGGGAAGACGACTCTGGCAGAGCACGCCGTTCACGCGCTGGAGAGCGACGACGCAGCCTTGTGGATACCTCTGGGTACCGAAGTTCCAACTCGGTGTCAAAACGTCGTCCTCGCTCGTCCTGAAAGCGCTGAAGAGGCATTCACGGTGATCAACGCAGCCTTGTGTGAGGGGGCTGCGCTGATCGTCGTTGACACCGCCAATGGTCTCGTACGGCAGCGTGAGATCGACGGAGACCCGTCATACGTCCCCGATACTCACCGGGAGTACAAGTTCGAACTCGCCATCGTCAAGACATTGTGCACCGAATACGGTGGCAGCGTGATGTTCTTGTCGATGCCCCGGGCTAACCAGCATCCCCCCATCAGGGGAACGGGCATCAGCGAAAAGGCTCAGCAACGAGTCAGCCTTAAAATACAGTCAGAGCACCAGGACGGAACAAAGCGGGTAACCGCCCGTGTTGCAGGTACTGACAAGTACGCAGACTTCGATATCAAGCCGGGAACCGGGATAGACTGGGCGACCGACTTGCTGCACACAGCGGTTGAAGCAGAAGTTATTAATTTCCGGGGATCATGGTATTACCTGAACCATACCCGCGTGCAGGGATTCGACAGAGCCGCTCATTACCTTCGGCAAAATCCGCAGTATGCGAGTGACCTGTATGAGTACCTGACGGGAAACGTTTAACAGTCGGGGCAGGTAGACTATAGTTAACCTGCCCCGACTATCCCTGGATTCGCCGTGCACGCAAATATCTACTTCCTATCAGCCGTCGGCACCGTTATCGCTACGATATTCGGGGCAGTGCAGTACGTGGTAAGGTCACGGAAGAAGCTGATTGAGGAAGCGGTTACCATGGCCATTCACAGGGTTGTCGAAGAACTCTTCGACCCGCTGGACAAGCGGGTAACGATCGTAGAGACCAAGATGGACTTGTTCTGGCAGAAGCTTGCCGGTGACATGGCGCGTGTGCTTCATCACCCGGAGCCAAGCCGGGTTAATATTGACCTACTACTTGACGACCTAATGGATGGCACGATGACTCCGGAAGGAACAACAGAACTGGCTGGTTACCTGAGAATAATCCGCGACTGGGAGCCTGGGCAAGACGTTGGGTTCGTCGTGTACCCAGGCGAGCAGGTAGCGGCGGCAATACTATTGCACACGCTAGACCACGTAGCACCGGAAGGAAAGTAATGACACAGGGGAGCACTAGGCTAGTTGACCTGGCGGATCGACAGCTACTTCAGATTGACTCAATTGTCGAGAAAGCCTTGAAGACACCTAAGAGATCGATTAGGTGGCTGCAAGGTGTAGTCGGCGTACTCGTCCTCGGTGCTATCTTCATCGCTTACCTGTACTTCGGGCAGGTTAACCTCACTCACTCAGTCCAGCAGCAGTCTCAGACGATCCAGCAAGGGGCTATCGCCTCATGTGAAGCCGGTAATGCCCGAGCCGTGACCGACGTTCAGAACTGGGATTACTTCATCGGTATTCTTACCCGGAATGACAAGAAGCCAGCCGACCTGGCTGAAGTGAAGGTCATCGAAGCCCACATCGCCAAGGCTGACATTGTAAGAGATTGCGCCAAGGTATACGGAAAGTAAATGCCTGTAGACCCGCTGTTTGACATACCTCGTCCTTTCGTACCGAAAGACGAGCCACCGGATTTCCGTCGCGAGTTCTGGCAGCAGGCTCCCGATATGCGACCCAACCGGGGCAGTGATAGGATGGCGACGTTGAAGGTCTGCCGGTATGCCAACGGCAAGCACGAGTCTCCTCGTGCTTCCTGGTGCCCTCACTTCGAGCGTGAAGATGAGACGGGCAAGCGGATCAGACCCGATTGGACAGTGCAGTGGGATAAGGTAGGTGATGGTAGTGGCATTTAAGGACAGGTTCGGGTTCGTACGGCGCAGGCAAGCTCCAGAGCCGGTGAGGCGACTGCCTCAGCCTGATACGCATGTTCGTGTCGTCGGTCGCACGGATAACAAGGCGATGCCGGATTATTACCGTAAGCAGGCAGTGTCATCGATGACGCCGACCCGCATTCCCGGTTCGAGTGGTGAATGGCTTCCTTATTACCACCCGGAAGCTGGCGATGAAGAATTCAGTGTCAGGTACGTCACTCCACCGTCTGACTGGGGGGACGACCTCAACGCGGTTGACGACGACGTTGAGTACACTATCAGTCCTTCATCTACGTCCAACCCTGCCCGCCCAAGGACTCGCGCCCTCGGTTATAACGAGCAGACAGGTACGATGAGGGTCCAGTTCCGGGACGGCGAAGTGTATGACTACCATGACGTGACTCCCGAGCAGTGGCAAGGTATCAGCCATTCCTGGTCACCGGGCAAGTGGATGTACAGGAACTTGCCGAACGGGTATACTCGCCTGGCATAAGTTAAATTGGAGCACACATGGAGTACAAGGACTTCAGCGATGTCATCTCTTGGATGCACGGTCGCGTTGACGCACTAGACCTTCTCATGCGCAAGACTTTCGTGACGCGGTTCTACGTTAGCGTCGTACCACTCAAGAGGTATGCGCCGCCTCATACGGCGAGAGGTCAGGAGATCGACGAGCCGTACAGGTATACTCGCAGTCTCATCTTGCATGTTCCGCCGTTCCGGCGCGGTATCGCTGTAGGCTTGTGGAGCAAAACGGGACTCAAGGAAGACGAAGCCATGCTGAGGGCTGTTCGAACCCGTCCCCCTACACAGAGCGAATTGGAGTTCTGGGATGGTGATCACACGAGAGATGTGTCGTTCAGTCATGGAGTCCGTAGCCGAGTACGCCAGGGGAGACCTGGACTGCGAGATGGAGCTACTAGAGATGCTGGATCTGATGTGGGCTCATGAAATACTTGACAGGTACGGGGTGACTTGATGGGTCTGTTCGAGCAAGCGGGCACCCAGGAAGGGATAGAACGTGCAGCTACGAGGATCAAGAACCTTGGTAAGACGGACCTCATGGACTGGCTTGAGGTGGCGATTCCGGGCATGGGCAGGCACTTGGAGATGTACCGGAGGTCAGGTGATAATGCCCACCTAGCCGAGGTAGCCCTTGCCAACATGGTAGTCACCATGGTAGTATCGGAACTACTAGAGAAGGAGGGAATCTCATGAACGACTACGACTTCCAGCAGGAACTCGGTTACATCGAGGGGCATGACCCTTGGGAGCACAGCATCGGCGGCGGTTACGATCTTGAGAACAGAAGGTGGAACCGGCTCGTTAACAGCCGTGGCGGCAGCCGTTTTGGTCCTGCTCCTACATCCGGCTTCTACCTGCCGTTCCAGCTAATGCTGATGTTCGCGGGCATCATCCTCATCATCCTTGTGGTTATGGCGTGAAGGTAACGGCGAAGACCAGGAAGAAGACGCACCAGTGTGGCTTCTGCCAGACGAAGCATCACGACCTGTGCCCTGTGAGTATCAAGGGAGCGGCTGGCGGTCCTGCTAGCGTTTGGTACTGCTCTTGCGCTACAGCCGGGCATGATCCGGATAATATCAACGTTGAAGTTGACGAAGAAGACGAGACCGGGTAGACTCGGATTAACGGAAGGATCAAATATGTTCATCAGGGAAATTCACGATTTCTACACGAACCTGATTGAAGACCTTGACAAGGAAGGCAAGGCAGCCCTCGAAGTTGCCAAGGCTGACCTGACTCGCCTCGGTGAAACGGTCAAGGCGAGTGTCACCGCTGAAGAGCAGGTGTTGCTGCAACAGTACCAGGCAGCGGCTCCTGAGATCCAGCAGGCATTGCAGGTCGTCATTCAGTCACTAGAGCAGGCGATCATCGCCGCGCTGAAGCAGTACGGACTGTAACATCGAAGCCCGGACCAACGTCCGGGCTTCTTTGTATATCCTAGTGTTTATACACTAGGAGATGACATGGAGCTTGACGAGGAACTCGATGTATTCGAGGGATACGAAGACGAGACTGACTCTGAGAGGGAAGCCCGAGAGGGTACAGAGGTCATACTCGACGAGGTTACCCAGGCGAATGTCAATAGCATGGTTGACCGCTTGATGAAGGTCAACGACATTATCTCCGGTCATCCTTTGCGTAACTACCAGAGACCTTTCGCCCGTCGCATGTTCGAGTCCCTCATCATTGATGACGGGGCGAAGATCACGGCTTTGTTCGCCAGGCAGACGGGAAAGAGCGAGACAGTAGCGGATGTCGTCGCTACGAGCATGATCATGTTCCCGCTACTCGCCAAGGCTTACCCGGAGATGCTGGGAAAGTTCAAGGGAGGCGTATGGGTCGGTGCCTTCGCTCCCGTTGACGAGCAGGCTGACACGCTATTCGGTCGCATCGTATCCCGGTTGTCGTCGGATGCGGCTCAGGTTGTCATGGCTGATCCCGAGATCAACGCGAGGCTCGATGGCAAGGGAAGGACGGTATACGTCCGGTTCCTCAACAGCACGGAATCCTTGCAGGACGGCAAGGGACACAGTTACGTCAGGAAGACGACGGCTCACCCGAGGGCGACGATCGAAGGTCGTACGTACCACCTGATCCTCATTGACGAATGCCAGGGAGCCGACGACCGCGTAGTTGACAAGTCGATCGCCCCGATGGGTGCCGCCAACAACGCGACGATGATCATGACGGGAACGCCGACATATACGAAGAACGTCTTTTATGAGCAGATCGCGAAGAACAAGCGGGCGCTGACGAGGCGCGGGCGCACAAGGGCGAATCACTTCGAAGTTGACTGGCGCGAGGCAGCTAAAGAAAACGCTTATTACAAGAGGTTCGTAGAGGGAGAGCTTCTCCGTCTCGGTGAAGACAGTGACGAGTTCAAGCTGTCATATCGTTTGATGTGGCTGCTCGACAAGGGAATGTTCACGACGAGTGCGAAGCTGGACGAGTGCGGCGATGTATCGATGCAGTCCCTGGTCAAGCAGTGGCACCACACTCCTGTCGTCGTCGGTATTGACTGCGCCCGGAAGCAGGACAGGACAGTAGTCACCGTCGTCTACGTTGACTGGGACCATCCCGACGAGCTTGGCATGTACCATCACCGTGTCCTCAACTGGCTCGACCTCGAAGGAATGGACTGGGAAGAACAGTACTTCCAGATTGTCGAGTTCCTCGCCGGGTACAATGTGTGGAAGATCGGGATCGACGTCGGCGGCGTCGGCGACGTTGTAGCCCAGCGTTTGAAGATCCTGATGCCCCAAATTGACGTGATAGAGATAGGCAGCGCGCAGTCGGACCAGTCTGACAGGTGGAAGTATCTCCGCAACCTGATTGACAGGCGTCAGGTGATGTGGCCTTCTGGTGCGAAGGTAAGGAAGCTGAAGGTCTGGCGTCGTTTCCGTCAGGAGATGGAAGACCTTGAAATCTTGTTCAAGGGTCCGTACGTCTTGGCTGAGGCACCGAATATGCGTGATGCCCATGATGACTATGCCGACTCTCTCGCCCTCGCCTGCATACTTACACGGGACTATAACGATGAAGAGGTCGGAACCATTGAAGTTATGCAGAATCCTTTCTACACCAGGAACAGGCGCAGATACGAAGGGCGATAGTCCCGTATGATATAAGGGTGAGCACGCCGAACAGTTTTCCGCCAATTTACGACGGCACGTACAATGCCGACGATCCTCTTGTCGCGCCCTGGTGGATTCCCGGCTGGACAAATCAGAATCCTAAGAACATCCTTGCCAGCACGTCCAATGTCTTCGGTCCCCGCTTCCCGACCAACCTGGCGTTCGTCAACATCGTCGGTAACTACTTCGACTCGAACTCTTCGGGCGTACCCGGCTACCTGACATTGATGATGAGCGACAACATCACGGTTCAGGATACGGTCAACAGTGTCACGAGTTATTACAGGCTGCCCGCTCGGCTGACAGGTACGACGAACAACCCGACATCGTTCTCACTGAACCAGTGGGGATCAGGACTTTTGTACTTGAATCTCGGTTACCTCAATATCGAGGTATTCGCGACAGACCAGACAGCTTCCGGCGTGACCATCACGACTGACTCGGGCAACTCGCTTTATTACTTCGTGATTGAGCACTTTCCCGGTGGCAGGACTTACCACATCCAGGTTCCGGCATCGGACTCACCCGGTCCGGTTGACATCGAAACCTTGATTGTCTCGGGCACGGTCAACCCGTACAAGTACGACCCGGTATTCCCCATGTCGAACATGTGGACACCGGAAGAAGAATATAACGTTATCGCACCGTATTCGGGGTACTAATGTCTGCTGCATCTGGTAAGCACACTGGTCTTGGTAACCAGAAGAAGCCCAAGGGATGGGAAAGCCCGCCTCCGCTACCTGCTCCCGACTCTCCCGACTTCGCCGCGTGGGCATCACAGCCGCAGCGTGACACGTCGGGTGTCAACTCTGGCATGGTCGGGCATACCAGTAAGCCGAGAGAAGCGAGCGAGCCCGACACGAACCCTCACAGGATCAACCTCGATACGACGGGCGCTGAAGTTGATTCCGACGTCGCGGCTATGCACGCGGCTCATGCCGACATCGCTAACGACGAGCAATTCGGTGATCACAAGCCAGCACCGGCTAAGACGAAGCTCGGCGGGGGTGAGATCGACACGGGAGGCATCGCCGACTTCCAGGCTAAGTTGCTAGCCGACAGGGCGTCTCGTGGTGTTCCAGCCAATGGTGACTACACCCAGAAGAAGTCTGAATGGGAAAAGGCGGGCGGTGCGTCTGGTTCAGGAACTGCTGAGGAAGCGCACGCGATGCTGACTGCTCACAGGAACGAGGCTGACGCCAAGCCAGCAAGGGCTGTCAGGGCGGCGAAGACGAATGTCACGCAGAAGAAGGCTCCTCGGGCATCAGCAGAGATACCGACAGCCATAGCGACGGAACAGGTTAAGACGCCTGCTCCAGCGAAGCCAGCTATTGCGGAAGCTCCCAAGGTAGCGCCGGAACAGCCAGCGAAGACTCCTGACGTGTCGCCACCCTCTCCCGCTGCTTCCGAGTCACGACCGGCTACACCAGCTACCGGCAAATTGACCCGTGTCGGCAACCCCTTTGCGGGCAGGTCAACTCCGACGAGCTTCGCCGTTCCCCAGAATGAGTCGGGTACGAAGGTCAAGGTATACAAGGAGAAGACGAGTGCCCCGGAGGCTGCTGCCGCACCTGCTGAGGCACCCAAGAGCCGGTATGTCGAGCCAGAGAAGCCATCGGCACCCGCTCCTGCTTCAGCACCTGTTCAGGCACCTGCTCCATCACGCCCTGCCGCTCGCCCTGCGCCACCGGCTCCTGTCGTTCCTGTGTCTCCAGTAAGGACGGCACCGCAAACGGGTGCCGCATCTTCGAAGGTCATCGGCGGCGGTAACGTGCCGACGCTTTCACCCGCCCAGATGAAGGAAACTGTACAGGATACCCCTCCTGCAACACAGGCAAGGCAAGTAGTATCTACCCCGGCTGCCCCCGCTCCAGACAAGACGGCGCGGGCTCCAAGGTCATCTAAGAGCATTGGTGACGGATGGAGTGATGGCGGTGTTCACCACCACGTGCACAACTACTACGGCGGGCAGCACTTCGGTGACGTTTACCATAACGCGGGCGGCGTCCAGAACATCGGGGGCAGCGTCTCAATCGGTCAGTCCGGTGGAAGCGTCGGCGGTGGCAACAGCAGACCCGGTGGAACTACAGGGGGAGGATCTAGTCGCTCTCCTGGCGGAACTTCTGGCGGGCACGGGCGTGCCTACGGTAAGGCTTCGCCTACTCAGTTCGCCCTCCACACCTTGATGAACTCGACTGTCAACGGCAAGTCACTTAACGACCATGTATTCCATGCGACGGGCGAGCATTTCGAGCAGCACGATTCTTCGGGTTCCCGTATTGGTGACGTTCACTCGGACGCCCACAAGGCTAGGAATGTACGTGGTCACGAAGCGGCGCACCATGCGGCGGACGCATACCATGCCGATTATGCGCAAACGAGGCAGCAGCGCCAGTCGAGCCGAACACCTGCCGCTCCTACTCTCGGACAGCAGTTCACTCCATAAGGCGCTACCATATTAATGAACCTCACGTAAGGATTAAACATGGCAACATTCGCACAGCAGCCTCAGGACGACAACCTGGTTACGGGCTGGAACGTACAGGGAAACTTCACCGGCAACGGTGCTACTGGTTTCGGCACGCCAGGTCCGGGCTTTGCACAGCCTGCTGTTGCCCCGATCTCAGGCACGTACACGTCGGCACTTCAGGGCGGCGCGGGATTCCCGAACCCTCCTAAGGCTGAGGACATCGGATCAGAGAACGACGGTGCTTACAACGTGTCGATCCTGACGAACCCTGGATATGCAGACGGCAACACGATCATGACGGGTACTCTTGCTGCGCCTTCTCCGACGACAACGGGCGTTCAGAACCCTTACGGCATGAACGCGACACTGACAATAGTCTACGGTGCTACCGGAACTACCGCTCAGGTTGCCCCGTATGCGGCGTCGGCAGCAGCAGCTACCTTCGGTGCCACACAGCCCGTGGCTGCGTCTGCTAACACTGTGATCGCAGTTCCGCCTGCGGGCTGGGTCAAGCTTGCTTCCATCGCCAACCTGACCAGCGTTGTCTGGACCCCGGTTAACTAAGGACCACTCGTGGCAAACATCCCGATTGCGTCGGGGGTAATGGCTTACGCCGGTACCCTGATCGCAGCCCAGGCTGACACCGTGTCATTCGCTGACAGGCTCGGCTATGTCACCGTGACCAATACGGGAGCGGCGGGCAATATCTATGCGACCAGCAACGGTACTGTCCCGACTGACACCACGTCAGCCGAAACCGGATCAGTCGAGATCCCGCCCGGTCAGACAGTGATGCTGGCTAACGGAGCGGGCTTGTGGTCACAAGCGCAGAACGTCCTTGTCGCCGGTACTGTCGTCGTCGGCAACGGTGCCGCCTACAATGCGAGTACCAACCCGAGTACTCCGACCCAGCCGGGGCAGATTGCTCCTTACGGGTCATCCCTGGCGGGCAAGGGAAGTGCGAACTACGCCAATACCGGCTTCGTAGTCGGGCTGATCAGCACGGGCACGCCGACATACCTTATCCAAGCCGCAGGATAGACTAATAGCAACACCATCTTTTAGGAGAACAGATGACTCTAGCACCAGCACCCCGTGTGCCTCAGCAGCAGTCAACAGTGTATGAGGTCAAGGTTGCCCCGGATGCACCGGGCGGGCGTGGTCCTCTGCGCTTCGAGGAAGGTCTTGCTACAGATACCGACCTTCCCAACGAGTTCGTTACTGGCATGCGCCAGGGTTATATCGATGACGGTCGCGGGCACAATGCGAACGTATATGAGAAGGAAGCCGAATTGACGATGCGCGAGCGCGTCCACGTCGGGTCAGCATCCTGGGTCGAAGCTCCGACTTACCTCCAGGGATTCATGGGCGGTCAGAGTGACGAAGCCGAGAAGACGTACATCCAGGTCAGCCGTGACGGTGGTCATTATGCTCGCAGGAATGCGGCTCAGGTACTTGATTAGTCCTGGACTATCTCATGTGTTAGACTATACTGCATGAGAGCTGTAGATGTCAAGGCTGGTTTTACGCACGGACGCTGGACTGTTCTGTCTTCAGAATTTGAAAGACTTCCTTCGGGGGCAGCAGTCTTTAGCGTCCGTTGCGCTTGCGGCACTGAAAAACGCCTAAGGTTTAAAGGTAAATTTCACAGTGATTCTTGCGGTTGTATCCAACGTGAAGTAGCAAGCGCCTTGATGACTACACACGGTCGTTCTAAAACAACTGATTACAAAAAGTTTAATTGGTTGAAAAGACAATATGGTATCGATGAAGAACGCTGGAATACACTTTTGACAAGACAAAATGGTGTATGTGGTATTTGCAAGACTGAAGTTTCGCTTCACGTTGACCATGATCATTCTTGTTGTTCAGGAAGAACAACTTGTGGTGAGTGTATCCGTGGTCTTCTATGCCAGACATGTAATCAGGCACTAGGATTCTTCGGTGATAGTATTACAACCATGAAGAACGCAATTATTTACTTGGAAGCTCAGGTTCTCGACTAATGAACACTCAAGAACTAGACCGAAGGTTCTCGTATCACCCGCCGAAGGGAGACCAGGCAGCCCGGTACGAGAACCTTCGTTCTTATGGTCGTGAGCTAGCGATTCACATCAATACCCTTTGCCCGGAAAGCCGGGAGAAGAGCCTTGCCATCACGGCTCTCGAAGAGGCGATCATGTGGGCAAACGCGAGCATTGCCCGTCGTGAGGAATGGCATTCGGATACGTCATACGCCATTAATCAGGGCTAAACTTATTGCATGAATAATACGAATTTTTACAATGAGCGACGACCGTCGCCACACCTTGACGGTGACAACAGCCGACCCCTTGACCGGATGAACCTCCGGGCAGCCAATAAGGAGATTCTCGAAGCCACCCCGTTGCACCGACGTGACGAGATGGACACGAAAATCCACACGGCTGCCGTGCAGAGGCACCGATGGCGCAATCGCGGGCAATCCGACTTTGACGACATCAGTGAGTACAAGCAGTTCATCTGGGGAACGGAAGAGTAATGGAACTGCAAGGACTCCAGTTCAGTGTCTTGCCAGCGGGGGATAACGGCACGAAGTATAACCGCATGCTAGCGGAACACGGGGGAAGGTCGGTCGGGCACCTTGACTGGCATCCGGGCAACAACACTATCCACAGTGTCTACGTAGATCCTGACTTCCAGGGGAACGGCATCGCTACCCATATGGCTCGCACGGTAGCTGAACAGCACATGCCGGTATACCCGAACGGCAAGAGGGCGACACTGAACCACTCGACCAACAGGACACCCGATGGTGAGCGTTTCGCTCAGTCAACACGTGACTTTACTTATGCCCCGCCAAACCAGAACATTCCCCGCCGTAAGACACGAGCGGGGAATGTCGCTGACGACTTCTAGTCAACGAGCACTGGCTGCTGACCTGTGTTTCGGAGCTTTACGTTTAGGTCTGCCCCTCTTAGACGGGCGTCCCTCGGGTCTATCTCTGTCCACGTAGTTTGCGTTGACCCTGGAACGGGCGCGGCAGCATAGGCAACCTGCTCCGCTGGACGCTCGATCGCAGGCACGGGAGGGATCAGGGCATCAATCCCCTTGTTCACCTGGTCCGGGTGGAGCGCCGCCTTGTCAGGCTTATTCGGAATGACTTCCGCAGTCATGTCATACCTTACCTGGCGTGCCTTATCCGAACGCTCGCGGGCGAGGCTCTTCAGAACTGAGAACCCTATGAGGATTCCGAATGCAGCGGCGACGGGAAAGACAAGTGCCGTCAGATCCCATGGCAACGGGTGATGAGCGTAAACATGACCGATGTTACCGGCGACGCTAGCGCTGAACCCAAGGAAGACCGCACTCCAAGGAACGAGCCTCTTCTTCCAGTGCCACTTTCCTGTCAATGCGGTGAAGATAGCCAGTTCACCGATAATCATCGCGAAGTCGATGGCGATCGGGGCGATGTAACCCCAGTTACCTCCGACGCCGTGAAGGACGAACCACTCGTACAGTCCGTGGAACGACTCGGACAGGCTGACGACCGTCATCATGACGATCAGGAGAGCGAGGGCACGGAAAGCCCATTCACGCCAGCGACGCAGGAAGGATTCCTCCGTGACTGTCATGTCGGGCTCAACCGAGCCAAATCTCTTGATGAAGTCTGGTAGTTTCATATGCACAGTCTATCAACTCCTGGTTAGTTGTCAAGTCCTGTAGACTAGCTACAGACCAATCGATCTTGGGGACACACATGGCGCTGGATTTTATTAGCCCGAGCATGAGGGCAGCGGGATCAGACCTTGCTATTTCAGTGTCTCCCTTGGGTCTGATCGAGCTTAGTGACGAGGAATTCGAAATACACGGTCCCCGCCTCACCCGTTACGCCAATGCTGCGGCGTTCTACCTGGGTCACCACTGGGCATATCGTCGCCCTCCGGGCGAGCCTCAGCTTACCGCAAACTACGTGTCAACCTTCAGCGACTACCTGACGAACTTCACGTTCAGCAAGTCGGTGATGTTCAAGGTTGACCCGATGTTCACGCATATCACGCCCGCGCTACTTGACAGGATCTGGAACCAGGATAACCGCAAGAATGAACTCTTGTGGGGGATGGGCAACCTCGGCAGTGTCTACGGTGACTGCTTTGTCAAGGTAGCTTATGAGCCAGCTTATGTCAATGAAGCTACGGGAGAGCCGGTCAACGGGCGTGTCCGCATCCTGCCTCTCAACCCTAGCTTCTGTTTCCCCGAGTGGCACCCTCATGACAAGGACCGCCTGCTCCGGTTCAAATTGAAGTACCGTTTCTGGGCTACTTCTCCAGAGGGAACGAGGATGGTCAACACTTATGTCGAGATCATCACCAACCAGTACATCGAAGAATACATCAATGATGAGTTGATCGACAGGCGACCTAACCCACTAGGATTTATACCGATTGTCCACATCGCTAACAAGCCGGTAGCGGCGAGCCCTTGGGGTTTGTCCGACGTCATCGACATCATCCCGTTGAACCGGACGTTCAACGAACTTGCCACGGACATCCTTGACATCATCAACTACCACACCGCTCCTGTCACGATCATTACAGGCGCGAAAGCTTCGAGCCTTGAGATGGGTGCCAGCAAGGTGTGGGCTATCCCGCAGAAGGATGCCCGCGTAGAGAACCTTACGGGTGGCGTCGAAGGTCTCGCTCCCGCGATCGAGTTCATGTCGATGATCAAGCTGTGGATGCATGAAATAACGGGCGTACCTCAGACTGCACTAGGGCAAGAGCAGCAGATCAGCAATACATCGGGAGTAGCCCTGGCTATCCAGTACATGCCGACGATGCAGAAGTACAATCTGAAGACGACCCAGTATGGAAACGGCATCCGTAAGATCAGCCAGATGGCACTGAAGACACTGCTCTTCTTCGAGCCCGACGAGGCGATGTATAACGAGATGACTCAGGGCATCATGACCGATGACCAGCAGCCGGGGCTTGACCCGTTCGATCCTCAGGTGTACAACATCGAATGCATCTTCCCGCCGCCTCTGCCACAGGACCAGCTTGTCGTTCTGAACGAGATCCAGGCAGAATTGATGCTCGGCATCGAGAGCAAGGAAGGCGCACTGAGGAAGCTCGGTGAGCAGTTCCCTGACGAGAAGCTACAGGAGCTATTCCGCGAGCAGTTGAACGATACTAAGATGGACGCTGCGAAGCGGATCTTGATGACCCAGATCGACAGCATGATCATCGCTCTCACCGGAATAATTCCAGAGGGAGCAGGAACGCCTGTCGATGGCGGCGAGACTTCGGAGACGACAACCAAGAAGCCCGACGGGACGAAGACGACTAAGACTACTGACAAGCAGCCGACAGTAGGCAGCCAGGCTACGGGCGTCCTTCCTCAGCTACCAGGCGTTGGTGACATCACGAGCGCCATCGCCGGATCATCCGATATGATTCTTCGTGACCTGGTTACCCAGGCATTCGGTACAAAGCTCGCCCAGAGGCGAATCCCTTCCGCCGACCAGGACAACCCAGGTTACGACAAATAGAAGGTAGACTTACGACAAGTGGCTTACTCGGACAAAAGGAAATGAAATGACGACACCGCTAGTTGATGACACGGCAACTCCACCGGCTTCACCTGCACCCGCCGCTGACACAAGGTTTTACAGCCAGGAGCAGGTAGATGAAATGCTCAACAAGGCAAGGACACAGGAACGGGACAAGCTCTACCCGAAGCTTCAGCAGACAGACGCGATGGCTGATGAACTGAAGGAGTTGCGGGCGTCTCAGAAGAAGCTTGAGAAGCTTGAGGCTGACCGTCAGGCAGCTATCGAAGCAGAGCGCAAGAAGGCGGAAGAGGCAAAGCTATCGGCTGAGCAGCTTATCGCCAAGCGCGAGCAAGAGATGAATGCCCGGTTCCAGCAGTTTCAGCAGGACCAGGAAGTCAAGGTCGCTCTTCTTCAGAAGCAGAATGAGATGATCGCCCTTCAGGCTTACGTCCAGCGCAGGATCAATGAAGAGCAGGACAACATCGCTCCCGAGCTTATCGACTTTATCGACGGTGACACTCAAGAGGCGGTCGAGGTTTCGATCGAGCGAGTCAAGGTTAAGACCCAGCAGATCGCTGACGGCGTGCGCAACGCGGGTGTCCGCCAGCGCAGCCAGATGCCGGGTGTAGCCCCTGCCGCTGGTGTCAACGCTCAGGGTCCGCTAGATACTCCGGGTGACCGGCAGTTGACCGCAGAGCAAATCCAGGGCATGTCAATGAGCGAGTTCGCTGCTCTCAGGCAGAGGATCAACATGCCAAACGGATCGGGCAAAGGACTGTTTGACTAAAATCACACAGTAACTACTTTCTGCTCTATACTCATAAATGTTGGCAGGGCGACTGCCTGCCGGATCAGATTGCAAAGGATAATCAATGGCAGGATCATCGATCACGGGTACTAACTTCCTGGCGAGTGCCCCAACCGGATATTCCGGTGCGAACAGCCAGCTCAGCCCTGCAATTCAGCAGCTATGGAGCAAGGAAATCCTCTTTATGGCGATGCCCGTGCTGCGTTTTGAGCAGTTCGCCGTAAAGAAGACGGAGCTTGGTGTACAACCAGGACTCACGATTCACTTCATGCGTTACAACAACCTACCGGCTGCTTCTCAGCTTGTTGAAGGTGTCCGTCTTGAGCCGGTCGCACTGACCGCTTCTCAGTTCGACATCTCCGTAGCTGAGCAGGGATTCGCCGTAGCCGTTACCGAGCTTCTGCTCAACGCATCCTTTGATGACGTTATGGCGAGCGCGGCACGTCTTCTCGGAAGGAACATGGCGCTGTATCTTGACGGTTCAGCCCGTGACACCCTGCGCCAGGCAACTTCTCTCCTTTACGGTTACAACAAGCCTGCTCTCGCGAGCGCTGTTCGTACTCCTCTGAGCCCGTATGACCACGGTGTTCCCGGTACTAGTTCACAGAGTCTAGCTGCTGGTAACTACGCGATGACTGAATCAGTCACCAAGGATGTCGCTGAAACCCTTGCGACGAAGAACGTCCCGAGGCTAGGCGACGCCTACGTCGGTTTCGTTCACCCTCACCAGTCACGTCAGCTTCGTGACGACCCGAGCTGGACCGAGGTCACGAAGTACGCGGCACCGGGCAACTTCATGCTCGGAGAAATCGGGCGCATCAACGACATCGTGTTCATCGAGACGACTCAGGTGTGGAACGACCTCGTGAACAACCTTCCGAGCGTCACCGGTTCACCGACATCGCTCTACTATGACGCGATCTTCATCGGGGACAACGCCTTCGGTCACGCTATCAGCCTCCCGGTTGAGCTTCGTGACGCGGGTATCCTCGACTACGGGCGTGAGCACGGTCTTGCGTGGTACTCGATCTGGGGTCTTGGTCTTATCACCGACCAGGCTGTCGTGATCGCCCGTACCAACTAGTACCACCCTATCCCAGCAGAGTCTTACTGTCAAGCCCGGCTTTCGCCGGGCTTTTTCAGTTTTCCGGCTAGGTTAGTACTCGCCCCTCTGATCTTCGGGTACCCGTGCCTCGTAAGCTTCCTGGGATTCGAATGCCCTCCTGGGCATGTACCCGAGTATCCGGGCATTCGATTCCTCTATGTAAGCGATGTGCTTTCCTACGGGGTCGTCAGGATCGTTAAGAGCCTCATCCCTCCAGAAATCTTCCAGGGCTCGCTCATACTCGTTCACAAGTGCCTCTAATTTCCTTGTCTCGGTGGAGGTGGCAATGGCGGCGCAGAGGGTTGCGTCCCCGGTCCCCTGTTTCCTGCTGCTGACCCGCCCCGGTCTCCCCTGCCTGGTCCGCCGTTTGGTCCGGAACCCCTTCCAGGCTGCGGGCTTGGGCGTTCTTCACGTCCACGCGGCGGCATAACATCGCGTCAATCGCGAGGTCGATCAGCTTGTCCGCCTCTGCCTCGTCATAGTCTTCGAGGTAGCCGTCTGTCATCTTTCCCTTGATCAAGTTCGCCTCAACGAGGGCTTTGTAAACTTCTGACTTCCATCCGGAGTTACCGAATGGACGCTTCCCGTCGAATCCCTCTTCTTCTTCCCATACGAGACGGAGCAGCTTGACGAGGTATTCACCTACAGTTCCGGCTTCGGCGTCGTTTTCGCCCATCGGGCATGCAAGGACGGCGTTGCCGATGATGAGGTTAATGCTTCCGTAGTAGTCCATGACTGAAGCCTACTAGGTCATGCCGGGCGTGTCAAGCTACTGCCCGGGGAAGTTCGCCTCGAAGATCTCATAGATCGAAGACAGCGGGCAAGCGAACGAAATGAGGTCGCCATGGTCCTTAATCGCGATGATCGTCCAGTACTGGGGGTCATGATCTGACTGACTGACATCTCCCAGCCATTCGCCGTCACCGGCAACCATGACGTGGTTATTACGCGGCATGTCTTGGTGAAGATCGTAATACTCTTCTGCTGTAAAAAGTTTCATGCCCCGAGTCTACCTAAAGGCTCGGGGCATGTCAACTCAGGTCTTACCTGCGGAGATGGTCGTTGATGATGAAGCCGACCTCTGGGTGGATCTTCTCACCGTGAGGATCGTGCGTTCCGTCGAAGAACCGACCTAGTTCGAGCATAGCCTGCTCAAGCGCGGTTACACGCTTGTCGAGCGGCGCTAGCTTCTCGTTGAGACGGTCGCCCTTGACGTCGCTCTCACGCTGTGCGCGTGCTTCCTCGGGAGTGCGGATCAGGTTGCCGTTAGCGTCACGCTCATCACGTGCCTGGGCATCGCGGGCTTCCTGGTCCCTGCGATCCTGGTCCTGCTCGTTCGGTGTTCCGAATGTATCAGCCATAACAGTTCCTTTCTGTTGTCATGGTTATACCCGGATCACCTGCCGGTAAACCTGCCGCGAGTCCACCATTCCTTGTACCAGGGCGGGCGGTACCCGAAGAATGCCAACGTGCAGAACTGATCGTCAAGCCAGTCATACACCCGTGCGATTACCTTTTCCATGCCCAGCAGTCGCAATCTCCGCTGGCACCACATTCTTCGCACTTCATCATGACCCGCAGCATGATCACTTCTCCTTGTCAGTCTTGGCGCACATGCAGCCACATGAAGTACAGCCGTAACCGTGCTCGCAACCGCACGTCTTGCAGCGGTTCCTTGGTACTAGCGGAGGTCCGCCTTTTCGGCTCACTTAAACCACTTCCTGTTTCCGTTGTCTTGCCTTGCGGGTATCGTAACACTAAAAGCCTACGACCCGTCAACCGTGGTCGTGTTCGTAAGACCACAAGAGCAGGCTTTGACAGTAGTTCTTACCCTGTGCCCGGCGTGGTAGCCCGTTACCTCACTGACAAGCTGCGTATATGAGTGCGCGTGATTGTCAGACCTGCCCGGAGTACGTGCGGGTTCCTTCGCCGGTTCTTCCTTTTTCTTTCCCCATCCCATCTGTGCCTCCTAGTCTTCGTCCTTCACGTAGATCAGCGTTCCGCTGTCCGGGTTGTTCGGGTCAGGCTCGAATTCATAGTGGCGCTTCTTGCCACCCCCGGTTACCTGGTCGCCTTGTTGCTTGATGAAATTATCGGCATCCTTCTTTGACATGCGCTCAATCGGGAGCTTGCTCCCCTTCTTGAGTCCGCCGCGATCCGTTCCGCGTGACTGCCCGGCGTCGGCTCTCTTACGCCGACCGCCGAAGGCACCAGCTGCCCTGTCGAGGCTGCCCTCGCAACTGGAGCAGTCGCAACCGGACTGGCAGTTGCCGCGCCGGTCGGGCGTGCATTTAGTGCATCCTCTTGGCATTGCACCTCCTACTTAGTGACCGTTGCTGCTCTGCGTGCCTGGGAACCAGTAGTACACGATGTCCACTTGCCGGGTTTTCTTGTTGTAGACGGTGCGGCTATAACTGTGCTCGGTATGAACGGAGCTGTCTCCGCAGTGCTGTGTTTGTGACATTAGTCCCTCTTAGGTGCGGGATGGCTGTTAGCGCATGCTACAGCCTTGTCCAATGTGTCGTATGTAGCACCACACCCCGTACAGGTAAAGGTCATCTTACCTGGAGGGGCGGGTACTGGCTCAGGGTCAGGACGCCTTCTAAGTGGTGACATTTAACCCCACTTCTTTCCTGAGAAGTATCCGACGATGAATGCGATGATCACCGGGATTCCGATGTTAAATCCGAAGATGTTCAGCCCGCCTGTGACGGCTGCTGCTGTTGCTAGTAGTATCATGATTCCTCCTGTAAAGTTAAAAGAGCCCCGGACTCGTAAATCCGGGGCTCTGTGCAGTTGATTCTGGTGGGAAGACTCGTGTGTGCTCCACCGAAAGAATCAGGCAGAGCGCCACTGCACGCTGAAGGCTCCTGCCGCTATGCGGTTTGCTGCTTCGTGGCGTCTGTCATGTCTTCTCCCTTGGGGTCTGACACCATCTTACACCCCAGGCAGAAGGCTGTCAAGTGCTAAGCTAGGAACGTCAAATCGTACAAGACTAGGGGATAGACATGCCACCACGCACGAACACACAGCAGAAGAACCCTCGTGACTTCACGGGTCTCCGTGGGCAGCAGCTAGCTAAGGAAGCAGCAGCCAAGAAGGCACAGGAGCGCAGCGACATCGAGCTGGAGCTAGAGGCAGAGGCAGAGCGCAAGAGGACTACCGAAGTTGATTACTCGACTCACCGCCAGGCACCACAGGAAGTCGAGGTAGACGGGGAAGTCGTCATCGAGGAAGTCAGTGTCGAAGTCCCGACCCGGCGTATCCGCGTCAATGACGACATTCAGGACATGACCTTCGGAAAGAGCATCTTGTCTGATGCCGTCATCAAGGACGGCGTAGTAGTGCAGCCAGCCAGGATCGGCGGGCTCAACAACTACAACTTCGAGCGTGGCAGGTGGTACACGGTCGATAGAGACCTAGCCGATCACCTGGAATTCCTGGGGTACCTCGTTGACTACTGAAGAGTGCGCGGAAGAGATCACCGCGCTGAAAGATAAGATCAGGCAGCTTGAGCTTGACATCACGCTTCTCAAGGTAACGAGGATCGATGACCTGCCTCAGCCGATTATTCTTCCCCCGCAACAGCAGGGCTGGATATTTCCGCAGCCTTACTGGCAGAGCCCAATCGTTACTTATTGCAGGACGTGACATGGCAGGACAGCTAACTCAGGTCGGAGCACAGTTCCTAGCGAACAAGCTATCCGGTCAGGCGAAACCATTCGTAGGTGCGTCGGCACCCGGATCTTGGATTCCGGGGCAGGAGTGGATCAATACATCCGCTGGCAATGCGATCTACGTGTATGACCCTTTTACTTCGACCTGGGTTGCTGGTCCTTATGACTTGTACCTCGCCCTGCTGGTATCCGACCCGACTACGGGCGGACCAGGCGGCGGGCTTGTCCAGACAATCCAGCAAGCCGCTGCCCTTGAGGATACTACGACGGGCTACCTTCGCCAGCCCTTCCCGATGACCGTTGGCACGGCGGCGATCCCGTCAGTCATCTCGAATACGGGCACGGCTACTTTCGGTCCGTATACGGCTAACCAGGCTGCCCAGGTATCTTGGGCGGCTCTGATGGCGGTCCCCCGCGTTGACGACAGCAGTGACACTCCGATCGCATCGACTGTCAACAACGGGCTGCTGATGTACTTGTGGATAGTGCCCGTGCCTCAGCAGGTTCTGGCTACGAAGTCTATCCAGGTCGCTCCTGGTCAGTTCCAGATCGGGCTAACGTAATGACGTTCTCGACAGCTTCAGTCCAGTACTTGCTGGCAGCACCGAATGCCGTCGCCGGTTATGCGTTGCCCGGCACGGTGTACAACTCGAACGGGCTGTTCTGCTCGACCACGCAGGTAGACTTGTCCGTCACTAAGAACAACGTTTTCCCGGATACGACGGGACCACAGAACGCACAGCACCAGGTGGACTACCAGTGCTTGTTCGTCTACAATTCCGACACGGTGACGACGCTGACGGCGGCGACCGCCTGGATTCCCACGGGCAGTGTCGTATCGAACGCGATCACGTGGGCTATCGGTGCCGATCCTACACCACCGAGCGGCTACACGTCCAGTACCCCTCAGGCTGTGTCCGTATCGAGCCCGTACATAGCCCCTGCTGGCGTCAGCACGTGGGCTGGACCTTCAGCGTCACTATCGGGAGGTGTCGTGCTGGGTGACATCCTGCCACGCCAGGTAGCCGCTCTGTGGGTCAGGAGGACGGCAACGGGCACTCCCGCCTCGTCAGCTTCCTTCATCCTCTACACGAGCTTCGGGACGAACAGCTAATGGACAAGACAACCCAGATAGCCATAGCTGCCCTTCAGGAACTGTCGGCAACCGTTACAATAGATTGTGCGGTCGCTCAGCCCATTCAGGGAAACATGCAGCAGTTGGCGGCAGATCGCTGGCAGTTTATGTATCCGAGCACGTCTTCATAGGAGCGTCATGAGGCTTCGTGACCTTATCCACAGGGTCCGCCTTCAGATAGGTGACCCGGCGATGCCTTTCCGGACGACGGCTCTCGGAGACGGGCAAACGGTCTGGTATGACCTGCCCAAGCAAGAGATCAACCGGCAGACCGTTCTCGGAGTGACAGTTGTCAACGGCTCCGTCGAAACGGTACTGACCGATTTCTCATTCGCACAGCCCTGGTCTTCGACCGTGACTTACACAACCGGGCAGCAAGTTACCTTCGAGGACAGTTATTTTACCTCATTGGAAACTAACGTCAACGACACTCCCGTCCCGGGCAATACGACGGCGCAATGGCGTGACGATACCACTATCGCTTACCGAATGGATGCATCGATCGGTCAGGTATTCCTCGGTGCCCCCATCCCTTTGAATGCGACATTGCTGATTACCGGGTGCGCTTGGAGCTTGTTCTCCGATTATGAGCTAGCCAGGATTGCCATCGAGTCAGTTAACCAGCATACTGCCGGGTCAGAAGTCGAGGAGCGGTACAGGGACGCACGCGGCTTCATTACGTACCGTGAGACCCCGAAGACACTGGAAAACTTGCCGGCGCTGGAAGAGCCACTGGTAGAGATGCTAACCGTGGTTAATGCGTTCTGGGCACTCGCCAATGACGCCGCTACCGATTCGAACGTCCAGACGGCTGAGGGAACTGTCATCGACAGGACGACCCGGTATAACCACATCATGGAGCAGATCCAGGCGATGACGCTCCGCTACATGGATTATTGCGGGCAACTCAACGTCGGTCTGTACCGGAGCGAGGTATTGCAGTTGCGCCGCACGAGTAAGACGACCGGAAGGCTCGTCCCGTTGTTCCGTCCGCGTGAGTACGATGATCACAGGTACCCGCAACGGCAGATTCCTCCTGTTGACCACAGGAACGACGATGTATCTGGTGTTCCCAGCCCTCTTTGGAATGGAAACTGGGGAACATGATCGACAAGCTAACTGCCGGGTATATATCAGTGTCACCAAATGAACTTCAATGCGAGAATTGCGTTATGTTCAAATGGGGATCGTGTGATCTCGTTTCCGGCATGATAGAGCCTTACGCTGTGTGTAATAACTGGCAGTCCGCCAGCTTTGACGCTCCCAGTGTCGGTCAGGTGGTGAACATCAATGAGTCGCCTCGACTATAAGCGCGGCAAGTTCAACTCTGATTATGAGACTGACAAGATCCTCGGTGCCCTTTCCGGTTGGCAGGTCGTAGACGGTGACTGGTGTGACTATTACCGTTTTGATCCTTACCATTCGGAAATTCACGACGTTTATGACGAGCCAGCGGGTAACGGGCTCATATACTTTCCCCCGTTCCGCATCCAAACATTGCACATCACGCATGTCGAAGGTGCCAACGAGGATAGTGAGTACGGCTTCTACTACAACGACGACGCTGAACTCATCGTCGCGTTCGACAAGTTGCTGCAAGCGGGCATGGACTATGCCGACATCATGACGGGCAACTACCTGAAAGACAGGATCGTCTACGACCGCAAGGTATTCCGTGTCCAGCAGATGTCAATCCGGGGACAGATCCAGCGTCGTGACATCATCGTATCCATTAGCACGACTCAGTGCAAGCCCGACGAGCTAGTCATGGACACTCAGTTCGCTCAGTGGGCACCTGGCGGCGCATACACGACGAACGGACCCGTGACTCAGATCGGGGGAGGCACGCAGTAATGCTTCCCCTGTAAGGCATGTTTATGGTAGGATCTTCTCATGAACACGCTACAGGAACTCATTGAGTCGGGAAACTTTGCACCGGACGGGATGATAGGAACTTACAAGACGCTCAAACCATTGCTGGGGGTGTCCGAGAAGCAGCTCAAAAAACAGATAGAAGGGCTTGGTGCTACGGTTCTTGTGACTCCTCTCGGCATATTCACTAACCCTCGTCCCCATATTCGTTGGTGTTCACTCTGCAAAAAGTACGAGAGCCTTGATAACTTCGGTAAGTCTGCCAGTAAGAAGTCCGGAGGCTACCAGGCTTACTGCCATCCGTGTGCCAAGCTAAATAGCCAGCTTAGATGGCATAATATGAGTAAAGTAGAGTATGATCTAAGGCTATCGGAGCAGAAAGGAAAGTGTGCGGTCTGTGATGAGAACATGAATGTCCCACAGATTGACCACGATCACTCTTGCTGCCCGAATAGCAGATCATGCGGACGATGCACACGGGCACTTCTATGTGTTTCATGTAACTTCACACTTGGCTGGAGCAGAGACAACACTGCCCGCCTACGATCGGCTGCTGATTACGTCGAGCAGCATAGGCGGGTGATGCAAGATGAGTTGGCTCCTTAATGAGGACGCCGCTCTTTTAGCGGCTTAAATTCAGGCTGCAAGGATTGCAGGTATTCGACGCCAATGCTCCCGATGGCAGGGACGTCGATGTCCGGTACCGCCTGCCCAATGACGAGCTGGCTAACCTTACGTATCCGGTGATCATCATCGAGCACGCGGGCATCTACCCGGACCAGGACAGGATGCAGGCGGGTGTCAACTACCAGTTGCCTTATGCTCCCGATGGGTCAGCTTCATGGACTACTGAGAATCAGGAGGTAGTCCCGGCGACGAGCCCGTATTATGCGTTCTATGCCCCGACTCCTTACAACCTTGACTACCAGATCACCCTTTATGCCAGATTCTGGTCGACGCAGGTACAGCCCCTAGTCGCCCAGTTGGCTACGCTGACGAGACTGCCAGCCAAGATCGGCGCGCTCCTTGTCCCTCAGGACGGGACATTGAGGACTATGAGGCTACTTGGTGGTCCCGAAGAGGGATACGGTACCGACGAGGACGGTAAGCGCCTCTTCAAGGTCGTATACAGGTTGCGTGTATTTTCAGAACTACCCGAGTACGTTAACAGCAGCATTTACTTCGGCGGTACACTTGTTCCTGTGACCACCGTTGATATTGACTTTTCGGTATATTCCGATCCGGGCAACATTGACCTTGCATCACCTGCCGGTATTGCCCAGAACACCGGCTACTTCAGTGCCGGTCTCCAAAGCAGTACAGACATTCAGAACTAGGAGAGCTTGATGGTAGCTTACTCGCGCCCAGGCGTATATGTCAACCAGACGCTAGCGCCAATCGCTACTAACTCGGGCACCATTCCGGGTCAGCCGGTGGGATGCTTCGTCGCGAACTACAATGCTGGTCCGACTGTCCCGACTTTCATCACGTCGTGGCAGCAGTTCATGACTCAGTTCGGTGGCTTCGGCACCGCTTCGAACTCATACCTTCCGTACGCTGTATACCAGTACTTTGCCAATGGTGGTACCGGGTGCTTCGTCCTTCGCGTTCCCAACTCGGACGCGATTCAGGCTAGCCTCGTCGTCGCCGATGTCACCGGAAGTAACCTCCTTGCGCCGACTGCTCCTGTTGTCACGCCGACGACGGGAACGGGAACGCTAGCCTCGGGTACGTACAAGGTAGAAGTCACTTACGTTGACGCGGCTGGCGAGACGACAGCTTCCCCTTCGACTACCTCTGTCCTGGCTTCGACTGGTGAGATCGTCATCACGAGCCCGGCGACTCAGGCGGGTGCGACCGGATGGTACGCGTACGTTACCCAGGCTGGCGGCAGTACTTACACGCGCCAGCAGACTGTAGGCAGCCCGACCGCGATCGGAACGAACCTCACTATCTCTACGACGGTGACGAACACTGGTGCCAACCCTCCCGTAGCCAATACGACGGGCGTCCCGGCGTTCACTGTCACATCAAGGAACCCTGGCACTTACGGCAACACGATTTACGTATATGTAACTCCGACTTCCGGCACGACCACGACATTGTTCAACCTCCAGGTTTACCTCGGCGGTACCCAGCCGAGCAACCTTGTCGAGAGCTGGAACGGCGTCAGTGTCAACCCCGCCGCCAGCAGGTACGCGCCGAGCCTTATCAACTCGACCAATACCGGGTCGAGCTTCATCAAGATCTCCGGATTGCCAGCGTCTTACGTGCAGGGAACATCCGACCCGATCGCATTCACCACTCCGATCGCCCTCAATACCCCAGCGGGACCAAGCCAGCCTGTCGTTGTGTCAAGCGTCGCGGGCAGTGACGGAACCACCCCGATGGATTTGTTCAACGTCCTTTCCGGTACGTCGGTTCCGAGTGTTGCGTGGAACCAGGGGACACTCGCGACGCTGACAAACCAGCAGCTTGTCGTCAACCTTCCTGACCTTCAGGACAACGGGGCATCCAATGCGTATAACTTCACCCTCGCTAATGAGCTTATTGCGTGGGCTGTTGGTCTCGGCAGCGTCTTCGTGGTATTCGACGGACCATTCGGTGGCGGTAACCTTACGAGCAGCAGCGTGGCAGCGCTTTATACCGCGCTGACGCAAGGAGGCGGCGGGTCGATCATCAACTCAAGCCAGTACGCGGGCATTTACGGTCCATGGCTGAGCATTCAGGACCCGGCTTCGGCATCTGTCGCGGCTACCAAGTGGGTACCACCGGGAGGTGCCGTACTAGGTCTGATCTCGCAGAATGACGCAATCAACGGAGTCCAGCAGACTCCCGCTGGCATCGGCGCGACCGTCGTCGCATCGCAGCTAGAAGCGTACTTCAGCCCGACCGACCTCGCCAACCTTGAGTCTGCACAGGTCAACCCGATCAGGCTCGTCTCTGGTGTCGGCTTCTGCATCTTCGGAGGGCTGACGACTGCCGCTGCTTACCCGAGCCGTTACATCAACATCAGCCGTACGCTGATGAAGATCGCCCACGATATGGTTTACCTGACCAACTTCGCCATCTTCCAGAACAACACGCCGCAATTGTGGCAGTCGATTTCCACTGTCCTTACCAACTACCTGTTGCAGCAGATGCAAGCTAGTCTGCTATACGGTAAGGTGCAGGATCAGGCATTCGTCGTAATTTGTGACAGTACCGTTAACACTCCTGCGACAATCCAAGCGGGCATTGTAAATGCTTCCGTAGCCGTAGCGATTGCTGCTCCCGCTGAGTTCGTAGTTATCAATCTCTCTCAGATGGTTTCTGGGGGAACGACCTCTATTAGCTCGTAAGGAGCAAAATGGCAACCACCTCGGTAGTCCAGACGACTACGACTTCCCGTCTTGCGACGGACCCGCTGAGGAACTTTAAGTTCACAGTGGCGATCACGCCTCCTGCGGGTGCTCCCATCACGGTTGGATTCATGTCCGTATCCGGGCTGAGTGTCACCGTCAGTGTCATCTCTTACCGTGACGGCGCGATGAACACGACGACCCAGAAGCTTCCGGGGCAGGCTGAATTCGCACCTATCGTGCTGACTAAGGGTGTTGCCGTTGGAATGCCTTATGAACTAGCATGGCTGAAGCAGCTATTCCAGGTTATGCAGGGTACGAATAACGCATCCGTCACCCCGAACAGCCCCGATACTGCTCAGTTCCCGAATGGTGTAGGCTCTGACTTCAGGGGAACCGTTGACATTCAGGTTCTGGGTCACCCCGTGACCGGCGCTGCCGCTCCCGTATCCGGATGGTACCGTGTGTATAACGCATGGCCAAGCCAGCTTTCATACAGCGACCTCGACGCTGGTGCCAACCAGCTATTGATCAGCCAGGTAACCCTTGCGCACGAAGGGTGGGACTTCCACTTGGCGACGACGTACACGGGCAATGCGGCATCGTTCTAACTTAACTAGGAGCTTAAATGGAGCAGGAATGGACCCGGGAAGAGCTTCTGGCTGACCCGGCTCTCGCTAACAGCCTCAGCGCGAGAGCGCAAGGCATTGACCAGTTGCCCCTTGCCGATGACGTTCCCGACGACCTTGTTGACCTTCCGGGTGGTCTGATCCACAGTGGTCAGGTCATCAGGAAGGCGACTGTCAGGGAGCTTACGGGATCTGACGAGGAAGCCCTTTCAAGGGCGATTAAGTCATCCGACCCTACCCACTTCCTCGATACGCTGATCACGCGAGGTACGGTAGCACTGGGTCAGTTTCCGGCTACGCCCGAGCTACTTGGTCAGTTGTTCGTCGGTGACAGGAATGAGATAGCAATAGCGATCAGGAATGCGACGTACGGCAACACATTCACTCTTGACGGGTGGGTATGCCCTTACTGCCATGGCAGTAGCGACATCAGCTTCGACCTCAGGAAGGATCTTGAGCGTGTACGCCTAACCGACCCGGCTAAGGACGGGTGGGTTGAGGTCCGCCTCCGCAAGGGAGGAACAGCGCTAGCCCGCTTCCCGACCGGCAATGATGAGGCTGCCTACCTAGCCGACCCGAACTGGACGAAGGCAGAGATTAACTCTGAGATGCTGCGGCGTTGCGTCTCAACCTTGACCGATGCCAAGGGCGTGACTGTCCGTGTCCAGCAAGAGCCGTCGTTCATTACTAAGTTGAACATACCCGACCGGGCGAGCATTGTCAATGCCATTCTAGACAAGCAGCCGGGACCGAGGTTCACGGTGATCGAGTTCACCCATGCGGAGTGCAAGAATGAGGTGAGCTTCGCACTCGGGGTGGGAGACTTGTTTCGTGAGCTTGTCAGAAACCTTTGACGGTCTCGATTATAAGCGTCTTATCTATGATGTCGGAGCGATAGCGCATTACTATAAGGGCTGGTCTTACCGTGAGATCATGAATATGTCGCCCCGAGAGCGCCGTCACTGGATCGCGTGGGCGGATGCCCTAATAGCACGAGAGAAACCACCGGGTAACGATGGCTAGCACTTCGACAACGACCATTACCTCGCAGGCTCTTCTCAACCAGCCTCCGTTCGCAAGTCAGTTGCGCTTCCCCGCGATCAAGCCGCTAGGTCAGAACCCTGTTCTTCAAAAGGGATACATGATCTGGGATGCAGCCAACGGCGGGTACTTGAACTACACGGGCGGCGCGGGAGGCACCGGAAGGGCAGTATTCAACTACCTGTTCAACCCGAGTGAGATCATCTCCAACTTCGCCATCGGTGACACGACCGCACAGATCTTGCAGCAGTATCCTTACCAGGGAGCGTCGAACATCAATGCGATGCCGATGAACCAGACGGCTTCATGGACGGTTTACTTCGACAGGACGTACGAGCTAGCCGCTGGAGCAGCGTCAACGTCATCAATGAATGATCCGGGCGTCATCGGGGTGCAGGCGGACGTGCTTCAGTTGATGCAGTTTACGGGCATGCTCAGCCAGGTCAGCATCGGTGAGACGACAGCCATAGCCAGCACGATCCCTCAGGGTCAGACACTATCACCAATGGCTCAGGTCATGTCGTGGGCTTACTTCGGCAGCCAGGTAGCATCCGGCGCGAACGCACTGCAAAGCCAGCTAGCCTATTACGGCACGATATCAGCCTTCAGTGTTGACTACACGAGCTTCAACCAGAACATGGTTCCCCGTCAGTGCTCGATCCAGATCAGCTTCACGATGTACTCACCCTATCAGAGCACCGCGTTGAGCACAAGTGCTGCCAACCAGGGAGTTCTCAACCAGCAGTTCGGACTGAGCAACTTCTCGTCCAGCGCTACGATCGGCAACCCTTAAAAGAGTGCGTCGGCTACATCAGCGAGAGCTGAGCCTACCTTTGAACCAGCACTCTCGGCGGTCTGGACGAACCCTGAGAAGCCTCCCTCTGGCTCTCCGACAGCAGACTTGGCAGTAGATTCGCCCACCTTGCCGAACTGCTGTGAATTAACGGGAGCACCGCCCGGCGAGCCAGCCGGGAACGGGTTGCCGAAGTTCATCACGTTTGATACCACGTGCCCAACGGCTGAACTCGGTGACGTGACATCCCAGATGGACTGACCAACCTTGCGGGCGGCTGACCTTTCGAAGTTACCCAAGCCTTGGCTGACACCGCTAAGTGGCTCTTCAAGAGTTTGCATGAAGCTCTTGCTTCCTGTCTTAGCTCCTGCCTTTGCACCCGCGCCAGCGGCGGCTCCCGCTCCTGCGCCAGCCGTTGAACTGCCGGATATCCCCTTGCTGTTTCCTGAGTCGGTCGGGTTCTCTGTCGGGTCTTCCGTTGGTGTCTTGCCTGAATCGGGCGTGCGGAGGTTAAAGCTGCCTAGCTGAGTCTGCTGAACCGGCAGGCGACCAATTGAGTACGCTTCCGTACCGAACTGTCGTGGGCTAACTAGTCCTGGCATTTAATCTCCCTGGTTGAAGTCTACCAACAGTATACTTCTAGAAGACGATTGGACAAATATGACGACACAGCCCGAGTCAACGCCGCCTATCGCCGGGGCAAATGACCTACAGCATTCGATCGACACCCTTGACAGGTCGATGAATGAACTCGTCACCGCCATCCGTGGGATGACCAATGGCAACGGTACGACTACGACACCCAGCAGTGCCACGCAAGCGGGCGGTGCGACATTCACGACGGGAACACAAGGCGCTAACAACATCGTCGGAGGCGGATGGGGAGCCGGTTCCGGGCAGACGGGTAACGGAGCGGGCATAGCCAATGGTTCGGGTGGTACATCAGGAGCCAACCCGTTCTCAATGGCTGGAGGCAGTGGCGGCATAGGAATCAGTGGTGCTGTCGGCGGGCTAATGTCGAGTGCCCTCGGTTCTGCCGCAGGAGCAGTCGGCAACTACCTGCTCAACGCCGGTCCCAACCAGTTGAACAACCAGGCTCAGATCAATACTTACGGGTATGTTCAGGCGAGCTTTTACGGTGGCAGCCCGGCACCGGGAAGTGCAGCATACCAGTCAGCTATCGGAACGGCATTCGGTTCCGCTGGCAAGGGGGGTATCTACGGGCAGAACAACGCGGCACTCAACGCTACTGACGCCCGGTTCGGCGCTTCAATCCTGTCCAGCGTAGTAGGCAGCAGTAACTACGTCAACGGCACGCCCGGTATCGGGTACGGGACTACAGCAGCGGGCAACGGCGGAATGACAAGCCCTTACCTCAACGCTGCCAGCTTCGCCATGGCTAACCCAGGTCTCGGAATGGAGTCTTCCGCTCAGCTTACCCAGTCGGTCATGAGCCCGTTGTCGAGTTACAATTTGAGGATGATGGGCGTCGGGACGACACCATTGCAATATGGTACGGGTCAAGCGAATAACCCCGCTTCCGTTCTTCAGTCAATTGGAACGCGGTTCGGGTTCCAGGGACTCAACTCGGCATCGGGGACGTTCGACTCTAAGAGCCTAGCAGCCAACTTGAACAGTCCTTTGTTCCAGTACCAGATGCAGCAGGCAATGGGGATGACACCGACTCAGTACCAGGAATGGGCAAATTCATGGACTCAGCAGAATACAGCCGTCAGCAACTTTAACTCTCAAGGCGGCAGCCAGATCACGATGCAGCAGATGCAGCAGCAGGTCGGGCAGTACGTCAATGGCACGGGAAGTCAGCAGAAATCAGCACAGGCATGGCTTACAAGCCATGGTGTTTCACAGTCGATGCTGCAAAGCCTGACCCAGACTAACGCCGGGCAAACGGCTACGCAATCGGGAGCTAATGCCGACTTCGTGACAGCGTTGCAGGCTACTACTAAGGCAATCCAAGACCTTACGAACCTGCTCTCCCCAGTCCTTACGTCCGCTCCTGTCGCGTCTGCTGCCGGTGGAACAGCAGCCGTATCCAACGCAGCAGCCTCCGGGATCTCTGGTGCCCTCGGAGGCGGCGCAGCCGCGACAGCACTCGGCGGCATCATCGGTGCCCTCGGAGGCGGTTCTGGTGCTGTCCCTGGTCCTGCTGTTGGATCGACCGTAGGCGGAAAGGGAGCAAAGGGAGCCACCGTAGCTGCCCCTGCTTCCCTCGCAACGGTGCCGAGCAAGGGAGGAACGCAGGCGGCAACTAATTCGATGCCAGCATGGGCGAAGACGATGATGACCCAGTTCGGATGGGGATCAGCAACGGAACTGTCAGCTATGCAGAACCTTGAGATGTCTGAGGCAAGCTGGAACTCGAAGGTATTTAACTATGCTGGATCTGGTGCATTCGGAATTGCCCAGGCGCTCGGTCACGGCACTGACGCCACCAAGGGAAGCATGGCTAACCAGTACGGGGGATTCGGTCTTACCAATGCCCAGGCGCAGGCGGCTAACAGCGGAAATGCCCAGGCGCAGTTCTTGTGGATGATGAATTACGTAAAGGACTCTTACGGTGACCCGTCGAAGGCATGGCTATTCCACCAGAAGAACAACTGGTATGCTTCCGGCACTTCTTCAGCCCGTCCTGGTCTCGCCATGGTGGGTGAGCGTGGTCCGGAACTGATGATGATGGGCGGCGGTGAGAAGATCCTCAGCGCTCACCAGACAAGTCAGGCGGTGCAGGCACCATGGACGACATCATCCCATCTGATGAGCGCCTTGTCAGGCGGTGGAAGCGGAGCCGGTCAGATCCACGTTCACATTGAAAAGGGTGCTGTCCAGGTCGGGACAAACTACCAGGGCTACAACACGACAAGTGACACGATCGCCCAGGCAACACAGCTTACCCAGGCGATAGAATCGAGCATGATGAAGAGTCAGTTGTTGCAGCAGCTAGCTAACGGGGTGACGGGATGATAGTCAGCAACAGCCGGTACGCGAGTGACACTTTGGCAATCGTCAATTTGTTCAGCAAGGACAGGAAGACAATTATCCTGCCCGAGCCGTCCGCCAAGACATTCTCATTCACTACGTACAAGGTATCCGCCTCCGACAGGATTGACCTTATCGCTTTCGCATTCCTCGGTGACGCCACCCAGTGGTGGCGCATCGCCAATGCCAATCCAGAAGTCCTCTTCTGGGATAACCTGCCCATCGGTACACTACTACGCATTCCGGTGACCTGATGGCTCTCCCCGTAGGTGCCGTATCCACGAATGTCCAGGTAAACGGGACAACTGTTACGGACATCATCCTCAACTGCTCTATCGACATGCAATGGGGAATGCATGACATAGCCCAGGTACGAATCGAATACAACAGCTTGTTCCCCATGTCGACCATTACCCCGTGGGCTGACAACGCTCCCGTGAAGATATCATGGGGAAGGTCACCAAATCCCCTTAATACATGGTACGGATACGTAGCGCACAATGAACTAGCCGGTAACGCCGATAGTGGCGACCACAACCTCCAGTATGACTACGTGATACTCGGCACTTCAAAGCCGATGAACGCGATGTCGAACAAGAACTGGGGATTGACGACACCGACCGACGTAGCTAAGCAGATGGCTTTGAAGTACAAGTTCCGTTGCGTCGTGACAACCCCGGCAACAACCCAGGCATTGACGAATATCACCCAGGCGAGCATGACTGACTTCCAGTTCATGAATTACCTCGCCCAGAAGAACGGGTACCGATTCTATGTGTCGGGCGGGACGATGTACTTCGTTGACCCAGCGGTGTACTTCACCGGGTCGCAGTCACAAGGAGTGTCAGTCTTCGTGCAGGACAAGTCGCTGATCAAGCAGGACACGATGAGAGACTTCAGGGTCGTCCGGGGTGACTCCCTGCCAGGGTCAAGTATAAGCAACCGTACCGTGTACGGCATCGACACGTCAAGTGGTTCCGGTCAGATTGTCAGTGCCAGCACGGGCGGCTCCGCTCCGACGATGTACAACACAACGCGTGTCGCCACCAGCCTTGCCGAGGTCCAGCAGATCCAGACGGCTTGGGACGGGCTGAGTCAGTTCTGGATCGGGGGCACGGCTGAACTTTTCGGTGACCAGTCGTTGTATCCGGGCAAGTTGATATACGCACAGGGAAACGCTTTGCCGCAGAATAACCAGGGATACTGGTGCCTCGCGAGGACAAGGCACCAGCTTGTATCGAGCGGCTCCGTCGCTACGACAAACGACAAGTTCGTCACGCAGGTCGAGATGATAAGGAACACGCAAGGTCCGAAGCCTACAATTAAGGGTGTTGTAACGATCAGTCCCGAGCAGGTAGGCATGACCCTATCGGGCAGCACGTGGACATCGGCAAGCCAGGCGGTCATAAGTGACGGCATTAGTAATGGAGCCTAAATGACGCTTAACAACGGGTCGCGTTACCTCGGCAGTGCCGGTGAAGGTCAGGTGCCCCAGTGGAACGGGGTTTACCCGGCTATTGTCGTCAGCAATGCCGACCCGAATGGTCAGGGCGCTCTCCAGTTGAACGTTCCGATGGTATCCGGAACGACCGTTACCGACTGGGCACCGCCGCTTGGTCCTTATACGACATTGCCAACGCTTAACCAGCCCGTTCAGGTCATGTTTCTTGGTGGTGACGTTCAGCATCCCGTATGGGTGTGGAACGAGAAGATCACGGGATCTTCAGTCGGCGTTGCCAAGACTACTTACAGTCCTGTACCCCCGGAGAGCCCCAACGTAGGCGATATATGGTTCCCCACCGTGACAACGGGCGGCACTACGGCATTCGGCAATCCTCAGCAGTGGACGTTTGACCCTAATACGAGCACGTTCTCATGGGTTACGCAGGGCAGCCTCAACGGAGGGACGATCACTCCGGGCACGGTCAACACCCCTCAGATATCGAACAACGCCATTAATACGGAGCAGCTCGCCAATGGAGCTGTCACGACAGGACAGATAGCAACCGCAGCCGTTACAACATATGCTGTTCAGGATGCGGCTATCACGGGAACTAACATCGCCAATTCCGCTATTGACACGCCGCACCTAGCAGCGGGCGCTGTCACTGCTGCTAACATTGAAGCTGGAACCGTTGTCGCGGGTATCATTAACGGTACAGAGATCGACTCGGCGGTCTTCAAGGGCATTAACTTCATCATTAACAGTAACGGTGCCTTCTGGTACGCGAACCCGGTGTAGGAGCATAAATGGTAGCGGCAGCTTATTTCCAGCCGAAGTTCGAGCAGAATCACCTCGGGCGTAAGCTGATTAACCTCGCGACAGACACGCTAGTCGTTGGCCTTATCGCCTCCGGAACACTCGCGACGAGAACCACGTCAGAAGGTTATGAGTACGTATCCGACTTGCTCGCCAACGGAGGATCTGCCCTTACTGAAGTGTCAACGTCGTCAACAGGCTATGCCCGCCAGAACTTGTCAGCCGTTACCCTCAACGTGTCCGGTTTGACTACGACACTCAACTCAAGCAATCCCAATTGGCCATCGGCTACCTTCAGTGCCAGCTACGCGTGGATTCATGACGAAACCGCGTCGTCATCTACAGACGCGACCCGACCATTGCTAGCCATCTTTGACTTCGGTGGTCCTCAAACGGTCGCGGGCACGCAGTTCACGCTTACAGTCAACGCATCCGGGCTGATATCTTGGGTTGCTGCGGCTTAGCCCTATAATGAACAAGAAGCTTCCTACCAACAGGAGAAACGTAATATGATGTACCGTCCGTATGTTGCTGACTCAGGTCTGATCGCATTCAGCTCAACTGGTCTGTCAGCTCCCCTTCTTTACTTTGCGCCGACCACGACGAACGACGCGAACATCATTGCGATCCGTGTCAGTGCTGAAGTTTCCGGTTCTGCCCCGACCGCAGTGTCAAACTCTGACCTTTACTTCAGCTTCAACGTGACGACAGGCACTAAGGCGGGCGGCGCGGCAGTCACACCAGCTCCCCTTAGCCCGTCTCTCCTGGCTGCTAACACAGTAGTTAGCTCTGGTACAACCGCCATTACTGGTCTGACTCAGAGCACAGAGCTTTGGGGTGCCCCGATCCCGTTCGCGGGCGGCGCATTCGTAACTGACGCATGGGAGAACACCGGGCGAGAGATCAACCTCGGTGCTTCCGGTAGCAGCAACGCTAACAAGACGACCGCGTTCTACGTCACCGTTCCTGCCGGTCCTGGCGCTGGTTCCAACTGGCTCGTCCGTGTCATGGCTTGGTTCGCTGAGTAAGTCGTTTATCGCCGCTGTACGACCATAAGGAGAACCCGAAGGCGGTGAATTATGACGATCTCCGTCGTCCAGACCGCCAAAATTGCGGATGCATGGTCCGGCTCCTTCGCGAGTAATGTCACCATCGGTAACACTGTCTTCCTGATAGCTACCGACTACAACGTCGTGACCGCGACGATGAGCGCGACGAACCCGTTGTACAACGGCGGGTCCGTTACGGGCGCCACGCTGCTCAAGGACATTAACAGCGGCAGCTCAAGCCCGGTTTACACCGCCATCTGGATGCTGCCGAACGTCGCGAGCAGCGCTAAGACGGTCGCCGTCACGATGAACAACGGCATCGGGTCGTCGCCCACCGCCGGGGCTGTTGGTCTTATAGCGATCGAGGTCGCGGGACTGGGCGCGAGCCCGACGCTTGACAAGTCGAACGCGACGCCCGCGACGACAGGAACGGCGGTCACGTCCGGAGCTAGCGGCTCCATCACCGCCGTTCCCGAGTTCGTCCTCGCGAGCCTGGTCATCTTCGGGCAGTCGATGACCACGGTCGGGGCACCATGGACCGAACTCCAGTTCACCGACGATTTCTCGCTGTGCGGTTACCAGATCGTCACGTCCGGCAGTGCCAGCTTCACCTACAACCAGACCGCAGCGGGAAGTGCCGCCTCCGCTGGCTGCATCGTCACGGTTAAAGGAACAGTTAGCGCCACCCCTTCTCCTTTTACCCCGGCTCCCCCGGTCCGGAAGCACCCGGCTGCGAAAAGGACGACAACCAGGGTAAGCAGTTCAAAGGGATCGGCTCCTGCTGTCCTTCCGTCTCCGTTTACGCTTCCGGTAACTGAAGAGGCGAGCAGGCACGGGCTAATTAAGAAGAGCCGGTTCGTTTGGTCACCGGGAAGCCCTGTCAATCCGGGGGCGTCTCCTTTCTCACCGCCGAATGTGAACAGGAACGCTCATCAGCTAGACAAGAAGAGCCGTACTTCTTCTTCTCCGGGCAGCCCGGTCATACTAGCGGGTCCGACATCTTCACCGTTTACCCCGCCTGTAGTAAACAGGAACACAAGGCAGGACATAAGGAAGAGCCGTTCATTCTTCAACGTTGGCTCTCCGTTTGTCGCTCCGTCTCCTCCGTCACCATTTACGCCGCCACGTGTCAACAGGAACGCGCACGAACTGGCTAAGAGAAGCCGTACTTTTAAGTCTCCTGTTATCCCTGTATTCCCTCCTGCGTCTCCATTCACGCCACCGACGAGGGAAGTAAGAGCGCACGCTCAGGGACCGAAGAGCAAGACTACGAAGTCTTCGGGCAGCCCCGTTGTCATTGTCCCGGTTACGCCTTCGCCATTCAGCCCTCCGGTAAAGGCAAACCGGGGCAAGCCTGTTACCGCTAAGACTAGGCACAGGTTTTCAAAGGGAAGCCCGTACGTCGCGAATGCGTCACCTTTCTACCCGCCGACGAAGATAACTCGCGGTAAGACTGCTGCGGTCAAGTCGAGGCACAGGAAGTCGCCCAGCCCGTTCATCGGCGGGCTAACCATCCAGATGGCTAGGGTAAACGTTACTGCCTATCCTCTGGTGGTGGCGTCCAATGTCAGCGTTGCACTGCATCTTGCTACCAGCACGGTAACGGCGCACCCGGTTAACGCCATTCCGCCGACGATAATTGCACTGCCAACGGCGACGCAGATCGTCACGGCGTACAGGATGTACCCGCCTAACCCCCTGATCATGTCGCTGGCACCGAATTCGGGCACTGATCAGTTCGGCAACGCGTATGTCGCCGGTTTCCACATCTACTCCGGAACTACAAACGGCTCCGTCATCAGCCTCCAGAGCACCAATGCGACGTTCGGCTCCGTCCCGACCGTCACCTTCTTGCCTCCGGGCGTAACCAATGTAACGCTCGTACCACAGACATTCGGATTTACGATTAATCCGGGTACTACGACCCAGCAGACGTGGATGATTCACTCTTCTGGCAAGACGAATTCAAAGGATGACGCGGCAATCCAGCTTATCGGGCAGGCTGGCGACAGCAGTACCGACGCGGCTATCATCTTCGAGTTCGGTGGCACGATCACGACGACGATGAAGAAGGTCAACGGGTTCAGCCAGCCCGGATGGACAACGGCAACGCTGATCAACGGCTGGACCGGCAGTGGTGGCAGGGGCGGGCTGTTCTACAGGTACACGACTGACTACCATGTAGAGATCATGGGCGACATCATCAATAGCGTCACGGGCAACTCGAACTGCTTCCAGCTACCTACCGGGTACCGTCCGCCTTTCTCGGCGAATTACCCCGCTGGATGGAATAACTCGGGAGGCACGACGCCTCCCTGGATCTTCATTGATACAGCGGGAGACATCCAGGTGACGGGTATCGCGACCGCCAGCAAGGAAATCTTCTTCCACATCTTCCTACCTTTGAGCTAACGGTATCCTTTACACATGAGCCTCGAAATCGCCCAGCCTTTCACGGTTAACCAGTCAGGCGGAATAGCCAACGTGTCTGATCCTGACCTTCAGGTGCAGCAGCATGTAAACGCGCTGATATCAACGATCCAGGGAGAACGTGTCATGTTGCCCGGATACGGGCTGAACTTGTCCGGGCTTATCTTCGGAAACAATGACCCGGTGCTCATCCAGGTAATGCAGAATGACGTTACTAAGGCGTTCAGCAAGTGGGAGCCAAACATCACGCTGACGAGCGTGAGCCCGGCAGCATCGACTGACGAGATGCTGGGAATCGCCGCCGTTGACGTTGTGTACATGGCGGGCAGCAACAAGGTATCAACATTGCAGGGCACGCAGTACAAGACCGTGACGATAACACAAGGCGGGACCGTGGTGAATAACTGATGGCTTCATGCTCTTGCCTTACCGGATACGATGAAGACGGTAAGCCGTATACGATACCCGACCCGGACTGTGAAGCACACGGAAGCAGATAATGACGACACCGAATCCGCTGGCTGTACCAGCTATCACCACGGCGCTGACCGTTCCTTCAGCCATCGACTACACGTCGAAGGACTTCCTCGGCTTCATGCTGGCATTCCAGACGTATGCAGCCCAGGCTATGCCCGAGTGGAACTTCGGCTCCAGCGAGGGAGACATCGGTCTCGCCATCCTTGAGGCGACCGCTTACATGGGAGACATCCTCAGCTATTACGGAGACAGGATCTCGCAGGAAGCATACCTTCCTACCGCTACCCAGCGCCAGTCGCTCCTCAATATCGCCCAGCTTCTCGGATACACCGTGAGTAACGGGAACCCGGCTACAGGAACGGTAACCTTCCAGACGGCGGCTACCGCACCGCAGACAGCGGTTCCACCGGGAACCCAGTTGACGGGTGGCTACGTCTCCGTTGTTGACGCCCAGGTCGTATACGAGGTAGATCCGGGTCAGACTACGTACGAGGTACCAGCGGCGGGCGGGCAGTTGACGCTCAACGTAACTCAGGGCATTACATATTCGAATGTCACGCTCGGTACGAGTGACGGAACTGCGGCTCAGGTATTCGGCATCCCCCAGACTGGTGTCATCGACGGTACGATCACGATTGACATCGAGAGCCTGACGAGCATCACCGACTGGAGTTACGTTCAGTTCCTCGGTGACTTCGGACCATCCGACCAGGTTTTCACGACGTTCCTAGACCAGGCAGGTCTTACATGGGTGCAATTCGGAGATGGCGTCAACGGGGCAGTACCGACGAGCGGGTACACGGTCGTGGCGGGATACCGGCTGGGAGTGGGTACTGCTGGCAACACCCAGTCGGGTGTGGTTGGTGTTTTCCTAAACCCTATCTCGGGGGTATCGACCAAGCTGGCGATGAGCGGGACTGCCTATGTAAGCTCCGCGATGACGGGCGGAACCGATCCGGAGACAAACGACCAGATCAGGGCGAACGCACCTGCTTTTTTTGCTACCGCTCAGAGGGCGGTCAGTCTTAGTGACTTCATTGCCATGGCTCAGAACATACCGGGCGTCACGGCGGCTACGGCAGTGGCGGCTCATTCTACCTCGGTCACCTTGTACCTCATGGGTGCTAATAACCAGCCAGCTTCAACTGGAATCCAGAGCAACGCGGAAGCGTTCTTCCAGGGTAAGACGCTAGCTGGAGTCACGGTGACGACGGCTCAGCCGACTCTCGTCCCGATCGACATAGGAACTAACGGTAACCAGGCAAGCCTCGTCGTCCAGAACGGGTTCAGTCAGTCGGGCGTGCTCGCGAAAGTGCAGGCTGCACTGGCTTCACTGCTGAGTTCGCCTAATACGAGCTTCGGTCAGACGATTAACGTCGGCACGATTTACGCGACAGTACTCGCCATCACGGGAGTAGCTTACTGTGTCATACCATTGATAACAAGGGAAGACGCACCGCAGTCGGATACCAGCCCGATCGTCCTCCGTGGATTTGAGATAGCAGTCCCAGGCAATTTCTTTATTAGCGTTTCCGGTGGTGTGTAATGCAAAGCGTGTACCCGAAGTCGATCGTGTCATGGACTGACAGGATAAACGGGGAGATCATCTGGGCTGCCGACCCTAACAGCATCGCGGCTGAAGTGGTCGCGATCGAGCAGGCAATCGGCATCAACCCGCAGGTGGAGTACTCCCCTCCGTTCGGTCCTCCTATCCAGTACGCTAATGAAGCGGCGAAGATCAGCGCATGGGGTCTCGGGCTGAACAACCCGTACATCAGCCTTGAACTTGACAACTTCTCAATTGAGTGGCAGCAGAGCACCAACCAGAACGGTCCTGACTTCCTTGTCAGTCACCCTCCTTTTCATGTTAAGAGGGATACTCATAACTACTTCGACGGCACGTGCATGACCGTCAGGGCGACGGGACTTTACCTCGTCATCCAGCACCAGGAATGGGAGTACCGTCCTTCCGGGTGGTGCCGCAATCAGTGCCACGTCAACGGCGAACTCAGAAGGCAGTGCGTGTTCGACTTCGACCAGTTCCCGCAGGGCAACAACAGGTACGGGCAGACATACAACGGCGAACGCGGGTATACCGATACGATTCACTTCGAGCACATGATCGCGGGCGACCTAGTAAGGCTGTTCCTCGGCAATGCGACGGATACCCAGCACCTACAGTGCTTCACTTCTACCTTCGAAGCCTACTTCCTTAGGAACTTGTAAGTGGGAATTTACGACAACGATATCTACGGTCTCGGCAGGTACGGTCCTGATGTTTTCGATGGACCGTACCCAGGGTCGAAG
>Ga0265338_10000745_pt1 | contig 55424 bp, 55 predicted proteins | sample 42126metaG_FD_193579 | JGI IMG/M metagenome (GOLD analysis project Ga0265338, IMG submission 193579) | Rhizosphere microbial communities from Carex aquatilis grown in University of Washington, Seatle, WA, United States - 4-21-26 metaG | ecosystem: Host-associated > Plants > Roots > Rhizosphere... | reverse complement strand
GTACGCGTCGGCCAGCCGCTGGGCGGCGACCATGGTGTCCGGGTGGCCCGGCCCGAGGATCCGATCGCTGATGGTGGCCAGCCCGGTCCAGTAGTCGACGGCGGAACCGGTCAGCCGCGCGTTGTCCAGGCTCTGGCCGGCCCGCAACAGCAGTGGGTGACAGCGACCGGCCCACAGCAGGTCCCCGGCGGCCCGCTGGAGGGTGGCCGCGCAGGACCGCAGGCTCCCGGCGAGCAGCACCGGCCGATCATCCACCGGCCACACCTCGAGCAGTGCGTCCGCCGCGGCCACCGCCGCCCGGTCCAGCATCCCGTCCGGCATCGCCGCGCGGACCGCCGCCTGAACCACCGAGGTCATCCGGACCATCGGCGGCCTGCCCACCCCGTCGATAGCCAGCAATCCCGCCCGTTCCAGGACGAGCAACGTGCCCCAGGCACGCTCCCGGTCCGCCGGGCGCACGGGGGCGCCTGCCGCGAGGTATTCGCAGGCCGCCAACGTGGTGAAGACCGCGGCGGGAACGCCATGGCCGTCCAGCAGGGCGGCGAGCGCCAGCATGGACTGGGCGCCGCCGCCCGGAGACAGCCGGTCCGCCTGCTCGACGGAGAACGTCCAGGTGACGGCGGCGGCGGGCGGCTCCGACATCTGCTCACGCCGGTGCGCGAAGTAATCCCGGTAATCACGGCAGGACAGCGCCGACGTCGCGATCACGGCGCTGGCCTGGGCGAGCGCCAGCGGCTCGCAGCCAAGATCCTCTACCAGGTCTATCGCCCCGATGCGCTGGTCCGGGTCCACATTGAGCCGGCCCATCAGGTAGCTCAGGGCCTCACGGGAGCTGAACACCCCGACCGGCAGCACCAGCGACTGGTGCCCGGCGGGCAGAGCCGCGGAATTCGCCGTGGTGATCAGGACCCGGCCGGCCGGGCCGCTGGGCCACAGCCCGTCCAGATCCGCTGGGTCGGCCAGATCGTCCAGCACCAGGAGCCACGATTGGCTGGTCTCGGCCAGCCAGCTGACGAAGCGGGCAGCGACCGAGTCGGCGTCACCGAGCAGGTCGGCGCCCATCGCCGCCCTGGCCGCCTCTGCGTAGCCCGACAGCACCGACGCCCGGCTCGTCGCGGCGACCCAGATGAGCAGGTCCACATCGCGGGAGTGCCACAACGACTCAGCGAATGACACCGCGAGCTGAGTTTTGCCGCACGAACCCAGCCAGTCCCGGGACCCGCCGGCGGCCACCCGGCCCGACACCAGCACCGCCGTGCTGCCCGGAACCAGCGTCGCGCCCAGCGTGGGAGCGGTCTCAGGTCTGCCTCGGAAACCGTCGGCGAGCGGAGGCACCGCGCCCGACCGGACCGGCCACGTCACCTCGCGACCCCGCGGCCGCGCCGACTCCACGGCCTGCATTCTGCTCTCCACTGCCCGCTACCCGCGACCGGACGCTGAGTAGTCTGAAGCGATCAAGTTGTCTATCACCTTCACGTAATTATGACGTAACACTGGTTATGGCCGGGGTCGGGTCGGGCTCGGAACTGGCTGAGGATGTGCCGCCAAGAATGTGCTCGACCAGGGTGATCAGGACCTGCTTCACCGAGCTGACCTGGCGGGCATCGCATAGCACTGCGGGAACGCGCGGGTCGAGGTCCAGCGCGATGCGCACATCGTCCGGATCGTAGTCGGGGGCGTCGTCGAAGCAGTTGATGGCGACGATGAACGGGATCTGGTGCTGCTCGAAATAGTCGACGGACGGAAAGCAGTCGCCCAGCCGGCGGGTGTCGGCCAGGACCACGGCGCCGATCGCACCGTAGCTGAGCTCGTCCCACATGAACCAGAAGCGCTCCTGGCCGGGCGTGCCGAACAGGTACAGCGTGAGATGGCTGCCCATGGTGATCCGGCCGAAGTCCATCGCCACCGTGGTCGTGGCCTTGCTGTCCACCCCGCTGAGATCATCCATGCCGACGCTCGCGGTGGTGAAGGCTTCCTCGGTGCGCAAGGGCCGCACCTCGCTGATCGCGCCGACGAGAGTCGTCTTGCCCGCCCCGAACCCGCCCGCGATGAGGATCTTGAACACGGCGAGCGGGCGCTGGGTGGCGCTGTCAGAGGGCGTGGAGCCCATGCAGTACCTCCTTAAGCAGGTCCGTATTAGGTTGCTCGCCCGCGGGCCGTCGTGGCTGTACCTTAAGCCGGCCTTGCACAAGGAGGTCAGCAAGCAGCACCCGGATCACTCCGACCGGCAGTGCGGTGTCGGACGCCACGTCCGCGACAGTGATCGGCGGCATGCACAAACTGAGGATCCTGCGATGTTCGGGGCTAAGGTCAATCGAATCGTCGGCCTCCGCGGCCCGTCCGGTGGCGACGACAACCGAGATCAGATCCAGCGCCTCACCGCCGGCTGGCTCCGTCCTGCCGCCAGTAAGCGCGTAGGGCCGCACCACCGGGCCAGAGTCCCGGTCGGCCCATTTGTCGTCCGCGCGCATGGCGTGCTCACTCGACCGGGGTGTTTATGGCCGGGAACCTCGGATGCGAGCTCAGATGCGGGCCGGCCCGCTTCACCAGCATCGCCATCTCGTAGGCGACCAGCCCCGCATCGGCGTTCACCGGGCAGAGCGCAGCCATGCAACTGCCATGACCGGCCGCGGTGACGAAGAGCAGCGCCTGATCCAGCTCGATAATCGTCTGCCGGACCTCGCCGACCCCGAAGTGCATCCCGGCCCCCCGGGCCAGGCTCTGCACGCCAGCGGCCAGTGCGGACAGATGTTCCGCGTCTTCGCGGCTCAACTCCCTGGAGGCGGCGACGACGAGTCCGTCGCGAGAGAGGATCACGACTTGCCGGAAATGGTCCACCCGGTCGACGAGGTCGTCGAGCAGCCAGCCCAAGTCCCGCCCTGGCCCGGCGGTGCTCCGCTCATCCATCACGCCTCCTCGCTATGCGGCGCCTGCGAGTCCTGTCGCCCAGCAGCACCGGTACCGGCCGTAGGTTGCGTATCCGTCGTGCCCGCCTGGCGGCCGCGGCGCCATCCGATCTGCAAGGAGGCCGCCAGGTTCCGTGCCTGCTCCGGCCGGTGAGCGTCATCGGGTTCCGGCGCGGGGTCGGCCTCCGTGGACCCTCCGGCGGCCCGGTGGCTGTCCCGAAGATGCGGCGACAAGCTCGCCTGACGGGTGCGGCGGGGCAGGCCCCGGTAGGTAGCAGCCGCGGCGGCCTGGCCGCCGCCGCGGGCGAGGCCGTCCGGCGCGGTCCCCGGCTGATCGACCGCCGCGAGCGCTGGCTGCGGCGGCCGGCGGCTGGGCAGGGCCGGGCGGTCCGCGGACGGCAGGTCCAGCCCGGCTGACCGGCCGAGGGCCGGGGGAGCATCCGGCTGCGCAGCGCTGGTCGGCTCCGCTGCGGGCACGACAATGCTGCTGGGCATCAGCACGATCGCCGAGGTGCCGCCATAGGGAGAGGGGCGCAGCGAGACCCGGACACCGTGCCGGGCGGCCAGCTGGCCGCCGACGAAGAGGCCGAGCCGGTCAGCGTTGGCCAGGTCGAAGTCAGGTGGCCGGGCCAGTCGCTGATTGATCTCGTTCAGCTGATCGGAATCAATGCCCAGGCCGCGGTCATCTATCTCGACCGTGAAGCCGTTGGCCACCCGTTCCGCCCTGATCTCGACCCGGGTGTCCGCGGGGGAGAACATGGTCGCATTCTCAATCAGCTCGGCGAGCAGGTGGATCATGTCCGCGACCGCTGGCCCGACCACGGCGTCCGCGGCCTTGGTCAGGACCGTCACCCGCTTGTAGTCCTCGATTTCCGCGGTCGCTCCGCGGATGACGTCGATGACCGGTACCGGCTCGCTCCAGGTACGGCCGGGAGCCGCCCCGGACAGGATGGTCAGGCTCTCGGCATGGCGGCGCATCCGGGTAGTGAGGTGGTCCAGCGAGAACAGGTCCGCCAGCGCGGCGGGATCGGATGCCTTCTGCTCCAGCGCGTCGATCAACCGCAGCTGCCGTTGCAGCAGCGACTGGTTCCGCCGCGCCAGGCTGACGAAGACCTGCCGGAAACTGGTGCGCAGGCTCGCCTCGCCGGCCGCCGCGCCCACCGCCGTGTGCCGCAATCTGTCCATGGCCGCCACGGCCTCGGCGATCTCGGTGCTCTTGGTGCGCGGCCGCAAGGTCCCCGCGTCCGCCTCGGCGGGCGGCTCCCCGCTGCGCAGCCGCTGCAGGATCTGCGGCATCTGGTCCTCGGCGAGGTGCCGGGCCGACGCGGCCATGTCGGAGATATCCCGGGACAGCCGGCGCGCGAACGAACCCATCAGGATGACCGCGGCGGCGGCGACGACCAGACCCCCGCCGCCCAGCAGGATCAGCTCGCCCAGCTGCTGGTGACTCAGCCTGGAGAGGTGATCATCCAGACCGCTGACGAGCGTCACGGCCAGCCCCCAGAGCAGGACCAGGCACGCAGTTGGCAGGGCCACCCGGGCCGCGAAGGCGAACTTGATCGAGTGGCGCGCCTCCCGCGGCCGTTCCGGGCCTGCCGAACTGGATTCGCCCATGTAGTCACTCCTGGATCGATCCCGTGCCCGGAATCCCGTCACTGTCTGCCGAACCGGACGCTACCGCCAGTGCACTATCCTGCGGTATTGAGCGCCAATTGTCATGGCGCTTCGTGAAATCGCCACGCTGTCATGCCGGACTGTTATCTCGGCCAATGCCGGGTTCCATGACGGACGGTCCCGGGACCAGCGACAACGACCGACAACCCCGCGTGAGCAGCGATGCACCCGCTGCTCACGCCGTAGGCGAGCGGCGCCTATCGCGTAACGGGAGTATTAACCGCGGCCGCCAATCGGCACCGCACGACAGCACGCTCGGTCACCCAACCAGCAAAAAAAATTCGCAGCGTAACGGATTCCCGCAGCCAATCTCATATGCCGGGCCGGCCGGGCCGACCGGCACCGCGCCTGATGAGGTTCAGGGCCCCCCGCGACGCCACTGCGGCTTGCGCTTTTGCAGGAACGCGAGCATCCCCTCGCGGGCGTCCGGTAGCTGGCTGGTCGCGGCCATCACCTCGATCGCGTAGGCGTAGGCCTTCGGCTGGTCAAGGTCGATCTGCGCGTAGAGCGCCTGCTTGCCGATGCCCTTGCTCTCGGCGGATCCGCGGGTCACCAGATCGAGGAGGTCGTGGGTGGCTGAGTCGAGCTGGGCGGCGGGGACCACCCGGTTGACCAGCCCCCAGTCCAGCGCGGTGCGCGCGTCGATAACCTCACCGGACATGGCCATCTCCACGGCCCGTTTCCGGCCGACGTTCCTGGCGATGGCCACCATCGGGGTGTGGCAGAACCAGCCGCCCTTGCCGCCGGGAGCGGCAAACCCGGCGTCCTCGCTGGCCACGGCGAGATCGGCGCTCGCGACAAGCTGACAGCCGGCGGCGGTGGCCAGCCCGTGCACCCGCGCGACCACCGGCTGGGGTACCTGCTGCATGAGGGTCATCAGTTCGGTGCAGGTGACCAGCAACGCGCGGACCGCGGACAGGTCCGCCTCAGCGACATCGGCGAAGTCATGCCCGGCACTGAAGACCGGGCCGTGGCCGGCCAGCACGATGCCCAGCGCGTCGCTGTCCCCGATGTCCCGGAACGCGGTGATCAGCTCGCGCATGTGCGAAAGCGACAGCGCGTTGCGCCGCTCGGGCCGGTTCATCGTGACGGTGGCGAACTCGCCGGACCGGTCAACCAGGATGTGCTCGAATCCCATGGCCGTGTTCCTCCAGTCCCAACCGCCAGCAACCAGCACCCGCTAACCCCAGCATCGCAGGTTTTACCGGGAAGCTGCCTCCAGCAGGGTCGCGGCCGCTGCGCGCGCGGCGGCGGCCGCGGCGGGATCCCGGTCCAGCTGCGCGGAGACGGTCGATCCGTCGTACAGCAGCACGAGCTGCCGTGCGAGGTGCTCGGGGTGGCTGGCCCCGGCATCGCGGGCCAGGTCGGTGAACAGCTCCCGGAGCCACGCGCGCGTGGTGTCGCAGACTCCCTGCGCCGCGCTGCCCGGCTGGGCCTCGGCACTGGCGTTCAGGAATGCGCAGCCGCGGAAGCCTGGCTCGGCGGCCAGCTCGCCGAGCGCGTCAAACACCCCCAGCAGCCGCTCCCGGGGCGTGCCGTAGCGGGCCAGCTTCCTGGTCAGCCGTTCCTGGCGGGCCTGATGACGACCGGTCAGGTAGGCCCGGACCAGCTCGTCTTTGCTGCCGAACGTGTTGTACAGCGACGCCTTGGCCACCCCGGCGTGCGCGATCACCCGGTCGATACCGACGGTGTGCACGCCGTCGGCGTAGAACAGCTCGTCGGCGGCGGCGAGCAGTTTCTCCCGCGCCGAGCGGCGCTCAGGGGTCTTGGTAGTCACACGCTGACACTACCAGACAAGTCTGTCTAGCTGGATTGGCTCGTGTTCCGAGGCGAGGCCTTCCCGCGCAGCCCCGTTGGCAAGCTGCAGCGCAAGGTCATCCGCGAGCCGTACTGGGCCGGCCAGGACCGCCGGGTGGGCGGCTCCTGAGCGGCCGGCCGGCCAGCCTGGCCGGCCCGGCTGAGCGCTCGCCACCGCGCTCAGCCGGGCCGGCTGAGCAGGTACCGCGCGGTGGTCACGCCGGACTCGTGGGCGGCGTCGCTCTCCGTGTAGCGGCCCCGGTCCTCGGAGACGTGCACAACCTGCCAGCCTTCCGCGGACAGCCGGTCCAGGCAGCCGAGCACTTCCCTGATGGGGTAGCCGAACTGGGACGTCGGGAGCCCCATGTCCAGCGGCAGGCTCTCGCTGCGATCGAACAGCCACCCGGCCCAGGTGCGGAGCTCGGCGATCTGGACGGTTTCCCGCCAGGTCGCGAACTGAGCGGCCACGATAGGCGGCGGGTGCTCCGCGCGGAATGCTTCGGCCACGTACTCTTCCGCGGCTTCGGGCGCGACCACGCTCTCGGTGCCGTTGGGGAACTTGATCCGGGCCACGTCCATCCGAGGCCCCCCGTCATGCAGGCGTTCCTTGCTGTACTCGATATCCGTGCCCGCATGCCAGGCCGACAACTGCCGCTGCCAGGCGGCGTTGGTCTGCTCGAATAGCTGGGCCGCGGCGGCTCTTTCGTGCTCATCCCACCATCGACGCGCGGCCTCATCCCCGGTGTCCTTGGCTACTACCAGCGGGTCATGGCCGGGGATCTCGACCATGTCGTAGACCACCCGCGCGATGACGAGCGACGCATGCCGCACACCCATTCAGCCTCCTTCTGCCTTCGCTTCAGCGCGGTGGCGGGCTGAGCGTTTGCTCGGCATCATGCCCGTAGATCCACGCGTTGTGCGCGAGTGGGTCCTCGCCGGCGAAGGAGGCGTCCCTGGCCTGCTGCTCGGGACCGTCGGGCAGATGATTGGTGTGCTGCCGGTCGTGGCTGAGCATCTGGACGCGGGTGGCCCGCGGTTTGCGGAGTGCTTCGTACCGGGTCAGCGCGGCGGCCGGATCGGACCTGCTGGCCGCCAGGCAGCCCGCCAGGACGGCCGCGTCCTCGATGGCCTGGGCGGCGCCTTGGCCGAGGAACGGGAACATCGGGTGCGCGGCATCCCCGGCCAAAGTGATCGGCCCGTTCGTCCAGCGGGGCAGCGGATCGCGGTCCAGCAGGGCCCACCGCCCGGTCCGCTTCGCGGCCTGGAGCAGGTCAGTGAGCTGCGGATGCCAGCCGACGAACTCGGCTCGCAAGTCATCCACGCTGCCCTCGGCGGTCCACGACTCGACCCGCCAGTCGCGGGCCGGGCCGATCGCCACGACGTTGACGTAGCGCCCGGCGGCGATCGGGTAGTGCACGACATGGTGGTCCGGACCCAGCCACAGCGTCTGGACCGGGCGCAGCGCGAACGGGGGCGCCCGGTCGGCCGGGACCAGGCAGCGGTAGGCGCACATCCCGGAGAACCGGGGCGGCTCGGTCGCCGTCACAGCCTCGCACACCACGGAGTGCACGCCGTCGGCGCCGATGACCACGTCCGCCTGCGCGGCTGACCCATCGGCGAAGCCCAGTTCCACGTGGCCGGGCCGCCGGCGGACCGCGACGCACCGCGACCGGAGGCGCACAGCAGCTCCGGGCACCGTCACCCGCAGAACGTCAAGGAGGTCAGCCCGGTGGGCGACGTAGCAGTACTCGCCGTACAGTCGGGCACACTCAGCGCCGAGCCGCTGGGAGAAAAGCACGCTGCCGTCCTGCCAGCGCCGGAATTCCCAGCCGATCTCCAGCGGTACAGCCAGATCCTGGAACCGTTCGATCTGGCCCAGCCTGCGCAGCAGCCGCACGGCGTTGGGCGTGACCACCAGCCCGGCACCGATCTCGGCGATGGTGGCGGCCTGCTCATACACCGTCACACGCAGGCCCGCCCGGTGTAGGAACCCGGCTGCCGCCAGGCCACCGATCCCCGCGCCGACCACGGCAATGCGCAGACTCATCCCGGAACGCATCCTGGCGCTAGAGACCCCCGGAGGTCAAGGCCCGGAGAGGTGCGGCCAGGTCGGGGTCATGCCTCCGGCAACGGTGCTGTCCGCGCGGGACCAGCCGGGCCGGTCCGCTGCCGCTTGGGCCAGTTGACTGTTACCTGACGGTACCCGGCGGTGGCCGCCGCGCCCAGGGGTGCCCCCGCGGCCCGTCCTGAGGTGCGGTTCAATCATGTGGTGAGCGATGTGCACCCGCCCGCCGCGGACGCGGACGTCCCGGGCTATTGCCGGGCGCTGGGCATCCCGGGGCTCGCCGATATCCACGTCCACTTCCTGCCGCCCCGGCTGCTGCGCAAGGTGTGGGCGTACTTCGACGCGGCGGGGCCACTGGTCGGGGTTACCTGGCCGATCCGCTACCGCTGGCCGGACGCCGAGCGGGTGGCGCACCTGCGTGGGATGGATGTCCGGCTGTTCAGCGCGCTGTGCTACGCCCACCGCCCGCAGATGGCTGATGACCTGAACTCCTGGACACTGGACTTCGCCCGGTCGACTCCCGGGTGCCTGCCCTCGGCGACCTTCTATCCCGAGCCGGGCGTGCTCGGCTATGTCACCCGCGCGCTCGACGCCGGAGCGCGCATTTTCAAGATCCACCTGCAGGTGGGCGGATTCCCGCCGGACGACCCGCTGCTGGAACCGGTCTGGGGGCTGCTCGCCGAGATCGGGGTGCCCGTCGTGGTGCACGCCGGGCACGCGCCGGTCGCCGCGGCCCATACCGGGCCGGGGCCGTTCGCCGCGCTGTTGTCCCGGCACCCCCGGCTGACCGCGATCGTGGCCCACCTGGGCGCGCCTGACTACGATCCGTTCCTGCGCCTGGCTGAACGCTACGAGCGGGTGGCGCTGGACACGACCATGGCCTTCACCGAGTTCTTCGATCGGCTGGCACCCTTCCCGGTCGGCCAGCTGCCCCGGCTGCGCGAGCTGGGGCTGGCCGGCAAGGTGCTGCTGGGCAGCGATTTCCCGAACATTCCGCACCCGTACGCCCGGCAGATCGCCGGGCTGACCCGGCTGGATCTCGGCGACGAATGGCTGCGCGCGGTCTGCTGGGACAGCGCCGTGGCCATGTTCGGTGAGACCAGCGCGCGCAGCACGGCCTAGGCCCGGGCCGCCAGGCGGCCAGGATCCGCAGCCTGCCAGCATCGCAGGGTAGAACGCGGTAACGCACAGTGAGGGTGGTTGCGGCGGGCACGGTCGGCTCGGATACTTGGAAATTCTTCGCGACAGGCTCGCGACCGGGGGAGGCGTGGTGGGCGATCAGGTGCCCGGGGACGAGGGCGGGGTCCTGGCCGGGGCCGGGGCTGGCTTCGGCGTGGGCTCGCAGATCGCCGGGTACCGGCTGGAGGAGCAGATCGGCCGGGGCGGGATGGCCGTGGTGTTCCGGGCCCGCGATGAGCGGCTGGGCAGGCCGGTAGCGCTGAAGATCCTCGCGCCGGCCCTGGCCGAGGACGAGGCTTTCCGGCAGCGGTTCATCCGCGAATCGCGGGCGGCGGCGGCGGTCGACGATCCGCACATCATCCCGGTCTTCGAGGCGGGCGAGGCGAGCGGGGTGCTGTTCATCGCGATGCGCTACGTGCCCGGCGGGGACGTGCGGACCATGATGAACCGTGACGGGCCGCTGTCCGCGGCCAAGACCGCCGCGATCATCTCGCCGGTAGCCTCCGCGCTGGACGCCGCGCACGGTGCCGGGCTGGTGCACCGGGACGTCAAGCCCGCGAACATGCTGGTGGATACCCGGGCGGGCCGGCCCGATCACGTGTACCTCTCGGATTTCGGGCTGAGCAAGGGCACGCTGTCCGCCGCGGGGCTGACCGGGGCGGGGCAGTTCCTCGGCACGGTGGACTACATCGCCCCTGAGCAGATCGAGGGCAAGCCCGTGGACGGGCGGGCCGATGAGTACGCGCTGGCCTGCGCGGCGTTCGAGTTGCTGACCGGCGCGCCACCATTCCGGCGTACCGAGGCCATGGCGGTGATGTACGCGCAGCTGTCGGAGCCCCCGCCGCTGCTCACGTCCCGGCGGCCGGACCTCCCGCCGGGTACTGACCAGGTCTTCGCCAGGGCCCTGGCCAAGGCACCGGAGAATCGTTATGCGAATTGCCGGGAATTCGCCGATGCGCTGCGCGCGGCGTTCGGCCTGGCCCGGTATGACTCCGGCCCCGGGGTGCTCCCGGTGCCGGATCACCCGCCGACCCGGGTCGCCCGGCCGGGTGACCCGGGCGCCGCGCTGGAGCCGACCATCCACGGGGATATCCCTGCCTCGCGGGACGACGCCACCGATCCCGGCGCCAGCACGGGCGCGGCTGATGACACCGAGGCTCAGCCGACCCGGCCCGACCCGGCCCGGCCGGGCCCGCCGCCCCGCCGCCGCCATGCCGTCCCGGTCGCGCTCGCCGTGCTCGTTGTCCTGATCGTGGGGGGCGTCATCGCCGCGGTCACCCTGACGGGCACGCACGGTCACAAGATCGCGAGTTTCGCGGTATCGGCCAAATCTGACTTCGCGCCGCTGGACGGCGACGTCTTCGTGGTCTACCGCGGGGGCAAGGACTCCAGTGCCCGGCTGCGCGGTGTGATCAAGGGCGTGACCAGCGGCGAGGTCGCCCAGTTGCGCGCACAGCCGTTCCCCTACTCCCGCGCTCCCGTTCCGGTCGGTTCGGTCATCCTGCACCGGCAGGGCAGCACCGCGCCGTTCGCGTTCACAGTGACCCCGAGCGTCGCCACCCGCTACACGGTCGAGTTGCTGGCCAGCAGCACGGCGTCGAAACCGCTGGCCAGCTCGGCCACCCGCACCATCTATGTCACCCTGACCGGATCCACGGAAAACGCCCAGACGTGCAGCCGCCCGGTATGCCACGAAACATTCCACATGCACGTCTCCGTCCCGGCCGCGGCCTTGAATACCGAGATCCTGAAGTCGTGGCTGCCGTATTTCGCCGTCAAGCTGGCGCCGAGCAAAGAGCCCTCGCCGCCGAAGACGCTGCTGCTGGGAGCTGGCCATCCCAATGTCGCGGCGTCACAGCGGGTGTCCGCCACTGAGTTCAATGTCGTTATCAGCTTCTCGTTCCGGATCGGCAACAGCGCTTTCAACTGGAACTGGAACACGTGCCTGAAGGACACCGAGGCGGTGGACGGGATCGGCCTGCCCGGTCACCACGGCTGCGGCGCGGCGCAGGTGCTCGCCTCAGCCAACTATCTCGGCTAGCCCGCTGCAGCCTGGGCCGCGGCCTGCTGCGGGCGCCGATTAGGCTGCTGGGGGTGGCTGGCCTTCCAGCCCGGGGTCGTCCTGCGGTCCGTGCCGCGCCAGAACGCACGGGACCGGCCATTCTGCCGCTGAACGGGAAGGGTGCTTGACGCTGGACCGCACGGGTGGACAGATTCGTGTCCTGCTGCTGGAGAACATTCATCCGGACGCCGCAGCCCGCCTGGCCAAGGACGGCTACCAGGTGCAGACGGCCGCGCGGGCGCTGGATGAGGACGAGCTGATCGCCGCGATCGGCAGCGTGCACCTGCTCGGCATCCGGTCAGGGACGCACGTGACGCCGCGTGTCCTGGCCGCCGCGCCTGAGCTGCTCGCGGTCGGCGCGTTCTGTATCGGCGTCAACCAGATCGACCTGGCGGCGGCATCCCGACGGGGGATCGCCGTGTTCAACGCCCCGTTCTCGAACACCCGCAGCGTGGTCGAACTGGCCTTGGCGGAGATCATCGCGCTGACCCGGCGGCTCACCGACAAGAACGCGCAGATGCACGCCGGCCAGTGGGACAAATCCGCGGCGGGCAGCCATGAGGTGCGCGGGCGGCGCCTGGGGATCGTGGGCTACGGCAACATCGGCGGGCAGCTGTCGGTCCTGGCGGAGAACCTCGGCATGGCCGTCTTCTTCTACGACACGGCCGACAAGCTGGCGCTGAGCAACGCCCGGCGCTGCGGCACCCTGGAGGAACTGCTGGAGCTGTCCGACGTGGTGACCCTGCACGTGGACGGCCGGCCAGGCAACAGCGGCCTGTTCGGCGAGGCGGAGTTCGCGGCGATGCGGCCGGGCAGCCTGTTCCTGAACCTGTCCCGCGGCTTCGTCGTTGACCATGGCGCGCTGCGGCGGCATATCGAGTCCGGGCACCTCGCCGGGGCGGCCGTCGACGTGTTCCCGCAGGAACCCCGCAGCCGCGAGGAGGAGTTCATCTCGGAACTGCGCGGCCTGCCGAACGTCATCCTCACCCCGCACGTGGGCGGCTCGACCGAGGAGGCGCAGCAGGACATCGGCGAGTTCGTCGCCGGGAAACTGCATGACTACGTCACGTCCGGCACGACATCGCTGAGCGTCAACCTGCCCGGGGTCATGCTGCCGCGGGCGACGGGCACGCACCGCCTGGTCCACCTGCACCGCAACGTGCCCGGCGTGCTCGCGACCATCAACCAGCTGCTCGCTGAGCACAGCGCCAACATCGAGGGCCAGCTGCTCGGCACCCGTGACGACCTCGGCTACGTCCTGACCGACATCGCCACCGAGTACACCGACGACATCCTCGCCCGCCTCCGCGAGCTGGACGTCACCATCCGGCTGCGGACCACCGGCCCCGCCTGACCAGCCGGCCGGGCGCCGCGGCTCAGCGCCACAGCCGCCTGGACGCCAGCTCGGCTCCGCGGGTGAGGGTGCCGAGCTTGGCCCAGGCGATCTGCGGATGCACCCGGCCGCCGAGCCCGCAGTCCGTGGAGGCGATCACGTTGTCCCGGCCCACGATCTCCGCGTAGCGGACGATCCGGTCGGCGACCAGCTCGGGATGCTCGACGACATTCGTCGAGTGACTGACGACGCCGGGCAGGATGACCTTGCCCTCGGGCAGCTCGGCGTCCTGCCACACCTTCCACTCGTGCTCATGGCGGGCATTGGCGGCCTCGAAGGAGTATGCGCTCGCGTTGATCGAGAGCAGGATGCCGATGATGTCGGCCATCGGCAGGTCACTGACGTGGGGGCCATGCCAGCTGCCCCAGCACAGATGAAAGCGGATGCGCTCGACGGGCAGGCCGCGGATCGCGTGGTTGAGTGCCTCGACGCGGACCATCGTGAAGCGCTGGTAGGCCTCGACCGTGGGCGCGGGGTTGATCTGATCCCAGTTCTCGGCGATGGCCGGATCATCGAGCTGCAGGATCAGCCCCGCGTCGATGATGGCCTGGTATTCCTCACGCATCGCGTCCGCGCACGCGAACAGCAGTTCCTCGTCGCTGCCGTAGTACTCGTTGGCGAAGCGCGCGCAGCTCGCAGGCGCGACCGCATTGAGGAAGCCCTCAGTCAGTCCGGCATCACCCAGCGCCGCCTTGAAGTTGGCGATGGTGCCGCGCAGCGCCTCGCCCCCCTGGTAGGTGATGGGCCCCCGGCAGACCGGGACGGGGGTACTGAAGTCGCGGTTGGGCAGCGCCACGCCGGAATCCGGGTCGCCGTAGGCATCACTGAACTCGACCCAGTCCCGGCGCTCGGGGAAAGGCGACAGGACGACCGCACCGGGCTCGGCAGGTCCCGGCGGGGGCTTGAGCTGGCTCGGTGCCGCCATCTCGAGCCCGCCCAGGCGCTCGAAGACGTAGGTCCACCAGGGGCCGAACTCGTAGCGGAAACCCATCGAATGGCCGTACTCGCCGTCGTTGACGAGATCGATGCCGGTCTCCTGCTGGCGCGCGACCACATTTGCCACGGCCGCCTTGAGTGTGCGCTGGTAGCCCGCTTCGTCGGTTAAGCTGCCGTCCGCCCGCTGGTGGTTGAGCTCGATCACGTCCTCCGGGCGCGGCAGGCTTCCTGCGTGGCTGGTCCGGATTCGGCCGGGCTGGCTCGGCATCGCTCCTCCTTGAGAGCCGCGGTATTCCGCGGGTCATAGCGGTGGGACGAGGCGAAGCGCCGGGGTCCCTTCGTCTATTACTAGCCCAGGTGTGGCGTCCCAGCCGACAATGTCCAGCACTGTCCGGAGCCGGGGCGGTATGTCGTGCAGCACGACCTGCCGGCCCCGGCCGGCCCCGGCCAGCCCGATGATGGCCCGGAGCCCGGCCAGGTCGCAGTAGGTGACGCCGGCCAGGTTGAGATGAACCTCGGCGTGCCCGGCGACCTGGGCCAGCGTTTCCAGCAGCGCCGGGTAGCTGCCCTCATCGATCTCCCCGGTAATCGCCAGACCGGGCGGGCTGTTCAGGGTGGCCACCCGCAACACGCCGTCGTCGCATTCGGCCGGAGCGGCGACGGCCTGCAGTGGGTCACCCGCGCCGCACCTATCGGCTCCCGGGAGCGCGGAGCCCGCCAGTCCAAGGATGATCATGAGATCTCCTGGTCAACAGTGGCTGAATGAACCTCGCCGACTGCCGCCAGAGGGGGCCGCTCCGACGCGATGCCGGACGGGCACGATGACGAACATCGACGCTACGGACAACCGCGTGGGTCTCGGCGGTGTCGTGACGACTAGCCCAGTATGCCCCAGGCCGGGCCGGGGGCAAGCCGTCAGGTGCCGCGTGCCGCGCCGTGCACGAGGTCGGCGCAGACCGCGACCAGCTTGCGCCGCTCCGCCCGGGCCTGATCGCGCAGTTGCCGGTAGGCGGCGTGCGCCGACAGGCCCTGCTGCCCGATCAGGACACCCTTGGCCTGCTCGATGACAGCCCGTGAATTCAGCGCGCCCTGCAGATGCGTGGCCAATTCTGACTGCTGCTCGCCCTGCATCATGCTGGCGATCAGCAGGGCCGCGAGGTCGGTGAACGCCAGCAGGGCCAGCTCCCCTTCCGGGGACCAGGGGTGCCGGTCTTCTGACAGCACCGCGACCACGCCCACGGCATCCTGGTTGTACGGCAGCGGACTGGCGAGCACGGCGCGCACCCCGCAGGTCACCGCGGCCTGACTGAAAAGCGGCCATCGCGCCTCCTGCGCCAGGTCCTGGGCGCTGACCAGTTCCTTGTCGTCGAAGGCGGAGATGCAGGGACCCTCCTGGTGGCGTATCTGCAGGTCCTCCAGATGCCCGAGCCGCTCGTCGGATACCGCGACATTACGCAGGTGGTGATTGGAATCGGCGAGCATCAACCCGGCGCCGTCCACGTCGAAGATCGTGTGGGTGGTCTGGACGATCTCGTGCAGCGCGTCCTCCACGCGCATCTCGCCGAACCGCAGCTTGCCGAGTTCGGCCAGCGCCTCGCGCACATCATGCGGGGAAACATCCACCTGTTCCTCCACGTCGGCTGGTTCACTCCCGGGCCCTGGCCGGCTCCCTGAAGTCTGAGCAGCAAGAACACGCTCGCCATCCGGTGAACACGGCGCATCTTACCGTCGCGGATGCCGGCCAAGACCAGCGGCGCTGGCATGCTTGGCCGCCCCCCGCCGGGGTAGCAGGGTGCGAATGCTACGAAATAAGCGGCATAACGCCAGTCAGCCCTCAGTCCCGGAAGGAGCCTGACGGTGTCCGCGCGGCTGCAGGCCCCGAAACGCCGCAGCCGGGCCCGGGTGGTGCCGGAGCGCCCGCGTCCGGTCGGCGGCTGGAAGACAGTCACCGTGCGACTCGCCGGTGGCGCTGCGGTGCTGTACGGCGTGATCTCGTTGATCGGCCTGTTCCTGACCCACGTCGTGACTACCGGATGGGTGCATTCCATCGATCGTGGTGTCGACGTCTGGTTCGCTCAGCACCGGACCGGCACCTGGAATGACGTCACGGCCGTCGGCACCGAACTGGCCCAGACCGAGACGGCCATCGCCGTCACCGTCGTCATGATGCTGGTCTTGCGGTGGCGGCTGGGGCGGTGGTACGAGTCCTGGGTCATCGCCACGGCCATGGTGGGGGAGTTGCTGGTGTTCCTGGCCGTGACCGCGACGGTGCACCGGCCCCGGCCCCAGGTGGCCCGGCTGGACGCGGCCCCGCCGACGTCGAGTTTTCCATCCGGTCACACCGCCGCCGCGCTGGCTCTCTACGGCAGCATCGCCATTCTGGTGCTGTGGGTCTACGGCCGTCGCCGGGCCCCCCAGATCGCTGCTGGCCTGCTGCTCTGCATTCCGGTCGTGGTCGGGTTGTGCCGCCTGTACCGGGGGATGCATTACCCGACTGATGTGCTGTCCGGTGCGCTGACGGGCGGCCTGTGGCTGCTGCTGGTCATCACGACCCTGCTTCCGCGGCTGGGCACCGGGAAGCGCCGCGCCGCTCATCCGGCCGCCTCGTAGCGGGTGCTGATGCGTGCGGGGCGGGGACCGGCCGTGCCTGGCCTGGACCGGCGCGTGCACCGCTGGGTCATGTCGCACCGCAGCCCGGGCAGCATCATCATCGCGCGGGCGGTCACCCGCGGCGGGGTCACCACGATTGTGCTGCCCGCGCTGATCGCCGTGGCCACGGTGGCCGCCGAGGGCCCGCAGGGCATCAGCCGGCGCCTCGGATCCGGGTTGCTGGCCGGCGGTGTCGCGGCCGCCGGGATCTACCTGGCCATCCGGGTCAGCAGGCCGGTCAGCCGGGTCAGGCCGGACGTGGCGGACTGGGCCGCGGCGGCCGGCGGCCCGTCATTCCCGTCCATGCACACCACCGCCGCCACGCTGTTCGCCGCCGCGTCGGCCGCGGCCCTCGCCCCCCAGGCCCGGGCCGGCTGGCCGCGTCGCGGCATCTGGGCTGGAGCCGTTGCGTATGCCGGCGCGGTGGGCTGGTCGCGGGTCTGGCTGGGCATGCACTGGCCCACCGACGTCGTCGCGGGCTGGCTGTTCGGGGCCGCCTGGGCCGGCGGGAGCAGCGCGGTGCTCCGCATCGGGCGGCCGGCCGCCGCCCGTCAGCGTGCTCGCGCCCGCCCGGCTGACCTCATGGGTCAGAGCCGTCCGCGAACGCGGTCCCGCAAAGGGCGCCCGTCCGGGTCGTAAATTATCCGGTACAGCGGAGTGGCCCAGAGCCGCTGCGCGGTGGTCAGGTTGCGGCGCAGATGCGGTACCACCCGTCCGGGCGGCCGGGCTCCGGGCTGGCCAGCGACATGCCAGGCCGCGAGCTGCGCGGCCTGCCGCTGGAACGCCGCGAAGGCCTGCCGCGGATCCAGCAGGTCCGCCACGTCATCGTCGCGGCGGTCGAGGTGCTCGCGCCACAGCCGCAGGCGAAGGTCCCGGGCGAACGTCCGCGCTCCGTCACCCAGGCCAGCCGGGTCGCGGGGCTCCCTGGTGTCCCGCTCGGCGTCCAGCACGGCGATCGACAGCTCACTGTCGTGGCTCCACGACCTGCGGTTGAGGTTGTCCGAGCCGATCATCGCCCACACGTCGTCCACGACCACGACCTTGGCGTGCACGTACACCGGTGTTCCCTGGCGGTTCTCCACGTCATAGACGGCGAAACGGTCGCCGCCCGCGACGGCGCAGGCATGTATCACGTCGTGCTGGCCGAGCAGCGGGGGCACCTGGGTGACCGCGCCGTCCTTGTCCGGGTAGCGCGGCACCACGGCGATGACGTGCAGGTCAGGGTGGTTCTGCAGGGCCGAGGCAATGAGGTGGGCGACCGGCCGCGACCACAGGTACTGGTCCTCCAGGTAGATCAGGCCGCGGGCCCGGGCGAACGCCTTCCGGTAGGCGTGCGCGATGCTCCGCTCCCCGAGTGGCGCGAACGGGTAGCGGCGGACGCGGGCTGGGTAGGTGCGCAGCACCTGGACGGCGTGGCTGCCCCGCCGGGCCTCGTCCGCGGCGAGTGGCTCGGGCAGGGGCCGGCTTGTCATCGCGCCCATGTGATACGCGCGGTCATAGAGCTGGCGGACCGGGCTGGGCAGGTCCAGGACGCTGCTGCCGTACCAGCGCTCCCGGAAGGTGTGCTCAAGGTCGTGCACGGCGGGCCCGCGTACCTCGGCCTGGATGTCGTGCCACGGCGGCTGCGGGCCGTAGGCCTCAGAGAATTCCATCACCTGCGGGTCGCCGAGATGCTCGGAGTCGTCGTTGCGGCTGTACCCCAGGTCGATGCCGCCGACGAACGCGACATCGCGGGCCGGGTAGCCGGGATGACGCACCACGACCAGTTTCTGGTGATGGCTGCCCCCGCGGCGGGTCCGGGCATCGAGCAGCACCTGACCGCCGTCCTCGCCGATCTGCCGGACGAACTCCGCGTTGGCCTCCTCCGACTGCTGCATCACCTTGGGCTGCGATCGCCACAGCAGGCCGAACACCTGGACTTTGCGGCGCGCGGCCGCGCCCAGCACATCACCGACCTCTGACCCGGGGCCGTCGAGGCGCTCTTCCAGGTCGCCGCGGAAATCCAGGAAGTACACCTGGTCGCCCGGCTGGGTGGCGCTGAGCTCAGCGCACAGCCGGGCGAAGTAGCTGCGGCCGTCCACCAGCGGCTCGACCTGGTTCCCCGTGGTGAAGACCCTGAGGTCAGTAGCCCGGTTGGCCCGGTCGCCCTCGCTGAGGAACCACGAGACGATTGCCGGGTCGTCCACCGGGTGATCAGGAGCGTCCTGCTCTAGTGGGTCATCCGCCGAGTCGACCGAATCTGGAAGCACGTTCGAATTGTGGCACTCTGCGGAGCGGTGCGCCTGCGGTCGCAAGTACCTATCGCCCGTTGACGGACCCGTCGGCTGCCTTCGCGGGGACGCAGATCCTGATCGAGGCGGGGTGGACCTTGATCCGCATCTTCCTGACCGCGGGGCGCGCGCCGCCGTCAAGCTCATAGGGAAACGGCCGGTCGAACCGGACCCGGAACTTCTTGCCCCGCGTGACCTCGACGAACGGCGACTTCTCGGACTTGCCCAGGGCGACCCGGCTCAGGGTCCGGGCCCACTCGACCGGATTCCGGGCCGTGACCACGCCGAGTTCGAGGAGCCCGTCGTCCGGCTGCGCTCCGCTGAAGGCTTCGACCCCGCCGAGCAGTTTGCCGACGTTCCCGATCAGGACGCAGGAAATCCGGCCCTTGAAGAACCGCCCGCCATCCACGGTGATGGTCGCCTTCGCCCGGCGTGCGCTGAGGTTCTTGGCCCCGGTGTAGAGATAGGCGGCGCGGCCGACGCGGTCCTTCATCCCGCGATCGGCCTCCTTGATCATGCGGGCGTCGAACCCGGCCCCCGCCATCACCGCGAAGTGCTCGCCGTTCACCGACCCGGTGTCCAGCGCGCGGCGCTCGCCGTGCAGCCCGACCCGCACCGCCTCCGGCAGATCGTGGGGGACCAGCAGGTTCGTCGCCAGCAGGTTCGCCGTGCCGGCCGGCAGGATGGCCAGCACGGTCCCGGTCCCGGCCACCGCGTTGATGCAGCGCTGGACGGTACCGTCGCCGCCCCAGACGAAAATCAGGTCGGCGCCCTGTTTCAGCGCGCGGCGAGCGCATTTGGGCGCTTTGCGGCTCTTCGGCACCTCGTACCAGAGCGGGTCGGCGAAGCCTTCCCGGGCCAGCACGGCCCTGAGCTCGCCCAGACCGCCACCGAAACTCTTACCAGCGTGCGCCACCACTGCGACTGTCGTCATGCCATGGTCTCCGTGACTCTCGTTGCGGCCCGGTTCCGCAGCTTCCCCGCCCGCCGCAGACCAAACGGCTGGTCACCGGTCACCGGTCGGCGCTGCTGTGTCCGCTTGTTCGACCTGTTGGATGAGTTGCTTGAGGTGGGCGATCTCTTTGCGAAGGGCGGTCTGTCCGGCGGTGGTGAGAGTGACCCAGGTGCGTGGGCGTTTGCCTTCGTAGCCCTTCTCGATGCGGACCAGCTCGGCCTTTTCCAGGACGGTCAGGTGCTGTCCGAGGTTGCCGGCGGTCAGCTCCAGGGTGGTGCGCAGGAAGCCGAACTCCACCTGGCGGGCCTGGTGCGCGATGGCCAGAATGCCCAGCCGGACGCGCTGATGGACCACGTCGTCGAGGCCGTTGGCGGGATGATCGGTCATCGCGGCTGCGGCTCGGCGGACGGCCGGAACAGGGCGAAGCCGGCACTGCCCAGCAGCAGCACTGCCGCCGGGATGAGCAGTTGCGGCAGGAAGTACCACGGCGACGACGAATGGATGGCCCGGCCGGAGTTGGCCAGCACGATCACCAGGTAGACGAGGCTGTACGCGAGCAGCCCCCAGTTGCGTTCCACCCACACCAGTACCAGCAGCGCCAGCCCGATCGCCGCTGCGGGAGTGACCAGCCCGTGGGCAACTAGCGTGGCTGGCGCGACCTGGAGCTGGCTGCTGGACAGCGGCATGCGCGGGTGGAATGCCCGCCACAGCGACGCGGCCGCCAGCGCGGCGGCGATGACGACGCCGGCGACGACGTAGGGGCGGATCCGGCTACCCACGCCTCGCCGTCGCGACTGAAGGACGTAGAAGCGGGCGACCGCGACGTAGGCCAGCACCAGCGCGATCGGCCAGTACACCAGTACCGCTGGGATGACCCCCGCGCAGACGGAGGTGCCCTGCGGGCCTGACCGGCAGGGGCCGATGTGGTGGGGGGCGTACCGGTAGACGGGGATCACGGCCAGGGTGATCGCGGCGAAGACCAGCAGCGGGAACCAGGTACCGCGCTGGGCGATACGGACCCGGTGGGTTACCTCACGCACGGCCGTCAGCAGCTCGTGGGGGTTGTCCGCCGGTGGCACGGATTCGTGTGTCATGAAGTTAGCTTTCCATAACAGACTTATCGGCGCAAGAGACTTTTCTGCTTTGAAGTGTCCGGTCCAGCGCGCTCCAGGCCCACCCGCACGTAGCCGGACCGGTACGGCTGGGTCGGCGGCGAGCCTCGCCTGAGGCGGCACGTCGCTGAAAGCTTTCACCCATCGGCGCCAGGCCGGCGAGCGGGCCACCCCTGCGGTCTGCCCCGGATAACACGACACTGCTGAGCACGTTTCAACACTATTGACCATTCCTTGATCCAGGCCTACAGATTCGTATGCGCCTGTCATTTGCGGATAGCCCGCAGGCGGTTCCGGCTATCTGTTCTTCATCACCTCGAGAGAGGATCCCGATGTCTCCCCGCATCCGCATGGCCGCACTCCTCAGCACGGCCGCGCTCCTCAGCACGGCCGCGCTCACCGTTCCGGCCGGGCTCCTCGCGGCCGGGCCTGCCTCCGCCGCCCCGTCCGTCACGCTGACGGTCGCCAAGAGCGGCGGGGAGTACCCGACCGTCCAGGCGGCGGTCAACGCGGTGCCCAACAACTCCGCGACCCCGTACACGATCACGATCGGATCAGGCACCTACGAGGAAGCCGTGACCATCCCGGCGGCCAAGCTCCACCTGACCCTGCTCGGCGCGACCGGCAACGCGGCGAACGTGGTGATCGACTCGGCGCGCTACAACAGCGAGCCGAACCCAGCCGGAGGCACCTACGGCACGGAGGGCTCGGCGACCGTTCACGTGGCGGCCAGCAACTTCACCGCCGACTACATCACGTTCAGCAACTCGTTCAGCAAGGCCAAGAACCCCACGGCGACCGGCACGCAGGCGGTGGCCATCGCGATGGAAGGTGACCGGCAGGTCTACCAGCATGACGTCTTCTACGGCCACCAGGACACGCTGCTGACCTGGGGCTCGACCGCGGCCAAGTCGCTGCGCCAGTACATCTACGCCTCCACCATTGACGGCGACGTGGACTATATCTTCGGCAACGGCAGCCTGGTCGTGGACAGGTCCAGCATCGTCGCGCTCAATGATGGCTTCTCGGCGAGCGCTTTCCTGACCGCGCCGGCCACCTACGGCTCCGACAGATACGGCATCCTGATCACCGGCGGCACGGTGACCACCAGCCTCGGATCAAACCAGGTCTACCTCGGCCGGGCCTGGGCGCCGTACCCCACCGCGGCTCCGCAGTTGGTGATCCGCAACACGAGTCTTCCAGCGCAGGTCAACACCAGTAACCCGTACCTCGGCATTTCCGGTGCGACGTGGACCGCCGGCCGTTACTTCGAGTACGACAACACCGGCCCGGGCGCGAACCCGGGCAATGCCCACCGCCCCCAGCTCAGCTCGGCGCAGGCCGTCTCCTACACCGCGCAGGCCTACCTGGCCGGCTCTGACGGCTGGGACCCGGTCGCCTAGGCCGCCGCGTCCGCCGTCAGCGCGCTGTCCGGTATTTCTCGATCAGGCGGTGCCCGATAATCATCTTCTGGATCTCCGCGGTGCCTTCGCCGATAAGGAGCATGGGGGCGTCCCGGTAGAGCCGCTCGATTTCGGCTTCCTGGGAATAGCCGAAGCCACCATGGATACGCAGTGAGTCCTCGACCACCTCTTTGCAGTATTCACTGGCCAGGTACTTCGCCATGCCGGCTTCGAGGTCGCTCTGCGTGCCCGCGTCCTTGCGCCGGGCCGCCATCACCATCATCTGGTGCGCGGCTACCGTCTTGGTGCCCATGTCAGCCAGTTTGAAGGCAATAGCCTGGTGTTCCGCGATGGGCTTGCCGAACGCATGGCGCCGCTGAGCGTAGTCGATGGCCAGTTCGAAGGCGCGCTGGGCCACCCCGCAGCCACGGGCCGCCACATTGACCCGGCCCACCTCGATCCCATCCATCATCTGGTAGAAGCCCTGGCCAGGAGCTTCGCCGAGCACCCGGTTCGCCGGAACCCGGCACCCGTCCAGGATGAGCTCGGTCGTGTCGACCCCTTTGTAGCCCATTTTGGCGATCTTCCCGGGCACGGTGAGCCCCGGACGTGTCTCGCCGAACCCGGCGTCCTTCTCGATCAGGAAAGCGGTCAGGTTGCGGTGCGGCGTGGCCGCGCCTTCGTCGGTCCGGGCGAGCAGGGCGACCAGGTTCGCGGACGCGCCGTTGGTCAGCCACATTTTCTGGCCGCTGATGGAGTAGCAGTCGCCGTCGCGCCGCGCCGCGGTGCGGATCGCCGCGACATCGGAGCCCAGCTCCGGCTCCGACATGGACAGGGCGCCTCTGACCTCGCCGGTGGCCATCCTGGGCAGGAAATAAGCCCGCTGCTCGTCGGTGCCGTGCTGGCCGATGAGGTACGCAACGATGAAATGGGTGTTGATGACGCCCGAGATGCTCATCCAGCCCCGGGCGATCTCTTCCACCACCAGCGCATAGGTGAGCAGGGATTCGCCGAGCCCGCCGTACCGCTGGTCGATGGTCAGCCCGAAGACGCCGAGTTCCCGCAGCCCCGCGACTATCTGGTCCGGATAGGTGTCGGAGTGATCGAGCTGCGTGGCGACGGGCAGGATCTCCGCGTCCACGAAGTCGCGCACCGCCGCGAGGATGTCCCGCTGCAGCTCAGTCAGGCCGTCGGTGTCGGTCAGCCGCGGCATCTGTGCCTCCTTCTGCTCAGTACCCGCTTCTGCTCAGCACCCGGCCACGCCGCGCTCAGCGAGGGCCCGGGCCGCCTCGGCCGGCAGGCCGAGCAGTTCGGCCAGCACGTCCGCGGTGTCGGCGCCGAGGACAGGTGCGGCAGTGGCCTCGCCCGTACCATCCTGCGCGAGCGGTGAGCCGGGCGCGAGCACCCGCCCGACGCCGGGCTGATCGATCTCGCGCAGCAGCGGATTGTCGGCCAGCGCCGGGTCGGCCACCAGCTCGGTGAACCGGCGGTAACGGGACCAGAGGACCGACGTCGCGTCGAGTTCACCCGCCAGGTCGGCCAGCCCGCGGCTGGCGAACCACGGGGTGAGCAGCGAGGCGATGACCTCACGGTGCTCATACCGGTCGCCGTCGGTGCCGAAGTCAGCACCCAGCAGGCGCTCCAGCTCGGTGAACGTCCCGGTCAGGCCGGTCGCCCGGGCGAGATCGGCGAAGTGCCGCCGGGTGAGCGCGACGACCATGACCCGCTGCCCGTCGGCGGTCGCGAAGTCGCGGGCGAAGCCGCCGTAGAGATGGTTGCCGATCCGGGGCCGATCGACCTGAGAGAGCTGCGCCTCGGCCAGGAAACCGAGGTGCCCGGCCAGGCTCAGCGCCACATCGTCGAGGGCCAGGGTCAGGCGGCTGCCTTCCCCGGTGCGCTGCCTGCGGCGTTCGGCGGACAGCACCCCGATGGCCGCATAGAGCCCGCAGGCCACATCCCAGGCGGGCAGCACATGATTGACCGGTCCCTCGTATCCCTCCGGCCCGGTAACCATCGGAAAGCCGGTCGCGGCGTTGACCGTGTAGTCCACCGCGGGCCGGCCGTCCCGGTGGCCCTGGATCTGCAGGTGGATCACATCAGGGCGGATGGCGGCCAGTGCCTCGTAGCCGAGCCAGTCCTGGCCGACGGCGTTGGTCAGCACGATCCCGCCGCCGGTGCCGGAGCCCGCGACCAGCCCGGCCAGGAGCTGCCGTCCCTCAGCGTGCCGGAAGTCGAGGGTGACCGATCTCTTGCCCTTGTTCAGGCCCGTCCAGAAAAGACTGGTGCCCGACGGCGCGAGCGGCCAGCGGCCCAGGTCCGCTGAGCCACCGATCGGATCGATCCTGATGACGTCGGCACCGAGCTGGGCCAGGGTCAGCCCGCCGAGCGGGGCCGCCACGAAACTGGAGACCTCCAGGACCCTCAGCCCGTCCAGCGGGGCGGCGCTCGTCACGGGACGCGGTACCCGGTCACGTCGCCGATCACCCCGGCCCGCAGTCTCGCCCGCATGACGAGCAGGATGCCACACCTGGTCAGACGAGCTTCATGTCCCATGGCTGTCGCGAGCCACTCCCGCCGGTAGCGCTGTAAATTTCACCGTGGCATCCATTCCAGGGTGGCCATTCACGCATTGGCTGCCTCGCTCCGTTGACTCTGTCATCGCGGGCCGTATGGTTCCTGATGACAACCGGCAAAGGGCGCCTGCTCCAGCGCGCCCGGCTGGTGAAAGTCGCCTGGATGGAGGCGCGGCATGACCTGGAGAATGACTCTGCCGATGAGGTCCGTGCTCGCGGCGGCCCTCGCCGTGTCGGTCCTGGCGCTCACGCCCTTTGTTACCAGGCAAGCCTCATCCGCCGCACCGACAGCTCCCGTGCGGATCATGCCGCTCGGTGACTCGATCACCGGCTCGCCGGGATGCTGGCGGGCGATTCTCTGGAACACGCTGATAAATGCCGGATACACAAACATCGACTTCGTCGGAACCCAGCCACCGCAAGGCTGCGGGGTGCCCTATGACGGTGACAATGAGGGCCACGGTGGCGCCCTGGCCACCGGGATAGTGAGCCAGAATCAGTTGCCTGGCTGGCTGGCGGCCACGAATCCGGACATCGTCCTGATGCATCTCGGCACCAATGACGTCTGGAGCGGCCTGTCGACTACGGCGATTCTCAGCGCGTACACCACTCTGGTGACTCAGATGCGGGCCAGCAACCCGAACATGAAGATCCTGGTAGCCCAGATCATTCCGATGAATCCCGCCAACTGCGCTACCTGCGGCCAGGGTGTCGTGGCCCTCGATAACGCGATCCCGGGCTGGGCGAGCGCGCACAGCACGGCCCAGTCTCCGATCATCGTGGTGGATCAATGGACTGGATTCAACGCGGGCACCGACACCGTCGACGGCGTGCACCCGAATGACTCCGGAAACCAGAAGATGGCCAGCAAGTGGTATCAGGCCCTCGCGCCGCTGCTTACTGTCACCACCCCCACCCCCACCCCCACCCCCACGGCTCCCACGCCCACCCCCACGACGTCCACGCCCACGCCGACTCCCACGCCTACCTCAACGGCCCGGGCCGCCTGCACGGCGGCCTATTCGACCGTCAACCAGTGGGCCGGCGGCCTGCAGGGGCAGGTGCTGGTCACCGATTCCGGCGGTTCGGCGATCAGCCGCTGGACGGTGACACTCACCCTGGCCGGCGGCGAGACGATCACCCAGACCTGGAACGCCACGCTCACCCAGAGCGGCGTGACCGGCACGGCCGTGAACCTGAGCTGGAACGGCAGCCTGCCGCCGGGCGGGTCCACGACATTCGGCTTCCTCGCCGCCATCACCGGCGGCAGCGCCCCGGCCACCGTGACCTGTTCCGGAGGTTGACCTGGCCGCCGCCCACCAGGCGCCCGCTACTGTGACAGAGCGCGCTAATGCCGTGCCCGGGCTGAAAACCGGCAGCGTTGGCCCTGCTGGCTGCCGTAATGTCGCGCTGGCGAGGTAGCCCGGCGAGACAGATGGGCGGTTCATGCGGGTTGACGCGGGCCGGGCACCGGATCGGCTGACCCGGCCGGTCCGGGTGCTGCTGGTCTTCGTCTGCGCACTGGTCCTGGTCGATACGATGTTCTTCACCGCGCTGACCCCACTGCTGCCGCACTACACGCAGGTGGCCGGCTTGTCGAAGTCGGGGGCCGGGATCCTGGTCGCCGCCTACCCGCTGGGCACCCTGGTCGGCGCGCTCCCCGGCGGGTCGCTGACCTCCCGGCTGGGGGCCCGGCGGGTGGCGCTGCTCGGGCTGGCCCTGATGAGCGTGTCAACCTTCGTCTTCGGCTGGGCCTCCGCCGCTGGCATCCTCGATGCCGCGCGCTTCGTACAGGGCCTGGCCGGGGCATGTACCTGGACCGCGGGCCTGGCCTGGCTGGCGACCGCCGCGCCGCCGCAGCGGCGCGGCGAGCTGCTGGGCACGGCCCTCGGCGCCGCGGTCGGCGGGGCGCTGTTCGGGCCGGTGGTGGGGGCAGTCGCCGATCAGGTGGGAACCGGGCCGGCTTTCGCTGCGGCGGCCGTGGCCGGGGTTGGCCTGATGGCCGTGGCCTTCCTCGTGCCGCGACCGGAGGGTGCGGATCCGCAGCGGCTCCGGGCCGCGTGGCCCGCGCTGCGCAACCGGCAGGTGGCGGCCGGCCTGTGGCTGACGATGCTGGCCGGCCTGGCTTTCGGGGTGGTGGATGTCCTCGCGCCGCTGCGGCTCAGCCATCTCGGTGCGTCGGCGCTGATCATCGGGGCTACCTTCCTGGCGTCCGCGGCGATCGAATCTGGCCTCTCGCCCCTGGCGGGCCGGTTGGCGGACCGCCGGGGCGCCCGCACCCCCATTCAGATCTCGCTGTGCGCGGCAGTGGCGGTCAGCCTGCTGGCCGCGGTGCTGGAGCCGGCGCCGTGGCTGGTGGGCCTGCTGATCGTGGGGATGCCCGCGTACGGCACTCTTTTCGCGCCGGCCACGGCATTGCTGAGCGCGGGCGCGGACCACCTGCAGCTGAATCAGGGCATCGCGTTCGGGCTGGTGAATCTCGCCTGGGCGACCGGCCAGACGGTCGCCTCGGCCGGGAGCGGGGCACTGGCCCAGGCGACCTCGGATCTGGTCCCGTACTCCCTGCTCGCCGCCGCCTGCCTGGCGACACTCGCGGTGCTCCGGCGAAAGGGCCGCCGGGCCACCGGTTAGATCCCCTTGGGATGGCTAGCCGGGACACCCCCGCTGGTCCGGCGGCACGTCCAGGGCGGGATTGCGGTCGAAGAACCCGAACGGCTTGAGCCAGAACGAGACCGTGTCGACCGGCATGACCGGCCAGTCCTCCGGGCGGGTGACGTGGTGGATGCCGAACACGTACCAGAGCACCACGTCGGTGTCCTCGATCGGGCGGTCCTGCGCGGTCCAGACCGGCAGGCCGGAGTCCTGCTCGCTGAGGGTCGGGAAATCGCCGCACGGCCATCGTTCGTCCTGGCGGTACGGCGTGACCCAGAGCGTGTGCTTGATCACCTCGGCGCGGCGCAGTACCGGGGAGGAGTGGTCCAGCAGCGGCGGGAAGGAGCCGCCGGGGACCAGCTTGTAGCCGACCGGGGTGCCGAGCGAGTTCCTGACGTGATCGTTGACGACCTTCCAGCCCCGCTGGCTGGGCCAGTCGTAGTCCTGCCTGCCGTCCGCCTCGGTGCGCAGCGGCGTCTCGCGGATCACCAGGCCGAGCCCGTACGGATCGTCCGCACTGACCGGGCACGGCTGCGATTCGGACGCGTAGACCGTGTTGGCCGGGCCGTCCACGTCGAGATCCAGCCGGGCCACGATGAAGTGCTGATGGAACGGCGCGTAGGTCCGCCGGTCCACGAGCGTGCCGTACGGTGGCTGGCCGCCGCCGGCGAAGCTGGAGGTCACCATGATCCCGGTGGCGCGCACCTCACACTCGATGTTGCCGTCCTGGTAGAACCGCCAGTAGACGAGGTACTCGTAGTTCGCGACGGTGACGTGGAACGACACGACCAGCCGCCGCGCGCGGCGCACTTCCGCGCCGAACTCGTGATCCACGTGCTTCCAGCCGATTCCGTTGTCCTCCTCATGGATGCAGATGGCGTGCGGGATGACCCGCGGCTCCCCGGCCGAGTCGTGCACCACCGCGTCGAGGTAGCTGATCTCGCCCAGGCAGTCGCAGCCACGTTCGAGCGACGTGGTCATGAAGCCCAGCCCCCACTCGCCGATGTCGAACGCGGTCCGGCGGTAGTGATCGGTGGTCGGATCCCGGTAGGGCACGACCATCTCCGCGAACGAGAGCCGGTGCGCGACCGGCCGCAGCCGCCCCGCGTCGCGGAACCCGACGGTGTGCAGGACCAGCCCTTCCCGGTAGTTGAAGCCCAGCCGCAGCTGCCAGTTCTGCCAGGACAGCAGCCGGCCGTCGAGGGTGAACGAGGGACCTTCCGGCTGGCTGATGTGCAGCGGCCGCACCTCGCGCAGCGGGGCCGGGATGAGCGTGGGCAGGTACTCGCCCATGACCTCAGGCAGGTCGCCAGCGGCCCCGCTGTCCTCGATCTCCAGCAGCGTCATCCGGTTGAGGTCCACGACCGGATGCAGCCCGCTGAGGTGATGTGCGTACGGGTTGCCCTGCTCGCTGCCGCGGTACCACACGTCCGCCCAGCCCAGCCGCAGGCCGCGGTAGCGCGGCGGAACCAGCGCGGCGCCGTAGGCCCAGAGGTCGGTCACCACGCGGGAGTGATCAGTGATCCCGCGCCGGGCGAGCGCCGCGGCCAGCAGCGGATGACCACGCAGCATTTCGTCACATTCGTGCCATTCATCCACTGTCATATTCGGCTGCTGACCGGGCAGGTGCTGCCAGCTGGTCACCGCGCCGGCGGTCAGCGACACCACCGCCCGGTACGCCTGGCCGTCGCTGGTGTTCCAGCAGGTGACGAGCGCCGCCCGGCCGTCCGGCCCGGCCGCGTCCTTGGCCGGCTCCTGGAGCTCGATCGAGGCGAACCGCCACCGCGGCCCGACCTCCCGGTCCCGCCGGAGCAGCGACGCGACCTGCCGGAACTCCTCAGCGGTCAGCGGGTCAAGCGGATGACCAAGTGCGTCCACGGGCACGTCCAGTCAGTCGAAACCCATACTCACCTGACCTAACGTGACTACCCCGGCCACTGCCTCAGCACGCGTGCCTGCGCCGCGGGCAGCCAGCGGGAACCCGATCGGCCGGGCCGCCCGGGCCGCGAGGGCCAGGGACACACCGGCCGCGCTGTTTGCGCTGCGGCCCGCGGGCGATCTACGTTCCGGCCATGCATCGCGTTGACGCAGTAACCGAACAGATGATCCGGTCCGTGCTGGCCTACGCGGAGAACCGGCTGCGGCTGGACCCGGTCCCGCTGGACGGCGCTCCGCGGGATCCGGCCGAGCTGCATGAAGCGCTCAGCGGCCTGCTGGCCGATGATCCGCACAACGCGGACCAGATCCTGGGCGTGTACACATCGGTGATGGCACCGGCCGTGATCTCCGCGGACAGCCCGCGCTTCCTCGGCTTCATCCCGGCCGCGCCGACGAAAGCGTCGCTGCTGTTCGACATGCTGGTCTCCTGCGCCTCGATCCAGGGGATTTCCTGGCTGGAGGCCGCGGGAGCCATCCATGCCGAGAACCAGGTGCTGCGCCTGATCGCTGACCGCGCCGGGCTCCCCGCGTCCGCGGGCGGCTGCTTCGTCTCGGGCGGCTCAGCCGCGAACCTGTCGGCGCTGGTCGTCGCCAGGGAAGTGGCCAAGCGCCGGGCGGGGAGCGCCGCCGCCAGCCGTCGCTGGCGGGTTGCTGTTGGCGCGGACGCCCATTCGTCGATCATCAATACCCTGCGGATCCTGGAAATGGACCCGCTCACCGTGCCCGCCGCTGATCACCGGGTCACCGGCGCCGCGCTCCGGGCCGCCATCGACGCGGACGGCGACCCGTCGTCACTCGCCGCGGTGGTCGCGACGTCGGGCACCACCAATGCGGGCATTGTGGACGACCTGGCGGGTGCCGCCGAGGTGGCGGGTGAGCTGGGCGTGTGGTTCCACGTGGACGGCGCGTACGGCGGGGCCGGGTTGTTCGCGCCCACCGTGCGGCGCGCGTTCGACGGCATCGAGCACGCCGATTCGTTCATCCTGGACCCGCACAAGTGGCTGTTCGCCCCCTTCGACTGTGCCGCGCTGATCTACCGTGATCCGTCGCTCGCCCGGTCGGTGCACACGCAGGATGCCTCCTATCTGGATGTCATCCACGGTGACCAGGCGCAGTGGAATCCGACCGACTACGCCTACCACCTGACCAGGCGGGCCCGCGGGCTGCCGTTGTGGTTCTCGCTGGCGGTGCACGGCGTGCACGCCTATACCGAGGCGATCGAGGCGGGGATCACCCTGGCCCGGGAAACCGCTGCGGAGATCAGGACGCGCGATTACCTGGAACTGATCCGGGAGCCTGACCTGTCCGTGGTGCTGTTCCGCCGTCGTGGCTGGACCCCCGAGATGTACACCGGGTGGGCCGGCCAGCTGCTGACGGATCAGGTGGCGTTCATCCCGCCCACGGCGTGGGAAGGCGAGACGATTGCCAGATTCGCGTTCCTGCACCCGCACACGCCGATGGGCCTGGTCCGCGAGATCCTTGACCGGATGGCGTGATCGATGCTGGTCAGCTCGCCGGGTCGGCCGACGGCCGCCCGCCGACCCGGGTGACGATCTCGGCGGCCAGGTCGCGCAGCTTCATGCTGCGGTTGTTCGAAGCCCGGCTGAGCACCGCGAAGGCCTGGGTGGCATCGCAGTGCGACTCGGCCATGATGATGCCGATGGCCTGATCGATGACCGCCCGCGAGCCCAGCGCCTCTTCGAGCTGGGCAGCCAGGTCGCGGGCTTCCGCGTAGCGGGTCATCACCACGATGGCGGCCGCGGCCGGTGCGGTGAACAGGGAGACGAGCCCTTCGTCCAGCCGATCGAAACCGTCGACGTCGTGGCTGGACAGGTTGAGCGCGCCGAGCGGGCGTCCCTCGATGCCAAGGCCGGCCGCGAGGTAACTGCGCAGCCCCATCTGCTCGGCCATCTCGGTGAACTCCGGCCACCGTTGTTCCGCTTCGCTGAGGCTCCAGTGGTTGACCTGCTGGCGCCGGGCGGCGTCCAAGCACGGACCGTCCTGCAGCAGGTACTGACGGCGGTCCAGTTCCTCCGTCTTCTCGTCGGTGGCCACGACGGTGCTTGGCCGGCCCTTGTCGTCGAGCACCGTGACGCTCGCGGCATGGCACCCCGGGATCGCACGGAGCGCGAGCGCGAGGATGCTCCGCAGGGTGTCGCGGACCGACTCGTCCTTAGTCAGCGTCAAGGCCAACTCGGTGAGTGACTCGACGAGACCCTCGTACCGTTCGCCGGACATCGGTGGTCTGTCGTGAATCACCCGTGCCGCCTCCCTGTTCGAGTGGCCTGGCTGTCATGGGCCCCGTCATGGCTGCTACTGGGGATCCGGTCGCGCCCGCAGGGCCCTATGACGATTCTGCGCCTCCGCACGCGGAATGCCGATGATCGCGGCGATCAGATCCCAGCTCAGGTCGACCTGCTGGGCCCCGTCCAGCAGGTCGGCCTCGAGCCGGTCGAGATAGAGCCGCAGATTGCGGAGCAGGACGAGGCTTGCGCCGACATCAAGCGCGTGGACGGGACAGCCGGGTCCACCGCGGGCCGCGTGGATCACTGCGCTGAGCGCCCGGACATCCTCCATCGGGAGAGCAAGTGTTTCCCAGCGGTGTCGCTCATCGCCTGCTGGATAGCGGGTGGCCAGCCGGGAGCGCGCGTTATCCACGACGTCAAGGTCGGGAATCTGGTCCGCGTCGACGGCGGGCGGGCGCTCCGCGCCATCGGCTGCTGGAACGCGATCCGCTTCATCTTGAAGCATGGCTGACTCCTACTGTCACGAGTGACAGAGGTAGCCACGCTGCTGGGCTACGTCCCGGGGAGCGCAATCTGCGCGCTGAAATTATCAACGAGCCGCCGGTCCCAGTCAAACCAGCACCTGAGCAGTGGCCAGCCCGCATGAAATGCCGTCCTGCGGACAGTGCTACGAGAGCAGGTGACGTGTGGCGGCCCTGGTCCGGGCCTCGCGGCGGCCTGGCTACGTCGTGGCCCGGGCTATCTGACGAGGACTGTCTGACAAGAAGGAGGGGCCTGATGGAACGCGACATGGTGCCGGGCTCCTCGGACGGCCAGCTGGATGTGGCCTCCGCGGAGCTGGGGTTCGCTGCCCTGCTCGAGAGATGGGAGCGTGCCGTCGATGAGCTGGGTTGCGCGGTCCCGGCGGCCCAGGTGCGTGCGCTGCTCATCGTCGACCGGGCCGGCAGCCTGAATCTTGCCCGGCTCGCCCAAGCACTGGGCGCCTCCGCGTCCGCCACGAGCAGGCTGTGCGACCGGATGGAGGCGGCGGGGCTGCTGACCCGGGAAAGGGCGGCGGCCAGCCGCCGCGAGATCGTCTTGCTCGTTACCGGGACCGGCCGGCGGCTGGCCGGATGGGTCCGGGCCCGGCGGCGTGCGGTCCTTGACCATGTGCTCCAGTCGATGAGCTCGGATGGCAGTGCGGCGCTGGCCCGTGGGCTGCAGGAGCTGGCCAGCGGATCTGAATGAGCGAGCTGCAGCCGGTGGAACCCGGCAGGCTTGCATCCGCCCGGTTCGCGGGCAATAATCCGTCACGGTGCTGGGCGGGACGGCGCCGTGGCTTCCGGGCCCGACGCTTGCCGCCCGTCAGCGGATGAGTCGGCCGGACGCGGCTCTCCACCTCTTTCTTGTTCGCGGAGCGAGATGTGGATACCGGTAGCCTGAAGTCGATGAGAGCGGATGACAGTGTCATCGCGCCGATGTCAGCCGAGGCCGGCCTCCTCGGGCGGATCTGCCCTGACCTGGCCGCCGCCCGCGAAGCCAGCCCGCCAGACGGTCAGCCGGCCGGCCTGCTCCCAGATCAGCCGGCCGGTGACCACGATTCAGCTGTTCAGCCGGAGGACTGTCACGAGGTGTATGACGACGGGGTGCTGCGGATCACCCGCAGCGGGATCCCGCCGGTCCTGGCGATAGCCGGTGAGATCGACGAGAGCACCTACCCGGGCCTGGTCGGCACGCTGGAGAAATTCGTGGACGGGCAGGCCGAGGTGCACGCCAGCCTGGCCGGCATCGAGTACTGCGATCTCGCCGGGCTGCGGACCATCATCCGGCTGGCCGGAGGTTGCGGCGGCCCCGATAGCGGCCGAAGGCGGCTCGTTCTGTACGATGTCCCGCCGGAACTGACGAACATCCTGCGGATCATGGGCTGGGACATGGCCCCCGGCCTTGTCCGGGAGGTGCCCGGGCCGGAGTCCCCCGGCCTGCCGGGCTGACAAACCTGCGACACCGCTGACCAAACCTGCGTACCAGATGTGCCCAGCAGGGGACCCCGTCCCAGCGGATTGTCAGTCCTGCGGGCCCGTCAGAGGTTTTGGTAGACGCGGATCGCGGTTCCGTCCGGCGACGAGTAGATCTGAACGAGATCGCACAGTTGGTTGGCCAGCCAGAGACCGCCGCCGTCCCCGGCAACAAGAGAGGGTGGCAGGCGGCCCACCAGCGGTGCCGTGATGTGGCCCTGGTCGGACACCTCGTAAACCAGCGAGCGATCGTCGATCCACCCGCGAAGCTCGCCGTGCCCGCCGCCATGACGAAGGCTGTTGGTGGCGATCTCGTTGACCGCCAGCACCGTCGAGGCGACCGACTCCTGGTCTAGCCCGGCCCGCGTCGCGTGCTCGGCCACGAACGACCGCAGGCGGCGGAGCCCGCCGGGGGTGAAAGACAGGTAGGCCGAATCGCCTGGCCGGTCCGGTAGCGGCCGGGCGAACGGGCCGGCGAGGTCGAGCGGCTGGAAGCTGCTGCACGCCTGCCTGCGGTCGCCTGAGGCGACGAAGGGGTGGGTCCGGTGCGCCTCATCGATGACGTCGGCAGTCAGCGCCTCAAGGTCGTACGGGCAGAGCAGCCAGAACGGCGTGGACGCAGCAAAGGCGACGTTCAGCAGCGCCTCGTGGAGCTGGCACTCGGCCAGCTCAGTGGGGGACCGCCCGGGGTGGACCGGTTCCCCGATCCCCCATAGCTGGGCCGCACCGGCATGGGCCTGCACGAATGCCTGCCAGGCGGCGATGATCCGCGCGGGGTTGTCGCCGACCTCGGCCATGTCGGCGAAGCTCACCGCGTCGGCGTCCGCTCCGAGTTCGCGGCGGAGCACCTTGATCTTCGAACCACTCACCACGACCAGGATCGGGTCGCCAGCATCGACCGCGTGACGAATGAAGGACATCGCTGCGGTCAGGAACTCGGCCGCGCCGGAGTAAAGGAACGCTTCGTGGCGGTACCCGCCGACCGTTCCTTCCAGCGACGCCTGCATATGGTTACTCCTTGGCCTGGCCCGGCTTCTGCGCGGCGGGATCCACGGGATGGGGCTGGTCTGCCTTGACCTCAATGATAGTGAACCCTGTGGTGACACCCGATGGCTGCCCGGCAACCATCTTCTGGATGGGCGACGGATCCTCCTCGCCGGCGAGGGCGGCCTTGCCGCGCACCACGTGGTTCACCAGTTCCCCGATCTCCGGGATGCGGATCCGGATCTCATCCTCGCTGCGGAGGGTGAAGGGCAGGTCAGGGACGAGGCTTGTCCCGGTGGACAGCACCACTCCGGCCGGGAACTCATCCTCGCGGAAGAGGAACTGCACGAGTTCCGGGATACGGCGGCGCAGCCCGGCGGTGCTCGCCTGGCCGTCCCACACATCGGTGCCGTCGCGGCGGATCGTCATCTCGATGCTGAGCGCGTACGGGTCAGTCACCTCCCAGGCGGGCCGGATCCACGGCCCCATCGCGCAGCCGCCCAGGTAGATCTTGGCCTGCGGGAGGTACAGCGGGTTCTCCCCTTCGATGGACCGTGAGCTCATGTCGTTGCAGATGGTGTAACCGACCACCTCGGCACCGGAGTTCAGCACCACGGCGAGTTCCGGCTCGGGCACGTCCACCTCGGAGTCGGCGCGCGCGGATACCGCGCCACCGGGACCGACCACCCGCCAGGCCGCGGACTTGAAGAACAGTTCCGGGCGATGGGCGGTGTAGACCCGGTCGTAGATATCGGCAGAATCCGTGCTCTCCTGCACCCGGGCGTCCTTGGACCGCTCGTAGGTAACCCCGGCGGCCCAGACGTCCGTCCGCCCGTCGACGGGCGCGAGCGCGGTGACCCCGGCGATCGGCACCCCCGTGCCGCCGGCCTCCGCGCAGATCCGGCGGATCTGACTCAGCGGCAGGGCCAGCAGCCCGGCCATCGTGGCCACCTCCCGCACCGGTGTGACCAGCCCCGCGTCCAGCACTCCGATCAGCGGTGCTGACTCGCCGTCGGCATGACACCGGATGAGCTGCATGACGCTCCTCACGTGGGCGGGCGGTCCCGCCATGATCGCCGCCAGGCTACGGCCGGCCGCTGATGGCGTCAAGGATTCATCTGATTAACTCAAAACTTCATCAGATGAAGATTTGACCTGCCCCAGGGGACCGGCATACGCTCAGGGCTACCACCAGGACCGGAGGAGTACCCGTGACCGCCGCTTACCCGGCGCAGGCCCGCCACGCCCAGGTCGTGCACGGGCTGGGGGCCCGGATCGTGCGCGGTGAGCTGGAGCCGGGCTCTCCGGTGCCCACGGAGGACGAACTGGTGAGCCAGTTCGAGGTCGGCCGGTCGGCGCTCCGCGAGGGCGTGAAGGTGCTGGCGGGCAAGGGCCTGCTGGAGAGCCGGACCAGCGCCGGCACCCGGGTCCGGCCCCGTGAGTCGTGGAACCTGCTCGACCCCGACGTGCTTCGCTGGCGGTACGCGCCCGAGGCCAGCCCGGCGGACATCCGCACCCTGGCCGACCTGCGGGTGGCGCTGGAGCCAGGTGCCGCGCGGCTCGCCGCGGAGGCGGCCAGCGCGGCGCAGCGGGCCGCGGTCGCCGCCGCCATGGCCGGGCTGTGGGCGACCGTCGAGGAACCAGCCGCGTTCGTCGACGCGGATCTGGCGTTCCACCGGGCCGTCTTCGTGGCCGCCAACAATGACCTGCTGCTCTACATCCATGACGTGGTGAGCGTCGCACTGGGCGCCATCCGGCCGCTGCACACCCATTCCGCCGGGCACAACCGGCGGACACTGCCCAGCCACCAGCGGGTCGCCACCGCCATCCAGCGCGGTCACCACCGCAAGGCCGAAGACGCGATGCGCGAGATCGTCGAGGGTGCGCGCGGCGACGCGTTGCGCGAGGCAGTCGCCGGCGCCGACACCAGGGGAGAACGACCATGACCACGACCACCAGCGACGTGCGGATGGATATCGACGGTCACGTCGCCATCATCACGCTGGACCGCCCCGCGAAGCTCAATGCGGTGACACCTGAGATGACCGAGGCGCTGGCTGGCTACGTGGCCACCGTGAACGACCGCCGTGACCTGCGGGTGGTCGTGCTGACCGGCACCGGCCGGGCGTTCTGTGCCGGCAGCGACATCGCCGGGCTGGCCGGCTACGACAGCGCCTGGCAGTTCGGCCAGCGCCCCGACTACTGCGACGCCGTGCGGGCGCTGCGCAAGCCGGTGGTGGCCGCGATCAACGGATACGCCTTCGGCGGCGGCCTTGAGATGGCGCTCACCTGCGATATCCGTCTCGCCTCCAGCGCGGCGAGCTTCGCCGCCCCGGAGATCAAGCTGGGCTGGATCGGCGGCGGCGGCCAGTCCGTGCTGCTCGCGCACAACGTCGGCCCGAGCAACGCCGCGCTCATGCTGCTCACCGGCGACCCGGTGGACGCCGGTACCGCGTTGCGCTGGGGGCTGGTGACCGAGGTCGTCGCCCCGGGCGACCTGCATCCCCGGGCGCTGGACCTGGCCCGCACCATCGCGAGCCGCGCGCCGATCGCCGCGGAGACCGCCAAGCTGAACCTCCGGGCGGCGTTCGAGATGCCGCTCGGCCGCGCCATCGACTACGAGCGGCACCTGCAGACCATCTGCTTCGCAACGCAGGATGCGGCCGAAGGCCGGGCCGCCTTCGCCGAGCGCCGGGAACCACAGTTCCAGGGCCGGTGAGGGGAAACCAGATGGGAATCTTGTCCGGCTACCGGGTTGTCGATCTGTCCATCGCCATGGCGGGCCCGTTCGCGGCGATGCGGCTGGGCGACCTCGGCGCGGACGTGGTCAAGGTCGAGCCAACGGGCGGCGAGTGGCAGCGGCACACGTCGGCGGGCGGGGCCACCGGGAATCAGGTGAACGCGTCGTTCCTGTCGCTGAACCGGAACAAGCGCAGCCTCGCGGTGAACCTGAAATCGGCCGAGGGCCGCGAGATCGTGCTGGCCCTGGCCCGGCAGAGCGACGTCTTCCTGCAGAACTACCGCAGCGGGGTGGCCGAGCGGCTGGGCATGGACTACGAGTCAATCCGTGCGGTGCGCCCCGACATCGTGTACGTGTCGATCTCCGGGTACGGCGAGAGCGGGCCGTACGTGAGCCGCCCGGGGCAGGACATGCTGTTGCAGGCGATGAGCGGGGCGATGTTCAACGTCGGCCGCGCGTCCGATCCGCCCGCGCCGGCCGGGACCTTCACCGTCGACGCGATCACCGCCTACAGCGCGTTCGAGGGCGCGCTGGCCGCGCTGCTGCACCGCGAGCGCACCGGCGAGGGGCAGCTCGTCACCGTCAACATGCTCGACTCCGCCATCGCCGTGCAGGCCCAGGAGATGTCCATCTTCACCGTCGGCGGGATACCGCAGCACCGGGGCAGTGAGCCGCACGGGCACAGCTACATCCGCGCCCCTTACGGCACGTTCGCGACCGCCGACGGGTACCTCGCGCTGGCCTTTCCGCACCTCGCTGATCTGGCCGAAGTGCTTGATCTCCCGCAACTGGCGGCCCTGGACGACGAAATCGACGGGCACGCCCGGCGGGACGAGATCACCGCGCTGGTGGCTGGCCGGCTACCGGAGCGCAGCACGGCCGAATGGCTGGCGTTGATGGCGGAACGCGGCATCTGGGCCGGGCCCGTTTACACCTACGCGGACGTGGTCAACGATCCGCAGGTACGCCACAACGGGTCCCTGATCAGCTACGACCACCCCACCGAGGGACGGGTGACCACGCCCGGCTTCCCGTACCGGTTCAGCGCTACCCCGGCCGAGGTGCGCCGCGGCGCACCGCTGACCGGCGAGCAGACCCGTGAGATCCTCGCCGAGCTCGGCTGGGACGACGAGGCCACCGACGACCTCACCAAACGCGGCGTCGTCAACGCTCCCGGACCGGGCGCGTGACCGTCAGGGACCGCGGGTGACCCGTCCCGGAGCGCGCGCGTGACGACGCGGGGCGCGGCGGTCACACTGCGCGGACTGACCTGGGATCACCCGCGTGGCTATCTGGTGCTGGACGCGCTGGCCGCAGCGGCCGATCCTGGCGATCCGGCCGGGCCGGTGCGCTGGGACCGGCAGCCGCTGGAGGACTTCGAGTCCCGGCCGCTGCGGACCCTGGCGGAAGACTACGACCTCCTGGTGATCGACCATCCTGGGCTCGGTGAGGCGGTCAGGGACGGCAGCCTGCAGCCGCTCGGCCGGTTCTTCAGTGCTGCCGAACTGGCCAGGTGGCGCGGGCTCACCGTCGGCGCCTCGTTCGACAGTTACCGGCTCGGCGGCCAGCAGTGGGCGCTGCCGCTGGACGCCGCCGCCCAGGTCTCCGTCTGCCACCCGGAGACAATGGGCGAGCGCCCGGCAAGCTGGGCGGATGCGGTCAACGCGGCCCGCGCGCAGCCGACCGCGCTGTGCCTCGGCGGACCGCACGCCCTGCTCATGTTCGCTGCGATCTGCGTCGCGTCCGGCCGGCCGCCGGCCACGGCCCCGGGAGAGTTCGTGCCCGCCGACACGGGCGGCGCCGCCCTCGACATCATGGCTGACCTGCTGGCGCACGCCGACCGCGAGCTGTCCCAGCGCAACCCGATCGGGGTGCTGGACGCGATGACGGCGCCCGGCGGGCCGTCCTACTGCCCGCTCGTGTTCGGATACGTGACCTATCACCGCCCGGATCGTCCCCGCCCGGATCGCGGGCCACGGCGGCTCGCTGCTTTCGACGCCCCGGGCGGCCCCGGCGGCATCGGCAGTGTGCTCGGCGGCACCGGCATCGCGGTGACCCGGTCCGCCGCGCAGCCGGCCGCGGTGGCCGGCCTGCTGCGCGGGCTGCTGTCCGAGCCGGTGCAGGTCGGCCTGTACGCCCGGCTTGGCGGGCAGAGCTCGCTGCGGCTGGCCTGGCAGGATGGCGACGTAGACCAGCGCAACGGCGGGTTTTACCGTGCCACCCGGCGCACCATCGACAGCGCCTGGGTCCGGCCACGTTTTGCCGGTTACCCGGCATTCCAGGCGGCGGCCTCGGCCGTGCTGCGCGACGGGCTGCTCGCGGGCGGGGACCATGCCGTCCTGCTGGGCCGGGTCAGCGAATTGTTCGCCCGGGCGCGGGAGACCGGCGGGTGAGAGCCAGCCGGCCAGGGAATCGGCTCAGGGAAGAGGGGCGTGCGGTGAGCGTAGCGGTGCTGCGGGGCTGGCCCGTGATCGGCCAGCCGATCGAGGTCAACGGCGGACGGGTGATGTCGTGAACGCCGGAGCTGGCCGTCTTGACCGGCTGATGACGGAGCGTTATGCCGGAGATCTTGCGGCGGCGGGCGGTGTCCGCGCGGTGGTACTCGACGATGGCAGCGAACGCGGCATCCGGGTGCTGGAGTTCCGTACCGGCGGTGGCCTGCGTTTCGACGTGCTCGTGGACCGGGCCATGGACATCGGCCTGGCCGAATTCGACGACCTCAGCGTCGGCTGGCGGTCCGCCACCGGGTTCCGCCACCCCGCCCTGCACGAGTACGCCGATGAGGACGGGCTGTCCTGGCTGCGCAGCATGTCCGGGCTGGTGGTCACCGCGGGACTGGATCACACCTTGTTCGGCGGGACCGTCGGCTCACCGGAGTACCACTACCCGCCACGGCAGACGGTCCGGCATGGCCTGCACGGGCGGATCGCGAACACCCCGGCCCGGCTGGCCGGCTACGGCGAGCGGTGGGACGGCGATCACTGCGTGCTGTGGGCCGAAGGCGAGGTCAGCCAGGCGGCGATCTTCGCCGAGCACCTGGTGCTGCACCGCCGGATCGAAGCCGACCTGGGCGGCACCGAGATCCGGCTCACCGACACCGTGGTCAACGCCGGCTTCGACCGGACACCGCACATGTTCCTCTACCACATCAACGTGGGCTGGCCGCTGCTGGACGAGGGGGCCCGGTTCGACGCGCGCATCGCCGGCACCGGGTGGCGCAGCGACAGCGTGGCCGAGCAGGGTGTATCGCACCTGGTGTTCCCCGGCCCGCAAGCTGGCTTCGTCGAGCAGGTCTATGAGCACGCGCTGACCCCGGACCCCGACGGGCGGACCCGGGTCCGGCTGGTGAACGACCGGCTGGGCCGGAGCTTCGAACTCGACTACGATCCGGCCGCGTTCCCCGCCTTTTTCGAATGGCTGAACCTGCGTGAGGGCGCCTATGCCGTCGGCCTGGAACCCTCGACGCATCACGTGGCGGGCGACGCGGCGGCCCGGGCCGACGGGTCGATGATCTGGCTCGATCACGGCGACGAGCGCGGCTACACCACGACATTCCGGTTCGGCCGCCAGTAGCCGCCGCCAGTACCGGCCGCCGCCGGTTCACTCAGGCGGGGTGTTCCTGCCCGCCGCCGGCCCACTCGGTGTGGAAGCTGCCCTCGGCGTCCACGCGGTGGTAGGTGTGCGCGCCGAAGTTGTCGCGCAGGCCCTGGATCAGGGCCGCGGGCAGCCGGTCCCGGCGCAGGCCGTCGTAGTAGGCGAGCGACGACGAGAACGCGGGCGTCGGGATGCCGGCCGTCGCGGCGTGCGCCACGATCCGCCGCCAGCTGTCCACGCCGTCCCGTACCGCGTCGGCGAAGTACGGTGCGACCAGCAGGCTGGGCAGGGCGGGATCCTCGTCGTAGGCCTCGCGGATCCGGTCGAGAAAGCGGGCCCGGATGATGCAGCCGCCACGCCAGATGGTGGCCATCGCGCCGCGGTCAATGTCCCAGCCGTACTCCGCGCTGCCCGCGGCGATGTGGTCGAAGCCCTGCGCGTAGGCGACCACCTTCGACGCGTACAGGGCGCGGCGGACATCGTCGATGAACGCGTCCCGGTCGCCGATCGTGAGCGGCGTGACACCGCCGCCGAATGCCGCCCGGGCCGCTGCTCGCTGGTCGGCGTGACCGGACAGGGCGCGCGCGAACGTCGCCTCCGCGATGCCGGTGATCGGGATGCCGAGGTCGAGTGCGCTCTGCACGGTCCAGCGGCCGGTGCCCTTCTGCTCGGCCTGGTCGAGCACGATGTCCACGAACGGCTGGCCGGTTTCCGCGTCGGTATGCGCCAGCACGTCCGCGGTGATCCCGATGAGGAATGAGTCCAGGTCGCCCTCGTTCCAGGTGCGGAAGATCTCGCTGATCTCGGCCGGTGTCGCGTCCAGGGCGGCCCGCAGGATGTCGTAGGCCTCGGCGATGAGCTGCATGTCGGCGTACTCGATGCCGTTGTGCACCATCTTGACGAAGTGGCCGGCGCCGTCCGGCCCCACGTGGGTGCAGCACGGCGTGCCGTCCACCTGCGCGGCGATGGACTCGAAGATCGGCCCGAGCTTCTGGTAGGACTCCGCGGACCCGCCGGGCATGATGCTCGGCCCGTTGAGCGCCCCCTCCTCGCCGCCGGAGACACCGCAGCCGACGAAGTGCAGGCCATGCTCGCGCAGCGCGGCCTCACGCCGGCGGGTGTCGGTGTAGTGCGCGTTGCCGCAGTCGATGATGATGTCGCCCTCATCCAGCAGCGGCACGAGTTCGTCGATCACGGCGTCAGTGGCCTCACCTGCCTTGACCATGGCGATGATCGCCCGTGGCGGCCTGAGGCTGGCGACGAAGTCCTTCATCGACTCACTCGGCACGAACGTGCCCTCGCCGCCGTGCTCGGCGACCAGGCTGCGGGTGCGCTCCGGTGAACGGTTGTGCAGCGAGACGACGTGCCCGTGCCGGGCCAGGTTCCGGGCCAGGTTGCGGCCCATCACGGCCAGCCCGGTCACGCCGATGTCTGCGTTGTTGTCCTGGGTCATGCGTGGCTCCTCAGCAGTCCGGCCCGCCGCTCGCGTTCATCACCCGCGAGGGTAGCCGTTGCGCGCGGGCAGCGGCGCGGGAAAAGCGGCGCGGGGAGTGGTGCGGCAGGCTGTTGGCCAGGCCGGCGTCTAGAGTGCATGACTATGGCAGAGATCGTGCTCCGCGTCCGGCTCACCTGTGGCGACCACCTGGACGTCAGCTACGAGGAACCCGGCATCCTCGCCCCGGACGAGGTCCTTGAGCACGCCATCTCGACCATTGCGCAAGACGGCGGGATACTGCGCACCCGGCATGGCGACCGGCTTCTCGTCCTCTACGGCCGGGGCGTGGCCGCCCTTGAGGTGGCCCCGCGCGGCGCCATCCTCTGAGTGCCGTCGCGGCCCGGCCTGGCCTGCCCACCTGTTGTGCGGTGGGCCGCAAGCCCCAGCTGGTCGGCCGCAAGCCGGTGGGCCGCAACGCGCAAGCGGGGGGCGCGGGCCCCCGCCGGCCGGCCGTGCCCCGCAGCCAGCCGGGGCCGGGGGATTACTTGACCGCGATGATGTCCGTCATCCGGATGTCCGGGTTCTTCGCGAGCAGATCGGCCGCGACATCGCCGAGGGCCACCGGGATCCGGCCGTTCAGGTGCGCCTGGCGGCCGCCTTCGTCGTTGAAGGTGTCGAAGATGCCGTAGGTGGTGTCGCTCAGCCTGAAGGCGTACCAGGTCACTGTGCCTGACTCCGCCGCCGCCAGGGCCCGGCCCTTCTCCAGGAACGCGGCGAGTTGCCCGCCCTTGCCGGGCTTGGCTTCCAGAAGTGCCAGCAGCCCGCGGTCAATGCTCATGCGTCTTCCTTTCACTCAAGATCAAAGGAAACCCACTAAGGATCCAGGGAAACGCTATTGACGGGTCGTTCCCACCGACAGTGGCGGATCCGCCTTTCTCGCTATCATTTCCGCCATGGAGGTAGCCGTTCTTGTTGTTGACGGGATGTTCGACTCCGGGCTGAGTGTCGTGCTCGACGTGCTGGCCACCGCGAATGCCCTGGGTGCCGGGGTAGCCTGCGCCCCCTCACCGTTCACGACCACCCTGATCGGGGTCGGGGCGACGGTGACGACCGGGCAGGGGATGCGGGTCGAGACGTCGCCGCTGCCGCAGCTCGACGTAGTTCCCGACGTGGTGGTGATGCCCGCGCTCGGCGTCAAGTCACCACCGGAGGTCGTCGACGCGGTACGCGATCACCCGTCGCTGGCCTGGATCGCGTCGCTGCGGGACGCGGGCGCCGCGCTGGCCGCGGCCTGCAGCGGCACGTTCTTTCTCGCTGAGGCGGGCGTGCTCAACGGCCTGATGGCGACGACCAGCTGGTGGCTGGGACCAGCGTTCCGCGGCCGCTACCCGGCGGTCCGCCTCGACGAGACCCGGACCATCACCCAGGACGACCGGGTGACCACCGCGGGCGCCGCGTTCGCCCATATCGACCTGGCCCTCTCGCTCATCCAGCAGCAGAGCCCGGCCTTAGCTGACCTGGTGGGCCGCTATCTCGTGATCGGCGACCGGCCCTCGCAGGCGGCGTTCGCCGTGCCGGCCCTGCTGGCCAGCGCGGATCCGACGATGACCGCCATGGAGCGATGGGTACGAGACCATATCGCCGAACCGATGCAGATCAACGGGCTCGCAGCGGCGCTGGGGGTCAGCGAGCGCACGCTCCAGCGCACGACAGCGGCCGTGCTGGGCATGTCCCCGATGGACTTCGTGCACGAGATCCGGCTGGACCAGGCGACCTTCTTGCTGCGCACCACGACCCGGAGCACCGAATCGATCGCGGCCGCGGTCGGATACCGGAACGCCGGCACGCTGCGCGCGCTGGTCCGCCGCCGCCGCGGGTCCACTCTCAGCGCATTGCGCCAGGGCCGTCCCGGTACGGTCGATCCGGGCTGACCTTGTCGCCGCCCCGCGGAGCTTCCTGGAACGGGACATGGCACCCGGGGTCCGCTTGCGGGCGGACCCCGGGTGCCATGCTGGTGAACTGCCGGTCGTGTGGCTACCGGATGATGAAGATCGGCCGGTAGGTGTGCACGACGTTGGATGAGGCCACGATCCCCGGCGGCGGGAATGCCGTGCTGTAGGCGGAGACGAAGGCAACCAGGTCGCTGCCGCCGTAGCTCGGCGTGAAGAGCACCGAGCAGGAACTGCCGGAACCGCACTCAGCCAGCCGGGTGCCGTTCTCGTTGAAGATCTCGATGTAGTACGGCGTGGGCCCGACGTTGCCGTTGGTCGTGGCCGTGACGGTCTCCGTGCCGAAGGTGAAGGCCGGAGCGGTGAGCGAGACCCGCCAGCCGAGGTTCGACCAGGTGACGAAGCCCACCCGGGACGTCGCCTGGATGCCGCTCGGCGGGTAGGCCGCGGTGAGGTTGGACAGGTAGGCGATGTACTCGTGCGTGGTCGCGGCGAACTGGCTGACCGTTACGCTGCACGACGTGCCATACCCGCAGGCAGCTAGCCGGGTACCGGTCGTGACGTCATAGATTTCGGTCCAGAATGGCGATGGCCCGATATCCGCGCTCGTGGTCGTGGTCAGCGTGGTCGCATACCCGACCGGCAGGGTGCTCGAAGCGGCCGACAGGGACAGGCTTACGCTCTGCCAGGTCACGCCGACCACCCCGGATGATGCCTGCACGCTGCCCGGCGGGTAACTGGCCGAGGCGTCCGACACGACAGCGATGTACTGGTGTGTCGTCGGAACCGGCTGGGTGACCGGGGTGCTGCAGGTCGTTCCCGAGCCGCAGGTGACCACGTACACGTGCGCGGTCTCGTCATAGATGCGCAGGTAGTACGGGGTCGGGCCGACGTTGAAGTTGGCCGTCGCGGTCAGGGTTGAGTACTGGGTTGGCCAGAGCAGGCTGGAACTGGCGGTCAGCCCGGCCGACCACGCGGTCGGCGGCAGTGCCCGGTGCGACGCGGGCGGCTTGGCCGGTATCACCGAGCCGACCCCGGCCCCAGGTGTAGTCGGTGGCCGCGGCTGTACCGGCTTCGGGCTGTGCGCGGCGGCTGACGATGTGGCCACCGGGCTGGCCGACGCGGCCACGGTCCCCGCCAGGAGCAGGCCTGGCAGGGCGAGCGCAGTCAGGGCGAGCCTGGCCTGCCATCCATAACCCTGTGACGCAATAGCCTTGAGACGCATCTTTCCCCCCATGAGACGCGCACCCGGCCATGCCGCCCTCCGTGGCGGCCTCCCACACTCCCCGTGAGATCCGGGTGCGGTCGACAAGAGCCACCACCCCGACCCCAGATACATCCCGTCACAAACTGATTACTGCATGTCATTGCGAGGCTGGGCTGCCGGGCCGTTCAGCGGCCGCCGGTGCGCGAGGATGGGCATCATGCTGCGGACCGCCCTGACCGAAATGCTCGCGCTTGATGTTCCCGTGGTGGGCGCGCCGATGGCCGGCGTCGCCGGCGGCCGGCTGGCCGCCGCCGTGTCAGCGGCGGGCGGCCTCGGCATGATCGGCGTGGGCAGCTCGATGGCTCCGGCCGCGATAGCCGCCCAGGCCGGGCGGGCCGGCGAGGCAGGCGCCCGGTTCGGGATCGGGCTGATGGCGTGGGCGCTGGACCGGTGCCCGGACCAGTTTGAGGCGGCGGTCGCGGCCGGCCCGGCGCTGGTCTCGGTCAGCTTCGGCGACTACGCGCCGTGGGTGGCCCGGCTGCACCAGGCCGGGATCACCGCTGCCACCCAGGTCGGTGATGTCGAGGCCGCGCGGGTCGCCGCCGGTCACGGCGTGGATCTGATCGTCGCCCGTGGCGCCGAGGCGGGCGGGCACGGCCGGGACACGGTAGCGACCCTGCCGTTGCTGCAGGGCGTGCTCGACGCCGTGGACCGGCCGGTCCTCGCGGCGGGCGGCATCGGCACGCCCCGGGGGCTCGCCGCGGTGCTCGCCGCCGGAGCGGCCGGCGCCTGGCTCGGCACCGCGCTGCTGTGCGCCACGGAGGCGGACACCAGCCCAGCGGCCCGCGCCCGCGCCCGCGCCGCCCGCGAAACGGACACCATCTACACCCGCGTCTTCGACATTGCCCAGGGGCTGGCCTGGCCGCCGGACTTCGGGGGCCGTGCCCTACAGAACGATTTCACCCAGCACTGGGCCGGGCATGAGCAGGCACTGGCCAGCGATTCGCGCGCCGGTCAGCAGCTGGCCGCGGCGAGAAGCCGCGAGGACTACGGCACCGCGTTCCTCTACGCCGGCCAGGGCGTCGGCCTGGTGACACAGGACCGGCCGGCCGGCGCCATCCTGGCCGACCTCGTCGCTGGCGCGGAGCGCTTGCTCAGCCGCTGGCGGTAGCCCGCGACGGCACGGGATGACGCCCAGGTCAGCGCCGGAGGGTGACCAGGCGCAGGCGCTAGGTAGGCAAATATGTCCCAATAGTCACATTGATGTTGGTTACTGTGAACGTCTCATCTCTACCTGCCGGGCTGGGAAGCCGATGCTGGGGGCGGCCCCGCATAGTCACAACAGCTAAGGAGACTCATGAGGCTCATGCAGGTGAGGCGTAACTGGCTGGCGGCCAGCGGCTTAGCGGCGCTGCTGCTCATCGCCGGCTGCGGCGGCTCGGGCACCAGCGGGACCAGCGTCGGCGGGACCGGCAGCGCCACTGGCAGCGCCACCGGGCCGGAGAAGACCCACATCACGGTCGCGGCACTGCCCATCGTGGATGACGCGCCCCTTTTCCTGGCCATCAAGAAGGGCTACTTCACCCAGCAGGGGCTCACCGTGACCCCCGAGCTCGTCGCGCAGAGCACGCTGGCCCTCCCCGACCTGCTGCACGGCTCAGTCGACGTCGTCGGCGGCGGCAACTACGTCTCCTACTTCGAAGGCCAGGCCAAGGGGACGTTCAGCCTCCGGCTGCTGGTGGCGGGCACGGCCTGCAAGGCCAGCAGCTTTGGCATCGTCGCGATGCCAGGTTCCGGCATCAGCAGCCCGGCCGGTCTCGCGGGCAAGACCGTCGCCGTCAACCTCACCAACAACATCCAGACGCTCACGGCCAACGCCGTGCTCAAGGCCGATGGCGTGAACACCGCCACGGTGAAGTACGTCGCCATCCCCTTCCCGGACATGGCCGCCGCGCTCAAGGCCGGCCGGGTCAATGCGATCAGCGTTGTGGAGCCCTTCCTGTCCGGCGCGGAGCACAGCCTCGGCGCGAGGCAGGTCGTGTCCGAGTGCACGGGCCCGACCGCCAATCTCCCGCTGTCCGGGTACTTCGCCACCCAGGCGTGGACGCGGAAATACCCGAAGACCGCACGAGCCTTCCAGCGCGCGATGGCGCGGGCCCAGGCGTTCGCGGATGCCAACCCCGCGGCGGTCAAGCAGATCCTGCCGACCTATACCAAGATCACCGTGCAGGCGGCCGGCGGTATCACCCTGGGCTCCTTCCCGGCCACGACGGTCGCCGCCCAACTGCAGCGGGTCGCCGACCTGATGCGCTCGGGCGGGTTGCTGACCAGCCCGTTCAGCGTGCAGCCGATGCTCTTTCACTGAGGCGCTGGTGACGGCACTGAGGCACCGGTGACCCAGGCCAGGCAGTGGCGCCGCGGGCTGGCCGGCCTGGCGCTGTTCCTGCTGCTCGCGGAAGCGCTCGGCCGGACCGGGGTGATCAGCCCGTCCGTCCTGCCGCTCACCTCCACGGTGCTCGCGCGGGCCGCCGGCCTCGCCGCCAGCCCGCGTTTCCGCACCGACCTGGCGGCCACCCTGCAGGCGTGGGCGGTCGGCCTGGCCATCACGATCGTGCTGGCCGTTCCCTGCGGCGTGCTGCTCGGCAGCCTGCCGGGGGTGCGCACCGCCACCCGGGCCGTGGTGGAGTTCCTCCGGCCGATCCCGTCGGTCGCGCTGATCGTCCTGGTCGGGCTGCTGCTGGGCCCCGGCCTGCGGATGAACGTGACGCTGATCGTCTACGCGGCGGTCTGGCCGGTGCTGTTCAACACGATCTACGGCCTGGATGACACCGACCCGTTGGCGAAGGAGACACTGCGGGCCTTCGGGTTCGGCCGGCTGGCGGTGATCTGGTTCGCGTCGCTGCCGGGCGCCGCGCCGTTCATCGCGACCGGAATCCGGCTCGCCTCCTCGATCGCGATCATCCTCAACATCAGCACCGGCTACCTCACCGGCAGCATCAGCGGGAACGGCATCGGCGCGTTCATCGCCGAGGCCAATACGGGTGCCGGCAACACCGCGCTGGTCCTGGCGGCGGCGCTGTGGAGCGGCCTGCTCGGCCTGGTCCTCAACCTGGCCCTGGTCTGGGCCCAGCGGCGGCTGCTGCCGTGGCATCAGGCGTACACCGCGGAGGCGCGATGATCACGGCGGGGCGACCACGGCGGCGCGATGGCCACGGCGGCGCACTGCGGGCGGCGCTGCCGCGCTGGGCGGTGCTGCTGGCCGCCGCGGCCGGGTGGCAGGTGTGGGCGCGGCTGCAGCGCAGCGCGTTCTTCCCGCCGCCCTCGGCGATTGCGGCCCGGATGTACCGGCTCTGGTTCTCTGGTCCCGCGGCGCGCCTGTTCCTCACCCCGGATGCCATCGGCAACCTGCTGCCCAGCCTGGGCCGGGTCCTGGCCGGGCTGGCCATCGCGGCCGTCGCTGGCGCGGCCGTCGGCCTGGCCCTGGGCCGGTCCGCCGCCGTGCGCGGCTACCTCGACCCGCTGCTGCAGTTCGCCCGGGCGCTGCCCGCGGTGACACTGGTGCCCGTCTTCATCGCCATCTTCAAGATCGGCACCCAGATGGAAGTGGCGACGATCGCGTTCGGCACCATCTGGCCGATCCTGCTCAACACGGCGGACGGCGCCAGGCACCTCGACCCGGTCCAGGTGGAGACCGCCCGGGCCTTCCGGCTGCCCGCCTGGTCGCGGCTGACCAGGCTGATCATCCCGGCCACGCTGCCCAAGTTCTTCGCCGGGCTGCGGCTGAGCATGTCACTCGCACTCGTCCTGATGGTGTTCGCGGAGCTGGCCGGGGCCAGCAATGGCCTGGGATATGAGATGAGCAACGCGGAGAGTTCGTTCGACATGACCTGGTTGTGGTGCACGCTCGTCCTCATCGCCATCCTCGGGAACCTGCTCAACGTGGCGGAGCTGGCCGCGGAGCGCCGGCTGCTGGCCTGGCACCGGGGCGCCCGGCAGCGCGGGAACTGACAGGAGCCGCGAGCCACCATGCTTAAGATCACCAACCTGACGCACTCCTACCGCCAGCAGGGCGCGGAGCACCTGGCCATCGAGCACATCACCCTGACGGTGGCCGATCGGGAGCTGGTCAGCATCGTCGGGCCATCTGGCTGCGGCAAGTCCACCCTGCTGCGGTGCGTCGCAGGCCTGCTCGCCCCGTCCGGGGGCAGCGTGCTGCTCGACGGCGTGACGGTGGATCAGGTGCCCGACGGGCTGGCCGTGGTGTTCCAGGACTACAGCCGGTCCCTGCTGCCCTGGCTGAGCGTCCAGGACAACGTCTCGCTGCCGCTGCGTGGGAGGCAGCGCAGCCGCGCCGTGCGCCGGGAGGCGGCGGCCGCGGCACTGGCCACGGTCGGGCTGGCCGGCGCCGGGCAGAAGTATCCGTGGCAGCTCTCCGGCGGGATGCAGCAGCGGGTCGCCATCGCGCGGGCACTGGCCTGCGATCCGGTCCTGCTGCTCATGGACGAGCCGTTCGGCTCGGTGGACGCGCAGACCAGGGAGGACCTGGAGGACCTGCTGCTGGTGGTGCGCCGGGCCCGGGACGTCACCATCCTGCTGGTCACCCACGACATCGACGAGAGCGTCTATGTCGGTGACCGGGTGGTGGTGCTCAGCCCCGGCCCTGGGCGGGTCCAGGCCGATCTGCCGGTCGACCTGCCGTCCCCGCGCGATCAGATCAGCACGAGGGAACTGGCGGCGTTCGTGCATCTGCGGGCGGAAGTGGGCCGCCTGGTCCGCGGGAGGTTATCCGAGCGGGGAGTTGCGCTGGATCTGGAGCAGGAATTCAGCGTTCGAGGCGGTGCTGCGGGTCTTCTTCAGCAGCAGGTCGATGGCCTGCTGGGCGTCCAGTTCGGCCAGCGCCCGGCGCAGTTTGGCGGTGACGGCGTGCTCTTCGGGTGACATCAGCAGGTCATCCCGGCGGGTGCTCGATGGCGTGACGTCGATAGCGGGGAAAATGCGCTTCTCGGCGAGGTCGCGGCGCAGCCGCAGTTCCATGTTCCCGGTGCCCTTGAACTCCTCGAAGAACACGTCGTCCATCCGCGATCCGGTCTCCACCAGGGCGGTGGACAGGATGGTCAGCGAGCCGCCGTTCTCGATGTTCCGGGCGGCGCCGAGGAACTTGCGGGGCGGGTAGAGGGCGCTCACCGCGACCCCGCCGGCCAGGATGCGGCTGCTCGGCGGGGCGGCGATGTTGTACGCACGGCCGAGCCGGGTGATGGAGTCGAGCAGCACGACGACGTCGCGGCCCAGTTCGACGAGGCGCTTGGCCCGCTCGATGCCGAGTTCGGCCACCGCGATGTGCTCCTCGGCCGCCTGGTCGAAGGTGGCGGAGATGACCTCGCCGTGCACTGACCGCTGCAGGTCGGTGACCTCTTCCGGCCGCTCCCCGACGAGCACGACCATCAGGTGCACCTCAGGGTGGTTGGCGGCGATGGCCGCGGCGATGGCCTGGAGCACCATGGTCTTGCCGGCTTTGGGCGGCGACACGATGAGACCGCGCTGGCCCTTGCCGATGGGGCTGACCAGGTCGATGATCCTGGCCGCCGGCGAGCCGCCGGCACCCTCCAGGCGCAGGCGTTCCTGCGGGTGCAGCGGGGTCAGATTGGCGAAGTCCGGGCGCTGCATCGCCTCGGCGAGCGCCAGGCCGTTGACTGTGTCCAGCCGGGTCAGCACCGAGTACTTCACCTGCGCCCGGCCCTGGCGGGGAGCCGGGCCGGCCCGGCCCTGGCGGGCAGGCTGGGCGCCGTTGTCCTGGCGGCCCGCCTGGCCGCCGCCCCCGCCAGGGTCGCCCTGGCGGGGAGCCTGGATGGCACCCTCGATGAGGTCGCCCCGGCGCAGCCCGTACTGCCGGACCTGGGCCAGGGACAACGCGATGTCGTCAGGATCCCGCCCGTAGCCGGACCTGCGCAGGAACGCCCCGGTGTCGCTGACATCGAGGATGCCGGACACCGGGATCGCAGGGGCGTCGTGGGTTTCCACGACGGGCAGCCGCGGCGCGCGCTGCCTGGTGATTGTTGTCATACGTGAATTTCCTTTCGGGGAAACGGGCAAATACGGGTACGCCAGAAGAACGCTGCGCTGGTGCAGCGGAAATATGCACGCGCACGGCAGCCAAAAAAGAACACCGCCGGTCAGACCGGCACTTTGGGAAACGCTCTACATCCGGGTCCGGATCATGGCCGGGGAAAGGATGGAGCCGGGGGGCCCTTCTCAGGGGTACTCTCGCCCGCTACAGCGAGAAACATTACTTGGTGCAACTATATACCGCAACGTCACCGCGGTGGCAAATCATTCCGTGGTGCGGGCCGGTTTTCCGCCGGTGCCGCGGCCGGCCGCGCCGCTCCGGGGTCAGTCGGGGTGCGCAGGACGGTGGTCGGCCTGCCCGGCCTGACCCGGTCGGCGATGACGCCCAGCGGCAGCATCGCATGGTGTGCCCGGCCGCCGTCGTACCCGGTCGCCGTGGATATCGAGGCGACCTGCGGTCGCCCCCTGAGCGCGGTGACCGTACGCATCGTTCCTGGGCCGGCCGTATCAGGCGGGCTCGAAACAACTCTGTTTTCAACAGAAGGTCATATCCGTCAGTGTTCAGGGAGATGAGTGATGATGACGGACACCGATATCTCTGCCGCCCCCCCGGTGCCAGCCCGGCCGGTGCCACCGGGTCGTCTCGGCGGCATCACCAGGAACGAGTGGTGGGGTTACGGCGTCTGGCTTTTCGTGGGCGCCGTCATCGGGATTTCTGAGATCTGGGCGGCGGTCGGGAACCCGAGGTGGCCGACGATCTCGGCGACGGTGGGCCACCTGGAAGCGCTGTGGAGCCCGGTCAGGATCATCGTGATCGCGTTGATCGTTTTCGGTGCGGTGCAGGTTCTCACCTACCCGCCCCGGAAGTCTCAGTTCACTCCGAGATGGCGGCCGCCGCGCTGGCGGACCCACAATGGGCGGCTCACCAGGAAAAACCGGCAGGCAGTGGAGTTCGGGCATGCCGTGCTCTATATCCCGCTCGCGCTCCTCGCCGTGGTCGCGGGCAGCATCGTGGCCGCCGAACTGAGCAGCAGCAAGTTCCTCCTCGGCTGCGTCCTGTACGGCCTGATCGCCCTCGCGCTCCTGATCATCCCTAACGCGCTCGCGTTCTGGGCCGCGAAGGAGGTGCCGTTCCCGTCGCTCGTCCGCACGCTTGATGACCTGGAGAACCGGTGGCACGTGGCGGTCATGGTCATCCTGGCCGGGCTGGCCATCCTGGCTGTCCACCTCGTGGCCTATCCCTGGCCCTGATGCTGCCCGGCGGCGGGCTTGGTGCGATCCCGGGCCCGCCGCTGCGGTCAGCGCTCGCCCGCGCCGGGCGCGGCGAAGGTCGGTACGGGACCTGACTGCCTGGCCAGTGTGACAAGCCCAGCGCCGGTTAGATGTCGTGCTGGCCGTCCCGGGCTGCGGCCAGGAAAGCCCGCCAGGTTGCCGGGGCCAGAGATAGCACGGCCCCGGACCTGTTAGCCGAGTCTCTTACGAGTACCGCCTGGTCGAGGATGGCCACTTCCACGCAATTCGTGCGGTTGGAGGCCGTGCTGGTGCGCCACTTGATAAGTAGTTACCGGCCCTCGGGTCCTGTGCCCAGTCGGATCTTTGCCGAAGGCCGGCAACGTCACCAGGTCACCCTGGGCTGGGGAGGGAATCTGGTGCGATGCCGGTGACAGCGCGCAAGGCGCGCAGGGCGGTGGCGGTGACCTGCGCTGGCGGGGTACCGGGCCGGTACCAATAGCGCAATTCGGCATAGCCCTCTTCGTCTATCCAGAACTCGGCGCCGTGCTGGCCGGAAGGGCTGAGAGTTGCTGTTAAGTCGAGCCCGGCACGGGAGTCGGTCAGGTGCGTGGTCAGGCCGTGCGCGGTCAACTCGGCGGCCATTGCGCGCATGCGTTCCGCGTCGTACTGGGCCGGTCCGGCCGGGGCGGGCTCGGTCATGGCTGTTCTCCCCTTAAGCGCTGAGTATTGGCGGTCATGACATATCAATCTCAAACCAGACGGTCCATCCGGCCGCGCTGTCGCCGGTGCGTCCCCAGTTGCTGGTTAGCTGGGCGACGATGAGTAACCCGCGCCCGTGCTGCTCATCGCGGCGCCGCACCGGCTGGGTCCAGGGTCCGCCTTCGTCTTGGACTTCCACCCGCAGCCAGTCGCCGCGTATCCGGGCGCGGACGGTGAACTGGCCGCCGGGCTCCGCTGAATGACTGTGCACGGTGGCGTTGCCGACAAGCTCGGACAGGCAGAGCACGGCGTCATCGGTGGCCGGATGGCCGTCCAGGAGGGCCGCCAGAAACCGGCGTGCTTCCCCGGCTTGGGCCGGGGTGGCCGGGAAGGCACGGGACCAGGCGAGCGGCGGTGCGGCAGTGGTCTCGGGCATTCCGTGTCCTGTCTGTGGTGTGCTGGGTGTCGCGTTCTGCTCTGCTCTCTAAGCCTGGGCGCAGCGAATATGTTGGGAAAGTAGTTCGCGGCTGGGGTCGCGGTTCGGTAGGGCCGCGCCGGAATGTGTCGGTTGGTTGTAGGGAGGAAAGCCGGTGGCATCACGGGATTTAGACTCGGCGGCAAGCCCGCTGCGGGTATTCGGGGCCATGCTGCGCCGTTACCGCGCTAAGGCGGGCATGTCGTTAGAACAGCTTGGCGCACGCGTGTATCTCTCGGACGACATGGTCGGGAAGATCGAGAATGGGCAGCGCGTGCCCACGGAGCAGTTCGCCGCCGCGTGCGACGCGGTGCCCGAGCTGAACACGGGCGGGGCGCTGAGCGAACTGCGGGAGTTACTGAAGGATCATCTCAAGCAGCGGGCTTACCCAGGCTGGTTCGCCCGCTGGCCGGACAAGGAAGCCGACGCGAAGATCCTGCGCTGGTTCGAGATGGTTGTTGTCCCTGGCTTGCTCCAGACGCCGGACTACGCACGTGCCCTGCTGGCCAACCGCATCGGCGCCAGCCCTGACGACGTGGACGAGATTGTGGCCGCGCGCATGGAGCGGCAGTCCGTCCTCGCCCGGGACAAGCCCCCGGAGTTGTGGGTCGTCATCGATGAGGCGGTGCTGCACCGGGCGGTCGGCGGGCCGTACGTGATGCGCGAGCAGATTAACCACGTGATGAAGGCCGCGCGGCGATCAAGCGTTGTAGTGCAGGTGATTCCGGCCACGGTCGGAGTTCACGACGGTTTCCCCGGAGCAGGGTTTATTATCGCGGACTTCGGTGACGCGCCGCCTGTCGCCTACCAGGACACGCCCGTCCGCGGGCAGGTCATCGAGGACACCGACGACATCGCGGTCTTGATGGCCACCTGGGATAGATTGCGAGCGGAGGCGCTGCCGCGTACGGCATCCCTCGACTTGATGGAGGAAGTGGCCAAGACATGGACCTGAGTCGCGCCGAGTGGCGCAAGGCGAGTTACAGCAGCACCAACGGCGGCGCGTGCGTGGAAGTTGCGGGCAACCTGCCGGGTATCGTGGCCGTCCGTGACTCCAAGGACCCCCACGGGCCGGTGCTGGTCTTCGCCCCCGACGAGTGGCAGGCGTTCACCGTCGAGCTCCGGGCCGGCCAATTTGACCTTGGCTGACCCGACCTGAGTTCTAGTCGGCCGACCTGAGTTGTGGGGGCGCCTATCTCGTGTCCTCCCGGCTGGCCGGCTGGGGCACTGCGGCCCCGGCG
>Ga0265338_10000744_pt1 | contig 55556 bp, 75 predicted proteins | sample 42126metaG_FD_193579 | JGI IMG/M metagenome (GOLD analysis project Ga0265338, IMG submission 193579) | Rhizosphere microbial communities from Carex aquatilis grown in University of Washington, Seatle, WA, United States - 4-21-26 metaG | ecosystem: Host-associated > Plants > Roots > Rhizosphere... | reverse complement strand
AAACGCTATTCTGAGGCCACCATTATTGTTGCAAGGAAACTGCTTAACCGAGTCTATGCAGTTTGGACTAGAGGCACACCTTACAACTCTGGCTAAATTGCTTGACGTCTCATTCTAGGTCTATACTCATATTATGAACCCACCAGCCCCAGCTACTCCGCCTAACCTAGTACCGGCTTCGCCCGAACCGACCCCCGTTGTGCCACCGACTCCTATGCCCGTAGTACCTACTCCGTCAATACCAGTAACGCCTGTTACCCCGACGCCAGTTCAATCCGATAATATCGGCCTGGCAGCCGGCCCGCCGCCTGCACCCGGCAACCAACTCGTCTTAACGGGCATTCAGCCCTCCATTGGTGCCTATATTATGAAACGTTGGTGGATCGTCCTGATTATCGCGGTGGTAGCAATCGGTACCGCTTTTCTCAGCTGGTTTTTCCCGATTGTTATTATTGTCCTAGCTTCGGGCCCATTCTATAAGGGCTTCGAAAACAACCTATTTAGCGCCTTCTCGGTGGCCAATAACTTTACCTATGACAAAAAAGGCACACCAAGCGGGCAAACGGGTCTGCTTTTCAATCTCGGCCACGATCGTGGTTATAGCGATCTGGTGGCTGGTACCTACCGCGGCCTGCCCTTAAATCTGTTTATTTTCCGCTACACCATCGGGTATGGTCGAGGCAGCCAAACCTATAACCGCGCCGTCATGACGGTTAACTTTGCCACGCCGATGCCAGCCTTTGCTTTGCGCCGCCATACCGGGATGTTGGCGCCTAGTGCAGCCGGCGAGTCGTTCAACGCCGCTGGCTATAGTGGCAAATTGAATCTGGAAGGTGATTTCGACAAGCATTTTCAGGTTCACATCGTACCGGGCACCGAGGTCGATGTGCTGTCGGTATTAACGCCCGATGTCATGCAACTAATGATCGGCCTCGATCGCGACGAGCTCGAACTTACCCATGACGGCCAGTTCTATATTTATACGCCCGGTTACATCGGCAAAGAACAGGACCTCATCGACATCTTTAATATTCTCGAGACCATTATTCCTAAAATCACCGCCTTCGCCGACCGTCAGAAATTGATTGCTACTCCACTCGCCCCAGTATCCGCCAGTCCGGTCGTCCAGGCCCCCTAGTTAGGAGGCAGTCTTTTGGGTGTATACTATGCGATATAAGCATAAGAGGTAATTATGACGTTTTTACGACGCAAGTTCGACGACAAAAAACCCTACTTTTGGGGTGTCGCCATCGCCACATTATTAAGCGGTGCCGCTATTCTGGCCCTCGGTCTGGTCGAACTAGGCTTTAATCTCTGGCGCGACGGGAGTTTTGTTAGCCCAATCTCCAAGGTCATTGGTGGGCTCGTGGTGCTGTCGCTGGGCTACATCCACCTCGAACTAGAGATGATGCGCGTATCAAAGAAGTAACCGATGCGACTATCGCGCCGCACCTGGCTATTTGGGCTATTAGGGTTTAACGCCGTCTCGGCCATCGGTGGGGGACTAGCCTTGATGACGGGCTGGATCGCGGCTCCATCATCATGGTTCGCCCATACCGGATTCAATGGGCCCTATTTCCCGGGCGTGATCTTGTTTGCGGTCGTCGGTGGTAGCTCACTTTTGGCTCTGGTAAGCCAATATCGAAGGATTGTTGGCGCCAGTCTTGCTAGCCTGTTAGCGGGTACAATCATGCTCTTTTGGATTACCGGCGAAATCGCTTCTATCCGAGCTTTTGATGTTCTGCAAGTTATCTATCTTGTGACGGGTCTGGCCGTAATTGCCCTGACTCCGACCGAGCACTAGCCGTTCCGAATACAAGTCCAAGTAGTGTGCCAATAGCGGATCGCAGGAATGGGGTTGCGCACCACGCAGTGGACGCTGTCGTGACCAAAGGCCAATATGATGACACCAAAGCTTAATACGCCGATGGCGAGCATCGGCCAGTTTTCGCGCCAGTTACGCAAACTCTTCCAAAAGCCGGTTTGGCGCTGTCGTCGCTCCATGATCCACCGCCCAAAGGCGATACTAGTAGCAAATAGAGCAATTGCGGGCATAAAGACGATCCAAGTGGCTACCACCCAGGGGCGCCAAAAGAAACTGCCGTACAAGCTATGCGAGGTAATGGAGTCTAGGAACAAGAAGATGGTAAAGGGCGCCAGCATCACAGCTCCAAAGACAGCGCTCTGTTTAACGTAATCGGGCATGATTGTAGCCATAATTCCTCCGGCAAGTAGTAATTGTTGTTTAGTAGCACTAACGGGCAAATCCACCACCGCCCGCAGCCACACCGATGCTCGTTCCGGTCTGGATTTTGACCCGTCCAGCATGTCGGCCAGGGTCTGCAATATCTGCTGGCCGTACTCAGAACGGTAGGGGGCAGGGTAGAGGCGCAGGGCTTGGCTGCAAAGCGGGAAACGCCACCTTAGCTCGTCCATATCAACCCACCCTGAGTTAGGCCGCGCTGCTGCGCCAACTTCACCGTCGATTCAAAGTACTTTAATTCTGCGCCCAACCGCCGTAGCCCCGCCTCCGTTAGCCGGTAATACCGCCGGCGGTCGCCCTCACCATCAATCTCTTCGATTAGCCCCTCCTCGCGCAGCTGCTTAATGGCGCCATACAACGCCCCCGGCCCAAGCTTTACAATCCCGCGGCTATCGGCCTCTACCTGCTGCATCAACTCATACCCATGCCGCGGCTTTAAGCTCAGCGCTAGTAAGATACTGAAACTGACTTGCGGCATCAAATTAGAAGTTTTTCTGCTCATGACTCCACTATATATCGTTTATTGATATAGCGTCAAGTGGTATAACTTAAATAATTCCTTTTAAGCTAGCAAGTCTAAGTAACTGCATGTAAAATGTGAATAACTAGTTAGTATCTATCTGAAAATTTAAGGTTTTTAGTCATTTATATTTAGAGGATTGTTATGACTACAAAAGTTGAGAAGCTTCCACGTTTAGAACCACCAAGAAAAATTTCTGATATCAAGACTCTTTCGGGTCCGTTTACTTTAGGTGGTTCAATAATGTCCGAGAGCATACCCGATAAACCAGCTCAAGAGACAATCTCTGAGATGAAAAAACTTTCAATTAAAGATCCCTTTGGTGAAGAAATAAACTCTGAGTAAGAGCATGGACGAAACGGAGGTTGCACCTCGTCCTATAGTTATTCTTGATACTAATACAATTCAGCATGCTCTCAATCCAGAAACTGGGCCAGAGATTCAGCAGCTAATCTCAGGCTTATTGAACGACGACAATGCGCTCCTAGGTTTTTCGAACATCACCATACTAGAGGCATTCAAAAATATAGTTTTTAATCCAGCGAAGTATAACCCAGTCGTTGACTACTTGAATAAATACCTTGTTAGATACGAGGTTACTCAAGATATTCTTGCAAGTGCAGCGACGCTTCACGATCTCTACTGCAATGACGATACGATAAAAGGTTTAGTAAGATCAGTCTCAAACGAGGACATGATAATTGGCGTTACTGCAATCCATGCCGATGCATACCTTCTCACATCTGACGTCAATGGGTACCCCGCACCATTCTTTACAGAAGTCTACAAACAGATTTTCTTTTACAGAAAAGGAGGGCAACAAAAGTACATAGTAAAATACCTATTGAAGCCGGATCAGGAAATGATCAACTCCGCTGCCGCACTTCTTACCCCAGAATCTGAAAAGTCAAATAAGACCAAGGCTAATGCATCTAAGAAGTCAGACTCTCTCTAACCCTCCCCCTGCAAAAGGCCGTGAATATTCCCAGCCGGGTCGGTGAACCAAGCCATTTTCATTTCGCCCCACGTGGCAATGCCTAGCTCGTCGGTTTTGGCGTTTTCGTTGTCGTAGTGTTCAAACTTTACGCCGGCGGCGGTCAGTTTTTTGACTTCGGCGGCGATGTCTTCAACCTTAAAGTTAATGACGGTGAAAGTGGCCGGTTTGTGGTCAGTCTTGGGGTAAATGTGGAAGCGCTGACCGCCCTTTTTGATCTTAAGGGCGTACTCGTCCATTGGCGCGCCCAGCTCAAAACCCAGCTTACCTTCATAAAACTCCTTAGCCGCGTCCATGTCATCCACCGAGAAGCTGGTAAATACAAATGCTTGTTCCATGAGATTTTCTCCTTATTAGCTTAAGTTTAGCACGTTAGAATTATTGACTTTTTCGCTAACAAATGCTATTATTGAATAATCGAAACTCGCTGTAGGCGACTACCCAAAGGTGAGGCAATGGAAACATCGATTCCGGCAGTGATTACGATTCACATCGGCGTTGACACGCCGCAGCCAGTCCTCGACGCAGTTATGTCGTTGGTCCAAGTGCTCGGAAATTCAGATGAGACTGCGGCTGCCCTCGCTAACTACGGTGTCGTCGATGAAGAGTGTGTCTACCAGGAGAATTTTCGGCAGTTCTTCGAAGACGACGGTGTCTCTCGCACTTCGGCTACAGGTTTCGCGGAACGAGCAATGAGTCAACTGCTCCGAGACACACCAGACAAGTTGATAGTGGTGTGCAGAAAATGCAATCGGATTCGTGGCGTCTGTCGCTGTCCGGATCGCGGGCATCTGAGCGCAGCACGACGCAGCATGACTGAACGGTGGTTCTACTACGACTCTACCAAGTACTGGAAGGTGACGCTCAGCTCGTTACTCGCACTTACGGCGGATGACTTGTGCAGAGTTTCCAATCAGGCTCGACCACGGCTCCTGGCCTACATCGCAGCCCGCTCGAACCCCTAACTTTTTCGCCCCCGCAAGGACGCAGGATCACGATTGTGATGGCGCCCTCTCCCGGGGGCGTTGTCACATTTATTCAAAAGAAAAATCCCCAAAATGGGGGTCTTCCTCAAGTCAAAAGACTTAGTCTTACATCGCCTCAAACGTTTCGTAAACGTCGCAGCTACCGGAGCCGTCGACTACCAGGGGGACCATTTTGGCGGCCTTAACTGCATCGTCCAGGCTGTCGGCCTTGATTACGCTGTAACCGGTTACTTTTTCGCCCGTGACGTCACTTTCGCCGTCTTTCGTCACGGCCTTTGAGTTTGAGCAAGGATTGCCAGCATCAACGAGATTCTCGCCGCACGCCTTCATCCACTCGCCCCAAGCCGCCATTACCTTGTCGCCCTCTTCCTTGGTGGCCGGCATGCCGCCGCCCTTGTACAGTAGTAAGAAATTTGCCATTTGAACTCCTTCTTTCGTTAAATCTTAATGGAAACCAAAAGTGTAATTTAGGCCTTTTCGACCAAGGCCGCCAACCGGTTCAAGCCGTCCTCAGCCCCTTCACGCATACCCATTTCGACCATGCCAGTGAGATCATCGACATTGGCGTACTTGGATACGGTGGTTTGTTTGGTCTCACCCTCGCCAACCGGTTCAAACGTCACCGATTCGGTCATCACGTGGCCGGCCATCGGCTCATATTCAAACGTCCGCACGATCTTGTTAGGCTCGTCTAGTTCTTTGAACTCTCCCCGGAAAGCATGCTCACCGTGCTCACCGCTCACGAAGCGCCACTTACCGCCCACCTTCACCTCCAGCGTTTCCACCTTGGTGTCGCTCCACCACTGTACGATCTGATCGGCCTGGGTGTGGGCCTGCCACAGTCGCTCCGGAGTGGCCTTAAACACGCGGGTCAGCCGCACCTCCAAGTTATCTTTGTCGACGACGAATTCGGTGTTACTCATAAATTCTCCTTGGTTAAATAAACATCCAGTGATTCCATCTGCACTTCCATCATGTGGGCGTACTTATCGAGATAAGCTTGAGCCGTCTTAAGGGCGGCGGGGGATAGGGCCACATAATGCTCACGGCCGAGTTTACGCTTTACGATCAACTTAGCTTTCTCGAGCACTTTTAAATGTTTGGATACCGCCGCCAAGCTGAGGTCGTAGGGGAGAGCCACCTCGTTGATCGTCATCTCCCGTTCACTCACCCGCCGGAGGATGTCGCGCCGGGTGGGATCGGCTAACGACCCAAAAATACTATCGAGGCTTAACGAATATTCAACCATTTGGTTAAATGTTAATTGATGCCCCAAATTCTGTCAAGCATTGGCTTTTATCAGATCAAAAGCCGCCCCTCTCCCCTGCTTTGTTATACTAAATTTATGAATCATCCTGAATCCGGACCAGGCCAACCGGGCGAGAACCGTAGTCTTGATCAAGCCGACGCAGCAGTCGCCGAACAAGACACGCCCGAATATAAACGCTTGCGCGGTCAAGTCGCTGGCCTTATGGGTGGGATATTGTCACAACATCCGGATAGTCATATAGGCGAAGTCCGAGAGATAAAGAAAACTGAGCTATCGGGTCCTAGAGCTGCGACCTACGATGTTGATATTCAGTTTGATGCAAAAAAACATTTACCACTCTATAGGACGCTCTATATGCGGACAGATGAATTTACTTGTTCGCTAGGTCTATATGAACCCGAAGTCAATTACCCCGATGACAACTCGATCGAAGGTGGAAGAGATAAGCTGATTGGCTACGTTGATTTCTATGCCCTAACATCAGAATCGCATGCTTCAGAGATATTCGAACTATATGACCCGCCTGTCCGTGACGAGTATTCGGGAGGTGCTGGAGTGGTGGATATGACAAAAAATGATCTTGAACGACTAACAGAGATTCTACATGGTCTGTACGCTGAGATTCCACGCGGGCCGCGGTTGGGACAGGCTAAGCAGGCAAAAGATGAGGGGGTGCAGGCGGATTCGCGTGGGGATAGCGCTTAAGGTACCCAAATCACGAATCTGATGCTAATATGATGCTCATGAGTGATACGGATCGGAGAGCAGGCAAGACTAATCGCGTGGCCATAGCTGGTTGGACGATTGGCATTGTGGTGATTGCGGCCATATTTTTGATTTTGGCCAAGGCTGTGTCTAAGCCCAGTTCAACTTCGAATGGGACCGCTAGCACCGACGGTAAGGCTCCGGCCAGTTTGATCGCCAAGATCACGGGGATTTCGGAGGCCACTTATGAGGCGGTGGGTCAGGGGACATCGAATCCGTTGCCCAAGGCCATTACCGGCGCGCCGGCGCTAACTGATGGTGGCAAACCCCAGATCTTCTACGCTGGGGCCGAATATTGCCCCTACTGCGCCACCGAACGCTGGCCGATGACGATCGCGTTACTACGCTTTGGCACCTTTACCGGACTTGGCACCACTCACTCCTCCACCACCGACGTCTTTCCCAACACCCAAACCTTCTCTTTCCACGGTGCCACCTACACCAGTCAGTACATTAGTTTTACCGGTCTCGAGATGCAGTCGAACGTGCCTTCAGGCACCACCTATGCCACGCTCGATACACCGACGGCTGCCCAACAGTCGCTAATTAGCACCTATGACGCCGCTCCCTATGTGCCGTCGGACTCGGCTGGCGCCATCCCCTTCATCGATTTTGGCGGTAAGTTCATCATCTCCGGCTCAACCTACAGTCCGAGCGTATTGCAAGGCAAGTCTTATGATCAGATCACGGCGGCGCTGTCACAGCCCACTAGCGACATCGGCAAGGGCGCCATTGGAGCCGCCAACGCCATTACGGCCGCTATCTGCACTATGACGAACAATCAGCCGGCCAATGTTTGCGCCAACTCAATGATTCAAGGGTTGCAAGCTAAACTCTCGGGTCAGTAATGCCCGAAACGGAGTCTAAGTCGGTGGGGGTGCCGAATTGGCTGCCGTGGGCTACTACCATCGCGTCCCTGGCCGGCTTGGCCGATTCTATCTACTTAACCATCGCCCATTACACCACGCCAAAGCTCTTGGCTTGTCCGCACGTTTCCATCCTCAACTGCGGCAAAGTCACAACTAGTGTTTACTCGAGTATCTTGGGCGTACCATTGGCCGTGCTCGGACTGTTATTCTTCATTGCCGTGGTGCCGTTGCAGTTGCCGCAGGCTTGGCGCATTAAACATCCGTTGATCGTCTGGGGTCGGCTGGCTATGGCTAGTTCCGGCATTGTGATGATCTTTTGGCTCGTCTACGTGGAACTGTTCAAGCTCAACGCCATCTGTGTTTACTGCACAGCCGTTCACATCATTACGTTAATACTTTTTGCACTAACGGTTTTCGGCACGGCTTTAATCGAAGAGGCCTGAGGGAGTCGTTACCCATCCGTCTTGCCTGAAAGGTTCCTCAAACCTCCAATCTTGCCTGAGCCTGTCGAAGGCCGCGCTCAGTCAATGAATTATGACTTGAGCGCCCCACCCCTCCACAAGGTCGGGGAATAATTGGCGCAGGTGCTTAGTTGCGCTCCCAGATTGTAAAGCGATAGTTAAGGTCGTTATCGCGTCCTGATTCTTCTTTGATCAGGTGAAAATCATCCTCATATTCGGGGAAGAAACGCGTCGGATTATCAATTTCTAGATCAATAATTGTGAGGTATAACCGATCGGCCCGAGCGATGGTCTGTTCAAAGATGCTAGCGCCACCGACCACAAAGATCTCTTCTGATTCGTGCTCTGTCGCAAGTTTGATAGCTTCCTCAACCGAGGTGGCGACGACACCTTTTTGTACGGCGAGGGTCGCGTCGCGGCTAATCACCACATTATAACTATCGGCCATCGTGCCCTGCTCTTTGTAAGTAGTATCACCCACGATAATGGCGTGCCCGGCGATCAACCCGCGCCAATGAGCCTGATCGGCCGGCAAATGCCAAGGGATACCATGAGCATTCGCAATTACTTGGTTATTGGCATGGGCGGCTTCGAGACTGAGACGGGGTTTCATAAAAGTATTGTAGCAAAAACCGAGACCTCAGATTATCGAGTCGTTTTCTGGTGTAGTGTATTATTTAGGCAGTATGAGAAACGTAATTCTTTTAGCAGTAGGCTCATCGACCTATTAGCGAATCTACCATATATTCGAGACATATTAAAAGGCTCTACTAAGCCAAATACTGCTTCATGGTCAACTTGGATACTGATCAACGGTATTGCGATCGCTGCTGCATTGTCTGCGGGCGGTGCTCTGAATACCGTCATACTCGCGAGTAGTTATTTTATCGGTGCGCTCACAATTCTGGTGTTGGGACTATTCAAAGGAACAAGGAAGTACACTGCGTTCGATGTATTTTGTCAGGCTATCGCTGTTCTGGGTCTGGTTTTGTGGCGACTATCTCATAATCCCAGTATAGCCCTGATCTTTGTCGTTTCCGTGGACATATTCTCGGTACTGCCGACCATTAAGCATGCCTATCTGTATCCAAACGAGGAGACGTGGATTACGTTTCAAATTGCAAGCGGTGGCGCGTTTGTAAGCCTGCTGCTGGCAACATCATTGACTGTAGCCGCATTGGCTGTGCCGATGGACTTCTTTCTGCTGAATCTATTTATCGCATCTACCATCTTGTATCGACGCCGAAAGATGAAGCTAGCTTAACTCACCGCTTTGCTCAAGGTGGCGATAACCGTTAGAATAATGGTATGAGAGGTGAGATTGCTAGCCCATAATTTTAAGCGTACTAAGATCGTGGCGACGATTGGGCCGGCTTCTTCGAGTTCAAAGGTACTGGAGCAGTTAGTGAAGGCTGGCATGAACGCGGCCCGGCTGAATATGTCGCACGGGACGCACGATGAGCACGCGGCCGTGATTAAGCTGGTGCGGGAGTTTTCGCGCCAGTATGATAAACCAGTAGCGGTGATTGTGGACCTGCAGGGTCCCAAAATTCGGATTGGCGAAATTCCCGATGACGGACTGGCATTGGTGCGGACGCGGCCGGTGGCGTTCGGGTTTGAGACCGATTATGACAAATCCGGCATTATTCCGGTGCAGCACGACATTTCTAAATATGTCCGGGCCGGCCAAACTATGATGCTGCGCGACGGCCAAATCCGCGTCAAGATCGATCGAGTGGCCAAAGGGATTATTCACGGCGCCGTGACTCAACCGGGGCTATTGTATAGCCATCAAGGGATTAACTTACCCGAAACTGATCTGGGCGGCGATATTTTTACGCCCAAAGACATGGCCGATCTCAAGTTCGCGGCCGAACAGGATGCCGACTATGTAGCACTATCGTTTGTGCAAAACGTTGACGATATTGGCTCTTTAAAGCGCAAAATGAAACGCTTAGAGTTTGACGCCGGGGTGATCGCTAAGATCGAAACGCGGCCCGCCATTCAGAATATTGATGCCATTATTGATTCTTGTGATGCCGTCATGGTCGCCCGTGGCGACTTGGCGATTGAGGCCGGTACCGAAACGGTGCCGGTGCTGCAGAATTACATTGTGGAAGCCGGTCGGGCCCGCAAAAAGATCGTCATCGTAGCGACGCAAATGCTCGAATCAATGATTGAATCTAAGCAACCGACTCGGGCCGAAGTTAGCGATGTGGCCACTGCCGTCACCCAACAAGCTGACGCCGTGATGACCTCGGGCGAAACGGCGGTGGGTAAACATCCGGTAGAGACCATTGAGATGATGAAGAGCATTATTACCTACACCGAAAAGTTCCGCGATTATCCGGCCCCGACCATGGCCGATTTTGGTACCTACAATGCTATTGCCGCGGCGGCCATCATTCTGGCCCGTCAGGTCGAAGCCAAAGTTATTATTGCCGGCACCAGTTCCGGTCAGACCGCTCGCAATCTGGCCGCCTATCGACCGCCGGTACCATTAATCGTTGCCACGAACTCGCCGCGGGTATATCAACGGATGGCGCTACTGTGGGGATCGAAGTCATTTTTAACTAAACATTTAACACACTCGAACGATTCGATCATTGAAGAATTAAAAGCCGCTGGCACGATTGATTACGGCGACCCGGTGGTGGTAGCCTATGGTCATCATAAGGGCGTGGTTGGCGGTACCGACACGGTGCAAGTAAAGGTGGTGGAATGAAGATCAAAACAGTCGAAGATATGAACGTTAATGCCAAAACCGTGCTCCTTAGGGCGCCCTTAAACGTACCGATCGCCGGGAAAAAAGTTAAAGACGTGATGCGGCTGCAATCGGCTTTGCCAACGATCGAATATTTGCTAAGCCATAAGGCCAAGGTGATACTAGTTGGCCATCACAGTACCGAGGGGCAGACTTTGGCGCCGGTCGCACCGGTGTTGTCGCGCCTGCTCAAACACAAGATCGAATTCCTCGGTGATTGCCTTGATCCAAAGGTGGCGGATGAGATCAAAGCAATGAAGGGTGGGCAGGTAGTGATGCTGGAGAACCTGCGGTTTCGTCCTGAGGAGATGGATAATGATGCCACCTTCGCCAAAAAGTTAGCGACTTTGGCCCAAGTTTACATCGACGACGACTTTACCGTTATGCACCGCAAGCAGGCTTTGGTGGTAGCGATTACCAAGTACTTACCGTCAGCCGCTGGGTTCCAGGTTCAAAAAGAGGTCGAGAATATTACTGGAGCTTTGGAAAAGCCAGCTCGGCCGCTACTCGCGATAGTGGGTGGGGCCAAGATTTCGACCAAAGTACCATTAATTAAGAACCTGCTTAAGAAGGTCGACTTTATGCTGATTGGCGGAGCCATGGCCAACACGTTCCTGGCAGCCAACGGGCAGGAAGTGGGTAAGAGCTTGTTTGAGCCGGATCAGTTCCAGACCTGCCGCGACATTATGGATGAATCAATTAACCGCCGGGTGTCATTGATTTTGCCCGACGACGTGGTGGTAACGCGTAAACTGACAAAACTCGGACGGGCAACGGTCAAAAGTGTGGCCGATGTTGACTCATCCGACATTATCGCCGACATTGGTCCCGATACCACCGCTCGGGCCTGCGACGCCATTCATTTGGCTGGCACGATTATTTGGAACGGCCCAGTGGGTATTGCCGAGCTGCCGCAGTTTGCCAAGAGCTCTAAGCGGCTGGCTCGTTCTATTGCCGATAGCCCGGCTACCAGTATTGTGGGTGGGGGCGACACGGCGGCCTTCATTAATACCCTTAAATTGGCCGACCAGTTTACTTTCGTTTCTACTGGCGGAGGCGCCTCGCTCGAACTAATGGCGGGCGAGAAGCTGCCGGGGTTGGTGCCGCTGCTCAAAAAGTAGCCCCTCTGTTGTTACCACTCTGTCTTCCGCGTTTGTCATCTCGATATTCAGATTTGTCATCCTGAGCCCGACGAAGGATCTAAAGTTAGAGATTCTTCATCTTATTCAGAATGACAAACGCTCGACGCACTGACCTCCGTTATCATCCTGAGAGTTACGAAGGATCTCTCCAGCTCTCAGATAAGTCATTCCAATTAGGATTGGTAGCTTCAATCAATTCAATCTTCTTTTTTCGCAGCCAACCCTTCAATTCTTTTTCCCGCGCGATTGCACCATCTATCTCAACACAAGATTCAAAGTGAACAAGTTTATCGATATTATAGCGTGCGGTAAAGCCATCAATAAGCTTATTCTTATGCTCATAGACTCGCCGTTCAAGATCATTCGTTACCCCGACATAAAGGGTGCGCGAATAACTACTTAAGATGTAGGTATAATAAGTCTTCATGATCTTAAAGGAGAGATTCTTCGCAGGCTCAGAATGACAGATGAGGGATCTTGATTCAAGCAAGAGCGTGATCAAGACTAGCGCCATTGGCCAAAACCGCTTATGATAATACTTAAGATGAGGTGAGATGAAGAAACTGATCGTCGGCAACTGGAAAGAACACTTTAACCCCGGTGCCGCCAGCGCCTACTACAACAAGCTAGCCAAACTGGTCGATGACGTCGAGGCCGAGGTGGTGCTGTGTCCGCCGATGCTCGATATTTACCCGTTATCGGGCGAAATTGATAAAAAACGCTTCCAGCTCGGCGCCCAAAACCTATATTACGAGAATGAGGGCCCCTATACCGGGGAAACCTCGGCTGCTATGCTTAAAGGTTTAGTGGATTACGCCATTATTGGCCACAGCGAGCGGCGGATTAAATTTAGCGAAGTTAATTTGATGATTGCCAAGAAAGTGGCAGCGGCCCAACGTAACAAGATTAAGCCGATTTTGTGTATTGGCGAAACCTTGTTTGATCGCAGTGAAGAATTAACCAGTCGTGTAATTGTAGATCAATTGACGGTTGGTTTGCACTTTATTACGAAGCCGGAACTCGCTGAGATCGCCATTGCCTATGAGCCGGTTTGGGCCATTGGCACCGGGAATTTTGCCCGGCCCGATGATGTGGCGCCGATTGCCAAACTTATTCACCAGACCATCACCGAGTTATTTGGCGAGGGGACGCCGGACGTGCGGGTACTGTACGGCGGTAGTGTTGATCCTGACAATGCGGCGGCTTACCTGGATATTCCTGGGGTCGACGGTTTGTTAGTTGGCGGCGCTAGTGTTATTGCCGAGCAGTTTGCCCGGATTATTTATGCTGCGGGCAACCGCTAAGATGACTTGCAAACAGTGTAGTAACCAGATGACCAAGACAACTGTCGGGTGGTTGTGTCCGCACTGTGGCCATGCCGAGATATCGAGTCCGCTGCCTGAGCCTACGCCGCTGCATTCACGCCTGTCTAGTTCCGGGTTGGCCAGCTCCGAACCGTCCTCAACCGCAACGCCGCCAGTAGCAACACCCGAACCGCCAGTCGAGCCATCGGCACCGGCTGCGCCAGAGCCAGCCATGCCGGCAGCTCATGAACTGACACTGCCCGTTCCGCCGCAAGAGCCCACTCCGCCACCAGCGGTTGATACCCACGAACCCTCATCGCCTGCTGTCTCCACTCCAGTTATGCCAGCCGCCAGTTTGCATGGATCGCCGATTCCGCCGCCCCCCGCTACTAGAACTGTTCCCGAACCGTCGCCATTAGCGGCACCGGCTCCCGCGCCGATTGCTTCCGGTGCCCCCTTTAGCCCGTATCCAAATCCTACCGATGTGCCCGTTACTAGTATGGCTGGCTTAGACAGCATGGCGCCGCAGCCGGCGGCCATGACCAGTGGTTGGACTGATCCGGCCGCACTCGTAGCCAAGCCCAAACGCCGGGTGCCCAAGGCCGCCCTGATCGCGGTCATAGCTGTGGTGGTACTGGGTGCACTTGGCGGCGGCGGTTATTGGTACTTGTGGCATTGGCAGCCCAAGCAGGCTTTGCTAGGGTACTTGGGCCGGGTGGCCGGCGCCAAGACGGCTACCTATAGCGGCAACCTCTCGTTTGACGATAGCGGTAGCGGTAGCGATACCAATCTTTTCTCGGCCTTGGATAAATTCTCCTTGAGTTTGAACGGTGCCTACGATATTAAGGACACTAACAATCCCAAAATTAAGCTTGATGTGACCGGCAAATTTGGTACGACCAGCGTTGGCGGTGATGCTTTGGTGGTCGATAAAACCCTCTTCTTTAAAATTTCCAGCCTCGGTTTGCTCGATACTCTCGGCGTGCAGATATCGAACGATTGGTATAAAGTACCGCTCGATCAGGAGCTCTCCAGTAATGCTTGTTACAATCAAACCAAGTCCGGCAGCGGTAACATTTTGGGGCAACGGGTATTGACGCAACTACCGGTCAAAGACACCAAGCGGGCGGGCCTATTCCAAACAGTTGACGGCCATCGCGGCACCGACTACACCGGTAGCGTCGACTTTACCAAGATTCAAGCCTATGTTGATGCGGCCAATAAGCAGTTGCCGGCGCAATGTAAATTAACCTATAACGCCAGCGACTTTAAAGGCATTAGCCTAAGTTATGAAGTCTTTACGGCTACTGATTTTGACCGGATTAATCTTAAAGCCACCGATGCCTCGGACAGCACTAGTACCAGCACCACCAATATCACTATCGATACCTCAAAGTACAACCAACCGGTTAACATTACCGCTCCCACCAATGCCAAAGATATTAGCGACCTGTTGTCGCAATTTGACGGTGCCGACAGCTCGGGTTCAGATTCATTCGCTAGTACCGATAGCGCTACCACCAATGCTCCTGACGCTCAACGTAAATCCGATGTGCGGGCAGTCAAAAACGCCCTCGAAACCTACTACAATGACAACGGTTATTACCCACCGGGCAATTATGCTGGGCTATCAATATATCTCGTGACGGCCTATATCCCAAGCATGCCGGTTGATCCTGGCGGCGGCAGTTACACCTACGCGCCATCTCCGGCGGGTTGTAAACTCAAAAAATGCAGTAGCTACACGATCACTGCCACGCTCGATAACAAGTCCGACTCAGAAGCCACCAATGGTGTTTACAGTGTTAGCTCGGTAAACTCCAGTATTACTCCATCAAGCAGCACTTAGCCGCCTGATTGCGCATAACCCCCATGCTTGGCAAAGGCCATCTATAAGCGGAAAATAGCAGGTAAGTAATAATATCTTAGGAGGTCTTTATGAATTTACAAGCTGTTATGATCAATTCGGAAAATCCCGAAAAGTTAGTTGACTTCTATACCAAAGTAATCGGTCCGAGTGCCTTTAGCGGCGGCCCGTTTACCGGCTGGTCGGTCGGGGAACGCATCGGCCTGATGGTTGGCCCGCATAGCGATGTGAAGGGCGAAAATAAGGAACCGGGTCGCATTATGATCACATTTGAATCAAACGACGTTAAAGCCGATTTTGAACGCATCAAGGGCTTCGGTGCTATGGCCGTATCGGAGCCAGTCAATCCCAGTGGCGCGCCCGAAACCGAAAAAGAAATGCTGCTGGCTTGCCTGGCCGACCCTGACGGCAATTACTTGCAGATCGCCTCGCCGTTCGATCCTAGCGATATGAAATAGACCTCCATAAAGGCTTTAAAAGACTAAGCGGACCCCGACGAGAAATCGGGGTCCGCTGGCGCGGGCCGGGTTGAATGTTTAGTGAGTCTGGCCACGCATGCTCACCAAGATGCCCTCGAGTTTGTCATCGCGCGCTGCTCTGACCACGCTGTTGTGGTGCATCACCAGGGCGCAGGTGCTCCGGGCCAGCCAGGCCATTACCTCCGGTGGGCCGTCGTGTTCGGCCGCCAGTACCAGGTGCCCGATTCGGGCGCTGCGGTCGGTACTGATATGAAGGTCTGGCGGCAGTGCCGGGCAGTTCTGACGCGATCGCTCCAAGGCGATTACCGAGAGACGCAGTTCTTCGTGGGGCGGCAGGGTGCCGACGACAGTGCGATCGATGTGCCGCATTTCGATGGCCACGAAGATCGCTGCCAGTACCGCGCCGCCGGCAATTGCAACGTAGAGGGGGTGGGTGATCACCAACTGAATCATGTGCTACCTTTCGAGTTGTTTCCGGCGAGATTGCGCTTGTATTACACCCGAAACGGAGATGACCTGCTGATTCACCAGTACGGCGACAGCTCGCACCCTCGTTTCCAGGTCATGCCAATCAACTTCGTAACCGTAGGTCTGTCCCAGGTATCGTTCGTGCAGCAGGTCGTGCGCCACTTGCGACACATGCAGAGCCATGTCGCGTTTGTAGGGGTCGACGCGGATACTCGCGACCAGTTGATCTAGGACGTTGAGACTGCGCTCCAATTCTGCCATAGGATCAGGCAGCATGCCCGAGTCCTCGCTGGGGGGATCAAAACCATTGGGAAGCATTATTCGCCCGAATAACCTTTCGCCCGTTTGCACTGTCAACAGACCGCACTATACAAACATTTATCATAAAAGTCAATAAAGAGCAGAAGCTCCGACCGTGGAGGTCGAAACCTCTGCGGTCGGAGCCGGGGCGATCAGCCGATGCCGTACAGCTGTGTGCGGGCATCATCGAGACTGGCCATCCTTTGGCCGTTGTAGCCGAGGATTGATTGCATTGCGATCAGGCGCAAGATCCGTTGGGTGAACCCAGCGACGACTCTGTCGGCTCCAGTCTCAGGCTCGGTGGTTTGATCGCCGCCACACCTCCAAGACACAACGGCACCACGATCGTCGAATCCGAAGTTGAGCGCTTCCGGCTTGTAGGTGTGCTCATCGAGGGCTGCTTCCATCACCATGCAGCTGACGTAAGCACCGCCTTTTGAGGTAAGAGTCGCGACGATGAAGCAATGTGGGCCTCGGAAAGATTCCTCGCGCTTGCTCGCGTCGTCGATCTTGATCGTGCACTCATCCAAGAGCTGGTATTGGAGCTCTTCTGACAAATCGGTCATTATTGAATCCCTTCGACAGGCGGACTGAGAGCTGATGGTGATTATGGCAATATATATTGTAAAAGTCAATCTCCATAACCTGCTAAAATGGACTAATGCATGATCTGCTTAAAGAATTGAATCCACCGCAACGCGAGGCCGCCACTACTACCGAGGGGCCGGTGTTGATGTTGGCTGGAGCGGGGAGTGGGAAAACCAAGGCTTTGACGCATCGGATCGCTTATTTGGTGGCCGAGAAGAAGGTTAGTCCACTTAACATTTTGGCTGTCACCTTCACGAACAAAGCGGCCGGGGAGATGCGGCGACGGGTGTTGGAGCTGTTGGGCAAGCACCCCGAGAATCGCAATTATTTGCCGTTTATGGGCACTTTTCACTCGATTTGTGTGCGAATCTTGCGCCGGGAAGCGGCCGATTTGGGCTTGGCACCGGGCTTTTTGATCTACGACCAACAGGACTCGGTGGCGGCGGTGAAGGCCGCCATGCGCGAACTCGGTATTAGCGAAAAGCAGTTCGCACCAACCATGATTCAGTCATTGATATCGAGCGCCAAAAACGAACTGATCGACGCCACTCAGTATAAGACCATGGCCTACGGACCGGCCCAAACCACAGCCGCCAGTGTGTATGTTGTCTATCGCAAGCTCTTAAAAGAAGCTGGCGCTATGGACTTTGATGATCTGATTTTTGAAGTCGTGAAGGCCTTTAAAAAGTACCCCGAAATCGTGCGCAAATACCGCGACCAGTTTGCCTACATCATGATCGATGAGTACCAGGACACCAATCGGGCCCAGTACGAATTTGCTAAGATCCTGGCCACCGAGCACCGCAACATTTGCGTGGTGGGGGACGATTGGCAGTCGATTTACTCCTGGCGTGGCGCTAATTTCCAAAACATTCTCGATTTCGAAAAGGACTATCCGGATGCTGCCATCATCAAACTAGAACAAAATTACCGCTCGACCAAGAACATCTTGGACGCCGCTCACAGCATTATTACCAAGAACGAAAAACGCAGCCATAAGGAGCTATGGACCGAGAATGATCGTGGGCCGGCAGTGGCCATCGAACAGGTGTATAACGAGATTCAAGAGGGTGAATTCATTATCCGCGAGGTTAACCGGTTGGCAGTCGAGGAGCGCCGCGAGCTCTACGATTTCGCGGTTTTGTATCGCACCAATGCTCAGTCGCGATCGCTGGAAGAGGCTTGTTTAAGGGGAAATCTTCCCTATAAGATTGTCGGCGGCACGCGCTTTTACGAGCGCCGCGAGATCAAAGACGTGATGGCCTATGCCCGCTTCATTTATCAACCCGAGGATCTAATTAGCTTCAATCGCATCATCAATCTGCCGTCGCGGGGTTTGGGCGACAAGAGCCTCGAAAAAATGATCCAGTACCGCAACTCACAACAATTGCTACTGCTTGATACGTTGGAACTGGCTAGCGAAGTACCGGGGTTAACCCCCAAAGCCGTAACGGCGTTCGAAACGTTTGCCTTGTTGATTAGAGGATTAAAAGAACCCAGCGAGGGCATGCTGACGAGCCAATTCTTAGAACTCGTGATTAAGCGCAGCGGCTACTTGGACTGGCTGGACGACGGCAGCATTCAGGCTTCCGAACGGGTCGAGAACGTTAAGGAACTGCTGAGTGTGGCGCAAACCTATGATGAGATGGGCCTGGAGGGCTTCCTCGAGGAAATCGCCCTTATATCCGATATCGATAACTACTCGCGCGATTCTAACGCCGTCACGCTCATGACGCTGCATGCCGCCAAGGGTCTGGAATTCCCGGTGGTATTTATGACCGGTATGGAAGAAAACGTCTTTCCGCACAGCCGCACCCAGTTCGATCAAAGTGAGCTTGAAGAAGAACGCCGCCTCTGCTACGTCGGCATGACGCGGGCCAAGCAACGCCTGTATCTGCTCCACGCCACCTCGCGCCTGCTCTACGGCCAGACCAACCACAACCCGCCGTCGCGCTTCTTGCTCGACATCCCGCGCGAACTCACCCGCGATCAAACCGCCCCGGAATTCAAAATTCCCGAACAACGCATTATCCCCAAGGACTTTAAAGCCGGCGACAAGATTCGCCACGACAAATTCGGCGACGGTATTGTGGTAAGTGTGGCCGGCGATGAGCTAACGGCGGCCTTTGCCGACTTGGGTATCAAGCGCCTGAGCCTCAGCTTTGCGCCGATTAAAAAGGTTTAATCTGGCATCTCGCAGCCATAGTTTGCTAAAATAGCCTTCCGATCGTTGAAAGCTACAGAATCCAGGTGCGATATGCCCGAAGTCACCCGTTTTGATCATCGCCGCACGCCCAGCACCAACATCCGCGGCCGCAAACCGACGGCTGGCACTTGGCGCGAACTCGGCCTGATCCACCCGCGCAATCTGCATCCGATGAAGCATCACATCATTAGCGGCTTGTACGCGCGCCGAGGCAATGTGCTGCCGGCTCCTAGTGATGCTGATTTCATCGGTGAAATGAACGATCCCGAACGACGCGAAAAAGTCGATGAAACTCGTTGGCGCCGTGGGGCGATCGACGCCGAAGTGCGTGGCATTCCCGGCAAGAGCCGCAGCGTCGCGGCCAGGGACCAAGCTCTGGTTACGGCCAGCAACTTTGTCGAGCAGTTCTACGGCGACCTACCGCGCGCCAGCTCTGACCCGGCTTGGTTGGTGGCCAACCATCTAGCCGGCCTGAACGTGATGCAACCGCTAGCCCGCGCTCGCACCACCCGGCGGTTGTACTTGCTTGGTCGCTTGCCCGAGACGTTGGAACTGCGCCAACGCCAAGAAGGCCGCCGTAACCTTGGTTCGACGCGAACGGTGCTGGCGGCCATTGCCGACCGGCTGACGGCCCAAATCGCCTTCGATGCCATGACGGCTCGGTCGTTGGAGCGGCGTTCAGAGGTGGCGCTGGCGGCTCTTAGCTATGACATCCTCCAGCTACTCCTGATCATTGATCTGATGGGCCATGCCTCCGAGGAAGTCGTGCGGCGACGGTTGCCGCCTATTCTCGGATCGTTGTGCGCCAAGCCGGCCCTGTACCCAGCCAGTTATGCCGATTGGCTGCTCAACGTTCAGCGTCAGCCGCTTGACCAAGGACAAACGCGGGCCCTGATCGCGGCAGCTTGCCAGGCCGAGATCCAGCTGTTGTCGATCAATGCCGCTCTGTCCAAGCTGCGCGACGACCGTCGTTTGATCGATAGCCCCATGCTGCTGACCCTGCGGGCCTCGGTCGACGCTATTGGTATTGATCGGCACACTGGCATGCCGGCTTATGGGGATCTGGCGCTGGCGCTACAAGCTGGCCTGACGCTGTTGCCGGCTGCCCTGGAGGATCCCCGCGAACCGGGCATCCCTAGTGCCGCCCGGATGATCCGTGGCATGAAGGACGTCATTCGTAACCGTTTCTCTGTGCCCGAGCGGCCAAATGACCCCATCGACCACCCTTGGATGTTGCGTACTGTGCGCGACGATACGGGTCGGCCGATGTGGGTGGCCGAAGCCCGTTTTGGAGCCCGATCCCGGAGATAATCTCCTCGGTCGGGCCCTTTTCTTATAACTAAAAAGCGAGAACCCGCCCCCAAACGGGAACGGATTCTCGTTCGGGCGCGGGTCATGGGGCTGATTCACACGGGTACGGCTCGAATATCACGACCCGGCAGTCGTCGACCATGTGGACGGCGACGCCGTACTCGCACTCGCCCCGCCGGCGCTCGTAGCCAGCTCGGTTGGGGTTGGGCGTGCGGCTGTTTAGCCATTCGCGGATCCTGATCGCCAGGTTGAAAGTGGCATCGTGTGAATCTTCCGGCAACTGCTTCCAGTCGCTTTGATCAGTTAGAGCCAGTTGATCTCGGAGCCTGGCGATCTGGAATTCATCGCCAACTACCCTGAACATCAGTTCGACTTCACCGAGACTCTGACCGATGTATATATCGATATCCGTGGCCGTGGCGCCAAAACGCAAGACGCGGGAAAAGACTTGGGTGCTGGTGGGCATCGAGTGCTCCTTGGGGGATGGTGCGAATCGAACGGGTGCGTGCGACTAAGTGCTAACGTTTTAGCATTAATTTACTTATAAATCAATCCAACTGGCATATAAAAGCGAGAACCCTCCCCCAAACGGGGAAGGGTCCTCGTTCGGGAACGGGTTGGGTTAGTCGTTGAGTGGCCGGAAGACCGCAACCGAGCAATTGTCGATGATTTTCCCGGAGGCTCGGTATTCGCAGCGCCCACGTCGACGCACGTAGTCCCCCCGTTGGGGATCGGGCACACAACGGTTGAGCCATTTTCTGATCCGCTCGGACAGAGCTGGAATTTCTTCAACCGGTGCTTGGCGAAGATGTTTCCATTTTCTACCGTCCTTGATATCGACCAGATCTGATCGACGAGCGACAAAGAAACTGTCGTCTTCGACTGCGAACATCAGGCCGGCATTGCCAAAGTTTCGCCGGATGTACATGGCAATGTCCACAGCGGTAGCCCCTGCGCAGTAGGAGGGAAAGAATATCCGAGGCTTAGTAGTAGCTTGCATGATGGCTCCCTTGGGAACGAGTCGTACGTGAACGACTAGGTGATAATGTTTTACCATGAATTTATATGTAAATCAATATCTGCAGCATTGTTATCTTTCGAGAGTGGATTACAGTAGAGACATGCGGCACGTTATTCTCATTCCCGGACTGGGTAAAAATCATAATGAACGGATCTTTTTGTGGCTGCGGCCACTGTGGCGATTGTACGGGATCCATTTGCATGTGTTTGAGCTGCACTGGGAGGACGGGCGCGATTTTGCCGGTAAATATCGCAAGTTGAAGCAGTTGGCGGCGCGGTTGCCGCAACCATTGGGGGTAATCGGTGCTAGTGCCGGAGCCAGCGCGGCCGTGGATTTGTTGGCTCAGGAGCCCAAGCTTGTTAATGGGGTGGTAACAGTTTGCGGCTTGCTCGATCTTGGTTTTCTGGATCCGCCCGTCATGCGTCGGCGCAGTCCAGCGTTTCTGGAGGCGTTAACCTTGGCTGATAAGTATTTGCGTACAGATAAAAAACTGGCCGCCAAAATGTTGACTATCCGACCGTTAGCCGATGGAGTTGTCGATCCCGGTGTCGCAACTACTCCCGGCGCCACAGATGTGATCGTAAAAACCCGTGGTCATGCTATTTCGATCGCATACATTTTGACCTTTAAGATTGGATTGATAAAGCGCTTTTTAACCGAGCAAGCAGCTTAAAACGTTAAACCCGCTCACCAGCGGGACAAGTGTCTCGTTTGTGGGCGGGAGTGTTAGGAGGCCAGGTCGCCGTTGCGGTACTCGCGCATGGCCTCGAGGCAGGCCGCCTCTTGTGTTATGCCTTCGAGGCTGACCAAAATGCCGACGCGGCGGTCAACCAGTTTGCGTTGGTCGCCCCAGAGTTCGCTGTACTGCTTTTCGAGCTCGGCGTCGCTGGCTTCGTTTGGCAGATGGCCTGGGGCTGTACCCATGGCGACTCCTTGGTCGGCGTTGGCAGCTCAATCGGACCGGCTGACGTAGCAAGCCCGGCCTGGCAGCAAGCGGACCCGTTCGTGGCCGTCTTCGAGCTCGATGATGAGCTGGAAGGCATTGTCGAGCAGCGGCCGGCTCTCGCTTTTGATCCAGCCGAAGGCACGCTCGGCAGCGGCGGTGAACGGATCACCTGTACCGCAGGACTCCCAATTCCAGTCGCCGTGCCGGGTACCAGCAACCAGCATGTAATCCGGTTCGGTGGCTGTTACCAGACTGCCGATGTGGTGGAACTGCTCATGTAGTGCCTGCGTCAGCTCTTTTTCGGTAGTGATGATGATCTTTCGGGGTTTGGTGGCGGTGGGCATACCCAACCTCCTTGGTGCGAGCCGTATATTGCGACCTGATGAGATACTTTATACTTATGGCTATAACTTGTCAATAAGGGTAGATTTGCGCCGAGCCAAGCCATTATTTAGAGGTGAACATTGACATCTGAACACATGAATTGTTCGCTCTTGTGGATAAGCATTGACAGTCCCAACAGGTCTGATAGCATTCATTGGTAAACCAAAACGGGTGGAAAAACAAAAGCGCTTTTCTAACGAAGAGGCTTACGATTTTAGGTAACAAACCAAGTTCAGTCTATAAGTGGGCTGGACAGGCGCCGGCAAAACCCAAACTGTTTGGGTTGGCCGTAGCCATCATCATTCTCGTCACCTATGCTATTGCGTCCGGCCATTTGCCGACGACGCAGAAGGCTTATGCTGATTCAGCTAAGGTCGTCAGCTTGTATTCCGACGGCCAGAAGCGCATCTTTACTACCGATGCCACGACGGTGGGGGAAGTACTGGCCCGCACCAACATTAAACTCGGACCCCATGATTTAGTAGAACCAGCCGCAAACACCCAAATCCCGGCTGGTTTCTTTAATATCAACGTTTACCGGGCTCGGCCGGTGTTAGTAGTTGATGGCGCCGATAAAACCATGGTGAATACCGCCTACGCCAGTCCGCATTTGGTAGCCCAGGCGGCTGGGATTAAAACCTACCCTGAAGACGACTATACCGATACGTACGTAACGAACTTTGTTGGTGACGGTGCCGTTGGCGAAAAAGTCACCGTGATTCCGGCCAAGCCCATCACTTTGAGCGTCGACGGTACTACCAAGACCGTGCGGACTCAAGCTCCGACCGTGGGCCAGTTCTTGGCCGGCGCGAATATCAAGATGGGCAAGGAAGATACCACCTCAATGCCGCTGGATGCTCCGGTTCTGCCGGGCGACGATCTCACCGTTACGCGCGTGTCTGATGTTACGGTGACCCAGCACGAAGTACTGCCCTATGCCACCAAAACGGATAAAGACCCTGATCTGTACGTCGGCCAAAGCCAGACCACCCAGGCTGGCGTAAACGGCGGCCGCGACGTTACTTACCACATTCGTTATAACGATGGCACCGAGGTTGAACGCGACATTCTTAATGTGGCGAATCTGGTGAATCCGGTTAGTCAAATAGTGCAGGTTGGCACTAAAGTGCGGTTCGCTGGCTCGATTGAATACTGGCGAGCAGATGTGCAGGCAGCCGCGGCGGCCAATGGCGTCGATCCGAACCTGATGCTTGCGATTATGAGCTGTGAATCGAACGGCAATGCCGCTGCCTCCAATGGCACCCACTTTGGCCTCTACCAATACGACATGACCACCTGGGCTGGCGTGGGCGGTACTTCGTCTAACATCTACGACGGGCCCACGCAGATAACTAAGACCGCCTGGAAGATCGCTAATTACGGCACTTCGCCCTGGAATGCTTCAAAGTCATGTTGGGCCAATTACTAGTTTGTAGTTGTTAGTGCATAGTTTATAGCCGTTGGTCAGATCCTTCGACAAGCTCAGGATGACAAAGGCGATGAGTTCGGAATCTGCTTACGGCTTGAATTTTAACGGGCGTTGGCTCACAATCTGGGCAGGCTGACCCAACTGGGGCTAGCAGCAATGATCAAAGGGGGGCTTCGGTGAAGAAGCTGATCGGTTTGACAATCACCATCATCGTGGCCGCCTTTGTGGGCGCTATGGGTTTCGGTGCCGTGATTGCGGCTGTCCAGGATCGCAAGAGTCGACAGGGCGGAGATGGGGTCACAGATCTGGGATTCGACGTCACTGGGGACGGGCTGGACGGAGCCGAACTTTTCGAAGGTCCAGCGCTACCGTGGCACCGATACCGCCATGAGAGTGCAGAGGAGGGCTAATGAAACGGCTTCTTAAGATCGCGGCTGTTCTGGCTGTTGTGGTGTTTGTGCTCGCGAATGTCGCCGGCATGTTCCTTGGCGAAGAGCAGACCAAGACCGCGGCCACGGATTTCGACCAGGCGAAACCGCCGCTAGCCAAGCCGCTGCGCTCAGTTGAGCTGCGCGGTTCAGGCCACACGCCGCATGATTGGATGAAACATCATCTTCCAGATCGGAGCACGATATGAAAAAGATCGCGTGTATTGGTTCTGCTCGGCGGCATCGTGGCGGTGCTATTGGCCGGTCGGGCCTGATCTAGGCAAGCGGGCGTTACCAGTTCTCGAGCGGGCACTGGCCCGTGAATGGGGGACCAGCATGAACAGCGACCAACTCGTACCGGCTATCAAATTCGGCATCAGCCTGACACTCTTTGGTGTCAGTATGGCAGTATCACCGCTGGCGCTCGTCGTCCACGAGCTATGGAATTTGGGCGGCAACGTGATCGCGCCAGAGAAGCAGCCGACTACTTCCGAAGAATCTTCGGGTTCTCGGGTGCTTCCGATGCCGCGAGCAATCACGGGTGCGCCGTGAGCACGACCCTGACGGGCCGGCTGATGATCCTGGAGATCCTGTACTACGAAACCCGACTCAGCGGTGGCTTGATGCTGCGGGTTGAGCTGGCAGACCATACTGGCCGAACTCTGTCGGGCAAAGACGGCATTCCGGTCACCATCGACTGGTCGTTTGTCGACGAGGAGCCCGATGTGGCGTCGCTCGAGCGGGACGGGTTGGTGGTGTGCCATGACGACCGAATCGAGTTGACTTGGATGGGCGAACTGTTTGTGCGCAGTCGCCGTCAGTGGATGTTCTACCACGCTGATCAACGCGCTTCATAAGAGCACTCATGTGCTCTCGGCGGTCCCCTTGGACCGCCTTTTTCGTATCCAAAAGCCTGATAAATAAGGTAGAGTAGGGGGAGATGAGTACAGGTAATCTTCCATCTGATAACTTGCAGCGGGCGGTGCGGCTGGCCGGGATTCGTCCCAAGCGCGGTTTAGGCCAGAATTTCTTGGTTGACGATGCTAGTCTTGAACTAGTGGTGTCGGCCGCTAAACTCACGAGTGACGATACCGTGCTGGAAGTTGGCCCGGGATTGGGCTTTTTGACGGCTAAATTGTGCACCCATGCCAAACAGGTTATCGCGGTGGAGGCAGACGAACACTTAGCCGAAATTCTCGGCCAGGACCCACCAGCCAATCTAACCGTCGTAACCGGCGACATTATGGACTACAACCTGTCGTCTTTGCCAATTGGTTACAAAGTCGTCGCGAATATCCCTTATTACTTAACTTCCAAATTACTGCGGGCGTTGCTCGAAAGCCCCAATTCACCGCAATCGATGTCGCTGCTGGTGCAAAAAGAAGTGGCGGAACGGATTACTGCCGCACCGGGCCAGCTCTCCATCCTGGCGCTATCCGTGCAGTATTATGCTCATGCTAAAATGGTGGGGGTAGTAGAACAGCATAAGTTCTGGCCGGCGCCCAAGGTTGATTCGGCGGTATTATCGGTGACGCGCCGATCCAAGCCAGCCTTCGCGGCCGATCCCACCAAGCTGTTCCGTCTGATCAAAGCTGGCTTTGGCGAGCGCCGGAAGCAGTTGCGTAATTCGTTGGCCGGCGGTCTGAATCTAAGTCCCGAAGTAGTCGAGCAGTTGCTTGATTCGTCGGAAATCGACCCAACGCGGCGCGCCCAGGAACTCGCGCTGGCCGACTGGCAGCGGCTATATAGAGGCGTTATCGGAGCAAAATTATTATGAAACTAATCAACAAATTCTTTATTACTCTAATGGCATTGAGCCTGTCGAGCGCGATTTTGGCATTTTGCCTCGATTCGACCATTTTGAACGCCAATTTCGTGACTGCTCAAGCCGATAAGTCCGGCGTCTATACCGATCTGGCCAAGCAGTTACCGGCTCAACTGGCTAGCGGCAGCGACACCGCCCCGGCTATCCAAACGGCTTTTGAGCGCGTCATTACCCCGGCATACTTACAGAGTAACTTTGATAGCTACATTCACAATTTACAGACGGCCTATCAAAGCGGCGGGGCGGTACCAACGCTCGATCTAACCTCCTTAATTCCGCAAGCCGAGGCTACCGGGGTGCAGTTCTCGCCCCAAGACATTGCCAATTTGAACAAGGAATTAACTATCCAAATTGCCAGTCCAACCACCGGAACCGTTCAGGGAACAACTGCCACAACGACCGTGGCCAAGCCATCAACCCCCGGTTTCTCCGGCCTGTACCGCAAAACTTCGGCCGCCAAGTGGTTGTTGGTACTAGCCACGCTGGTAACGATGGCGTTGGTGTTTGTAACGGCGCCATATCACCGCTTGCGGGCGCTCGGACATGGTTTCTTGAGCGCTACTTTTTGGATTGCGGTTTACTATGCTTTTTTCCGTGTAGCGCCCGGCATTGCCATCCACCAGCTCAAAACCGCCAAGGATTTCTCGCTTTCCGATTCCGTTAATAAATTAATCACCTTAGCGGCCACCGGGGTGGCTCAGCGTTTGCTCTACGCCGGTATTGCTACGGCCGCCATTGGCGCCGGTCTCTGGGTGCTAAGTATGTTCATGCCTCATTTTGGCACCAACCAGCACAAAGGCGACGATCGCACACCGTTGCCGGTGGAGTTTCATAAAAACTGAGGCATGAGCGAGATGACCCAAATGGCGGCAGACCCCCAGCCGGTTATCGGATACTGCGTGAACGCCGATTTTTCACCTAGCAACGCTCAAATTCTGGCAGCTATCATCGAAAAACTACATCGCCACCTGCCAGACGCAATCTGGCCGATGCCGACTAAAACATTGCATATAACGTTGTTTGATTGGGTGGCGCCATTGGTTGATTATGGCCGCAACAAAGATGAGCTATTCCAGCAACTCCGGGCCGAATATACAGCTGCATTTAAGAACATTCTGGCTGGCCGCCAGCCGATCGCCCTGCATTTTAATGAGATCAAAATTACGCCCGGGGCGGTCATTGCCGTGGCGACTGACGACGGCTCGTTTACTGACATTCGCCATCAATTCACAAGTAGTATTAAGCTTACCGAAGGGACGAAGCCACCGCCACAATTTATTCACTCATCACTCTGCCGGTACATGAGCCAAGTAGACACATACCAGGTCCGCGACACGCTGGGTGGTGAGTCGATCTCGTTCGACCAAATTGTTACCGGCTTCAAACTCACCAAAGAGCTACTGGCACCGATGCAGAAGTTTGAGGTCTTAGAGACATTTGAGCTTTCATAAACAGTAACGGTTGCTATTTTGCCTATCACTAGCCTAAAATAAGCTGGTCCAGGCGATTCGACGACAATCGGGGGTACCGATGAGCCCGCAAGATAACGATCCGCTCCTAACGCCAGCCGAGGTGGCGGCCCTATTTCGAGTCAATCCGAAGACAGTCACGCGATGGGCTCGGGCGGGCAAGATCAACGCCATTCGCACCCTCGGTGGCCACCGCCGCTTTCGTGAAAGTGAGATTCGCGCGTTCCTTGAGGCACGGGAAGAGTAGCGGATGCCTCGCGTTAAAGGCCAGGCTGCAGCCAAGCCATTGTCCACGCACATGCGCCAAGTTCTGGTGAACGCGCAAGATGATGGCACTGTGATTGGTCATCCCAACACGCTCAATGCGTTGCTCATAAGCGGACTGGTCAGAGATATCGATTGGGATTACAACAACCAGTACACGGCGACCTTGACCGAGCGTGGTCAGAGCGAACGACAACGGTTGCTGGCTGCCACCGAAGCCAGCAACCCGCCGGCGCCCAAACCGCACCTATCTACCGGTTCTTGCGATGACGACCCCGTAGCCCACTGGTCGTAAGTCTCCAATCACCAATCCCGGCCCGAGTTGCCCTGCAGCCCGGGCCGAACGCTTTTATGGACTAATCACTCGGTCGACAAATGCTATCATAATAAGGTGAGACTTACCCGTACCGTTCTGCGCATTCTGTTTAGCCTGTCGCTGGCCGGGCTGATTATTATCTTCTTGCCGCATGGAGTTACTAACTCCGACGCTGCCGGCGGTTTTGTGCTCGATACCCACGTTAATTATCAGGTTAACGGTACCACTACTCAGGTGAGTGAGCAGTATACCGTGACCAATCAAACCCCGCGTCAGTTTCTGACTCAAATTAGTTTAACCACACCTGTCAGCACCATTTCGGGTGTGTCGGCGCGTTATAGCGACGGCGGCAATATTCCGGTGGCATCCAGCCCCCAAACCAGCAACCAGAGTGGCATCAGTTATAATTATCAGAACTTAACCCTCAACTTCCCGCGCCAGATTTATGGACAGGATAGGACTTGGTCGTTCACGGTGACGTACAGCGCTACGGGGTTAGTAGAAGCTCACGGCGGTGCCCATACCGTCTACGTGCCGGCAGTACAGGCTGATAGCGATCAAGGCGACTACACCGTCCGCGTCGACGTGCCATCGAGCTTTGGCACGGCCCACTTCCAGGGGCCAATGGCCAGCCAAATTACCACTTCCAATGACCGCCAAGACCTCGATTTCAACAAAACCGCCCTGGTGGGCCATTCCCTAGCGTTGTCCTTTGGCGACGAATCGATCTATAGCGTTAACTTTAACTTTCCGCTCAGTAACCCTGGTCTGGTAACACAGACGGAGGAAGTGACACTGCCGCCAAACTTGAATAACCAACAAGTTCACATCCAGTCTCTCGATCCGGAACCGGTTAATACCCACGTCGATGCCGACGGCAACATTCTGGCCGATTATCGGGTGGCGCCCGGACAGCACATTACGGTGAAGACGGTGGTGGTGGGTCAGGTTAACTACCTCGACTACAACTTGGCGGCCTCGGGTAAGGCCAGCGCCATTCCACCGGATTTGGTTAAACAATACACCGGCGCCACCCAGTACTGGCAAACCGGCGGCCAGGTGGGTGCAGTGGCCAAAAGCTTAGATAACCCCAACGCGCCGGTGATTGATAACGTTCGCGCCATGTACAACTATGTGGTGCAGCACCTTACTTACAATCCCAACAAGATCAAATTCAACATTCGCCAAGGTTCAACGAAAGCGCTAGCCGATCCCACCAACGTCGTCTGTCTAGAGTATTCCGATCTGTTGATCGCCATGCTGCGGTCCCAAGGCATTCCCGCCCGGATGCCGATCGGCTATGGCTACAGCGGCAACCTGAAGGCTAGCGCCAGCGTGGTCGATTCGTTGCATTCCTGGGTTGAGGCCTATGTACCCGGCATTGGCTGGATGACGCTCGATCCTACCTGGGGCGAAAAGTTTGATTTGTTTGGCCAATCCGATCTGGACCACTTTGCCTTTGCCGTCTGGGGTTCCAAGGACCAACTGCCTGCTCCAGTCATGATTAACGGCCAAGATACCGGCTATCAGTACGAACAAACCACTTTGAGCTACATCGACAGTCTGCAAACAGTACCCAATGGCGGCAAAATCTCGCTCACCCGACGACCGCTCTTACCGTTCGTCAGCCTCGACGAGCTCAAGGTGTCGGCCACGGGTGATCAGCCCGGTGCTTATACTGCCCAACATGACGGCCAGAACGTTAGTCTGGGTACACTGGCACCCGGGCAGCATGTAACGAAGTATAAGATTGTTTTTGGCAAACGCTGGAAAACCGCCGGCGTGATCGATCTGATCGAAACCGGTAAAACCCAGTCGTTAGTCGTCGCGCGGGCCACCACAAAGTTGATCTACCGGCCACTCGAAGCAGCTGCCGGCTTCTTGCTGCTTGGCCTAGCTCTGGTGATTGTGCTAAGATTACGCCTGCGCAAGGCAAAAAACCGCCCCACAGAAAGACCACATTTATGACCAAATATTACGTTACCACACCAATCTATTACATCAACGACAAGCCCCACATTGGCCACGCCTATTCAACCATCGCGGCTGATGTACTAGCACGCTACCATCGCCAAAAACTGGGCAAGGAAAATGTGTTCTTTGCTGTTGGGATCGATGAGAATTCCAAGAAAACTGAGGTCTCGGCCCGCGAGGCGCAAATGGAGATCAAACCCTACACCGATCTGATGGCCAAGGAGTGGCAATCAGTCTGGGACTCTTTGGGTATCACCTACAGCCGCTTCATCCGCACCACCGAGCCCGATCACGCCGCGGCGGTGGCAGAAGTGGTGCAAAAGATTTACGACAAAGGCGACATCTACAAAGGCATATACGAAGGCTGGTACTGCTACAAGTGCGAGGAGTTTTACAAAGAAGACGAACTCGTTGATAAAAAATGCCCAATTCACAAGTCTGAGGTCGAATTCATCAAAGAAGAAAATTACTTCTTTAAGCTCACCAAATACCAAGATTTGCTTAAGCGCCACATCGAAGACCACCCCGAATTCATCCAGCCCACTAGCCGCCGCAACGAAGTGATGGCCTTTATTAATCGCGGCCTGATCGATGTGAGCGTGTCGCGGGCTAACCAGGACTGGGGCATTCGGCTACCGTTTGATAAGAGCCAGGTGATGTATGTGTGGATCGACGCGCTCATTAACTATCTCACGATTATTGGCTACCCAGAGCAAAAATATAAAGATTGGTGGCCGGCTAATGTCCATGTGGTCGGTAAGGATATTATTAAGTTCCACTGCATTATTTGGCCGGCCATGTTGCTGTCGGCTGGATTGGACTTACCCAAGCAAATCGTCGCCCACGGATTCTTTACGGTTGATGGCGAGAAGATCTCTAAGTCAGTTGGCAACGTGGTCAATCCGCTTGATATCACCGAAACTTACGGCAACGATACGCTGCGTTATTACCTTTTGAGTGAGTTTCCGTTTGGCGGTGATGGCAACTTTAGCCACGAGCGCCTAGCCAAGGTCTACCAAAGCGACCTGGCCAATGATCTCGGCAACTTGGTGCAGCGGGTGGCCAAGATGATGGTGCAGTATCTCGACGGCAAGTTAAGTGATAACAAGGCCCATACTCATGACACTCAGCAGCTTGAGGAAGCCATCAACGAATTCCGGTTCGAAGCCGCCCTCAAAGACATTTGGGTCCGCATTAAAGGGCTTAACCAAATGATCGACGAAGAAAAGCCGTGGGTACTGGCTAAGTCCGACATGACTCAATTATCGAGTGTGCTTAATCACGTGGTGGCCGATCTGTTGCAAGTGGCTGATCTGTTGGATCCGTTCCTACCCACTACTGCTGCTAAAATCAAGCAAATCTTCGGCGGAGGTGAGGTCGATACCACCGTCGGCATCCTGTTCCCGCGCGTCGTGCCCGACTAATGCTGGTTGATACCCACGCCCATATACACCAAGACAGTTTTGACGATGATCGCACCGAGGTAATAGGTCGAGCCGGTGAGGCTGGGGTCAAAAAAATTATTTGTGTAGCCACCGATGAAAAAGACTCCCAGCTAGCCATCAGTCTGGCGGATCAGCACGATAACCTCTGGGCCAGCGTTGGCCTGCATCCGCACGAGACCAAGTCTGGGATGGCAGCTCTTGAAACCGTCAAAACTTTAGCAACAAACCCAAAGGTAGTGGCAATTGGGGAGTGCGGCCTGGATTATTACTATAACCACTCGTCCAAAGAGGATCAGCTGGCAGCCTTCAAATTCCAAATTGAGCTAGCACAACATGCGGGAAAACCGCTGATCTTTCACGTTCGCGAAGCCTTCGATGACTTTTTCGAGGTTGTAGATAGCTATCAGAATCTATCTGGCGTAGTCCACTGCTTCACCGCCGATATCACTACTATGAATAAAGTCCTCGAGCGGGGCTTTTATATCGCGTTCAACGGCATCATGACCTTTACCAAAGACCAATCCCAGCTCGAAGCCGCCAAAGCCTGTCCAATCGACAAAATGCTACTCGAAACCGACTGTCCGTTCCTTACCCCCGCCCCACACCGTGGCCAACGCAACGAACCGGCCAACATCAAAGTGATTGCCGAGTTCTTGGCCGATCTGCGCGGTGAGTCGTTCGAGCAGTTATCGACCGCTACGACCAAGAATGCCGAAACGCTGTTTAGGATATAATAAAGTCATGAATAAAACCTGGCATGCCCAGCATGTGTTAGGAAAGAAAGCCACTATTGAACAACGCATTGCCTGGCACAAAGAGCATGCCAAAATCTGCGGTTGCCGGCCTATACCCGAAAATGTCCGCCGGTTGATCGATCAAAATCCAGATTAAAGGCTGCGTATCTCTAAACGGTAAGAGATATAAATTCGCCCTCTTCTAGAGCATGAATGGGTTGACCTTTATCGCCGTAGTCTTCAAGTTCTCGATGCGCTTCGTCCCAATCGATCGGTCCGCGCGGGTCATTAGCGGTGTAGGCGGTTGATCTAAAGTGCGCAATGAATCTAATTGGCAAAATGCCGAGTCCATCCATGCACTTGCGCCAATCACAGGTCCAATAACTAGAAACTAAGGCATTACTTCCGGCAGAGCTGGCCCCAACTACCTTATTCTCCCAGAGCCTAGGGACGTCAAACTGCTTCAACCAATACTGAAGCAGGTGATCATCGCCACCGTGAATATATACGACATCGGCGGTCTGCACTTGAGTCACAAAATTATCGGGCATTGCAAGTATCAAGATTGGTTTAACATTATTTGGAAGACGTGACGGCAGATCCCTTTGGTGAACCAAGAACTTCTCATCCCAATCTTCACGGGGGAGCGCAAAGAAGCAACATAATATTGTAATAGGCCCACTCAGACTAGCCACAATCTCTTTAAAGAAAGCCGTGCCACGATCCTTGCTGGAGTGAACCGCGCCAGAGTTTAAAACGTATTTTGTCATGCGTTGATTATAGCAAATCGGGCAGAGTTATTGTATAATTTGCGCTTATGAAAGCCGAAAAAAGAGTTTATTTAGACTACGCCGCCGCTACGCCGCTTGATGCGACCGTGAAGACAGCGATGGAGCCGTATTTTGCTGACGAGTTTGCTAATCCCTCGAGTTTATATAGGGAGGGGCGGGCGGCTCGGTTGGCTTTGGATGGTGCGCGTAAAGCCATCGCTAAGGTGTTGGGGGCGCGGGTAGGGGAGATTGTGCTGACAGCTGGGGGCACGGAGGCGGTCAATTTGACGATTCAAGGTGTCCAAAAAAGTTATCCACAGTCTCGTATTCTGGCTCTGGCAAGCGAACATCAAGCAGTGCTCGCGAACATCAAACCTGGCGCCGACAGTCTCATCCCCGTCAAAAAGAACGGCCGCCTTAACCGCGACCAGTTAGAAAAAATGATTAGCGACGACGTGGTGATGGTGTGCGCGGCGCAAGTGAATAGTGAACTTGGTACCATACAACCGCTGAATGACGTTGCCGCCATCATCGCGCAATTGCGACAAGATCGCAAGAAGCGAGGTGTTGAGTTGCCACTATATCTGATGAGCGACAGCTCGGCGGCGGCCGGACACCTGAGTTTGCAAGTTAGCCGGCTGGGCGTCGACCTCATGGTTGTAAATGGCGGTAAGATCTATGGGCCCAAACAGTCGGGCGCATTATACGTTCGGCATGGCGTCCAGCTCTCCCCCATTATTCGTGGCGGCGGCCAAGAGCGGGGGCTGCGCAGTGGCACCGAATCAGTGGCTCAGGCGGTTGGGCTGGCTACGGCCTTAGAGCTGGCCGATGGCGATCGTCACAAATTCGAAAAACAGCATATTGAACTGCGCAAAGGATTGATCGACGGACTGAGCCAAATCCCCGGTTTCGTGCTTAACAACCCACAACACAGCTTGCCGGGAATCGTGAACTTTCGGATCGCTGGAACGAGCGGCGAAGATCTCGTCTACAGGTTAGATGCGGCTGGGTTCGCGGTCGCAACCGGTGCGGCCTGCAGCGCTTCGAGTAATGAGCCGTCGCACGTACTGCTGTCGATCGGTCTGACCTCAGAGGAGGCTAATGCCAGCTTGCGAGTGTCGTTCGGCCGCCCTACGACCGCGAGTGAGTTAACCGATTTTGTGGCCGCTCTGCGCCAGTTGGTATAATACCGGCATGAAACGCCTGTTGATCGTGGTGGCAGTGTTGGTTGCGCTTGGCGCGCTGGCTCTCGGCTTGGTGCTCGGCATAGGGTATTATTTGGCGCCGCAAAGTAAGCTGTCGCATGTTGACGCGATTGTAGCCATTAGCGGCGGCGAGACTGATGCCCGGGCCGACGAAGCGGTGCAACTGTATCGCGACGGTTATGCCACGACGATTATTTTCTCGGGTGCAGCGGCCGATCCGAGCGGACCGTCAAACGCCCGGGCAATGGAGGAGCGGGCGGTGGCTGAGGGCGTTAAGCCCAACCAAATCCTGCTCGATGAGGCTTCGGCCAATACTGCCGAGAACGCTACCGCCGTTGCCAAAATCGTCAAAGACCAGGAGTTCCACAGTATTGTTTTGGTGACATCACCCTACCATCAACGCCGGGCCGACATTGAGTTTAGCCGGGCCATGGGTACCGGCGTTAAAATCATTAACCATTCCGCCTTTGACCAAAATTGGAGTCGGTCGCGCTGGTGGGAGCGTGGCTATAACTACCCCATTACTTTGGCAGAGCTGCAAAAGACATTGTTTCTGCTGGTGACGGATAGTAAATAGCATGCGCTGGGTTGGCCTCATGATCGATATAGTGATTTTGGCCGGTCTAGCGCTGGCGCTCGTGCGCGGCTGGCGGATCGGCCTGGTTAGTGTGATCTTTGATACCGCCAGCTTGGTTCTGGCCAGCATTATCGGCTTTGGTGCCTATCAGAAGATCAGTCCGTGGCTGACTCGCCACCTTCACATAGCATCGGTGCTAGTGCCGATGCTTAGTTATGCCGCTATATTTGTATTGCTCGAAATCGTTTATGCGCTATTTTGGCGCTTTGGTACGCGGGCTCACCATCACCGCCATCACGGATTGAGTAGTGATACGGTGGCGGCGGCCCTCAGCGGCTTCGGATACTTAGTTCTAGTCGGGTTCGTGTTGATAGTGGCGATCGGATTGCCGATTTCCACAGGCGTAAAGTCGGATATTAACGCCAGCTGGATTGCTTCCGAGATATTGGCTTCAACCAACCAAGTTCAGTCCAAAATCGATCACGTGGTTAATCAAGACTTGTCGTCAACGTTGAGTTTCCTCACTATAGAGCCAAAATCTGACACGACCGTAATCGAGTTGGGTTTTCGGGTAACTAATGGCAAAGTCCGCCCTGATCTCGAGGCCCAAATGTTAGTGCTGGTTAACAACGAACGCACCAGCCGCGGATTGTCGGCCCTAACTGTAAACACCAAAGCCCAAGCCGTCGCTATCGCGCATTCTCAGGACATGTTCGCCCGGGGTTACTTTAGCCACTACACGCCCGAGGGCGTCGATCCGTTCCAGCGCATGCACTCAGGCGGCGTTAACTTCCTGGCGGCCGGCGAGAACCTGGCCTATGCCCCCACCCTCCAACTAGCCCACCAGGGCTTAATGAACTCCCCACCCCATCGCGCCAACATCTTGGATCCCGACTTTCATACCGTTGGCATTGGCATCGTTGACGGCGGCCGTTACGGCCTAATGGTCACCCAAGACTTTACGAACTAGCCCGTTCTCCTCATACTAAGGGGGTACTGGCGCCGAACCACGAGGTGAATCATGGCGACACGTAAGCAAACCACCACAGCGCCTCGACCGGGGCGTAAGCGGGGTAAGCAGGAACTTTCGGGCGATCTGGTGCTGAGGGGACTCGAGCGAGCCATCCAAGAGCAAGATGAAGCCGCGCGGGAGCGTGGGCGTAATGCGGAGAAGCTCGCGGTGAACTCTCCCTACTTCGCGCATCGACACTCAGCTACAGCTGGGGACTGCACGATGCACCTGCGGTATCAGCGTCAGCCCAATCACGTGTTTTTGACTGGGCCGACGCTGGATGAAGTTACGGCTGGGCTCAAAGCGCAGGTGACTCTCGGTCTGGTAGCTCTATCCCAGTACAAGAGCTTCAAGCCGGTCTTTAGCTTGACGGCAAAAGCCAAACGGCGCTTGGCCAAGTTGCGTCGCGAGAACTTGTTGCCGGAGTTGCCGCCCACGCCGGCGTGGCGGGAGTGGAACCGACTTCGCCTCTACGCTCAGAGCGAGTACCCCAGGACTCGGAAGCTTGCCGAGAGGTACACGAGACAACAATTAGCGCGACTACCGGGGCTCTCTCCAGGGAGAGCCGAGCTGCGACGATTTCAGAAGTCGGGCAACCCAACCGAGTACCTGCCGAGTATGGACTCAAGAACTGTTGAGTCGGTCAACCGCCTGCACCACTTGGCCAACTACCTCCTGGCCCCCGAACCCCCCAAGTACTAATCCGCCGGCCCTAGGGGCCGCTCCGGCCGGGACACACGTCCCGGCCGTTCGCTTTTTGCTCGAGTTTAGTTGGTATCCACGTTTCCCTCAGCAGTTGTAACGTAAGGGTTAAAATTGCGTTACAATGATTATAGTTAGTAATTAATCAAAAGGTGAACTCATGGCAGATCCAACAACCGACACTACTAATAAAAAAGGCGGCTACGGCAAGCGGCCAATGTGGCAGTGGGTCTTGATTTACGTCGTTATTGCGATTGTGGTTTATGGCGGCATTTTCTACTATTACAAGCACCGTAGCTCCACCAACACTTCGAGCGGCACCAGCACTACTACAACTTCGCATTCGCTTTACTAAGTCGAGTACCATTTTACCGAAGGCTGATTGAGCAAGTCGCCCTTCGGCTTTTGAATTACGGCTTGTGATCGCTGGACCGAGTTGTATAATACGTAATTACCCGAGTTCAAAAGCGGGTGAGAACCTTGAGTGAGCTCAAGTTAACGCGACGACAGTGGTGGGCTGCCTTTCTAGGGGTAGTCCTGTTGCTGGGATTGTTTTCGGCCGCGATCAAGCCGCCGCCGGCCTACATCGATCCGGATCAGGTCAGAAACAAAGACACCATCATCATCGACGATCACGGTACCGACATCATGAGCTATTACCTGGTATTGGGGGATTCCGCCCGCAGGGTGACAGTTGCGCCGGATGTGTATGCGTTGGCCCGAACCGGAGACTGTTACGACGAGCAGACCGGTGGAGTGATCGCTCGGTCCGATTGCTACTTCTCGGATGCGCCCGATCGTACCACGCCGCATCCCACTAATCCATACCAGCTCATTGAGCCTCCGCTTAGTGCCATAACCGCAACCTCGGGGTGAGGGCGGCTATAATGTCGCCCCAAATTCATAACTCTTGTCGCCTAGCTTATGTATGTGCTAGTATCAAAGTGTGGCAGACAAAAAGACAACCGAAACGAAAGACATGGACTGGTCCGCTAAGGCCTGGCACATCAGTAGTCGTTATTATCTAGAACTAGCTCGCCTCACCACGGGACTTTTTATTGGCGTTATGGCCCTCATGACCTTCCTACTAACCGTCGGTCTGCAACACCCGCAAAAGCCGTTTGAACCGATCTTTTATACTACTGTTTCTATCCTTGCCTTTGGACTCATCATGTATGTGATTGGCCACCTGGCCCAACAGATGGTCATGCAAGCTGGTGACAACGATGCTAAACTCAAGAAGGCTAAGAAAATGCTCATGATCGTGCGCACTTTGCAGCAAGTTGTTTTTGTGCTCAGCATCCTAGCTGTCTTAGCCCTCGTCCTCGTTTCCGGCCATATCTTCTTCGCCGTCCCGACCTCCTCGGCCGCCGGTGCTGCTGCTGCCGGCCAATAAACCCTAATTACTTAGTCATAAAATGAAGCGCCCCGCCGGGCGCTGTGTTCTTACATACAGTACTCGGCGGGACATATTGATGGGGGCTAGAGGCCTTCGCTAGGTGTCGAAAGCCTCAATGATCATGAAGACGATTACCGCCACAATCGAGGCGATGAACCATGCCGCTAGTGACAGCCAAAGTTCGACCAGTCCCACTGGCGTGCTAAAGAGCAGTGTGTCTACGAGGATGAACGAGAGCCATGCACCAAAAAGGCCCGATTCGATGGCTACTAAGCACCACATCCGTCTATCCACGACTTGTCTCCCGACTTGAGCTCCGCAGAGCGCTGGCCTCCACTTGCTTGAACGCCGCATCCCAATCTGGATAGCCGGCTTGCGAGAATTTCAACTCTCTACCGTCCCAGGTTGCCGCCATCGGTGAAAACCCCGGATGACCTGATTCGGTCGAGCGTCGCGAACTCCAGCGCAGCTCAACTTTTGTTCCAGGCTTTACGACGGCCAGAACTACTGGGTAGGTAAAGGACGAACGGCTGGTGCAGCCGGTCGCCAGTACCCGTGGGTCCTTGAGGCCCGAGAACTCTACTTCCATCGAACAGGGAGCGTTGAATGTCGAGTCGATCAGTACCAAGGCGTTTCTCCCCTCGCTGTCACGCTGAAGATCGATCTCGGGTCCTTTGGGAGCGTCAGCGATGTCGGCGCTCATGATCAGAGGCCGTCGGGGCGGTCTGCGCCGCCACTTCATCGTTTTGGCCAGCCGCGGGGTCAAGCGGACTTTTGATTCGTGCCGCTCGAAACGGTTATGGGCTTTCCCGACCACGACATTGATTGGGCCGTTACCGCTGTCTTGGTGAACCTTGATGCCGGGCTCGAAGCTCGTTGGACGAATAGTGTAGGTTTTCAATGCTCCTCCAGAGTTGGGAACATTTTAGAACTATACAAGAATTATCATAGCTTGGCAAGATTAATATCTCGACCAAAAGCCGAATTCCTGGTATAGTTGGTGATTATGAAAACGGTTTATGTTGGCATGAGTGGGGGTGTTGATAGCTCGGTGACGGCTGCGTTGTTACAGCAGCAGGGTTACCGAGTGGTTGGTGTGTATATGAAGAACTGGACACAAGATGTGGCCGGGAACGTTTGTCCGTGGCAGCAGGATTTGGCCGATGCTCGGGCCACGGCGGCGGTTTTGGGTATTCCATTTAAGATTTTCAACTTCCAGGGCCAATATAAGCAGTTGGTGGTCGATTACATGATTAATGAATACCGGGCCGGCCGCACGCCCAACCCGGATATTATGTGTAACCAAGAGATTAAGTTCAGTTTATTCTTGAAAACTGCTCTCGCTGACGGTGCCGACCTGATAGCAACGGGGCATTACGCCCGCATTAAGGATGGTCAATTACTTAAAGGTGTTGATGAAACGAAGGATCAAAGCTACTTTCTCTGCCGCATCGATAATAGTGCGCTTGATAAAACTTTGATGCCGATAGGGGAGTTAAAAAAGACTGAGGTACGACAGTTGGCAACAGAATTCGGGCTTCCCACAGCTAAAAAACCCGATTCCCAAGGCATTTGTTTTGTTGGCGAGGTCGGTGTACAAGATTTCCTCGGTCAATACGTTGAAGCTGAACCGGGTCCGATTAAGCTCGCGGACGGCACCGAAATTGGCCAACACGAAGGCGCGATCTCCTACACTTTGGGCCAACGCAAGGGTCTGGGAGTCGGCGGTGGTAAACCGTATTATGTCACCGGCAAAGACATGGCTACAAACACCGTATTCGTGACTGATGAACCGCGCGGCATGGCACTTTTTAGTGATGAGTTTGTGCTTGAGGATATGCATTGGCTCATCGATGCTCCGAGTAATCCGATCAAATGCCAAGTTCTTACACGTTACCGCGGCAATATAATCGATTGCACTATCGAAAAGTCAGACAGCGACTACATCATCAAAATGAACCGTAGCGAACGCGCCATTACACCCGGTCAGTCGGCGGCGTTGTATGATGGCGATCAGTTAATTGGCTCCGGCATGATTAAATCCGCCACGCCGGCACTTGCCACCCAATATTATTAATACGAGAAACCGACGAACCTAGGTTCGTCGGTTTTTACGCTCGGGCTTTGGGGTCTCGGCCCACAAAACCTGAGTCTGCAGTTCCCTTCTAATTGAGGCTATGGGCAGAACAACCTGGTTTGCCTCGGAGCCGTGTTTGTGACAACAAGGTGTCATGATGCCGTCGGAAAGCGCTATCAGGCCCACGGCCGCGGTTTTACATCTCCAGCACATACTCGGGAGAGTGGCGCTATAGACCTCGATGTGCTCAGCTCGGAGTCCCCAGTCACCCCGGATGAGAGCGCCGGACGACTCAACCTCAAGAATCAGTGCCCGTCGTTGGCGCCGCTGGGTGAGCTCTGATTGTGTCCCAGACTTCCCTAAATGGGACCTGAGTACCAACGACCAGAATCCACAAGTACATTTCTCTTGCGGGGCGGGGGAGCTGTGACGGAAGCACTTGGCGTCTGCACTGACCCCGTAGTAGTCAGTAGTTGAGATCGGATCGAACACCAGTGTGCCCGCATGGCTCCGGAGGAAGGCGTACTTGTAGCCATGATTGATTGAACGACCAAGGTTGCAGCGTCGAGCTTGCTCCGCGGCCGCTTCTTCCGTTAGGAGGTCCCTCATCTGAAGGCCCTGCCTCCTTGAACAGCCCAGATAGGTCAGCTGATGTAGGGTTTTCGGATCTGCGCCCTCACAGACGGGAATGCGGCAGCTAGGGCAGCAATAATGCAAGTGAGCGGCCCATCCCTGCACATCTGTGAGGGTTATCTCAACATCCCTGTGGTCGACATTGACCCAGCCACAGTCCTGGCAGCGCCCAACGTAGGTGGTCATGCCGGTACCGGTTGTAATGGCAGTGGGGCAGTGTCGGGTACTGGGGTTTTGGCGGGTTTGGGAACGTACTCCGGTGGCTTTTCTTTACCTATGTCCACGAGTTATCTCCTTGGACGGGGCCAGAGGTAGTATCTTTATACCATAAGTAGTATAACGGTGCGATTAGATCTTTCTCCAAATTTTTGCGTCTCTGTTACAATTAATCAGATGAACACCGACCAAATCCGCCAAAAATATCTCGAATTCTTCAAAGCCCGTGGTCACAAGCAGATCGCGCGAGCTAATATTGTGCCCCAAGACGACCCAACCACGCTGTTTACGGGCAGCGGCATGCAACCATTGATCCCGTATTTATTGGGCCAAACTCATCCAGCTGGTACGCGACTGGTGGACTCGCAAACCTGCTTTCGGGCCGAGGATATCGACGAGGTTGGCGACAACCGCCATACCACGTTTTTTGAGATGCTTGGGAACTGGAGTTTAGGTGATTACTTTCGCAACGAACAATTGCCGTGGCTGTTCGAGTTTTTGACCGAAGAAATAAAACTCGACCCACAAAAGTTGTACGTCACGGTGTTCTCCGGTGATAAAGACCACGATATTCCCCGCGATGAAGAGTCCGCACGGTTGTGGCAGAAACTATTCAAAGCTAAAGGCATTAACGCCGAAACGGCCGAGATAGGCAGTGAGAGTGATGGCTATAAACGCGGCATCAAGTCAGGCGAGCGGATCTTTTATTACGACGCTTCTAAGAACTGGTGGAGTCGCATTGGTGTTCCGGCCAATATGCCGGCAGGGGAACCGGGCGGGCCCGATAGCGAGGTGTTCTACGATTTTGGCACCGATCACAAAACCGAGCTTGGGCCGCATTGCCATCCCAACTGCGATTGTGGCCGATTCCTAGAAATCGCTAACTCCGTATTTATGCAATACGTGAAGACGGATACGGGCTTTAACGAACTACCGAAGAAGAACGTCGACTTCGGCGGCGGGTTGGAACGGATGGCAGCGGCCGCCATCAACGACCCCGATGTGTTTAAAATCAGCTTGATTTGGCCGATTATTCAGAAGGTGGAGCAGGTGTCGGGCAAGAAATATCACGAGCACATCGAGGCGCAGCGCATTATTGCCGACCACATGCGCAGTGCCGTGTTTATGGCTTGCGACGGCGTAAATCCCAGTAATACCGGCCAAGGGTACGTGTTGCGCCGGCTGCTGCGCCGGGCCATTCGCCGCGGTCACGAACTGGGCATCGATCAAGGTTTGATCCGCGAAGTAGCACCAGTTGTCGCCGACCTTTACCGTGAATCGTATCCTGAAGTTATCAAAAATGAAGAGAAAGTGATTGGTATTCTGGAGCACGAAGAAAAGATTTTTCGACAGACTTTAAAGAAGGGTTTGAGGGAGTTTGAAAAGCTAATCGTAGCGAGTGGTCAATTGGGGGATCAAGAGATTGAACCTCATCGTTTTCTGTCGGGAAGGATGATTTTCCAACTTTTTGACACGTATGGATTTCCGCCGGAACTTTCCCTAGAAGAAGCGAATCGATCTGATATCCAAATTGAAAAAGATTGGCGTAAAACATTTGATCGAGAAATGGCGGAGCAAAAAGAGCGCTCGCGCACCGCCACCAAAGGAATGTTTAAAGGTGGGTTGGCCGATCAATCTGAGATGAACGTGAAATACCACACCGCTACCCATATGATGTATCGGGCGCTTAGAACAGTGCTCGGCGATGAGGTAGAGCAGCGGGGGAGTAACATTACCCCGGAACGCACCCGCTTCGACTTTAATCATCACGGCAAGGTGACACCTGAGCAGCAGCGCGAGATCGAGAAAATCGTTAATGATGCCATTAAAGCTGATTTACCGGTGATGTGGAAAGAGATGCCAACTAAGGAAGCCCTGGCGGCTGGTGCCCGCGGTCACTTCGGCGAAAAGTACGGCGACACCGTCAAAGTTTATACCATCGGCGACCCAGCCCATCCCTACAGTATGGAACTGTGCGGCGGCCCGCATGTAGAGCACACCGGCGTGCTCGGCCACTTTCGCATTATTAAAGAAGAATCGTCCTCGGCCGGGATTCGGCGAATTAAGGCGGTCCTCGAATAGCCTAACATTATTGACGAATCTGTTACCCAGGATTAAACTCATGTCTTGACCGCGTACCTCAGTCGGCAGAGGACTCGCCTGGAACCTGGAGTAGCGATTCCATCTCTTGCGAGCAGTCGGAGGATCGACGCCTCCCGCGGCCACCAGTACATTGCCAAACAATCAGATCGGAGCGCCATGACTGCTGTGCTTGCTGACTTTGCTCTTGAGTTCAGGCCGTCGCACGATTTTCGGATTCGGACCGTCATGACCACCAGGGTGCCAGCCGAGCTGTTGACCGATCCGGGCTTCGAAAGTCTTATCGACGAGCTCCGCCATTTGAAGGGCGTTGCGGTCATTGGCATGGCCGGCGTCACCATGGTGATCCGGGTGACCACCAGCCCCAGCCAGTTCTGCAACGTGGCCAATCGCATCACCCAGCGCATGAATGAGCGGTTGCCACAACGGGTGCGGCCGCGCTTAGGCCACCTTCAACGGACTCGGCAAAACCAACCGCAGACCAACGCCAAGAGCTGGCGTTGTACCGGCCGCAGACCCAGTCTGAAGAGCGATTCCGGATTGCGCAACTGCTAGGCCAAACACCAACTCCCACCGGAGGTGCCATGTCCAGCCGCTATCCCTTACGGTTCATCCAAGGCCAACAACCAAACGAGCTGAAAGCCTTCTGCTCCGAGCAGCTCCTAATCGAGATCGACGCCGAGAAGCTGTGCGAGGGCTTGGGGCACGTTCGTGACGTTGCCAGCGCTAGCTACGACTGCGGTTGTTTTCGGCTTCAGCTGAAGCCAGGCGTCGGTCAGCTCTACGGGGTTGCCCGCAACATCAAGCAGGATCTTGAGCGTCGGCTCGGGTGTCAGTTCGCACTCGATACCACCCAGCTCACCAGGACCGCCCATCACCGCGCGCCAGCGGTCTAGCTGGCTCGTTCGCCGGTGGCCTGCCTTCTCCAGGGCGGGCCACCACACCATTTATTAATCATTTACTAGTAACCAATTATTCTTGCAATCGGCTCCTGTTAGTACCATAATGTCGCTAGCTTTGTTCCAAGAACGAATGGGGTCGCACATGCCAGATCAACCGCCGAAGTCCGTTGCGGTCGGAACAGTCGGCAAAAAGCCCAAACGGACGCCGGTCCAACGGCGCAAACTCGGGCTACTAGTGATATTCGTAGTAGCATTAGTGGGGCTGTGGGTTGCGCTGGCGGCGCCAAACGGTCACAAGTGGTCAAACGCCAACTTGCGCAAGGCCCACGAGCGCTGGGGCCCGACCATCACCGGCAAGTTGACCATGGCTTGGGATCTATACGGGTCATCCGCCAATAATGGTTACGAGGTGACGTTCAAGGATCATCACGGCAAGACCCAGGTGGAAGACACCGATATGGCGTCCTGGCGGTCCCAAGGCGACAAAGTGCCATTGTGGGTATCGACTGACGGCAAGCTGTATATCGCCGAAACCGCCAAGGTCAACGATCTAGCAACGGCTCAGTATCGCACCAATCCGTGGCCACTGCCCTTTGTGCCCTATCTCCAGGCCTTCGCGTGGGCATTGATTCCGCTGTGGTCGATAGTTTTGCTGCTGAGCTGTGCGTACGACGAGCTCATCAAGCGAGCCAAAGAACCGCCGATGCTGTTGCCGATCGATCGCGGGCTGTACGACCTGGGTTTGTTGCCTCACGGCGCTCCCAGCCTGACGAGTGACGATCTGTCCTGGTGATAAAGCACCAACAAAGCCGCCGGGCGGTCCCATGAGGGGGCCGCCACTTTCATTATTAGGATCGTAGCGAATTGGCCAAAAGCTCCCTAAAGCGTTACAATTATCTCCGAGCTATGGCTTTAAAAATCATTCAGAAATTGACCAAACGCGCGCCGGGTGAGCAGTACCTGGTGGCGCTCGATATTGGCACCGAGTTCGTTAAAGCCTTGATTGGCAAGGTTGATGGCGACCATATTACGGTGGTGGGCGTGGGCCGGCAGCGGCAACGCTTAACCGACATGCAGTCCGGCGCCGTCACCGATATTGCCGGAGTAGTAGAGAACTGTGACGCCGCCCTCAAAGTCGCCGAGAGCATGAGCGGCGTGGTGGCTAAAGACGTGGTTATCGGCATTGCTGGTGAACTGGTTAAGGGTGCTTCGACGACGATTAAGTACAAACGGACCCAACCGCAAACTCCAATCGATATGGGCGAACTCAAGAAGATCTTGGACAAGGTGCAGTACCGGGCCTTTGAGCGGGCACGTGAGCAGTTAGCCTGGGAGACTGGTTATAAAGAAATTGACGTTAAACTGGTGAACACCGCGATTGTGGATGTGCAGATCGACGGCTACCGTGTCACGAATCCGATTGGTTTTCAGGGCCGCGACGTCTCCATCCAATTATTTAACGCCTTCGCGCCGATGGTGCACCTCGGCGCCCTGCAGGCCGTGGCCAGTCATTTGGATCTGAATGTTATAAACATCGCGGCCGAGCCGTTTGCCGTGGCTAAGAGCGTCGGGGAGCGTGATTCGGCCGAGTTTAGTGCCATTTTTATCGACATTGGTGGCGGTACTACCGACATTGCTCTGGTGAATAATGGCGGCGTCGAAGGCACCAAAATGTTTGCCATCGGCGGCCGCAGCTTTACCAAACGCATCACTCAAGCTCTGGGCATTAGCTTCGAGAAAGCCGAACAAATGAAGCTCGACTATGCTGCTGGCAAACTGAGCGAAAAGGGCACAAAAGCAGTTAAGGAGGCTTTGGCCGGGGATGTTGAAGTTTGGCTCTCGGGTGTGGAGCTGAGTTTGGCTGAGTTTAATAAGGTTGACCATTTGCCGAGTAAAATCCTGCTGTGCGGTGGCGGCACCGGCTTGCCCGAGATTACTCAAGCCTTAAAGGGCAGCAGTTGGTATAAAACATTGCCGTTCGCCCGCAAACCAACTGTTAATCACATCTCGCCAACCGAAGTGACGCGGGTTAAAGATGCTACCGGCAAGCTAACGAGTTACGCTGACATTACGCCGATGGGACTGGCTAATTTGGGCCTCGACGTGATCAATACCGGCAGTATTACCGAAGGGCTGATGCAGCGGTTAACCAAGGCGATGCAAGCATGACGTCCAAGTTTACAGTTTATAGTTGTCAGTTTATAGTTTTGGCGGCTTCGGTTTGTCATCCTGAGCTTGTCGAAGGATCTGTCCGTTCTGTTCGAGGAGTTCAATTATGAGCCAAGCCCTATATCTCGAGAACGACGAAGACATTACCTCGGCGGTGGATAAGCTAAAAGGCGCTGAGGGCAATGAAGTTTCGATTGTGGTACCCAAGCGCTCGACGCTGCTTCAGTCGATGATTAATCTGAAGTTGCTCAAGAAAGCCGCCGATAACAGTAAGAAGACCTTGGTGCTGGTGACGACCGACCGCCTCTCCAGCCACTTGGCTGGACGGGTCGGGTTAGCTGTCGCCGACAAGCTGGGTGCTGATGCCAAGATTCCCGAAACCGAACTTACGGAGCCGGACCAAACCGAAGTAATCGACGGCGGAGTGGCAGAAACTGGCTCTCCAGAGCCAAAAGCTGATAATAAAGAACCAGTCGAAGGGAGCGCCGAGGAATCAAGTGACGGGCCGGACGAAATGTTAACACCGGCCGAAGCCGCCGGGACCGCGGTGTCAACCGCCAAACCCGTCATGAAAACTAAGGCCTTAGACGAAGACGAGCCCAAATCGAAGCCGGAAAAGGTCAAAGGCACGCATGTGCCAGACTTTAACGCTCTGCAGAAAAAGATTCTATGGGGGGTGCTGGCGCTGGCTGTTATTATCGTTCTATTCGTGGTCAACTTCTTGTTAACCAGCGCTACTGTCGTGATCTATGCCAAGGGCAACCAGCTACCGGTGTCGGCGAGCTTTACGGCTGATCCTAACGCCAACGCCACCACTATTGGCAGTAGTACGCTCAAAGCTCAGAATCTGACGAGCAACAAGAGCTTAACCCAGCAAGTGCCCGCCACCGGGTCGCTGGACGTTGGCACTAAGGCCAGCGGCACAATTGACATAAAGAACTGTTATTCTATTACGCCGCTTATGCTCCCATCTGGCACGACTTTTAGTTCCGGCGGATTGAACTTCACCTCAAACTCAGCCGTTATGGTGCCTCCTGCCACACTTACAAACCACTCACCGTTTGTCTGTTCCACGCCCGGGTCAGCTAATGTGACAGTAACTGCTGCGCAAAACGGCGACTCATACAATTTGGGATCAGCCACCTATAGTGTCGGCAGTTACCCCAATGACTCATCGAACGGTGTGGTGGGGCAGGGTTCGCAGATGTCGGGTGGGGTAACCAAGACCGAGACCGTGGTGCAACAGAGTGATATTGACGGGGCTGTAGCTGCGATGTTGTCGGGCGATAAAGCCGGTGCTCAGACGGACTTGACTAAGCAGGCCGCTAATGGCTATCAAATGATTACAAGTACTTTAACTCAAACTCCCAGCGGTATTTCCAGTGATACGCCGGTGGGTGCTCAGGCCACTAACATCAACGTGAAGGTTACGGCTGGTTATAGCGCCTTGGCAATTGCCAGTAGTGATCTCGATAAATTCTTGTCGGCTCAGGCGCTTAAGCAAGCTGGCGGCGCCGACCAGGTTTATGACAGCGGTGCCGGCTCAGCGCAATTAACCGATGCCAAACCAGGCAGCGGCGCTCAAACCATCAGCGCTGTCACCAACGCTTCGGTAGGACCCAAAATCGATACCACGGTCATTGCCAAGCAGATTAAGGGCAAAAAGTACGGCGACGCTCTCGATCAGCTAAACAAACTACCGGGCGTCGACCATGCTACCATTACGATCTCACCGAGTTGGTCCACCGGGCTGCCGTCACGGACCGGCCGCATCAAAATTAGTATTAAAGTTGTTAGTCCCAGTGGCTAAACGTTATCCCTATTTTTATCCTCAATCGGAAGGCCGCTCTGGCGAACGCCCCGGATTGGGGATCTTGACTGATGCGATCCTGAATCGAGTTCAGGATGACACCAGAGGGAAGTGTGGTTAAACACTACCTGGGGGTTGATTACGGCGAGAAGCGCATTGGTCTGGCCGTAGCCGATGATGACGTCAGAGTGGCGCGGCCCCTGGGCATTGTTGAACCCGGCGCATTATCCGCGCTTGATTTAGTGAGGGACGTGATTGAGCTTAGATCGATCACCGATATTGTGATCGGTTTGCCACGTAATCTCGATGGCGAGGATACTATCCAGACTACATCGGTACGGCAATTTGCGGACCGGCTCGAAACCCTAGGCGTAGCAGTAACACTACAAGACGAAGCCGGCACCAGCGAATTAGCCCAAACCCGTCACCCGGGCAAACGCTACATCGACGCTGAAGCCGCCGCCATTATTTTGCAAGATTACTTGGAGAGCCAATGAAACGCCGCCCGCCCAAACGCGATATTATTATTCGTTGGGTGTTAATTGGCGCCGCCGCCTTGGGCGTTGCGGTTGTCATTACCGGTTGGGTGATTTATACCGCCGAACTGCGACCAGTTGATACTAAGCTGCCGGCACCAGTGCCGTTTAGCATTACGCCCGGTGAAAGCACGCCCACGATTGCCAGGCAGATGGAAGCCAGTGGCATCATCCGGAGCCGTTGGGCCTTCTCGGTGTATGTGGAGCTGCATGGGCTGAGGCGCAAGATCGAGGCTGGTTATTACGAACTGTCGCCGGCAGATTCAACCGTTACCAACGCCAAAATCGTCGCTCGCGGCATTGTGGTTAATAAAGCCTTCTTAGTCCGCGAGGGCGAAACTATCCAACAGATCGAAAATCAAGCCGCCAGTACCTGGTTGCGCGGGGTGGACCTACCAACTGCTCTCGGTGACTCGTATCCCAACACCTTCTTGGCCCAGCGTCCGGCTAGTTCGTCGCTGGAAGGGTATCTGTTCCCCGACACCTATGAAATCGCGCCATCGACCAGCCCGCATCAGCTCATCCAGGCCATGCTCAACAACTTTGGCCAAAAAGTTACACCCGGCATCGTTACCGGCATGGCTGCCAAAGGCCTAACCCTGCATCAAGGTATTACGCTGGCTTCGATCATTCAGAGCGAAGTGTCGCACCCAGCCGATATGCCGGTGGTGGCGCAGATCTTTTATAAGCGCCTCAGCCTCGGTATGCCGCTCGAAAGTAGCGTAACGGCCTTTTACGGCGCCGACCAGCTTGGCCTTACTAATGTTACCGAAGCTAACGCCGCCAGCGTTAATTCGCCATACAACACCTACATACATACTGGTTTGCCGCCTGGCCCGATCTCGAATCCGGGGCTAGCCGCCATTAATGCCGTGGTGTCGCCGTCAAACACCGATTACCTTTACTTTATTGCCGACAAACAGGGCAACACTCATTTTGAGACCACCTTTGCCCAGCATGAGGCCGATGTGTCCCAGTATTTGGGGCAATAGCCGCTCTTTTAGAAACCGATTAATGCGACTACAATTTAAGCGGTTCTAGCTGTTCATTGACTCGAGATTCGGGAGGGGGTGCAATGAGTATCCTGCGCGTTCGGCATACGGCTGACGGCCGCCCGGTGGTCTATCTGAGTGGCTATCTCAGCTTGACCAATTGGGGGCTTTTCGAGGTAAGAGGCGGCTGCTATTTGGCCGGGGTTGATAGCAAGAACCGCTGGCATGTCTACGACTGTGGCGGGTGCCTGCAGGATCCAGTGATTTTTCCGGCTGCCCTGTTTACTCGGCTGCTGGAGCCCTACCGCATCTGTAATTGTTACGTTGATGCAGGCTGTTTGGTGTTGACACAGTCGGAGCCGAAGCCTCGGGCCCACGAACGGCTGTTGCGACGCCGCAATGCCAGCGACCAAGAACAGACACAGGAGTTCCATATTGGTAACTAGTTCGCGCCAGACCGACTCTCGGACGGAACGCGGGTTCGCTAAGGCTTCGCCACAACAGAAGATCCTGCACGTGCTCATTGAAGCTTGGCGGACGGACGAATGCCATAGCCGGGTTCCGGGCGTCCGGCGGGATGAACTACGGCGCCGGGCGCATCTGTCGAAGGCGATTTTCACAGAGGTAATCGGTTTGCTGGAGCGTGACGGCGCCATTACCGATCTCGATCCCTGGACCGGCCCCCACACCGAGGTCTACCGCTTGACCGATGCAAAGGCCAATGAGCTCGGACTGATTGGCGGCTCGGGTTAGTAACCCGGGTCGCCAATGACTTTTTATACAATGTTGTCAAAGTTGACTAGACGCATAATCGCTATTTTAGCTACGGTTGACAGGTATAACACCCCTTGCTATCCTGTGAAGGTACATTGATAAGCGTTAGCACGTTCGTGCCTAGCGCTTAACGTGACCTAACGAGTGGAGTCGATACGAAGGCATTAACTTAAGGTCGATCACCTTCTGCTCCGACGAATCGTCGGAGGATAACTCCCGCGCGTTAGCAACACTCACTGAAGATTTTTTGGTGTCCCAGTGAGGTGGAGAAGTCTTATTAGTAGAGAAGCTCTAACCGGCTCCCTCGAATCGTTCCCGCCGCAGTCTCTGAACTGGCAACTGGGAACCGGAGCCCGCGAAACGCCCTCGAAAATAAAAGCGCCCAAGCTTAGTTTAGACAAAAAACGCTTTACTGGTCTGGCGAAAGCCAGTGAGAAACAATTTAATATCATCCGGACGCTGGCTCAGCGCCCGGGCGCACGCCGCCTTAGTTTACACTTGGCGGTGGGAGCTGTTGTGGCCGCCGTCGTGGTTGGCGGTAGTTCAGTGGGCGCTCAACAGGCTAGTGTTATAAATCGCCCGCCCGGCATGGGCGCGGTACTCGATGAGGCTTCGGCTGCCAGTGTGGCAGCTCAGGTGGCTGTTAAAACGGCTTTGCCGGTAGCGGCCCAAGCTAACCAAACCGCTACGGCCTTAAACGCCCAAGTAGCATTGCCGACCGACGGCGACGACTATTTGGCTAAGCGTCAGGTGGTTCAAACTAGCGGTGCTGATCAGCATACGGTGGTTGCGTATACTGTTGCCGATGGCGATACACTATCGGGTATTGCCAGTAAATTTGATGTTACCACCGACACCATTGAGTCGGCCAACAATCTGAACGACAATAGCGCTATCAAGCCCGGCCAACAACTAACGATTTTGCCTATTAGCGGGTTGCAGTACACGGTGCAGTCCGGCGATACGGCGGCTAGCTTGGCTACAAAATATCAATCGAATGCCGCTCAGATTATCAGTTTTAATAATGCCGAGTTAACGGGGCTGGTACCTGGACAATCCATTATTATTCCCGACGGCGTGCTGCCCAACGCTAAGCCGGCCGTCACCAATACCAGTATCGCTTCCAATTCGTCCAGCTCTGGCGGGAAGCTACTGCCCCGCGTGGCCTTTAGCGCCAATGGTTACGCCTTTGGTTACTGCACCTATTGGGTAGCTTCACAGCGCTACGTACCATCAAGCTGGGGCAATGCCGTTAACTGGTATTACGCCGCCCGGGCCGCTGGCTATGCCGTAGGCTCAACTCCGGCCGTTGGCGCCATTGCCTGGACGCCAGCTGGATACTACGGCCACGTGGCCTACGTGGTGGGTGTGTCGGGCGGTTCGGTAACGGTCTCGGAGATGAACTACTCCGGTGGCTGGGACCGGGTTGATTACCGCACTACTTCTGCCAGTGATTTCCGCTACATTTATTAGGCGGGTTACCAACTTCGGACAACGATACACGCATTTTTTTGATGAAAATAAGCTTGACCTTTTATGGGCGAGTACTATAATAATAGGCCAGATCAACTGAGTCGACTTTGCCTCGTTTGATCGAGTCTTTAACAAATTCGCGGTGAGGGTGGCACTGCCTAGCGGTGCCGACAGCTACAGCGGGCGGCCTTCTATGCCGCCGCCATGGGCAATCAGCCTCGGCTGATCCTCACCCATTTCCGATCCTCTCGGCCGGCTCGGTTGTTGGCCCCTACTCCGCCCGCTATCAGCCGTTGCCGACTCGGGGAGACATCCCGGGCGGCGCCTGTCGACCGGGAGGATCGGGTTCGCGCTTCGTTCGCCTGAGCATTGCTCGCACGAAGCCTGTTGCGTCGATCACCACCCTCAAAAAGAGCGGTTTCCATGCTGTTCCTACAGTAGGCGGTGACCGACGTACGCAAGTCTTGCGTACACCCGCGCAAACATGATCATGCGCCGCCACCGGCACATGCGGACACCTACGGGTGGCCGGAGCAAGATAGCGTTCTCCGGTCACCCAACGGTGACACACCTTTTAAGCGCTCCACAATCAAGTGGAGCGTTCAGCGTTTATAAATGTGAAGACCCCGAACCGTTGAAGGTTGGGGCCTTCGGTAGTTCGGGGTCGGGACGCCGATTAGGACGCCTTGGTCGTAGTTGGTGCGGACGGGTTGCCGCCCGCCACCGTGATCGTTACCGGCGTTGGTTGGCCATCGACAGTCAGAAAGTAGCTACCTGCTACCAGCTGAGTAGTGAAGTTGCCGCCAGAGCAACCGCTCGAGAAGGTGACATCGCCGACGGTGATTCCGTGCGAAGTGTCCAGGTACTTGACGCTGGACGGATCGGCGATTTGCTTGGCACCCAAACCGATGGTGTGTGAGGTACAGGTGCTGTCGTGACCCACCACCTGGAGCCGCCAGTAGTGCAACGAACCCAGGTCGATGGCGACAGTCTGCCGTGCCAGCGTGTAGTTCCCGACGTTGTCTTGGATGATCGTCGTGCTGATGGCACTGAAGTCCTTGCTGTTACCACTTCCACCGCTGCATCCGGCCAAGAGGCCAGCTGCGACGAGCATTGCAATGATCTTGATGAGTCGCATGGTGTCCTCCAGGGGATCGCGACAACGGTTGGTTTGAAACCGAAGTATATTAGCATAAAAGCATGTACTTGTCAATAATTACATGGTAAAGTTAGCTTATGTTTGCCGATAATATCGAAATCAATGTGCGGGCGGGGAAGGGCGGCGATGGCCGTACCAGCTTCTTGCACGAAAAATACCGTGCCATGGGCGGCCCCGATGGCGGCAACGGCGGCGATGGCGGCAGCGTGATCTTGGCAGCCGATCATAACCTCAACACCCTGATTTACTTCCGCAACCATAAACTGATATCAGCAGGAGACGGCCAGATGGGCGGCGGCAAAAAGGCTCACGGTAAATCGGCCGAAAATGTAGTTATAAAAGTACCGATTGGGACGGTGGTGTATGAAGGCGAACGCAAACTGGCTGACCTAACAGCTGACAATCAGCAGGTGGTAATTGCGGCCGGCGGCCGCGGTGGCTTTGGCAATGCTCACTTTGTGTCATCCCGCCGGCAGTCGCCGCGTACGGCTGAGCTGGGTGAGCCGGGTGAGGAGTTGGACGTTAGGCTCGAATTAAAGCTTGTGGCTGAAGTTGGATTAATTGGCCTGCCGAACGCTGGCAAATCCACCCTGTTATCGGTTATCTCCAACGCCCGCCCCGAAATTGCCGACTATGCCTTTACCACCCTAGTGCCAAACCTTGGCGTGGTGAGTATCGACGACGCTAGCTTTGTAGCCGCCGACATTCCGGGCCTCATTGAAGGTGCTAGTAAGGGCAAAGGTTTGGGCGACGAATTCTTGCGCCACATCGAGCGCACCACCATCCTACTTCATCTGATTGACAGTCATTCCGCCGATATCTCCCGTGATTATCGCACCATCCAGGGGGAATTAGAGGCCTATGGCCACGGTTTGTCCGACAAACCGCAAATCGTCGTGCTAACGAAAATTGAAGGTCAAGATCCGGGTGAAGTTAAAAAAGTCGTGGCGCAACTCAAGAAACTGTCAAAAAACCAGCTTTTGGCTATCTCAGCCCAAGCCCATCAAGGACTCACCGAATTACTCAGGGCGACCATGAAGGCGGTGACCGCTAGCCGGTTGGCGGCCGAGGCCGAGCCCGAGGACGAGTTTGTCTACGATCTATCAAACGTAGCCGTGGGCAAGGATCGTTGGAAGGTGACGCGGGAAGAGAGTATCTGGGTAGTAACCGGCGAGCGCGTCGAAGGCTTTGCCCGCCGCAGCAATTTTGAGGACTCTGCTGGCCAGGACCGTTTGCGCGACATTTTGCGCAAACTTGGTATCATAAAGAAGCTCGAACGCGAAGGTCTGGAGCCCGGCGACACCATCGCCATCGCCGGCAAGTATTTGATCTGGTAAACTGACAACCTGACCGAGAACCTAGCGAACAATCCAAAATCACAAACCAAGCCACCTGGTGCGTTTGTGATTTTGTAAGGAAGAACCGTACAGAAGCTGGAGAAGTGCGCCCTAGCCGCATTATGTAGGCTGCCAGTACGGTTCTGACGGGGGGACGTAGCTCAGCCGATAGAGCGCTGCATTCGCATTGCAGAGGTCGGGGGTTTGATTCCCCCCGTCTCCACCATTCTTCCTCCGCCTGAGGCCGCCGGTTCGATCCCGGCACACTCCACCATGTACCGAAGCTTCCTGTAAGCTGAGGATCGAACTAGAATTGGCTTTTCAGCTTTCGGGAGCGCCTTGTGCATGGTCCACCATAACTCTTTCCAAACCCACTAAAACCAGCTAGGCTCTAGATATAATGTCTGATAAACGTACCCAGCTGAGTGAGAACCAAATCCTGATCCGCTTGATTATATTAGTGCTGGCGATCTTAGCCGTTACGTGGATTGCGGATTCTAAACAATCTACCAAGGCCCCAACCACAACATCAGCTGCAACTACCTCCGGTCCATCCGATCTCAAAGTCGTTTCCGGCAGTAATAACAGCTCCTCGGCCCAAACTGCTAACCCGCAGCAAACCGGTACCTCACTTGAAGGCTCTAACGAATCCGTCCAATCCGGCCAACCTAACTTGCAGCCAGCTGACACCATCAGCGGAATGACCGATACTTTCAAACAAGAGCTTGGTTTATAAAAAAACAAGTAAAGTAAAGTAGATATGACTTATGAGTGATTGTGTCTTTGATATATTTGGTCCAGGCCCTAGACATCTAGGACACTTAAATCAACATTAGCATTCTCAAAGCCTGGCAGCGACTGCAAATACTCAATTGGTGTCTTCATCCCCAGGGACTGGTGTGGTCGGTAAGTGTTGTAGCG
>Ga0265338_10000743_pt1 | contig 55581 bp, 53 predicted proteins | sample 42126metaG_FD_193579 | JGI IMG/M metagenome (GOLD analysis project Ga0265338, IMG submission 193579) | Rhizosphere microbial communities from Carex aquatilis grown in University of Washington, Seatle, WA, United States - 4-21-26 metaG | ecosystem: Host-associated > Plants > Roots > Rhizosphere... | reverse complement strand
CAGCGGCAGGCGGCCAGCCTGCTACGGGACGGCGTGACCGTGCCCTCGGGCACGCTGAATGATATCCATCCCGGCATCGCTGACGCCCTGGTGCAGATCGCCGCGTTGCCCGCACGGCGGGAGCCGGCCGCCGAACTGGGCCGCCGCGCCGAACTGGCGATCGGCTTCAAGCAGGTAGCGTCGGTGCGCCAGGCGGCGGTCGGCGTGACACCCTGGTCTGACCCCGCCGCCGCGACGCACATCGGTGAGCACGAGAGCCCGGGCGGATCCTTCGCGCCCGGGCTGGGCGGCATGATGGCCGCCGGGATGATGCCGGGCGCGATGGGGCCAGGCGGTGGCCCGCTATTCGGCTTCGGCGACGGCTACGCGGGTTACGGCGGCTACTGGGCGTTCCGTGCCCTTGGTGCCGGGATCACCACGGGCCAGCAGCGCCCGATGATGCCGCGGCCGGATGTGACCCGGGGCCGGCTGACGCCGGCGACCGAGGATCTCACGGCGCTGGTCGTCACCGGGGAGGATCCCACGGTTCTCGCGTTCGTCCTGGCCCGCGCCGCGGACCGGGTGGTCTTCGAGATCCTCAACCAGCCCGCGCCGACGACCTTCGTGTACCAGGCGGCCGGGCCGGACGGGCTCGCCGCGATCAACCGGGCGCTGGACGACTCAGGGTTCCAGCCGGACGTCGTGCCCGCCGCCGGCCTGGGCTCGGCGCCGCAGCGGCACTGCTCTCGCCTGCTGGCCGGGTCGCTGGCCGGCCGCGTTGCCCATGACGCGCACTGGTCCAGCGAGATCGCCGCGCTGCTGCCCGGGCGGCCGGCCGGAGACCCGTCGTGACGGAGCCCACCGGCGGCAGCCGGGCCTCAGATGCCAGCCGGGACGCGGCGGCCGGGACACTGTCCGACGCCGTCGCTGTCGGCCGGCTGTCGCTGGCGGAGCACAACACCCGGCTGGATGCCCTGTACGCGGCGGTAACCGACGATCAGGTATCCGCCGTCATCGCCGACCTGCCCGCCCGGCCAGTCAAGCGGGGCGCGATCTTCCGCGCCTTCGACCCGTACCGCTGCATCGTGATCGGCGGGCGCGCGCAGCGGGCCGGCCGGTTCCGGATCGGCCGGTTCTGCCTGGTGATCGCCGTCTTTGGCACCCTCGAACTCGACCTGCGGGCCGCCCGTCTCAGCCAGGACGAGGTAACCCTCACGGTGTGCAGCATGGCGGCCCGGGTCATGGTCACCGTGCCGCCGGGATGGCGGGTGACGGATCAGGTCCTCGTCCTCGGCTCCCGCCGCGCGATCAAGGACGGTGGCGGCGGCGAGCGGGCGCCACTGCTCCGGCTGCGCGGGGCCAGCCTGGCCGGCTCATTCCGGCTGTCCAACGAATGAGCCCCGGGCCGGCGTAGCGTTGATCCGCCGGCCGATGACTTCGGGGACCGGGACCGGTCTTAATTCGTGAATCCTTAGCGGAGGAGGCTGGGAGATGTACCAGGCGCTTCATGCCCGGCCGGGGGTGCCCGATGGCTGAGCGGCTCACGGCCGCGGGCGCCGGCCGGCTGCGTGCCGCCGCTGAGCAGCATGTCGGCGATGAGCGCGTCCCCGGGCTCGTCGTACTGGTGGCCCACGGCGACCAGGTCCACGCCGACGCGCTGGGCACGCTGGCGATTGGCGGCAAGCCGGTGACCCGCGATTCGATCTTCCGGATCGCGTCGACGACCAAGCCGATCACCGGGGCGGCCACGCTCGCTCTGGTCGAGGAGGGGTTGCTGGGGCTGGACGAGCCGGTCGACCGGCTGCTGCCGGAGCTGGCCGGGCGCCAGGTGCTGCGGCGGATGGACGGGCCGCTCGCGGACACCGTGCCGGCGAACCGTGCGATCACCACCCGGGACCTGCTCACGTTCACCTTCGGCTTCGGCATGGTCATGGAGATGTTCATGTCCCCGACGCCGTGGCCGGTTGTCGCGGCCGCCGAGGAGCTGAACCTGTCGACGGTCGGGCCCCCGAACCCCGACGTGCAGCCCGATCCCGACACCTGGATCGCCAACCTGGGCACGCTGCCGCTGCTGGCCCAGCCGGGCGAGCGCTGGCTGTACAACACTGGCGCGTCGGTGCTAGGGGTGCTGCTGGCCCGGGCCGCTGGCCAGCCGTTCGCCGACGTGCTGCGGACGCGGATCTTCGGGCCGCTCGGCATGCGCGACACCGCCTTCTGGACGGCGCAGCCCGAGCGCCTCGCGACCGCGTACCGCCCCGGCCCGGCCGGCCTGATCGCCTGGGACGAGCCGGACGGCACCTGGAGCCACCCGCCCGCGTTCGGTGACGGGGCAGCCGGCCTGGTCTCGACCGTGGACGACCTGCTGGCCTTCGCCAGGATGCTGCTGCGCGGCGGGGTCCCGGTGCTGTCGGCTGATGCCGCGCGCGCCATGACGACCGATCAGCTCACCCCGGCGCAGAAGGCGCTGGGCGGTCTTGGGCCGGACTTCTTCTCCGGACGGTCGTGGGGGTTCTGCCAGTCGGTGCTCGACAGCGGCGCCTTCGGCTGGGACGGCGGCTTCGGCAGTTCCTGGCTCGTCGACCCGGCCTGCGACCTGATCGTCATCGTGCTCACCCAGCGCATGTTCGAGGGACCAGCGCTGCCGCAGGTGCACCGCGACATCCAGGCGGCGGCTTACGCGGCACTCGGCTGACCGGATCAGCCGTCGCGCCGGATCAGCCGTCGCGGTGGGCTGTCGCTGGGGTGAAGGCGGGCAGGCAGATGGCGAGGTATTCCGCCCCGTCGGCTCCCGGGGTGCTGTAGCGGACCCATTCGCCCGGTTTGGTGTGCACACCCTGGCCGGCCTGGACCGTCAGCTGGCCGCCGTCGAACTCCACCACGATGGCTCCGCGCAGGACGACCGTGAACTCGTCGAACTCGGGGCGCTGCGGCGGCTCGGCCCAGCCGGACGGGCTGCGCATGTGGGCGATGCTGAGCCGGGCCTCGCCGGTATTGACCCGGCCCACATACTCGTCAATCAGCTTCGGTGGCTCGCCCGCGGCCGTTACCCGGCTCGGTGCGGAGATCAGTTCAGGCATGCCGTCCAGTATCCCGAAAGCCCGCTCCGCTAGAGGCGGTGGTGCCGCGAACGTCCGGAATACAGCCAGAGGAAGACGAGGAGCCCGATCAGCAGCCATGGCACGTAGAAGTGCACCAGGGCCTGCCCGGCGGCCGCGGTGATCAGGACGACCAGGGCCAGGAAGAGGATGCGGTGATACGGGCGCCTGGTCCGCGGGCGTGCCACCGCTGCAGGCGCGGTGGGCGGCACAGGTGCGTCGATGTCTGGCAGGTCAGCGAACAGCCCGTCCAGGTCCGCCCGGGTCTTGGCCCGGGTCGCCTGGTCGAGGCGCTCATTGAACTCGGCCTGGTCGAGCCGTCCCTCGCTGTAGTGCTTGGACAGGCGGTCAGTGACCTCGGCACGCTCGGCGTCGGAGACCCTGAGGTGGGGCTGGGCAGTACTGGCATGGCGGGTTGCGGAACTGCGCTTCCAGGGCGGGCTGTACGGCTCTGACATGGCAACGGCCTTCCTGGTCAGCGTGAGCGGTTCTGGCGGGACTGGATGAATTCGCCCGCGATGGACTGCTCGGCGCCCGCTTCGGGGATGAGCAGCCAGCCAGCCAGGTAGATGGGCAGGCCGGCGCCGCCCGCGATGGCGAGCACGGCGAGGACGATCCGGACGACCGTCACGTCCACGCCGAGGTACTGGGCGATGCCGGCCGCGACGCCGGCCAGCATCCGGTTCTCGATGGGGCGGCTCAGCGGCTCCGGCTGGGTCTGGCTGGGGGCTTCTGGGTGTTCGGCAGTTGTGTTCATGGCTCCAGCGTGCCGCCGCCCGCCGCGCCCGGCCATCGGGAAGACCCCCCATCCGACCCTGATAGCCCCGGGCAGGATCAGGGTTCCCCCGGATAGCCGGGCGGGCGCCATGGCGCGATGATGGAGGTGTGGAGGAACGAACCTGCGCTGACCCGCCCTGGCCCATGGCCCGGCGGCGCTTCCGGCGCCGTGGCCTCGGCCACTGGGCGCGCGGACCGCGGGGCAGCGGGCCCTGGCGGCGCAGCCCGCAGGACCGGCTGATCGGCGGGGTCGCGGCCGGCCTCGCGGCGCGGACTGGCTTCGACATTACGGTGGTGCGGATCGCGTTCCTGGTCACCGCCCTGCTGAGCGGGTTCGGCGTGGCCGCCTACGTGCTGGCCTGGCTGCTGGTGCCCGCCGCGGGCGGCAGCAGCAGCATTGCCAGCGAGGCGCTGACCGACCGGCGGGGCATTGCCCTGGCCGCCGGTCTCAGCTCGCTGCTCGTCGTGGTGCTGGTCATCGCCTCCGCGCTCGGGGCCGGCTGGCTGGGCACGGCGGCCTGGCCGCTGGTCATCAGCGTGGCTGGCCTGGTGCTGATCTGGCGGAACGCGCCGCCCGACGAGCAGGCGGTGATGCGGCGCCTGGCCGAGCCGCTGCGCGGCCTGGCCGGCACCACCAGCCGGTCCCGGACCGTATCGCGCGCGCTGGTTGGCGGCCTGCTGCTGTCCGGCGGCCTGGCCACCCTGCTGTCCGGACGCCCGAGCCATGCCCTGCTGCGGCCACTGGGCGGGGTGGTCCTGGTGATCTCGGCCATCGTGGTGGTGCTGGGGCCCTGGTGGCTGCGTATCGCCCGCGATCTGGTCGTCGAGCGTCAGGCCAGGATCCGGGCGGAAGAGCGGGCTGATATGGCCGCCCGGGTGCACGACTCGGTTTTGCAGACGCTGGCGCTGATCCAGCGCCGCGCGGACGAGCCCCAGCATGTCATCCAGCTGGCCCGGGCCCAGGAGCGCGAACTGCGCGCCTGGCTGTTTGATGGCCGGGCGCCCGGCTCAATGGGCGATCAGGGCATGACTCTCGCCGCGGGGGTGCGGTTCATCCAGCAGGAGGTGGAGGCTCAGCATGGGGTGGCGGTCGAGGCCATCACCGTTGGCGACTGCGAGCTCGATGATGATCTGAAAGCCCTGCTCGCCGCCGCACGCGAGGCGACAGTCAATGCCGTGAAATGGTCCGGCGCCCAGGTCGTGTCGCTCTTCGCTGAGGTCGAGCCGACGGAAGTGTCGTTGTTCGTGCGGGATCGCGGACGAGGGTTCGACCCGGCCGCGGTGCCTGAGGACCGCAAGGGGCTGGCCGAGTCGGTGCACGCCCGGATGGCCCGCCGCGGCGGGTCCGCGACCGTCCGCAGCGTCCCGGGTGAGGGCACCGAGGTGTCCTTGACGATGCCCCGCGCGGCCGGGGAACGCCAGCCGAGCCCGGCGTGAGCGCTCCCGGCATGCGCCCCCCGGACGACGGGCGGCCGAGGGTCTTCATCGTGGATGACCATGGCCTTTTTCGTTCCGGTGTCCGATCCGAACTCGGAGGCCACGTTGAGGTCGTGGGGGAGGCGGACGACGTCGAGCCCGCGATCGCCCTGATCGCCGAGCTCGTCCCCGACGTTGTCCTCCTCGACGTGCACCTGCCGGGCGGCGGCGGGCAGCTCGTGGTTGCCGCGATCAAGGTCACGCACCCTCAGGTGCGGTTTCTCGCCCTGTCCGCGTCGGATGCCCCCGAGGATGTGATTGCCGTTATCCGGGCCGGCGCGCGGGGATACGTGACGAAGACGATCTCCGGCGCCGACCTGGTGGACGCGGTGCGCCGGGTCGCGGCCGGTGACGTGGTTTTCTCGCCCAGGCTGGCCGGCTTCGTCCTCGACGCCTTCGCCGCGATGCCGTCAGGCGGCCCGGGTCTTCCGTCCTTCGATCCTGAGCTCGATCAGGTCACCCCCCGCGAGCGGGAGGTGCTCCGGCTGATCGCCCGCGGCTACACCTACAAGGAGATCGCCCGGGAACTGTTCATCTCCGTCAAGACGGTCGAGAGCCACGTGTCCTCGGTGCTGCGCAAGCTCCAGCTCTCGACGCGGCACCAGCTCACCCGGTGGGCGGCCGAGCGCCGCCTGACGTAGTCAGCTCAGCGGGCCGGCCCGGGCCTGGCTGACGGCCACAGCGGTGCCGCTGGCCGCGTCCACGACAACGCGGGCACCGAGCGGCGCGGAAAGGACCGTGCTGACATGGCGCAGGAACCCGACCGCGGCGCACGAGGCAGGGCCGGGCTGCCCCTCGTGCTCGTGCACGGCGACCGCAACGGCGGTCCTGGATTCCGCCAGCGCCAGGTGGTAGGCGGCGGTGCACGGCCCGGTGCCGGACGGCGCACCCACGAACCAGACGGTGAGCGTGCGCCCATTGCCGCCGAGCCGGGCCTCGTTCACCAGCGGGACCTTGCGGGCCGCGGTGCCAGGTGCCGAGAAGATGGCCGCCGGGGCAACGGCCAGCACGGCCGCCGGGCCGCGCACATCCCGGAGCCCGAACAGCCAGGCCGGCAGCCGCCGAAGGCCACGGTCAGTGTCAAAGACGCCGGTGCCGAGGCGCACGGCGCTGACGGTGAGCCGGACCGCCGCCCGCGGGCCCTTCCCCGCGGCCGACTTGAATACCCCGAACGCCTGGCTGGCGCTGATCAGCGGGTAGCCGCCGGCCGTGGCGGCACCCGAAGGCAGCACCGACGGCACGGTGACCGCTCCTTCCAGGTAGGCAAGCTTGGCGGCCCCGTCAGGGAACCCGCCCGGCGGATCGGCGACCGGGCTGCCGAGCAGCACCAGCGGCCGCGGTGACGCGCTGACCGGGAAGGCCGACCAGGCCCGTAGCGCCTGCCGCAGCTGCGGGCCGGGTTGCGGCGCGGTGGACGCAGGCCCGGTCCCGGCGGCGCCGCAGCCGGCCAGCGCCGCGGCCGCGACCCCGGCGGTCAGCAGCACTGCCGCGCGTCCTCGGCGCATGTCCGCCACGTCCCTGCCTTCGCTCATCGGGCTCGCGCCGGTACCGCGCGCACCCGTCTGCATCTTCTGACGCCGCAGCCCGGCATCCGGTTCCCGGAGCGGCGCTGCGCGTGCGGTTTCGGCCCGGCTCGCGGCCGAGGCCCACTGTAGGGCCACCACCCCAGGGATAATGGACCGCTCGTCCATCCGCTGAGGAGAATCATGGCCGTACCGTTCTATGTCCGCTGCATCGCGGCGGCCGTGGGCCTGCTGCTCGTCGGCGTGGCCGGCCGGAGCGTGATCGGGACACTGATCGTGCCGCGGCCGGTCGGCGGGCGGCTGATGGTGTGGGTGGACCGGCTGGTGGACGGCTTCTACCGGGTGCTCACCGCGCGGGTCGCCGACTACCGGCGCCGGGACCGGCTGCTCGCCGGGGAGGCCGCCGTGCTGCTGGTGTGCCAGCTGATCGCGTGGCTGGGGATCTTCTATCTGGGCTTCTCGCTGCTGCTGTGGCCGCTTGTGCCCAGCGGGGTGACCCTGGCGTTCGACACGGCGGGCCCCGCGCTGTGGGCGATCGGCAACTCGACGGTGCACGGGGCGGCCGAGCGCACCATCCAGTACAGCGCCGCGGTGACCAGCCTGGTCACGATCACGCTGCAGATCGCGTACCTGCCCAGCCTGTATTCAGCGTTCAACCGCCGGGAGACTGACGTCGCCCTGCTGAACGCCCGGGCGGGCGTCCCGTCCTGGGGCCCGGAACTGCTGGCCCGGACGCACTATGCCCTCGGGTCGGGCACCTCCACCGTTGACACCCTGCCCGACCTCTACCTGCAATGGGAACGCTGGGCCGCCGACATCGCGGAGAGTCACACGACCTACCTGCCGCTGGTCAGGTTCCGTTCCCCGAGGCCACTGTCCTCCTGGGTCACCGCGCTGCTCGCGGTCCTGGACTCCGCCGCGCTGTACCTCGCGCTGTCCCCGAAGGCCGCGCCGTCGGTCCCGGCCCGGCTCTGCCTGCGCAGCGGCTTCCTGTGTTTCGGCGAGGTCGCCCGCGCGATGGGCGCCAGCATCCCCGAGATGGCCGATCCGAGCCGGGGCATCAGCGTCAGCTACGACGACTTCCTCGGCGCCATCGACCGGATGCGCGAGGTCAACTTCCCGATCGAGCGGGACCCGGCCGAGGCCTGGCCGGATTTCGTCGGCTGGCGGGTCAATTACGAGCAGGCCGCCTACGCGGTCGCCCTGGCCCTCGACGTGGTCCCAGCGAGGTGGTCCGGGCCGCGCCGTCATCCGTCCGCGCCGATCCCGCCGATCCGGCCGCCAAAGTGATCAGCGGCCGGTCACAGCCCGGCCGCGAGTCGGGCCGCCTGGCTGGTCAGGTAGTGCTGCTCCCGCAGGTTCGTGGTGCGGGCGGCCGCGTCCCGGAACTCGGTGATGGCGGTCGCGGTGTCGCCGGACATTTCCAGCAGATGGGCGCGTACGGAATGCAGCCGGTGGTGGTCGCCGAGCCGTTCGCCGAGACCGTCGAGCAGCGCCAGGCCAGCGGCTGGCCCTTCGGCCATGGCGGCGGCGACGGCCCGGTTGAGCGTCACCATCGGGTTGCCGGTCATCCGCTCCAGCAGGCTGTAGAGGGACAGGATCTCCGGCCAGTTGGTGTCAGCGTGCCGGGCCGCCTGGTCATGGACGGCCGCGATGGCGGCTTGCAGCTGGTACTCGCCCACCTGCCCCCGCTGCAGGGCTCCGGTGATGAGGGCCACCCCCTCGGCGATGAGATCCCGGTCCCAGCGGGCGCGGTCCTGCTCGGCGAGCGGGACCAGTTCGCCGTCACTGCGGGTGCGGGCGGCCCGCCGGGCGTCGGTGAGCAGCATGAGGGCCAGCAATCCAGCGACCTCAGGATCGGCGGGCAGGCTGGCCTGCACCCCCCGGGTCAGCCGGATGGCTTCGCCGGAGAGGTCGGCGCGGGCCAGGTCGGGGCCGTTGCTGGTGGCGTAGCCCTCGTTGAACAGGAGGTAGAGAACGTGCAGCACCGAGCGCAGCCGTCCGGCGCGCTCGTCGGGCGGCGGGAGCGTGAACGGTTCGTCCGACGCCTTGAGCTTGGCCTTGGCCCGGCTGATCCGCTGGGCCATGGTCGCCTCGGGAACCAGGAACGCGCTGGCGATCTCACGGGTGGTCAGGCCGCCGACCGCGCGCAGCGTGAGCGGGATGGCCGAGGCCGGGGTGAGTGACGGGTGGCAGCACATGAACATGAGGATCAGCGTGTCGTCCTGCCCCGTGACGGGGCCGGTGCGGGCGAGCGACCACGAGGCGGCGAGAATCTCCCGCCGCCGCCGTGCGCTGTCACTCCGGTAGCTGTCGGTCATCCGGCGTGACGCCACCCGGATGAGCCAGGCGAGCGGGTTGTCCGGCTGCTGGCCGGCCGGCCAGCCGGTGGCGGCGGCCAGCAGAGCCTCCTGCACGGCGTCCTCGGCATCGGCGAAATCGCCGTAACGGCGGACAACCGCACCGAGGACCTGCGGCGCCAGCTCGCGCAGCAGGACCTCGGTGCTTCCCAGGGTACTCACGCCTCAGGGTCGGGGGCGCCCAGCACCTGGCGGATCTCGATGGGCTGGCGGATGGGCACCCCGTCCGGTCCCGGCGCGGCCGACGCCTGGGCGGCGATCTCGATGGCCCGCCCGGCGGTCTCGACGTCGACCAGCCGGTAGCCGGCCAGCAGCTCCTTGGATTCGGGATACGGGCCGTCGGTGATCACCGGGGCGCTGGCCCCGTCGGACACCACGAACTTGGCCTGCTCCGGCCCGGCCAGCCCCTGGGCGTCGACCAGCTCGCCGCGCTCAGTGAGCTCCTGGTTCAGCGCCTGCTGAAATTCGATGTGCGCCCTGATGTCCCCGGGGCTCCACTCCGTCATCGGCGGGCAGTCTGACTCAACTTCTCCGTAGTTCTGCAGCAGCATGAATCGCATCGCTCTATCCTCCCTGGTCAGGCGGCGCCTCGTGACGCCGCTCACCCAGATGTCGGTGCTGGGACCAGGTTCTCGACATGCTGCCGGGCGGAGTGACGTGGGCTCCCACCCAGCCGCGCCCGCTGCCGGGGGTCCGGCTAGCAGGTCAGCGATAGTCGAGCGCGCGGTCGAGGTTGACCGCCGCGCTGATCAGGGCCAGGTGGGTGAAGGCCTGCGGGAAGTTGCCCAGTGCCTCACCGGAGGCGCCGATCTGCTCGGCGTACAGCCCGAGATGGTTGGCGTAGGTGAGCATCTTCTCGAAGATTGTCCGGGCCTCCTTCACCCGGCCGGCCCGGGTGAGCGCTTCGACGTACCAGAACGAGCAGAGGTTGAAGGTGCCCTCGCCGCCGGCGATGCCGTCGTGCCCGGTGATGGCATACCGGTAGACCAGGCTGTCGGAGGTGAGTTCCGTGCCGATCCGGTCCAGTGTGGACAAGAAGCGCGGGTCAGTCGGGCCGGCGAACTTCACCAGCGGCATCACCAGCACGGATGCGTCCAGCAGCCTGCTGCCTGGGTGCATCACGTACGTCTGGAGCTCAGGGTCCCAGCATGAGTCCTGGACGAACCGGTGGGCGGCCGCGGCGAGCTTGCGCCACCGCTCGACCGGTGCGGGCAGGCCGCGGTCGCGGGCCAGGCGGCCGGCCCGGTCGTAGGCGACCCAGGTCATCAACGCGGAGTAGGTGAAGCGCTGCCGCGGCCCGCGGATTTCCCAGACGCCCTCGTCCGGCTCGGTCCAGTGCTTGGCCAGCCAGTCGAGCCGCTTGGACAGCGCTATCCACAGGTCGTAGGAGATCGGCACCTCGCGGTTGTAGAGGTACACCGAGTCCATCAGCTCGCCGTACACGTCGACCTGGCGCTGCCGCACGGCGTTGTTGCCGATGCGGACCGGACGCGACCCGCGATAGCCCTCCAGGTGGTCCAGGACCGTTTCCGGGATTTCCTCGCTGCCGTCGACCGCGTACATGATCATGATGTCGTGCTCGCGGGTGGCTGTCTCGCAGCGGCGCTGGACCCATTCCATGAACGACGCCGCTTCCTCCAGGAAGCCGAGTGTCATGAGCGCGTAGACGGTGAACGCGGCGTCGCGCAGCCAGCTGTACCGGTAGTCCCAGTTGCGGCCGCCGCCCAGTTCCTCGGGCAGTGACGTGGTCGGCGCGGCGACCAGCGCGCCGGTCGGGTGGTACACGAGCAGCTTGAGGGCCAGTGCCGAGCGTTGCACCGTCTCCCGCCACCGCCCGCGATACCGGGACTGGCTGACCCAGCCCTGCCAGAAGTCCGAGGTCAGGGTGAACAGCTCGTCGGTCTCGCCGGCCGCGAGCGGCCGCACCTCGCCGAGCCACTCCAGCTGGATGTCGACAGTCTCGCCTTCGTCCAGGGTGAAGGTCGCCGCGACGCCGGCCTCCTCGACCTTCAGCGGCACAGTGGTCCGCAGCACGAAGCGGCCGGCCGGCGACTCGAACACCGCGCCGACCCCGGTCACCACCTGGACGGTGTGCCGGGCCCGGCCGTAGTCGAACGCGGGATGGCAGGCCAGCTCGAACGTCGCCCGGCCGCGGACGGCGCGGGCTTGGCGGACGAGCAGATCGCGTGCTTTGCCGGTGCCGCTGGTCTCCGGCACCATGAAGTCGATCACCTCGCCGACCGCCTCCGTGCCATGAAACCGGGTCAGCAAGATGTTCGTGTCGGGAAGGTAAAGCTGCTTCGCGCGCGTGTTACTGCGGCTCGACAGCGAGAAATAGCCGCCCTTGCGCGCGTCGAGGAGGGACCCGAAGAGCGAAGGAGCGTCAAAACGAGACGGACAGTACCAATCGACCGTGCCGTCTGTACCCACGAGCGCGACGGTCCGCAGGTCACCGACGATTCCATGCTCTTCGATCGGCAGGTAGCCGGTCGGTGCCCCTGGGCTGCGGCTGTTGCCGGCGGAGTAGTACGCCATGCTTTCATAATCCGGTTTTGGTATTACATCCACGTTTCCGCTGCGGGGCGGTCGCTTTGTGGTTGACCCGGTCGAGGGGCAGCATCACGGCATGAGCATTGTTGAGCCTGGGCTGATCGGCACTGGCCGGCTCGATCTCTTGCCGCTGGCCGCCGAGCACGCAACTGAGATGGCCGGCGTCTTGTCGGACCCAGCCTTGTACACCTTCACCGGCGGTGCGCCGCCCGGGCCCGCCGCGCTGCGAGCGCGCTATGAGCGGTGGGCCGCCGGGTCACCTGACCCGGCGGTGTCCTGGTGCAACTGGGTGATCCGGCTGCGCGACGAGGAACGCCTGGCCGGCACGGTCCAGGCGACGATCAGCGGCGCCGTCCCGGACACCATCGCCGAGATCGCCTGGGTGGTGGGCACCCCGTGGCAGGGCCGGGGCATCGCCACCGAGGCCGCCTGCGGGCTGATCGGCTGGCTCGGGCACTGGCCGATCGAGGCCGTCGCGGCGCACATCCACCCGGACAACCACGCGTCCGCCGCAGTCGCGGCCAACGCCGGGCTCACCCCGACGGGCCGCTGGCAGGACGGCGAAATCCGGTGGCAGCTGCGGATAGCGCCGTGATGCCTCTCAGCCGCCTGTCTGGACGATCGATTCCAAGGGATCGAGGGCTGTGGTCATGCCCTGTGGCAGCCAGGTGCGGGCGGTGCGCCTCAGACGATCAGGCGGCGTAGTCCGTTTGGTGCGTCCAGCGAAGGTTGCGGGTGGTGCGGTCGGAGACGCGGCGGGGCCAACGGTTGCGGATCAGGCGCCGCTGGTGTCGATGAGGGCGCCGAGGCCGTCAAGGACGCGCTGCAGGCCGAAGGTGTAGGCGTGGTCGGGGTCATAGGCCGCGCCGTGAGCGGCGCCTGCGGCGGCGCCGACGCGGGAGGCCGTGGGGTACTTCGCCTCGTCGAAGACCCGGGCGAGCAGGGGGGCGTTGGCGGCCCACCATTGCTCCTCGCTCATCGCGCTGTCCTGTCGGGCGGCGGCCGCCTCGGCGGCCGAGCGTGCCGCGGCCTGGACGAAGCCGAGCAGGAAGGTGAGGGCGGCGTCCATCTCGACGTCGTCGAGCCCGAGGCCGTCGAACGCCTGAAGTTCGTGCTCGTATTTGGCCATGAGCCCGGGGCCGAGCGGGGGCCGGCTGGTGGAGACCCCGGCGATCCAGGGGTGCCGGGTGAACAGGTCCCGGTTCTCCTGGGCGACGGCAGCCAGGCGCTCGCGCCACGGCATGCCGGTCAGGTCGCCGCGGGGCATCTGGCGGTAGACCGTGTCGAGCATCAGGTCGAGTAGCTCGGCCTTGCCGGGCACGTAGGTGTACAGCGACATCGGCACCACGCCGAGGGCGTGGGCGACCGCGCGCATGGTGACTGAGCCCAGGCCGTCGCTGTCCGCGAGGGCGATCGCGGCCGCGGCGACCCGCTCGACACTCAGGCCCTGGCGCGGTCCGCGCCGGGAGTCCGCAGGGCCGGGCTCGCGCCAGAGCAGATGCAGAGTGCGTGCCGGGTCGCCGCCGCTGCTGTGTTCGGTGGGCATCGGAACATTCTCCCGCATGCTTGTGTTGTACGTAGTACACTGTACTATATACAGTATTGATTGCTGTCCCGATCGCCCAGCCCGAGGAGCCCTCCCGTGCAGATCACCGCTTCCGCCGTATCCCTCAACGTCGCCGACGTGCCCGCCTCCGCCGCATTCCTGACCAGCCACTTCGGCTTCCGGCAGGCTATGGCCGCAGACGGCTTCGCCTCCCTGGCACGCGAGGACGCCGGGATGAACGTCGTCTTCCTGCGCCGCGGCCTGCCCTTGCTGCCCGAGAACCAGCGCGACACCCACGCCGCCGGCCTGATCCTGGCGTTCGTCGTCGAGGACCTCGAGGGTGAGCTGGCCCGCCTGCGCGAGGAGGGCGTGGACATCACCATGCCGCTGCGCGAGGAGCCCTGGGGCGAGCGTGCGTTCCAGGTCACCGACCCCAATGGCGTCATCGTCCAGCTCCTCGACTGGAACGCGCCGGCCGGCCAGTGACTGAGCGGCCGGCGCGGCGGACCACCTGCCGTCCCGGCCGCAAGCCAGGACACGGGCGTGCGCCAAGAGCGCGCGGCTCCACCATCCCGCACCGTACCTGGAGGCACATGTGACCGAGCGGACCACCAGGCGCTGGCCCGGCCTCAAGCACATCCGGCGGCCCAGGACCCGGCGAGGCTGGCTGATCACCATCGCTGCCAGCGGCGCTATCCTCGCACTCAAGCTCACCCTGGGCCTCGGCGTTCTCGCCCTGGTCGTGCACCTCCTGACGCATTGACCACACCCGGGCGACCGCTCGCACAGGCCTGGCGGCGGGATGTTCTCACCCGGCGATGCCCGAGTGCACGCCCGCGACACGTTCGAGGGACCCCGGCGGCTGTACCGGCTGCTAGGCAACCCGTTGCCCAGCCTGGGCATGTACCCAGGCATCCCTGTCGTGGCAGACCAGCCACAAATCGCGAAGGCCGTCGTTCCCGGGAACAGCCCGGAATGACGGGCTGCCCGGCGCCGGGCAATAACCGAAGTTGGCGCCGTGATGTCGCTCAGTCCTGGTGGGGCGTTCGTTAGTGCCCGTCGGGCAGGTACCAGCGGTGTGGCGCGATCAGCCGGTGCACCGCGTCCGGTCCCCAGGAGCCGGGGGAGTAGAGCTCCACCGGAGGCGGGTTCTCGATCAGTGGCGCGGAGATCTCCCACAGCCGCTCGATTCCGTCCGACCGGGTGAACAGCGACTGGTCGCCCAGCATCGCGTCCAGGATCAGCCGTTCGTACCCCTCGAGTTCATGGGCCCGGAGAAATGAGTCCGCATAACGGAAAATCATCTCTGCCTCACCCAGGCGCATGGCGGGGCCAGGCTCCTTGGCCAGGAAGCGGGCCGCGATCCAGCCCGGGTCATCGAAGTCGATCACCAGCTGGTTTCCCCGGCCGTCCCGGCTGACCCGGCCGTCGACGGGGAACATCCGCAGCGTCGGTTCCTTGAGGGTGACCGTGATCGTCTGGCGGCGCTGGCCGAGCGATTTGCCAGACCGCAGGTAGAACGGCACGCCAGCCCAGCGCCAGTTGTCCACCTCGACACGCAGGGCGCTGAACGTGTCGGTCTGTGACGTGCGCGAGACGCCCGGCTCGGCCCGGTAGCCCCGGTACTGGCCGCGCACGACATGCGCCAGGTCGATCGGCTGCATCGCGTCGAAGACCTTTTGCTTCTCATCGCGCAGCGGCTTGGCGTTCAGAGACGTCGGCGGTTCCATCGCCACGAAGCCAAGCACCTGGAACAGGTGCGTCACGATCATGTCCCGGAACGTGCCGGTGCCCTCGAAGAACTGGGCGCGGCCCTCGATGCCGATGGTCTCGGGCACGTCGATCTGCACGTGGCTGATGTGGTCACGGTGCCAGATGGGCTCCAGGAATCCGTTGGCGAACCGGAGAGCCAGGATGTTGTCCACGGACTCCTTGCCCAGGAAGTGATCGATGCGGAACACCTGGGACTCATCGAAGACCGCGTGGACCGCCTGGTTGAGAGCCTGGGCGGACGCCAGGTCGGTGCCGAACGGTTTCTCGATGATCACCCGGGAATCCTCGGCGAGGCCTGAGGCGCCGAGCATTCCGACCACCGACGCGAAGGCGCCCGGCGGCACGGCCAGGTGGAAGATCCGCTGGGGGTGGCCGCCGATCTCTTTCTCCGCCACCTGCACCGCCGCCACCAGGGGCCCGGTGTCCTCCGGGTCGGCCGCGCCGAAATGCAATGCGGTCGCGAAGGCCTCCCAGGCCGCGCCGGTCGGCCTCGCGGAACCGAACTCGCGGACGGCATCTTTCGCGTGCTGGCGGAAATCATCGTCGCTCAGCGCGAACTTCGCCGGGGACGAGCCGATGACCCGGTAATTCTTCGGCATCAGGCCCGCCTTGGCCAGGTGGAAGAGACCGGGCAGCAATTTGCGCTTGGCCAGGTCCCCGGTCGCGCCGAACAGGACGATCACATGGTCGTCGGGGACGGTGACCGCCATCTTGCGGCGCCTGGCCGCCGGAGCCTGCTTCGCTGCCGGGCTGCTGGGCATGCCTCAGCCTTTCTTTTCCGCGTGCCCGCCGAACTCGCTGCGCAGCGCGGACAGCAGCTTGTGGCTGAACTCGCCGAGCCCGCGCGACTCGAACCGCTCGATCAGCGCGGTGGTGATGACGGGCGCGGGAACCCCCTCATCGATCGCGGCGATCACCGTCCAGCGGCCCTCGCCGGAGTCGGAGACGTGTCCCTCGAACCCGGCCAGCTGCGGCGACTGGGCTAGGGCGTTGGCGGTCAGGTCGACGAGCCACGACCCGACGACCGAGCCGCGCCGCCAGACCTCGGCGACCTCGGCCACGTCGATGTCGTACTGGTAGTACTCGGGGTCGCGCAGGGGAGTGGTCTCCGCGTCTGAGGACTCGACGCCCGCCTTGCCGATGTCGGCGTGCTTGATGATGGACAGGCCCTCGGCGATCGCGGCCATCATCCCGTACTCGATGCCGTTGTGGACCATCTTGACGAAGTGCCCGGCGCCGTTGGGCCCGCAGTGCAGGTATCCGTCCGGAGCTGTTCCGGTGGTCCGCGTCCGACCGGGCGTGGGTTCCGCGCTGCCGATGCCGGGGGCGATGGTGCGGAAGATCGGATCTAGCCGCTGCACCGGCTCGTCCTCGCCGCCGATCATGAGGCAGTAGCCGCGCTCGAGGCCGTACACCCCGCCCGAGGTGCCGACGTCCAGGTAGTGGATCTGCTTCGGCTTGAGCTGCTTCGCCCGGTCGATGTCGTCCCGGTAGTAGGAGTTGCCGCCGTCGATCACGCAGTCGCCGGGTTCGAGCAGCTCGGCCAGCTGGTCAAGCGTGGAGCCGGTGACCGCGGCCGGCAGCATCAGCCACGTGGCCCGCGGTTTCTCCAGCTTCGCGACGAATTCCTCCAGGGATCTGGCGCCGACCGCGCCCTCGTCCTCAAGCTGCTTCACGTGGGACTCGGTGTGGTCGTAGACGACGCAGCGGTGGCCGTCCCGCATCAGCCGGCGGACGAGGTTGGCGCCCATCCGGCCCAGCCCGACCATGCCAAGCTGCATGGGCCTGTCGGTTGTCATGTCTGCTCCCCTAGTTAGTTCTTCAGGCTCCGGTAGCGCCGGATGAGGGCGTTGGTGGACGAGTCGTGCCCGAGCTGCGGCTCGGTGTCGCTGGTCAGCTCCGGGATGATCGCGGCGGCCAGCACCTTGCCCAGCTCGACGCCCCACTGGTCGAAGGAGTCGATCCCCCAGATCGTGCCCTGGGTGAACACGCTGTGCTCATACAGCGCCACCAGGGCGCCGAGCAGGCGCGGAGTCAGCTTCTCGGCCAGCAGGACATTGGTCGGCCGGTTACCCGGCATCACCCGGTGCGGCGCCACCTCCGGTGCGGTTCCCTCGGCCAGGACCTCCTGCTCGGTCTTGCCGAACGCGAGCGCCTGGGCCTGGGCGAAGACATTGGACGACAGGATGTCGTGATGCTCGCCGAGCGGGTTGAGTGTCTGGCCGAACCCGATGAGGTCGACCGGGATGATTTTGGTGCCCTGGTGGATCAGCTGGTAGAAGCTGTGCTGGCCGTTGGTGCCCGGTTCGCCCCAGTACACGGCGCCGGTCTCGTAGTCGACCGCGCGTCCGTCGATGGTGACGTGCTTGCCGTTCGACTCCATCGTGAGCTGCTGCAGGTAGGCGGGAAACCGCTTCAGGTACTGCTCGTAGGGCATGACGCCGGCGGTCTGCGCGCCGAAGAAGTCGGCGTACCACACGGCCAGCAGGCCCAGCAGCACCGGGAGATTCCCGGCCAGCGGGGCGGTGGCGAAATGCTCATCCACGTCGTGGAATCCGGCCAGCAGCTGGTGAAAGTGCTCCGGGCCGATCGCGACCATGGTCGACAGGCCGATGGCGGAATCCATCGAGTACCGCCCGCCCACCCAGTCCCAGAAGCCGAACATGTTCGCGGTGTCGATGCCGAACGCCGCCACCCGTTCCGCGTTGGTGGAGACCGCGACGAAGTGCCTGGCGATCGCCGCGTCGCTGCCGAGCTGGCCGACCACCCAGTCGCGCGCCGAGTGGGCGTTGGTGAGGGTCTCCAGGGTGCCGAACGTCTTGGACGAGATGATGAACAGCGTCTCGTCGGCCGACAAGTCACGGGTCGCCTCGACGAAATCGGTCGAGTCCACGTTGGACACGAAGCGGAATGTCAGGTCACGCCGGGAGTAGTAGCGCAGCGCCTCGTATGCCATCACCGGGCCGAGGTCCGAGCCACCGATGCCGACATTGACCACATTTTTTATCGTTTTGCCAGTGAAGCCTTTCCAGTCGCCGGAACGGACCCGCCGAGCGAAATCCGACATCCGGTCGAGCACCTCGTGCACCTGCCCGACCACGTTGACGCCGTCCACTACGAGCGAGCTGCCCTTCGGCATCCGCAGCGCCACGTGCAGCACTGGCCGGCTCTCGGACACGTTGATCCGCTCGCCCCGCAGCATCATGTCCCTGCGCTGCTCAAGGCCGGACTCCTGGGCCAGCCGGATCAGCAGGCGCAGCGTCTCATCGGTGACCCGGTTCTTCGAGTAGTCCAGATACAGGCCGGCCGCCTCGGCGGTCAGCCGCTCGCCACGGCCCGGATCCTCGGCGAACAGCTCTCGCAGGTGCCGCCCGGCGATCTCGGAGTGATGCTGCTCCAGGGCCTTCCAGGACGGGCGCTCACGAAGAGGTGTGATCGGCATGGTCGGGGACTCCTTCGGCGGTAGGCATGTTTGGGCGAATCCCGGCCGCCAGGCCCCGGGTCAGCCCGCATCCTGGCCGGTCCGGCGGCGAGCTGGTGCCCGCCCGGGCGGTTGTTCAGGCCGGGGACGGGACGGTGCTGCCGGGACCGGGCGGACCTGCGGCTTGCCCACCGAGAGGTTCACCCCCAGGCCGTGGTGCACGATCTCAAGTGGGTCGCCGTCCACCAGCAGGTATCGCGCCTCGGCGTGAGTTACCTCGACGTGCAGCTGCCGTCCGCGGATAACCAGGGTGAACGCGAGCCGGGTGAGGCCCTCGGGGAGTCGCGGCATGAAGCTGACCCTCCCGTTTCCATGACGAAAGCCGCCGAAACCGCCGACCAGCGCCACCCAGGTACCCGCCAGCGAGGCGATGTGCACCCCGTCGCGGGTGTTGTTCTCAAGGTCTCGCAGGTCCATGAGGGCGGCCTCGCCGAGGTAGTCGAAGGCCAGGTCCAGATGCCCGACCTCGGCGGCCATGACCGCCTGCGTGCACGCGGACAGCGACGAATCGCGCACCGTGAGCGGCTCGTAGTAGTCGAAGTTCCGTACCTTCTGCTCGGCGGTGAAGGCGTCCCCGCACAGATGCATGGCCAGCACGAGATCGGCCTGCTTGAGTACCTGCTTCCGGTACAGATCGAAGTAGGGGAAATGCAGCATCAGCGGGTACTCGTCCGGGGTGGTATGAGCGAAATCCCAGACCTGGTGCTTGGTGAACCCCTCGGCTTGCGGGTGCACGCCGAGGGTCTCGTCATAGGGGATGAGCATCGACTGTGCCGCGTCCCGCCAGCCGGCCGACTCCTCCGCGTCGACGCCGAGCTCACGGGCCCGCGCCGGATGTTTTTTCGCCGCGTCCGCCGCCGCGATCAGGTTCTGCCGGGCCATCAGGTTGGTGTAGATGTTGTTGTCGGCTATGGCGCTGTATTCGTCCGGGCCGGTGACCCCGTCGATGCGGAACCGCCCTTCGGCATCGTGATGACCAAGGGAACGCCACAGCCGCGCGGTCTGGGTCAGCAGGTCCATCCCCGCTCCCCGGTGGAACGCCTCGTCACCCGTGGCGTCGACATAGCGGACCACCGCGGCCGCGATGTCGGCGTTGAGGTGGAAGGCGGCGGTGCCGGCGGGCCAGTAACCCGAGCACTCCTGCCCAGCGATCGTCCGCCAGGGAAAGGCCGCGCCTTGCAGCCCGAGCTGGGCGGCCCGCTCGAGGGCCTGCGGAAGGATGCTGTGCCGCCAGCGCAGTGCGCTGGCCGCCGCGTCAGGGGTGGTGAAGGTGAGCACCGGCAGCACGAAGGTCTCGGTGTCCCAGAAGGCGTGCCCGTCGTACCCGGGACCGGTCAGCCCCTTGGCGGGGATCGGGCGGTTCTCTCCCCGGGCTCCGGCCTGCAGAACATGGAACAAGGCGAAGCGCGCCGCCTGCTGCACCTCAGTATCCCCGTCCACCTCGACATCGGCGCGGGTCCAGAAGTCGTCAAGGAACGTGCGCTGCTCGGCCAGCAGCCCGTCCCAGCCACTCTGCCGGGCCGCGCTCAGCGCAGCCAGCAACTGGTCGCGGACGGCGGTCAGCGAACGCACCTCCGACCAGCCGTACGCCACAAACTTGATCACGCGCAGCCGCTGCCCGGGCTCTAGGACCGCGGTCGCCGTGACAATGCCGTCGTCGGCATCGGCCCGCGCATCGACCTGCATCCCGGGTGGCCCGTCGATCAGGTGATCCATCGCGGCACCGACGCGCAGATCGTTGCCGGCCGTCGTGTGCACCAGGATGACGGTCTTTCTTTCGGTTTTGTGGTACTCACTGCTCAGCGGGCTTTCGAGCGCAGCGGAGACGCGGGGGTCGCCGCCCAGTTGTGGCATCTGCTCGTTGGCCAGGAGTTCGGACTGAACCGTGATCCGCGCCCTGCCGTCGAGCGGCTCCACTTCGTAGCAGATCGCCGCGATCGCCCGCTGGGTGAACGACACCACCCGGACTGAGGAGACCCGGACTGACCGCCCGGCCGGTGACACCCACTCGGCGCGGCGGCTCAGCACGCCCGCGCGGAAATCCAGCAGGCGCTCGTGTGAGCGCAGTTCGCCGTAGCGGACATCGAAGGGCTCGTCGTCGACGAACAGCCGGATCAGCTTGCCGTTGGTCACGTTGATGACGGTCTGCCCGGACTCCGGGAAGCCAAAGCCGGCCTCGGCGTACGGCAACGGCCGCAACGCGTAGACCCCATTGAGGTAGGCGCCGGGCAGCCCGTGTGGTTCACCCTCATCCAGGTTGGCGCGCCATCCCAGGTGCCCGTTCGACAGCGCGAATATTGACTCTGTCTGGGCGAGCACGTCGAGGTCCAGCGTGGTCTCCCGAAGGCACCACGGTTCTACCGTGAACGCTTCCTGCCGTATCACGGCTGGTCCAGCAGGTCAGCGAGATCGGCGACGACGATGTCGGCGCCGTGGTCTTTCAGTGCCGCGGCCTGCCCGACCCGGTCTACCCCCACCACATAGCCGAACCCGCCTGCCCGGCCGGATGCCACGCCGGCCAGCGCGTCCTCGAACACCGCAGCGGCCTGCGGTTCCAGCCCGACGGCCCGGGCGCCGGCCAGGAAGGTGTCTGGGGCCGGTTTCCCGGGCAGGTGCTCCCGCTGCGCCACCACGCCATCGATCCGTGCCTCGAACAGATCCTCGATGCCGGCCGCGATGAGAACGTCCCGGCAGTTGGCGCTGGACGACACCACGGCGCGGCGCAATCCGGCATCCCGGGCGGCCCGGACATAGCGGACCGATCCCTCGTAGGCTTCCACCCCGTCTTCTCTTATCCGTTTCAGCAGGATCACGTTCTTGCGGTTACCCAGGCCATGGACGGTCTGGGCGTCCGCCGGATCATCGGGGCTGCCTTCCGGCAGTTCGATGCCACGGGATTCCAGGAACGAGCGTGTCCCGTCAGCCCGTGGTTTTCCATCGACATATTCGTCGTAGTCCCTGACCGGGTCGAACGGCACGAACGGCTGGGCCGTCTGCCGCGCCCGCTCACGCAGGAAGCTGTCGAACATCTCTTTCCACGCGGCGTTATGCACCTTCGCGGTCTTGGTGAGGACGCCGTCGAGGTCGAAGAGACAACCGTGGATGCCTTCCGGGAGACCGAGCACGCGTCAAGCCTACGAGCATCCGTCTCCGCTGCTGCGCCCGGAGACGCCTCAGCCGTGCCTACCAGCCGTAGATACGGACCGGGAGTTCATCCAGCGGCGCCTGATCCGGGCCCGGATAGGTGATCATCACGACGATGTCGTCGGGGTCACGGCCCTCCAGCACGATGACCTCACCGCTGCTGCGCGCCTCCCGGTAGGCCGAGCGTGCCCGGAGCACGCCCTCGCACCGGTCCAGGTCTTCCTTCCCGTCCGCGGTCCAGATGACGTACTGGACGCCCACGCTGCCGAGCGCGTGGGCGGCGTTGCTGCCCATGGCGCGCAGGATGAGCTGCGATCCCCCCGGGCTGATCAGCAGCGCGGCGGTCGGGCTGCGGTCGGCGACCCGCAGCGCGAGGACGTCGGTGTAGAAGCTCACCGACCGGTCCAGGTTCTGCACGAACACGACCACCGAGCTGAGCCGGGCACCGTGCGTCATCTGCTGACCTCCAGTCCTGGTCACGCCTGCCCGGCGTCGGCCTCCTGACCTGCCGGACTTTCGTATTCAGGGCCCAGGGTCTCGGCGCCGCCGGAAGATGGCACCATATCGTCCTTCTCGTGGGCGCCTATCTCAGCCGGAAGATTCACCCGCTTGCCGGTGAGCTGATCCCACAGCTCCAGGCGCGCGTTCATCGGCTCGGGGATCTTGTCCAGGTAATAGCTGGGTATTTCATAGACAAGCTGGCCGCTGGCCGCGTTTCCCGGTGACAGCGCACAAGGCATGCCGATCGGGTTCAGGCCCAGCGACGGCGGCAGCGTCCACTCCGGCGGCGGGCAGACGGCCTCGCCTACGCGCCCCCAGGATCCGGGTATCAGCTTGATATAGAGCAGGGCGGTGAGGCTGGCGTACTGCTCGGCTGACGTGTTGGTGAGCCGCACCGTGAACGACCGCAGCCGCGCGGGCGCGGCCAGGCCCGTGCCCGCCTCATGCTCCGTGTCTATGGTTGACACGCCGTAGACATCGACCTTGATGTCAGGAAAGTCCAGCCTTGCCGCGGGCAGGAAAGACCATTCCTTGAGGGCGCCGAAGAAACACGTGAAGGCGGCCAGGAACGACACGAACGCGGCCAGCATCCAGCCGTTCCAGATGAGCGAGTAATGTGTGTCTTTCAGAAAATACGCAATGGCAATTGCGGCCAGGAATGGGAAGAGGGCCAGGAACAGCCCGCCAAGCCACAGCCACAGTTCGCGGTAGGATCGCACGGCCGGAAGTCTAACGCTGATCAGGGCAAAGGCCACGTATGGTCAGCCCGGTGCGGCTGTGCTGGCCGCGAGCAGGCTACGCTCGGGCAGATGGAGAGGCAGGCGGCATGATCGACTACGTGATAGCAGGCGTGCTGCTGATCATCATCGTGTCCACGCTGGTCATGCTCAAGAGGGCCGAGCGCCGGCGGCCCTAGTGGCCGGCCGGTTACCCGGCAGGCGACCCTCCCGGCCGTTCATTTCCCGCATCCAGGACAGCGCTGAACTTTCCGTGCTAGCAGCGGGCGTCGAGCTGGCGTTGCGCCTCGGCCAGCACCCGGCCGATGTCGCGGCCGAACTGCACGTCGCAGGGGTGGCTGAGCTGCCCCGACCGGGCGTTGCCCGCGAGTTCGGCCAAGGCGACCCGCAACCCCGGGAGCGCCTGGTCGGCCTGCGCGGGCGCGGCTGACCGCCCGGGCTCGCCCCACAGGTACAAGTCGAAGCCCGCGGCGGCCTCGGGCGCGCTCAGCGTGACCGTCACCGTGCTGGTGGTCCCGCCCTCGTGCTGCAGGATCAGATGCGTGACGTCGGCCCGGCCGGCCTCGGCGGTGACCGAAACGACTGGGCCCAGGCCGGCCCATAGCAGCGATACCGCGTGCGGTCCCAGGTCCCACAGCCCGCCTTTGTCCCGTCTCCAGGGGGTGTTGAACGGGTTGCCGTCCAGCATCGCCGATCCGAGCCAGGTCGCGCTCCCGCCGGTCCAGCCGTCCGTGCGGGTGACATCGGCCAGCCAGGCCCGCACGTCAGGTTGGAAGCGGGCGGTGAAGAAGACGACGGACGCGACGCCGTTGGCCGCCGCGGCGGCGGCGAGCGCGTCCGCCGCCGTCTCGGAGATGGCGATGGGTTTTTCCAGCAGCAGGTGCTTGCCGGCGTTGGCGGCCCGCAGCGCGATGGCGCTCAGCACGTCCGGCGGCACCGAGAAGGCGACGCCGTCCAGGCCGGCCAGGAATGCGTCGAGGTCGCTGAACGCGGTCGCCTGGTACTGCGTGGCAAGCGCCCTGGCGGCCTCGGGATTGCGGCCCCAGACCGCGCTGAACTCGATGCCGTCCACCGACGCGAGGGCAGGTGCGTGGGTGACGCGAGCCCAGTAGCCGGTACCCACCAGGCCGAATCGCAATGGTCGCAGTGGCGCTGTCATCCCTGGCCTTTCGTTGGCGGGCTTGGTCGCGACGACAAGGAAGCTACCAGCACGCCGGTCAGCCGGCCCCGAAGCAGACGAACGGGCTGAACGGCTCGGCCAGGGCCGCGCCGGCCAGCGCCTCCGCGGGCCTGGCCCCGGCCGCGAGCGCCCGGTGGTAGGCGGTCATCACGCCCACGGCGGCGTCGTCGGGTACCCGGGTGACGCTGGAAATCACGGTGGCCGTGCCCGCGTAAAGCAGCGCCGCGGTGAAGCCCAGGATCTCCTCGCCGGGCCGCACGACGGTCCGCCCGACATCGCACGCCGACAGGATCACCTGGCGGGGCGCGGCCGCGAGCCGCTGGATGTCGTAGGCCATCAGCGGGCCATCCGCGAGGTCGAGCCGGGAGAACAGGACGTTTTCGCGATCATGGTGCCCGTGCACCGCCAGATGGGCGATCGGGGCGCCGTCCAGGGCGCGGAGCGTCGCGTCCACGGTGGCCCGGCCGGCCAGCAGCGGCCGGCACCCCGGGTAGACCTTCGCTATTTCGACGATCTCGGTCGCTGAATGCCGCAGGTGCGGCCCGGCGACCAGCACTGGTGCAGCCTTCTGCGGCGTGGCCGCCGCGGCCTGCGCGGCGCGCCAGGCGGCCAGCCATGAGGACGCGGACGGGCAGATGGTGACCGGCCGGCCGCGCAGATCGGGCAGCAGGCTCCAGGGGATGCTGGCCAGCGCTCCCGCCGGGATGAGCACCACGCCGTCCTCGCCGATCCAGGCCCGCAGCGGCGCCAGGACCTCGGCGGTCAGCACGTCGGCTTGGCGCCGGATCGACTCCCTGATCACGACCTCAAGGCGGCCGGGCAGCCGTCGGCCGGCCAGCGTGTCGAGGTCGGCGCTCAGCCGCCTGGCGGCCTCCGCGGCCGCGTCGAAGTCGCCCAGCTCGATGAGGCGCACCGAGCCCTTTCCCAGGGCGACCGCGAGCATGCGGCCATCCCGGGCCAGGACGGCGACCAGGCTCTGCTGGCTCTCGCTGAGGGCGGCCGTCACCTCACCGAGGCTGGCCTGCGCCGCGGTCTCACCGAAGCCGCCGGCCTGCCAGCTGTGCTCCCTGATCCCGCGTTGCAGCTCGGCGCGCCGTGCGATGGTGGCCGGGTCACGGCGGCCGTTCAGCTCAGCGTTCCTGATCAGCTGGCTGAGCTGCCGGAGCTCGGCGAGGACGGCGGCCGCTTTCCGGTCCGCGGGTGGCCGCACCGGCCTGACCCGGAACGCCTGGGCCCGGGACCGTTCCAGCCAGGCGAACACCAACGGCGGCGATCCGCGGTCCAGCGCGAGGCGCAGGCCCGCCGCCGCGAGTTCCGCGCCCAGCGCGGCGGCGCCGGTCTGCAGGTCAAGGCAGCCCAGCCGGCCACGCCGGGCGTGCACCGCGGCCAGGCCAGCCCGGAGTTCGGCCAGCGCCGCGCCGGTCTGCCCGCGGGTGTCCGCGAGCTCGGCGCGGGCGAGGCGGCGCAGCAGGCTGACATCCAGCGACACGCCCAGCCCCCGGCGGCGGACCGCCAAGATCCGCTGCTCCGCCTCGCCGCCGTGGCCGGCCGCGAGCAGCGCACGCGCGGCGATCAGCTCGGCCACATCGGCGTCGTTGCTGAGCCCGCAGCCACGCAACTGCCGGGCCAGCCGGTCTGCCTCGGCGGCGGCATCCCTGAGCCGGCCACGGGACGCGGACCGTGCGCGCAGCCGGGTGAGCTCCGCCACGGCGGCCCAGGCGTCGTTGCCCCGGCGGCGGAAATGCCGCCCCGCGCTGGCCGCCCCACGGCGGGCGACCGCATGGTCGCCCGCGGCCAGCGCCGCCTGCGACCGGGCCAGCTCCGCTTCGGCCTGGTCCTGGTCAAGCCGCTGCCGCCGGAACGAGCTGATCGCCGTGTCCAGTTCGCTCGCGGCGTCCACGGCGAGGCCGGCCGCGAGCAAGGCGCGGGCCCGGTCCATGGCCAGCACGGGCAGGCAGCCAGGTGCGCTCTGCCGGTACACGCCCGCGGCGGCGTTGAAGAGATGCAGCGCGGCGGGGATATCCCCGGCGAGCAGGTCGCAGTAGCCCTGGTTGTGCATGGCCTTGGCTGCGATCAGGTCCAGGCCGCTGTCCGCGGCGATGCGCTGGCACCAGCGGAGGTCGGCGCGGGCCCGCCGGACATGCCCGGTGGTCAGGTGCAGGACACCACGGTTGAGCAGGACCCGGGCCAGTACCGCCGCTTCCGCGTGGCCCTCCAGCAGCGGCACCGCCTGGTCGAGCATTCTCAGCGCGTCACCGCCCCGCCCCGTCCGCAGCAGCAGCAGCCCGCGCTGGGAGAGCAGGATGCCCGCATCACGGTCGGCGGCCAGGCCCTGGGCCCGGTCCAGCAGGCGCAGGCCGTACTCCGTACGGCCCTGCTCGGCCTCGAGGTGGGCCAGGCTCATCAGCAGCCGGGCGGCCAGTGCCCGGTGCGCCTCGGCTACCCGCGGCGGGTCCGCCAGGTCCGCCTGCTCGGCCCAGCCCAGCTCACGCAGCCCGGCGCGCAGGTGGCGGGCGCCGGCCGCGGGATGGCCGACGGCGCCCGCCTGCAGGCCGCGCTGATGCGCGTCGCGGGCGCGGTTCTCCGCCCGGCCGGGCGGTCCGGCGGGCTGGGCACCGAGCAGCCCGGCACGGGACATCGGGTTGGCGCCTCCCGAGATCCTGGTCAGAGGATGAGCGCCGGGGTCACCACGGACCGCCCGGATCCGCCCGGTCCTTCCCCGGCGGGCCGGACAACCAGCTGGGCGGTTCCGCGTGGCACCCGGCGGAAGGAGAAGCGCCCCTGCTCGTCGGCCGTCGTGGTCAGCGACCCGGCGGCGGTCTTGATCTCCATCCTGCGGTGTTGCGCCGGTGCCAGCCAGCCGTCGACACGTGCCGTCCCGTCGGTGTTCGAGTCGATCCGGATCATGATGGTGAGGCTGTCGCTGTCAAAGGTGACCGTCCGGCTCTGCTCCTCGCCACGGGTGGCCAGCAGCGGCTGGTCCTCATCAGCGGCCAGCCGGGCCACCTCGACCTCCAGGTCACGGAGGGCGAGGGAGAACCGGATCCGCTCCGGGAGGTCCGCGGGCATGGGGTCGGCCGCCTGGAACACCTCGCGGATGTCATCCAGTATCGCCAGGTCGACGTCATCCAGCGGGCCGCCGGCCGCCGGGTGGCCGGCGGCGTCCGGCGGGTTCACGGCAGGCTCCCTTCCGGGTCCCCGGGCAGCAAGGCGCGCAGCTTGGCCAGGCAGCGGCCGCGGGTCGGGCCGACGCTTCCGCGCGGGATGCCGAGCGCTGCCGCGACCGTCGCATAGTCCGGGCGGGCGACGAAGGCAACGATCCGCAGCAGTTCCTGGCAGCGCGGGGACAGCTGGCTGAGCGCAGCCCACAGCGTGCGGCGCTGGTCGCGCGCGATAGCCCGCTCCTCAGAGTCGGGAGCGGGGTCCGGGACCGCGGTGAGCCAGTCCTGGTCGGCCGGGAATTGCCGGCGGCTCACGGCGCGCACCCGCCACGCCTCCCGCCTGGTCGTGGTGACCAGCCATGCGGTGAGCGCGGCCGACGTGTGGATGCCATCCAGATGGGAGAGCAGCCGCACCCACACCGTCTGCAGCACGTCCTCGGCGTCACCGGAGCTCAGCCCGGCGGCACGTGCGACCTGCCAGAGCAGCGGGCTGAGATCCGCGACGATCTGGCCCATCGCCTCCTCGCCGCCATCCCTCGCGGCGGTCAGCAATCTCGCCATCCGTGCGTTGCGATCCGACCCGCGCAACGGCGGCGGCACCGTGGACGACCAGTGATCGTTCACGGCCATCAGGCCTGCCAGCCGAGGTCCTGCAAGGCACTCGTCACCCGGTCAACGGCCGCCTGCGCGCCGGGCCGGTCCAGCCGCAGCACGGGGTCGGCGGCCGCCCCCGCGAGCAGCGACCTGGTGATCTGCGCTGCCACCTGGGGAGCGGAGAACGAGGTGCCGCTCCAGGCCGCGAAACCGCTGGCGAAGTCATCCGGATCAAGCGCCGCACGTTCGGCGGGCAGCGACAGGCCGGCCGGCAACGTGTTGGCGGGATGCGCGGGCAGGCTGATCGCGGGGTCACGGCTGCCGTTGACGTCGGTCGGGAATGTGCTGATCATGGCCGCGCCCGAGGCCCAGGCCCGGATCCACCGGCCGCCGTCGCTGAAGAGCGCCTTCGACCCGTTGGGGTTCAGCGCACCAACGCTGATCAGCGGCGCGCGCCCGGCGTCGGCGGGCCGGTCCGCGAACGCCGCCGGGTAGAACCTGCGGCTCGTCGCGTAGTTGCCGGCCGCCGCGACGACGACGACGCCCATCCCGAGCAGCGTGTCGAGCACGCTCCAGAGCCCTGAGCTGTACGTCACGTCGGCCGCGGACTCGCTGAAGTAACCGAGCGACAGCGACACCACATCGACCATCGCCGCGAGGTCGTTCTCCTCACCGAACGCGATCCGGCTGGCCAGCAGGCGCAGCGCGCACATGAGGTCGCCCTCATAGACGATGCCGTCACTGTGCATGATCCGCAGGGCCAGGACCTGGGCGTCGGGCACCACCTGGCGCACGATGCCGGCGATGAACGTGCCGTGTCCGGTGTGCGTGTCCAATTCGCCGATCAGCGGGTCCGCGGTGATCGGCCGGTCCCAGGGTCGCCTGATCACCTGGCGCGGCCGGTCCCCGGCGTCGGCCGCCTGCTGGCTTTCCGTCTCGATGACGTCCTGCATGCCCTGGTCCACCGCGACGAAGCCGTCGCTGACCGTGGCGTAACCGCCCGGGGCCAGCCGATCGGTGAGCACGTCCAGCCAGGGATGGGTCCGCACGCCGGTGTCCAGCACGGCGACGACCGGCCGGCGGCCCCACAGTTGCCCGCACCGCCCGGCGGGCGCACGGGGGGGCGCGTCCAGAGAGATCTCGACCGGGGCCCGCCCGTCGCCTCCGCTGTACAGGTAGGAGTCGGTGCCCCCGTACCCGGTGATGGGGTTGCCCTCAGTGATCGGGTTCCCCTCCGTGATGGGGTTGCCTTCGGTGATCGGGCTTCCGGTGATCGCCGAACCGATCAGCAGGTGCTCCAGCGCGATCCTGCGGACGGCCTGCTCGTCGAGCGCCTGGTCCTCCCGGGCGCTGGCCGCGGCGCGCAGCATCTGCAGTGCGACCCAGGCGTCAACCACTACGGGCGGCGCGGCCTGCCCGTTCGCCGGGGGAGCAGGCACCAGGACCGCCGTGCGCGGCAATCGCCGGGCCGGGCCGGGCCCGTGGCCATCCGGGTTCTCGCCGCGCGCCGGGTCATCGCCCGCCGCCCGGCTGTCCGGTACCTTGCGGTCCGGCCCGGGCGGGACCAGTCTCATCCCGACGCGGGCCAGCGCCCGGTTGATCGGCCCGATGGCTGGCTCCTGCAGCAGGTCACCAGGGACCAGCAGGGTCCTGGCCCGGTACACCGTGGATCGCGGCGCCGGCCAGCCGCGGACCGCCGCGGCGTCCGCGGGGTAGAGCACCCGGGCGCCGTGCCGCTGCAGCAATGCCGTCGGCAGGCGGCCCAGGCCCGGGGCCGACTCATCATCGCCGTGCCCGGCCCCGTCGCCCTCGCCGTCACGATTCGACTCGAAGAAGCTCTTCACGCCTAGCGCCCCCCATTCGCCATGCCGTCTCATGCTGTGCCCGCTGACCACGACCATCCGGTCTGCGGGTCGATGCCGCAGCTACCAAGAGGATCCAGGGCCGCACCAGATACATGGGGGGTGTAACGGATTGGTAACGACGGCCCTAGGAAACTCCCTCTGAGCAGCCTAACCACAGCTCATGCGGCCCGTCAGCACGCCACCCCGCAGTAACGCTCCCTGGTCGCCCCGCTGGATTGCGGTGAAGTACCTGCGGGTCGCCGCTGGCCCCTGGTCCTGATATAACTTTCAGTAGTCATGCGGCAGCAGAAAGTTGAGAACGCTTGCGGTGGCTGCGTTCGGGGAGAGGGCGTGGGGTGGAGGGCGTGGATTCCGCTGCTGACCGTGATTTTGACCGGGCCTCGCGGTGGGTGGCGATTGTCGAGTCGTCGGCTGACGCCATCATCGGCTGGGCGCCAGATGGCGTCATCACCAGCTGGAACGCCGGGGCCGAGCAGATGTACGGCTATACCGCCGATGAGATTGTCGGGCACAGCATGTCCGTGCTGATCCCGCCCGACCGGGCCAGCGGGCTGCCGGACCTCATGGATCGGCTGCGCCGGGGGGAGCACGTCACGTTTCTCGAGTCGACGGCGGTTCGCAAGGACGGAAGCATCGTGGAGCTGTCGCTGTCCGTCTCGCCGATCCGGGACTCGGCCGGGGAAGTGGTCGGCGTGTCGAGCGTGGCCCGGGACATGACGGAAGTCAACCGCGCGGCGGCGGAGCGGCGCGGGCTGGAGCAGCAGCTGCAGGAGGCTGAGCGGCTCGAAACCCTGGGCCGGCTGGCAGGCGGGGTCGCCCATGACTTCAACAACCTGCTGGCCGTCATCATCAGCTACGCGGGGTTCGTGGCCGAGGACGCGGCGGAGCCTGCGGTGCGGGCCGACGCGGAGCAGATCCAGGCGGCGGCGCACCGGGCCGAGGCGCTCACCAGGCAATTGCTGATCTTCAGTCAGCGGGAGGTGACCCAGCCGGAGGCGCTGGACCTCAACGTCGCCATTGCCGATATCAGGAACCTGTTGACGACCAGTCTTGGGGCCGAGGTTGACCTGCGGATCGACCCGGCGGCGTCGCTGGACACCATCGTGGCTGATCGCGGCCAGGTCGGGCAGGTGCTGCTGAACCTGGCCGTCAACGCCCGTGACGCCATGCCCCGGGGCGGGATCCTGAGGATCGGGACGGGTGTCGCGGATCTCGATGCCGGGTACGCCCGCCTGCATCCGGATGTCAGCCCGGGCCGGTATGTGCAGCTCACCGTAAGTGATACGGGGACAGGCATGAGCGCTGAGGTCGCGGCCTGCATCTTTGAGCCGTTCTTCACGACCAAGCCGCTCGGCCAGGGCACCGGCCTGGGGCTGTCCACGGTGCACGGCATCGTCACCCAGGCGGGCGGCAGTGTGACCGTCGAGTCCGTGGAAGGCACCGGCACGACTTTCCGCATCTACTTCCCGGCGGTCGGCGCCGCTGTCCCGGCCGGCGCCGCCGTCCCGGCCACGTCGGCGGCGGCCGCGCCCAGCACCGGGGAATCCGCCACGACCATCCTGGTCGTTGACGATGAGCCTGCCGTGCTGGCGGTTACGTCGCGGATACTGCGCAAGAATGGCTACGCCACCCTGGAGGCCGGGACTTACGAGAAAGCGCTGTCGCTGGCGTCATCCCAGGACTTCCAGCTGCTGCTGACCGACTCCGTCATGCCGGGCATGTCCGGGGCCACGCTGGCGGAACGCGTCGTTGAGTTCCGGCCCGGGGTGCCGGTCCTGCACATGTCCGGCTACAACGCCGGGACGCTGAGCCCGGAGCGGATCCGCGGGGGGGAACTGGCGTTCGTCCAGAAGCCGTTCACCGCTCAGGCGCTGCTGGACAAGGTACACGCCGTGCTGGGTTCCGCCCCGGCGGAGTGACGGGACGGGTGGCTCTACGCTACGGGCATGGGAGCTTCGCCGGACGAGATGATGAGCGCGGTGACGGCGTCGATGGCGGCCCGGACCGGCCGGTCGATCGACGAGTGGGTCGCGCTCGTCCAGGCCAGTGGCATCGACCCGGTCGACCAGAACGCGGTACGCGGCTGGCTGCGGTCGGCGCACGGCGTGCCGCAGAACAGCCAGTGGGCGATCGCCGATGCGGCGGCCCGGGCCGCGGGCTGGGTCAGGCCGAGTGTCGCCGAGTACATCGATGGCCAGTACACCGGGCCGAAGGCGGCGCTGCGCCCGATCTACGACGCGCTGGCGGCGGCCATCTCCGGTCTGGGTGACGATGTGACCATCGAGGGCCGCGGCAGTTACACGCCCTTCGTCCGCGGCCGGCAGTTCGCCGCCGTCGCGGCTGCGGCCCGGGACCGCGTCGATCTCGGGCTGCGCTTCGCCGACCCGCCCGCCGCGGCCCGGCTCCAGCCCGCCAAGGCCCCCGGGCAGGCCACCCACAAGATCTCGCTGCGCAGCGTGTCGGAGGTCGATGACGAGGTGCGGCACCTGCTGCGCACGGCCTACGAGCAGAGCGGCTGACCGCGGCTCAGCGGGGCAGCGCGTCCCGGGCGCGCCGGGCCTCGGCGGCCGTGTCGCCGCGGGCACCGTCATCGCCCAGGCTGAGCACGTGGCCGAGGGCCTGCCGGTAGGCGGCGGCGAAGGCATCGCCGGCCGGGACCTCGATGTCCGGGACCACGCCGGTGCCCTCCCAGTTCGTGCCCGAGGCCGGGCTGACCCCGCGGGCGACCGGGATGGTCGCCTGCAGATGCGGGTGGACCCGGAAGCCCTCGCGCGGGTGGGCGCCACCCCTGGTGCGTTCGCCGACGATGGCGGCCCGGCCCAGTTGCTGCAGGTCGTAGCTGAGTTCCTCGCCGCCGGAGAAGGTTGTCGCGCTGGTCAGGACGTAGACCGGCTTGGCTGCGCCGAGCCGGTGGCCGGGCGTGTAGGGCAGCGTCCAGGACTGGTTGATCTGGCTGCCCGCACGTTCGTGCATGTCGATAAGGTGCACGGGCTCATCGAACAGGTAACTGCACAGCAGCGCGACCATCGCCGGGTCGCCGCCCAGGCAGCGGCGCACATCGATGATCAGGGCATCAGCCGGGGCCACCAGCGACATGGCCGCGACCGCGGCGTCCCCGGCGATCGACGGCGGGAACAGCACCGGCCGCAGGTCCAGGTAGCCGATGTTGCCGTCGAGTCGCTCGACCCGCGCGATGCCGCCGGAGGTCCGGCCCGCCCACCGGGCCATCGCGGCCGCCTCCGCGGCCCGGTCCCCGGTCTCAGTGACCTCGTCGGCGCTGTAGAGCAGGCGCAGGTGCTTGTCGCCGTTGACTGACTGGAGGTCCTCGGTGACCATGGCCGCCAGCGAGGCCTCATCGGCCGCGACGGCGTACCGGCCGTCCGTCACCCGGCTGGCCAGCAGCCGGCCGAGTTCGGCCCCGACGTCAGGGAACACGTAGTGCGCCGGGAGCAGCGCGGCGAGTTCCTGTATCACCGTGGCGACGTCTGCCTGCTGCATCGGGTTCCTCCATCGGTCTGGCCGGCCTGGTCAACCAGCAGTACAGCATCGCCTTGACAAAGCGTCAAGAGCAATTGACACTTAACGGGTGACCGCAGCCGATCAGCCGCCCGCAGACGTGCTCACGGTTTCCTCTCCGGAGCAGTACCGGGCGCTGGGTCATCCCCTGCGCCACCGGCTGCTCTTCGCGCTGGGCCGTAACCCCGCGACGATCAGCCAGCTGGCGGCCGCGCTGGGCAGCCACAAGGGCAATATCGCCCATCACCTGAAGGTGCTCCGCGAGGCGGGCATGGTGGCCGTGGTGGCGACCCGGCAGGTACGTGGCGGGACCGAGCAGTATTACCAGCGCACCGCCCGCCAGTTCCACTTTCTGGGCGAGGAGCGGGCCGCGCAGACCGCCGTGCTGCTGCAGGCCGTCGCCGACGAGATCGCCACCGCGACCGCCGAGCCGGTCATGGTGCTGCGCAACGTCCGGCTCACTGCGGCGCAGGCGAAGCGGCTGGCCAGCACGCTCACCGATCTGGCCGATGGCCTCGACGAGGCCCCGGCGGGGGAGCCCAGGTACGGGCTGCTGCTCAGCCTCTACCAGCCCAGGCAGCCGGCCGCGGACACCCCGCCGGGCCAGTGACGGCTGGCCCGGATGCCACGACCGGGACGGCTGCGGGACCGCGTTAAGGCACGGGTTAGGCCATGGTCTGGGTTCCGATCACGGCGAGGAGTTTGAGCTTGTCCGCGGCGTCGCTGCCGGGCGGGGCGGTATAGGCGACGATGCGCAGGTCGCTGGCGGCGGCGGTGAGTACGTCACAGTCGAGGGTCAGCGGCCCGATCTCCGGGTGGTGGATGGTCTTGCGATCCATTTCATGGGCGCCGACAGCGCGGGTGTCCCACAGCTCAGCGAAGCGCGCGCTGGTAGCACGCAAGTCAGCGACGAGCCGCCGCAGGTTCCCGTCATCGGGGTAACGGGCGGTCGCTGACCTGAGGTCCGCGACCGCTGATGCCTCGAACACGGCGTTGCTCTCCGCGGTGTGGCTGACCCGGCCCGGCTGGCCGGTGAAATGACGCCACAGCACGTTGCGGTCCCGGCCGCGCACCGCGGACGGGTCGCCGAGCAGGGCAGCCCACAGATGGTTCCAGGCCAGCAGGTTCCACGCGGCGTCGTAGACGGCGACCGGGGTCCCGCTGAGCTGGTCGAGCAGGCGCTGGACCCCCGGCGTCAGGTGAGCCGGCAGCCGGCCGGCGGCCGGCGCGGGCTGCCCGGCGAGCAGGAACAGATGCTGGCGCTCGCCGTCAGACAGCCGCAGCGCCCGCGCCAGGGCGGACAGCACCGGCACCGACGGAGTGGTGGCCCGGCCCTGTTCGAGCCGGGTGATGTAGTCGGCCGACACGCCGGCGAGCAGTGACAGCTCCTCGCGCCGCAATCCCGCCGCACGGCGGCGGCCGCCGGAAGGGAGCCCGGCCGCGTCGGGGGCGATGCGGTCACGCCAGGCGCGCAGCGCCAGGCCCAGCTCGCTGACGTTCCTCACCCGTCCAGTATGGGCCCGGCCGGACGGCGCAGCCTGGTACCGCTGGTCCCAGGAAGGACAGGTCACTACCTGCTGTCCGGGCCGGCGGCGATGCTGGGGGGATGACAACGACACTCATCACCGGAGCTACCAAGGGCCTGGGGCGCGAGACCGCGCGGCGCCTGATCGGCGCGGGCCATACCGTCTATCTCGGGGCGCGTGACCCGCAGCGCGGCAAGGAGGTGGCCGCGGACCTCGGCGCCGACCTGGTGCTGATCGACGTCACCAGCGACGATTCCGTCCAGACCGCGGCGGACTTGGTCCGCGAGCAGGCCGGCCACCTCGACGTCCTGGTCAACAACGCCGGCATCCCCGGCGGCTGGAAAGCGCCCGGCGAGGTCACCTCCGCTGACATGCTGGCCGTCTACGACACCAACGTCTTCGGTGTGGTCCGGGTCATGCGGGCCTTCCTGCCGCTGCTCGCCGGCAGCGCCGCCCCGGTCGTGGTGAATGTGAGCAGCGGTCTGGGCTCGCTGACCGTCAGCACCGATCCCAGCCGGTTCGAGTCAACCTTGCTGGGCCTGGCCTACCCCTCATCCAAGTCCGCGCTGAACATGCTCACCTCTCAGTACGCCAAGGCCTACCCGGCAATCAAGATCAACGCCGTCGATCCCGGCTATACCGCCACCGACCTTAACGGGCACCGGGGCACCCAGACCGTCGAGGAGGGCGCCGAGATCATCGTCCTGATGGCCACGATCGGCGCGGATGGCCCTACCGGCGGGTACTTCGACGCCGCCGGCCGGGTGCCCTGGTAGCGCCACGCCGGCGCACAGCCGGTGGATCGACCAGCAGGTCGGCCAGCACGGCCAGATCGGGTACCTGAGCCTGGACGAGAGCGGCCACAGCCCGCCCGGGAGGATTTCCATGATCGCGGTTGATCGCTGGCTGTCGATGGCCACCTATCCACCGCGAGATCGCCTCAGTGATGACTCGCGCGACCTACGGCCGGATCCCGGCGGCTGGCCTGGCGCAGCGCCGGAGGGCCAACCGGCCGCCGGGAGCACCGTTAGGGATAGACCCATCATTCGCAGCACTAGGTGAATTCACGAAGTAGGTGATGACCGCGGAATGGACCGACTGTAGCCTCCGAGTGTGAGCCTTGGTGTGATGACCGCCACTTGGCGGGAGAGGTAATGCCACGCCGGTTTGGAAGTTGTCGATGAGGCCCCCGATGCGGTTCGCGATGCCGGGCCCCGGAGTAGCGACGTTGGGTGCCGTGGTGCTCGGCAGTGTGGTCTTGTGGTTTGTTGCTCGTCCTAGCGGCCAGCCGAGCGGCCGTTACGTGGGTGAGTTCTTCGGTGTCGAGGCGGTGCTGCTGTTCTCGTGTTCGCTGGTGCTGGCTACGTTGCTCCGCGGGATCGAGCGGGCATTCGGGGGCCTGGACCGGGTGGCCCAGTGGCATCGGCATACGGCTGTGGCCGCGGTCATCTTGATGGTTGTTCACCCGGTTTTTGTGGGCTCCCCGCCGGTGCCGAACGCTTCGGTAACGGGTCTCAGGCTTGCTGATGTCGCCTTGATCGGCTTGCTGGCCCTGGCTGTGTGGTCCCTGGCGCCGAGCCTTCGCGCCGCGAAGTGGTCACGGCTGGTCCGGAACCTGGCCCGGATCAGCCACGAGCGATGGCTGACGGGTCACCGCTTGACCGGGCTGTTCGTTGCCGCGGCGGTGGTGCACGGCCTGCTCGTCGATCCGGTGCTGAAGGTCTCGGTGCCGCTGAAGGCGACCTACCTGGTCGTGGGCGGGATCGGCATCGCGGCGTATGTGTACCGCGAGTTGTTCGCGCGGTTTGTCGTACCCGTCTACGACTACACGGTTGTCGACGTTCAGCGGCCGAACGAGATGACGGCCGACGTCTTCCTGCAACCCGTGGGCCGGCCGTTGAGCTTCGAGCCGGGCCAGTTCATCTTCCTGGCATTCGGTGGCGTCGACGGATGGCAACGCCACCCGTTCTCGGTTGCCAGCGCGCCGGCGGAACGACGGCTCGAAGTCTCTGTCAGAGCTGTCGGCGACTACACCCGCGACCTGCACGACAAGCTGAAGCCCGGGACGCCCGCCAAGGCGGCGGGACCGTTCGGTGGTTTCGACTACCGCGGCGGGGGCCAGCACCAGATCTGGATCGCGGGCGGGATCGGCATCACCCCGTTCATGAGCTGGATCCGGTCGCTGGATGAAAGCTTCGACCGCGACGTCGCGTTCTTCTACTCGGTCGCCAGGGAGTCAGACGCCCTGTACCTCGATGAGATCGGCGCTGCGGCAGCGGCCCACCCGACCGTGCATCCCCACGTCGTGGACTCAAGCCGCGACGGATACCTCACCGCCGCGCAGGCGGCGAATGGCATCACCAGCGAGGCCGACGTCTCGGTATACATGTGCGGCCCCCCTGCCATGATGACCGCGCTTTCCAAGGGCTTCCGGCAGCTGGGTATCCCGGCCAGCCGGATCCGCTGGGAGCAGTTCAACGTTCGCTGATGCTATTCCGGGCGCCACCGCCGGCGGTCCTTATTCCGCCGGTCGCGCTAAGGGCAGGCGCGGATCACCCTATTCGGTGTGCACAGCCGGAGGCCTGGCCGACCGAGGACAGGCGCACCGATCGGCGGCTCGTGGATGACCTCGGCCGAGCTTGTCCATGTCGGGTACGGCGATCACGGTTCCGGCTGGGACCTGGAAACGGGAAAGGCTCAGTACATGCGCGTATGCGCGCCCCAGAGGATCAGCCATTGCGGATGACCGCGTTCCAGCCGGGTGGCTGCGCGCCACTGTATAAGTCGGCGCGCGCACGGGGTTTGCGCCCGCAGGGCGGGAGGTTGAGTGCGGGTCAGAGCCGCAAGAACATGGCATCGAGTCCGACCAGGCCCAGCGCCTTGCCGTAGAGCTGCCGCATCTGGGCGAGCACGTCGGCTTGCTGGACCCGCTCGATGATTCGCCCGTCATCGACCCGGACGTAGTCGAAGAAGCTGGCCTCGAACGAGCGCCTGGTGGCCGGCGCCCCGTACAGCCGCCCGGTCGCGGTCCCGCGGACCGTGCCGTGAGCAACGGCAACGTCGCCGTCGGCGAGGACGTGGGCCAGTTCCACGCGGAGGTCGGGAAGGCCCTTCCAGACCCGGCGGACCGATTCTTTTGCCTCCTCCCAGCCCACGAACCCGTGGGTGAACCCGACGCAGTTCTCGCGGTAGCGGGCGGCGTCCACGAACCGTCCCGCCCCCTCGAGGTCCTGGCGGTTCACGGCGTCGATGAACCCCCGGCAGACGGCGGCGGTGCCGGTGTCCGGGCTCTGGCCGGTTGCGCTCATGCTGATCCCTCCTTCTTCAGCTTGCCCCGCGTCGCTCGCTTACCCGGCGCCGCTGATCGTGATCTTGGAATGGCTGGCCGGACGCCACATGGTGATCTGCGCGAAGCGGCGGTTGTCCGCGGCTTCGTAGCAGGGGAAGGCATCAGCGCCCACCAGCGAGTAGTTGAGCAGCTGCATGGTCCACAGCAGGCCGACCATAAAGATGGTGCGGTGGTCCCCAGCAGCAGGAAGGCTGGCCCGGTCTCCATGATGGGGTCCTGCCTGCGGAACGTGGGCAGACGTTCCTGCTCTACCGGGCGTCGGAGATATCGCACTCCCTCGCCAACGAGATGCTCGCCGAGATGGCGCTTAGCGCCCGCCAGGCCGGGATCTTGACCATGGTGACCGAGCTGGAGCCCATGACCCAGAAGGCCCTGGGAGACGCCCTCCGGATCGACCGGACCACCATGGTGACCCTTCTTGACGACCTGGAGAACAAGGGATACGTGGCACGCCAGCGCCATCCCCGCGACCGGCGGGCATTCCTCGTTCACCCGACCGACTCCGGCCACGCCGCCAAGATCGCGGCCGTGCGAATCCTCGACGAGCAGCAACGCCGTTTCCTGGACCCCCTGACCCCACCCGAACGCAAATAGCTTGCCGCTCTGCTCAGGCGACTCCACCGACAGCCAGCCCAAGGACAGTGACCCCCCGAACCGTGGCGGCCGCGCGTGCGGACACCACGATCGTGGTCATCTTCTGCTTCCGGCGGGGTTCGCGGAGTTCGCGCCTGCTGGCCCGGCCCGGCAGGCGTAGATGCAGTTCTGCGGCCGGGGCGATGCGATGATCTCGACCTGGCCGAACCCCGCGTCGGCCAGCATCTGGCGGGCCATTTCGGTGCCCCACATCGCGCCGAGTCCGGCGCCGCCCTCGGCCAGCGACACGGTCGTGCAGTACATCAGGCTGATCGCGTAGCACAGCGGGGCGAGCGGATTGCCGGCGTTCTGCTCCAGGTGGCTGGAGAAGAACCCGTCGACCATGACGAACACGCCATCAGGGGCCAGCGCGGCGCGGGCCCGGCGCAGCACCTCCTGCGGTGAGCGCTGGTCGTGCACGGCGTCGAACGCGGTGATGACGTCGAACCGCGGGTGCGGCGGGAGGGCCGCGGCATCGGCCACCGCGAACGCCGCGTTGCCCAGGCCGAGCTGGGCGGCCTCGGCGTGGGCCGCGGTGACCAGGCCCGCATCGATGTCCACGCCGAGGAACCGCGATGCCGGGAACGCCCGTGCCGCGACGGCCACAGCGTGCCCGGATCCGCAGCCGAGGTCGAGCACGCGCACCCCCTCAGCCAGCCTGGCGGGCAACCCGGGCACGGCGCCCAGGAAACCATCGACCAGGTGCTCGTCGTAGATCCGCCGCCAGGTGTCGCCCGGCCGCGCGCCCACGGCGGCGAGATGCGGCCCGAATGCCTGGTGCGGCACCCCGCCGCCGGCCACGAAGCACTCCTCCAGGTCGGGCAGCGCGGCGGCGAACGCCCGCAGCATGGACGCCATCGGCGCGATGTTCGCCGCCGCGTCACCGGTAAGGAAGCCGGCCTGCTCGGGCGGCAGGGTGTACTCCGCGGTGGCCGGGTCGTAACTGAAGAACCCGCCGGTGACCATCGCGCCCAGCCACTCCCGGACGTAGCGTTCCTGCAGGCCAGCCCGCTGGGCGAGGCCGGCGCTGGTCGCCGGTCCTCGCGTGGCCGCCTCGAACAGGCCCGTCCGGTGGCCGACGCTCACCAGCAGGGTCAGTGCACCGCCGGTCAGCGTGCTGAGCATGTGGCGGGCGAATGCGGTGCGGCGGTCAGGGTCCATCCCCGTCATCTACCCCCTCCCGCGAGCGGCAGGCTAGCGCGCCGCCTTCAGGAGACGCTCAGTTTGCCCGCATATGATGGCCCGATGCTGGGACGGACATCGACGCAGGTACGCGACCGGATCCCGGCACCAGGCTCGCTGCTGGCACCGGCCATCCGTCCGCTGGCTGCCGCGCTCGTGGTCATCTGCGCGGCAGTCACAGTGTTCCTCGGGGCGCGGTTCGCGGATCAGGTACAGCCTGGGCGGCTGGACCGGGTCATCGACTTCCGGGTCCGGTCCGGCCTGGGCTGGCATCAGCCGCTGCTGAACCTCATTACCGGGATCGGCGACCCGTTCCCGGTGCTGGTGATGATCGCGGCCCTGGTCCTGGCCTGCCTCGCGACGCAGCGACGGCGCGCGGCGGTGCTCGTCGCCGTGGCGGTCCCCGCGGCCGCGGCCCTCACCGAGGTCCTGCTCAAGCCCCTGATCGGCCGGACCATGCAGGGCGAGCTGAGCTTCCCCAGCGGCCACACCACTGGAATGTTCGCCGTGGCGGGCAGTTGCGCGGTGCTGCTCCTCGGCCCAGCCCGCCCGCGGATCCCGGCGGCCCCGCGGCTGCTCCTCACACTGGCCGGGTACCTGATCGCCGTCGCCGTCGCCGTGGCGATGGTGGGCCTGGGCGCCCACTACTTCACCGACACCGTGGCGGGCGCCGCAGTCGGCACCGCGGTCGTCCTGGTCACCGCGCTCATTCTCGACCGGCTCCGCCCGTCGAGGGAACAGCGGCGGGCAGATCCGGCCGACCAGCCGGTGCCCGCGCGGGCCGGCCGGGATTTACTGCCGGGTGAGGTCAGAGCAGCCGCCGCGGCCCGGCACCCTCGCTCCCACCGGGGCTGGTCCACCGCCGTCCCGCCTTCATCCCAGACGATTTGACCTCACGGTAGTTCAGGTTCTTGTGGGCCGTACCCAGCCGGCCAGGTAGGCGGCCCAGTCGGCGGGCGTGGCGGTGTAATCGGCGTAGAGCGCCACGCCGACCGGCCGCCGTGGCCGGTGCGCACCCAGGGCCAGCCGGACTCCCCGGATGGCGGCGCCGACTGTTTCCCCGCCCGTGTGGCCTGGTTCGCTGGTGTGGTAGGCAGGCAGCCCGATCAGCACGGTGGTGGCCCGGGGGACGGCGGCCAGGGCCAGCTGGGTCTGCACTCGGACGTATCCACCGTAGGCGGCCGCAGCCGGCACGCCAGTGTCGTAGGTCATGAGCGCGACCTCGTTGACCCGGCTGGCGACGGCGTGCAGGTACCCGGCGGACCACCAGTGCGGCTGGCCGGAGATCCACTGCTGCAGGGCGTGCAGCCGGGGCAGTGGCTCGATCTGATCCGCCGCTACCGACAGGACCGCGTGGCGGCCCCGGGTCAGGACGCCGGTGGCGGCCAGCAGCTCCAGGTACCCTCGGTCGCCGCTGGGCACCGGTTCCATGTCGTACTGGATGCCGTCGAACCCTTCGGACAGCACCTGGGTGGCGGCACCCAGCACCTGGGCTCGCGTGCCGGGATCGGCCAGGTCGAGACGGCCCGGCCCGACCAGGTCACCCAGCCACGCCTGCACCCGCAGACCGGGCACCTGATGATGCAGCCCGGCGAGCAGCCACCGGGCCCGCGGGCGCAGCGCGGGATTGAGCGAGCCGTCATCAGACAGCGGGCCGACGTGCACGAACACGTCCCGGATCCCGGTCTGGCGCAGCCGGGCGGCGAGGGCAGCCAGGTCGCTGGTGGTCCGGCGGCCGTCGATCCAGGCGTGCCCGAGCCACAGCCCGTCGTGCCCGCCGGCCGGGACGGTGGCCGCCAGCGACCCGGTGTCCTCGCCCAGCAGGGCGGCAAACCCCGCCCCGGCCAGCAGCACCGGGAGCAGGCAGACCCCCGCCACCACCAGCACCACCCGCCGGGCCCGGCGGGACCACGCCCGCCGCGTTGTCATTGCGCAATCACCGCGGTGAATTATGCCCCTCATGTGGGCGCAGCGCACCGCGTGGATCGGCCCGGGCACTGGCGCGGCAGACTGGCAGGGTGAAAGTCACCATCCGGGTCCGGCCCGGGGTCAGCCGGGCGGGTGTGGGCGGCGAGCACGATGGTGCCCTGATCGTCCGGGTGACGGCCCGCCCGGTCGATGGCCAGGCCACGGAAGCGGCGCTGGCCGCGGTGGCTGCGGCTTTCGGTGTCCGGCGGCGCTCGGTGACGCTGGTGAGCGGCAGCACAAGCCGGACGAAAGTGATCGACATCGCCGGCGGAGACCCGTCGGTCCTGGATCGCCTGCTAGCGCTCTAGCGACTATTAGGATCGGCTAGGCCGGTCCCAGGCTATCCCGGGACGCTGTGCTGGCCCCCGTGGCCGCGGTGGATGCCGCCGGCGGCATCCCGGCGGCGCTGCGGCACGCGGGAGCTTGGCCCGGCGGTCGGTGCGAGAAAAGCCCAGCCCTGGGAGAAACCCGCGGACGGCGCGCGCAACGCACTCGCCAGTGCCCCGCTCGATGACCTCAGGGGCCAGCGGGCCGCTGGAGTAGTGCCGGACCATGCGCCGTCGGCGGACGACATCGGAGAATTCCACGTCCCCGATCCTGCTGGTGCCGCAGTCGCTATCGGCGTCAGAGCTTGGTCAGCTTGGTGTAAGGAGAGATGATTCGTTCCTGCCGTGAGCCGAAATCGACGAGCACGGCGGTCTCGTCCTCGACTCGGATGACCCGGCCGAGACCGTACCGGTCGTGGGTCACTTGGTCCTGCACGTCGAATACCTCGACAGGCGGGGCCGCTTGAGGCGCGTTGAAGGGACTACTCGGCAGATGGCGCCGGGGCATGGCGCGGGCTGGCTTCATTACTACTAGTATGCGCCCAACTGGCTGGTCACCGCATGCTTGTCAGACTGCTGGCAGTGAATGCCGGCGTGTCGCAAGCGGGCCACGCAGATCCCAGTCCGCGGTATTGGACGTGACCCTGACCGGGCGCTCGTCCACTGCCCCGCCGCACTGGCGGCAAACCGAGCCCAGATCGAGGTCGTGATCACCGTGCCGCAGGGTGGCTGGCGGCTCCGCTGACACCCAGCGATCACCCCAGGTGAGCAGGGCCCTTAGCACCGGGGCGAGGTCACGTCCGGCCGCGGTCAGGTGGTAGTCCGAGCGTGGCGGGGACTTCTGATACTGGCGGCGCTCCAGGATTCCGGCCTCGACCAGGGCCCGCAACCGGGCCGCGAGCCGGTCGCGGGGCGCGCCGGTGTTGCGCGCTATCTCGTTGAACCGGTGGTTGCCGAAGGAGATCTCGCGGACCGCGAGCAGCGCCCACTTCTCACCCAGCAGGTCCAGGGATCTCGCGATCGAGCACGGACGGCCAGGCAGCTGGGCGGCCGGGAGCTTGCCGGGATAGTCCCGTTCGGCAGGAGTGCTCATGGTGGTCACACCTCAAGGTTGCCATATCAAACCAGCTCTAGCTACCATCATGACATGCCGGTTGGAGACTCAAACCATAGGTCGGCGCGGGCGCCGTTCGCGGTCGTGGTGGCGGCGATCTTCATGTCCAACCTTGACCTGTTCATCGTGAACGTCGCGCTGCCCAGCATCGGCCAGGACTTCGGCGGCAGCTCGCTGGCCGGGCTGTCCTGGGTGCTCAACGCGTACGCCATCTCGTTCGCGGCGCTGCTCGTCGCGGCAGGCCGGCTGGGCGACCGGATCGGCCAGCGCCGGGTGTTCCTGGCCGGGATGGCCCTGTTCACCGTAGCCTCGGCGGCCTGCGCGGGGGCGCCGGACCTGGCCTTGCTGGTGGCCGCACGGGTCGTCCAGGCGGCGGGCGCGGCCGCGCTCATCCCCACCTCGCTGGCCCTGTTGATGGCGGCCACGCCGCCCGAGCGGCGCAGCGGGCGGGTCCGCGCCTGGGCCGCGGTCGGCGGCGTCTCAGCCGCTCTCGGGCCGGTCGCGGGCGGGCTGCTGGTGCAGGCGGACTGGCGATGGGTCTTCCTGGTCAACCTGCCCGTGGGGGTGGCCGCCATCACTGTGGGCCTGCGGGTGCTGCCGCACCCGCCGCCGCGCGCCGCCGAGCCGCTGCCCGACCTGGCCGGGGCGGCGTTGCTGACCGCGGCGATCGGCGGGCTGACCGGCGGGCTGGTCGAGGGGCCGTCCTGGGGCTGGGCGTCGGCGGGGACCATCGCACTGCTCGCGGGCTCAGCGATCTCGCTGGCCTGGTTCCTGTGGCGCTGCGCCCGGCACGACCACCCGATGTTTGAGCTGGGGCTGCTGCGCCGGCCAACATTCGGGCCGGCCAGCCTGGCGACCTTCGTCTTCAGCATCGGTTTCGCCGCCATGCTGCTGTCCAACGTGCTGTGGTGCCAGACGGTCTGGCACTACTCGGCGCTGCGCACCGGGCTGGCCATCGCTCCTGGTCCCGCGATGGTGCCGGGCCTGGCCATCGGGGCCGGAACGCTGGCCCGCCGATTCGGGCCGGGCCCGGTCGCGGCCGTCGGCAACCTCGTGTTCGCCGCCGGGCTGCTGTGGCGCGCCGGTTTCGTCGCCGCCACCCCGCACTACCTCACCGACATGCTGCCCAGCATGCTGCTCACCGGTATCGGCGTCGGCCTCACCTTGCCCACGCTGATCAGCGCGGGGGCCACCGCACTGCCGCCGGAGCGGTTCGGCACCGGTTCGGCCGTGCTGAACATGGGGCGGCAGGTCGCCTCCGCGCTGGGCGTGGCGGGCCTGGTGACCGTCCTCGGCACCCTGGCGACCGCGGCCGGCGCGGTGAGCGCATTCCGCCACGCGTGGCTCGTGACGGCCGCCGCCAGCATCGTGGCCGCTGCCGCCTGCGTGTTCATCCGCCGTCCGCGAGCCGCGGCGCCCGCGCCCGATCGCGGCACCGTGCCCGCGGTAGCGACCGGGAAGGTACCGTGATCGCCAGCCAGCCCCCGCGCCGTCATCGGCCAGGTCCGCGTAAGGGCCGCGTCAAGAGCGTGACCGGGCGCGTTAGGGAAGTGTCAAGATCCCTGACGCGGCGCTGAATCAGGGGTCCACTGGGACTGATGGAGCACCGGCGGGGACGACGCGGCCTCGCAGCGCCGTTCGCGCTGCCGGCCGGCTCCGCCGCGCTCCTGGTGGTCGGCGCGATCGCGGCGGGCCTGCACGGCCGGCTCCCGGCCACTGGGGTGCTCGTCCTGGTCTCGATCGTCGTTACGAGCGTGTCGCTGATGGCAGAGCCGCTCGCCGCGCCAGTGCTGTGCGCCATCGGGTGGCTGACCGTGGTCGGCTTCTCCGGCCCTCCCTACGCCGAGCTCAGGCCGACCTGGCCGGCGGCCGCCCAGACGGCGGTGGCGATGGCGGTCTGCTGCCTGGTGGGTGCCGTCGGCGGTCAGGTAGTGCGCCAATTCGGATCGTCGTTCACACTGTGGATTGTGGACATGCGTGGCGACGGTGAGCCAGCGGGCGGGACCCGGGCCGGGATCCGCGGCCGACGGCAACTAGCAGGCATCCTGCTGGTCGCCGGGCTGCCGCTGCTGACCGTGGCACTGGTCACCGGCCGGCATCATCTGAGCCTGGCCGACGACATCCTCATCTACCTGGTGGCCGTCGTGGCCATCGCGCTGGTCGGCGGATTTTGGCCCGCGGTGCTCGCCGCCATCCTGGCCAGCCTGCTGCTGAACTGGTACTTCACGCCGCCACTGCACACGCTGACCATCGCGGAGCCGCGTAGCCTGCTGGCCCTGCTGCTGTTCGTCACCGTGGCGGTGACGGTCAGCAGCGTCGTGCACCTGTCCGCGCGCCGCGGCGTGCAGGCCGCCCGCAGCGCGGACGACGCCGGGTCGCTGCTCGGGCTGGCTCAGACGGTGCTCGGTGGCGCCGACACGCCGACGGCCCTGCTGGATCACCTCACCAGCACCTGGGGCGGCCGCGCCGAACTCGTCGAGCAGGTCCGTGACCAGTGGATCCGGGTGGCCATGAGCGGCAGCGCGGCGGAGGCGGCGACCGGCACCCGGGTGCCGGTGCGGGATGGCCTGGCGCTGATCGTGGCGGGCCAGACCCGCCTGGTCACCCCGCGGATGCTGGACGGCTTCGCCGCGCAGGCAGGCGCGGCGCTGGACCGGGACCGGCTGCGCACCCAGGCCTCCCAGGCGGAGGCGCTGGCCGAGGGGAACCGGATGCGCACGGCCCTGCTCGCGGCGGTCAGCCATGACCTGCGCACCCCGCTGGCCTCCATTAAAGCCAGTGTCAGCACGCTGCGGCAGACTGATGTCGAGTGGTCAGCGGCCGACGAGGCCGCCCTGCTGGCCACCATCGAGGATGCGGCCGACCGGCTTGACGCGCTCATCGGGAACCTGCTCGACATGAGCCGGCTCGCCACCGGCTCGCTGCAGCCCTTCCTGCGGCCCACGTCCATCGACGAGGTCGCCCCGGTCGCGCTGCGTGGTCTCGCCCCGGCCACGGGCATGCGGATGCTCGTGCCGGACGGCCTGCCGCTGGTGCGCACCGATCCCGGCCTGCTCGAACGGGTGCTGGCTAACCTGTTCTCCAACGCGCTGGCCCATTCCCCGCCCGGCCGCGGCCCGGTGATGCGCGCGCAGCAGGCCGGCGCCGAGGTGATCCTGGAGATCGTGGACTACGGCCGGGGAGTGCCGGACGGGCTCAAGCCGCGCATGTTCGAGCCGTTCGACCGGCTCGACGAGCGTGGCACTGGGACCGGAGTGGGCCTCGGCCTCGCCGTGGCCAAGGGGTTCCTTGACGTCATGGGCGGCTCGGTGGCGGCGGTGGACACGCCGGGCGGCGGCCTGACCATCCGCGTCGGCCTGCCGGTCGCGGTCACCTCGGCCAGTTCCACCACGGCAGCGGACCAGTGACCCGGGTCCTGGTCATCGACGACGAACCGCCGATCCTGCGCGCGCTGCGGATCAACCTCACCGCGCGCCAGTACCAGGTGAGTACCGCCACCGATGGCACAACGGGCCTGGCCGCGATGGCCCGGGAACGCCCCGACGTGCTGATACTTGATCTTGGCCTGCCGGACATGGACGGCACCGAGGTGATCAGGGGCGTCCGGGGCTGGGCCTCCACCCCGATCATCGTGCTGTCCGCGTGGGGCCAGGAGAGCCAGAAGGTGGCCGCCCTCGACGCGGGCGCGGATGACTACGTCACCAAGCCCTTCGGGATGGACGAACTGCTCGCCCGGCTGCGGGCCGCGGTGCGCCGCGCCTCGCCGGCGCCCGATGAGCCCGTGGTGGCCACCAGCGACTTCATCGTGGACCTGGCGGCGAAACGGGTCAGGCGAGGCGACTCTGACATCCGGCTGACGCCGACCGAGTGGCAGCTCCTCGAAGTGCTGGTGCGGCACCGGGAACGGCTGGTCACGCAGCACCAGTTGCTCCAGGAGGTCTGGGGTCCGCAGTACCACACCGAGGGCAACTACCTGCGGGTGTACGTGGCCCAGTTGCGCCGCAAGCTGGAACCTGATCCGTCCCGGCCGCGCTACCTGATCACCGAGCCCGGGATGGGCTACCGCTTCCAGTCGTGACGGGTCCGGCCGGTCTGGGCCCGGTCAGTCGGGGCCTGCCTTGAGCTGGTAGCTCGGGTTGTAGATGGTGCGCTCGTCCTTGATCCGGGCGATGCGCCCGTGCACCGTCACGTGCTTGCCGGGCCGGATGCCCGGGATGTCGCGGCGGCCGAGCCAGATCAGGGTGATGTGGCCGGTGCCGTCCCACAGGTCCGCCTCCATGGTCAGGCTGGTGCCGCGCGGGCGCAGGGTAACCGTGCGGAGCGTGCCGGAGACGTCCACGAAGTCATGATCGGTGCAGTCGCCTATCGGAGTCGCGCTGGTTTCTGCGACCACGGCCTGCAGTTCCTCGGCGTGCAGCGTCTCGTGGCCCGCGGTGAGCCGGCGCCAGAGGCCATGATGGCCGTCGTCGTCCGGCTTCGGGGGATCGCCCTGGCGGCCGGCTGGCCCCGCTGCCTTCTGGGCGGCCACGCTGGCCGCGTGCGCGTGAACGGCCGATTTCAGCTGGTAGGGGACGCTGGCGACGACCACACCAGGCTGCATCAGCAGCCGGGCCTTGAGCCGCAATGCGCTCTGGTTGTGCAGCAACTGCTCCCACCAGTGGCCCAGCACGTACTCGGGCACGTACAGGGTCACGATGTCGCGGGGACTCTCCCGGCGCAGCCGCTTCACATATCCGACGATCGGCCGGGTGATCTCCCGGTACGGGGAAGCCACCACGGTGAGCGGCACCGGGATGTTGGCCCGTTCCCAGTCTTCCTTCAGCTTGAGCGTCTCGGCCTCGTCGACGTCGACGGTGACAGCCTCCAGGTGGCTGGGCCGGGTCGCGCGGGCGTAGGCCAGCGCCCGCAGCGTCGGCAGGTGCAGCTTAGATACCAGGACGATCGAGCGGTTGCTGGCCGGCAGGGTTATCACCAGGTCTTCTGGCGGGGCCAGCTCGATGGCGACGCTGTCGTAATGCCGGTGGATGCCGCGCATGGTCAGCCAGATGATCGGCATGGCCACCACCACGATCCAGGCGCCGCTGGCGAACTTCGAGATGAGCACAATGACCAGGACGACCGCCGTGAAGCAGGCGCCAACCGTGTTGATTGTCCGGCTGCGGATCATGTGCAGCCTGGCCTTGGTGTTGCTCTCCGTGCGCAGCAGCCGGTTCCAGTGCCGGATCATCCCGGTCTGGCTGCACACGAACGATACGAACACGCCGATGATGTAGAGCTGGATCAGCCGGGTGGGCGACGCTTCGAAGATCACGATCAGCAGGATCGCGAACCCGGACAGCAGGATGATCCCGTTACTGAACGCCAGCCGGTCGCCGCGGGTGTGCAACTGCCGGGGCAGGTAGCCGTCCCGGGACAGGATGGACGCCAGCACCGGGAAGCCGTTGAACGCGGTGTTGGCGGCGAGTACCAGGATCAGCGCCGTCACGAACTGGAGCAGGAAGAACAGCGGCGAGGAATCCCCGAACACCGCCCGTCCCACCTGGGCGATCACGGTGCGCTGGGCCTGCCCATGCGGCAGCCCGACCAGGTCGGCCGGGCTGGTCGTGACATGCACATGGCTGGCCAGGGCCAGCACGGTCACCCCGGCGAACATGGTCACGGCGATGCCGCCGAGGAGCGCCAGCGTGGTGGCCGCGTTCTTGCTCTTGGGTTTCTTGAACGCGGGGACGCCGTTGCTGATCGCCTCCACGCCGGTGAGCGCGGTGCAGCCCGAGGAGAACCCGCGCAGCAGCAGGAAGATAAGCGCGACCCCGGTGAAGTTGCTGGTCCGCCTGATCCGGTAGCTGGCGCTCTCCGCGTGCAGATGGTGCCCGAGGGCCAGCCGGGTGGCCCCCCACACGATCATCAGCGTGACCACGCCGACGAAGCAGTAGGTCGGGATGGCGAACGCCGTCCCTGATTCCCGCACGCCGCGCAGGTTGATCAGCGCGATCACCGCCACCACGACGACCGCGATGAGCGTCACGTGCGTGTCCAGCACGGGGAACGCGGAAGCCAGGTTGGCCACGCCGGCCGACACGGAGACCGCGACCGTCAGCGTGTAGTCCACCATCAGGGCGCTGGCCACCGCCATGCCCACCGGCGCGCCGAGGTTGGTGCTGGCCACCTCGTAGTCGCCGCCGCCGGACGGGTAGGCATGCACGTTCTGCCGGTAGGAGGCGACGACGACCAGCATCAGTACCCCGACCGCCACGGCGATGTACGGGGTGTAGTGGAAAAACGCGATACCGCCGACCGACAGGACAATCAGGATCTCCTCGGTGGCGTAGGCCACCGAGGACAGCGCGTCGCTCGCGAAGACCGGCAACGCGATCTTCTTGGGCAGCAGCGTGTGACCGAGCTTGTCGCTCTGCACGGGCCGTCCCACCAGCACGCGTTTGACAACCCCGAAGACCATGGCCACGTGCGCATGGTATGTGGCCATCGCCCGGTGGTACATCCCCGAGGGGTCCCGGGCGCAGATCCGGCCGCCGGGGGCGGCTAACCGGCCAGGCCCAGACCCCGCATGGCCTTGCGGTACGCGACCGCGACCGCGTCGAATTTCAGGTGCAGCTCGGCGGCCAGGTCGAACGGAACCCGTTCCGGCCGCTGCGATTCCACGACGACCTGGTCCTGCCCGAAGATCGTGTCCTCGAAGTCCTGGATCAGCCGGGCGGGCTGGTCCGCGTTGTAGTTGCGGGCGATGGCCACATACCCGGTGCTCCGGTCGGCGGCGACCGGCTGGGAGGCGAAGAAATACACCATGCCGCGCTCGCCGCCCCAGCCGAGGCGCAGCACGATCGTGTAGGGCAGATGCAGCTCGTAGCGGCTGCGCCGGTCCGGCGGGCCCTGCTGCGCATTGCCGAAGACCGGGAAGTCGTCGGAGTTCGGGGCCTCGGGCCGGACGATCGAGTAATGCAGTACGTGACCCTCGGTGCGCACTTCGTGACGGGGGACCACCGGACGGTCCGGATCTCCGAGCAACCCGGGGTGCACCCACGGGAAGTGGCCGAAGTCGGTGAAGTTCTCGACCTGGCGGGCGGCGTCGGCCTGCCAGCGGTACGGCCCCGCGGGAACCACGATCCAGTCGCTGTCCTCAAGCTCCGGGACCTCCGGCAGCGGCCAGCGGGGTTCGTCCAGCGCCACCCAGAGCAATCCATAACGCTCCTGCGCACGATATGCCGCCACCCGTGCCTTGGCCGGGACGCGGGTGGGGTCCTCCAGTTGGGGGATCGCCACGCACCGGCCGTCGGCTCGGTAGCGCCAGCCGTGGTAGGCGCAGACCAGTTCCTCGCCGCTGACCGAGCCGAGGGACAGCGCGGTGCCTCGGTGCACGCACAGGTCCGCCAGTACCCGCGGGTCCCCGCCCGGGCCGCGCCACAGGACCAGCGGCTCGCCCAGCAGGTCAGCGTGCATCGGCTGGTCGCCAAGCTCGCTGGCGCTGGCCACCGGATGCCAGCAGGCCCGCAGGGCGCTCGTGTCGGCGAACACTCCCGGGGCGGTCATGTCAGGGCCGCGGGCGGGGGAGTGGCCGGGGCGGCGGCAGGCGCCGTGTCACCCGCCGAAGTTCACGTTCTGGCCGGTGACGTGGATGAGGACGCCCTGGGCCGAGACGCTGACGCTCTGCAGCGTCATGTTGAGCGGCAGCGCCGGGATGGTGATGGTCATGTCACCGAGGCCGCCCAGCGCCGAGATCGGCAGGCCGTTGGCGGAGATCACCTTGACATTGATCTTGTTGGCGCCGACTTTGGTGACCTGGGCGATCGCGCTCCCGGAGACAATCCCCAGGTCGATGGCGATCTTGACCCGGTCGCCGCTGATGGCGCTGATCTTGAGGCCAGGCGCGCTGGACGCGTTGGCCAGGCTTGCGAAGGTGATCAGCCCGGCGCCGGAGAGCCGGGAGATCGTGCCCGCGTTGTAGCCGGAATTGAGCTTGACGTCGGTCAGGGTGGCGTCGATGTGGTCGATTTCGACCGGGCCCGCCTGCTCGCCGGTCGCGGTGATATGGATGTCGTGGAAATCCCGGCCGATTGCCTGGGTCAGGAACGGGAAGCCCTGGATCGCCACGTGCGGCTTGCTGCTGAAGCCCTGGCTCTGCATCTCGGTGGCGGCCTTGTTGTCGGCGTAGGTGGCCGCGGCCCGGTCGGCGATCACCAGCAGGGCGATCAGCACCACCACGACGACCAGGAAGACGACGGGCCCGCGGCGGCGGCGCCTGCGCGGGGGGGCCTGCGGGATCGGCAGGCGCGACGTCGGGTAGTCACTCACCGCGCGGCCGCCGGGTGTGGCACAGGCGCGACCGTAGCGACCTGCCTGCTCGTCTTCTGGAGCATCCGGGCTCCCCGGTGGTGTCGTCGGTGGTCTTGGTGGGCAGATGCTATGACATTCTCCCGCCGCATTGGCGGTTCACGGGATGTTGATGGCATCAATGGCCCGACGGTATGTGGCTGACGTCGACGGCCTGGAGTTGCTGAGACGTGGTGTTCGCGACCAGCAGTGTCTTGCCGTCCATGGCCACCTGGTGCGGCAGCACGCCCGCTCCGATGATCCCGAGCACGGCCGGCTTGCCGGCCAGCGCATCCGCGGTGTTGACCACCGCGAGGTCCGTCGTGCCGCCAGTCACCTTATTGATGTTGGAGTCGGCGACGATGATCAGTTTGCCGTTATCGAGGGAGGTAAGCCCGATCGGTGCCTGGCCCACCCGCACCACGGCGACCAGAGCATGCTTCTGATCGTTCAGCAGCCTGGCCGCGTCGAAGCCGAGGAGCGAGTTGCTGTCCCGGGCGGTAACCCAGACGAAGTTGCCATTGTCGGTGGTGACGATCCGGACCGGGAATGTCCCGGCCGAGACGGTGGTCGTGATGGCAGCGGCCGACGGATGCGTCTCGGCCTTGTGCAGGTCAATGACGTTCAGACCGCCCTGCGGGGAGTTCTTGGTCAGGTTGCCGGTGGTCGCGTAGAGCCACTGGCCGTCCGGTGACAGCGCCATGCCCAGCGGGTTGAAGTGCAGCGGGATCGTCCCGAGGAAGTGGGATGAGCTGAAATGGCCGGCGATCGCCGCCTTCAGGTTAAACACCGCAATCGCGTTGCTGTTGTAGAGGGTCACGAAGGCGAACTGGCCGTCGGGGGTGACCTTGACCTGGGCGGCGTTGGAGCCACCGGGATCGCTGAGCCCCCCCACGATGGGGTTCGCGGCGCCCTGCTCGGCCGCGTGGATGTCAATGACCTGCGCGCCGTCGTGGTCCGCGACGAGCAGGTAGCGGCCATCGGGGGTAATCGTCTCGCCGTGCGGTTTCCCGATGATCGCGAATGACCCGACGGGCGTGGGCGCCAGACCCGAGCCGTGCTGGAAGATGGCGATGTTGCTTTGCGGGCCGCTGGGGTTCGAGACGAATGAATAGCCGTTCGCGGTCACCACGACCGCGTAGGCCTCACCGGAAGCCGCGACGCTCTCGCTCCGCACGTTGGGCAGGGTCGATGCCGTGACGACCGCCGTGCTGCGGCCGGGCGGGGACAGCGTTACCGTGCGGACGCTGGGGCTGGGGCTGGGGCTGCCGCTACTGGTCGTGCCACTCTTGCCCCCGCCGCCGCGGGTAATCGCGTAGGCGCCCCCGGCCAGCCCGAGCACCACGACGCAGCCGATGATCAGGGCCACTGGTGACCGCCACCACGGGCGGCTGCCACCAGTGGGAGGCGGCGGAGGTGTTCCCTGGGGCCAGCCCGGCCCGGGCCGTTCCTGCCCCGGCCGGACGGGCTGGCCGAACTGCGTGGCCTGGTCGCCCCCGGGCACGGCCCGCTGCGCTGTTGCTGCCGCTCCGGCGGGCGACGCTGCCGCCCGCTCGGGACGGAGCACCTCCCGCGGGCGCCGGGCCGGCCGGACAACCGCCTCGGCGGCGGCCCGCGACGGCTCGGAGATCTCGGTCGCGGGCCGTGACGGCTCGGAGATCTCGGTGGCGGGCCGGGCTGGTTCGGAGAGTTCGGTGGCGGGCCGGGTAGGTTCCGCGGTCTCGGCGGCGGCCCGTGACGGCTCGGAGATCTCGGTCGCGGGCCGAGGCGGTTCAGAGATCTCTGGGGCAGGCTGGGACGTCTCGGAGGTCTCGGAGGTCTCGGGGGCAGGCTGGGACGGCTCGGAGAGGTCGGTCGCGGCCCGAACGGGCTCGGACAGTTCGGAGATTTCGGTGGCTGGGTGCGCAGGCGCACCGGCTGCCGGGGACGAGCCCGCCGGTTCGGCCAGCGGTTCCGGGATCGTCGCTGGCCGGCCGCCGAGGTCCGTGGCCGGGTGACCCGGACCGGTCACGGCCATCTCCGGGCCCGTGCTCCCGTTGCCGCTGCCCAGCCCGCAGGCGATCCGCAGCGCGGCGACGAAGTCGACGCACCGCGGGTACCTGTCCTCCGGCGACTTGGCCAGCGCCTTCGCCAGCACCGCATCCACCGCGGGCGGCAGGTCCGGGCGGCGGGCGGTGAGCGCGGGCGGCGGCTCGGACATCTGCGCCCACAGCACCGCGAGGCGCTGCTCTCGCTGGAATGGCGGTGAGCCGGACAGCATCTCGAACGCGGCACAGCCGAGCGCGTAGAGATCGACGCGGCCGTCCATGGGGCGGCCCTCGATCTGTTCCGGGGCGACATAGTCCAGCGTGCCGAGGAACTGGCCGGTGGCGGTCAGGTGGGTGGACGACAGCGCCTGCTTGCTGAGGCCGAAGTCGGACAGGTACACGTGATCGGCGCCATCGCTCGCGTCGAGCAGCATGTTGCCGGGCTTGATGTCACGATGGATCAGGCCGTGCGCATGGGCCGCGTCCAGCGCCGACCCCACCTGCGCGATGATGCGCACCGCGCGCGCCACCGGCAGCGGGCCGACCCGGTCGATCAGCGTTCGCACGTCGCCCCCTTCGACGTAGCGCATCGCGATGAACAGGACGCCGCCCGACTCGCCAGCTCCGAAAACCGGGATGATGTGCGGGTGATCGACCGCCGCCGCGGCCCTCGACTCCCGGATGAACCGCTGCCGGAAGCCCTCGTCCCGGGCCAGTTCGGGGGCCAGGATCTTCAGTGCGACGCGGCGTTCCAGCCGAGGGTCCTGCGCCCGGTAGACGACCGCCATCCCGCCGCGGCCGATCTGCTCGTCGAGGCGGTAACCCGCGACTTCAGAGCCGATGGTGTACTCACCGGCTCCCCAAGGGGTCTCGTCACTCAACACGCCCTCCAGCGCTCGGCCGCCCGCTTCGGTGCCGCTGGCGCTCCCCGTGACAGTGTCCACCACAACCGTGCGCGCTGGGGGGCTGTAACCGCCGGGTAGATCAGATCGGAATCACCGGGATGACCCACGTCCTGGCGGCACAGCGGTCGCCTTCCAGGTCCGCAGGCCGAAGGCTCGACACGGTTCAGTTTACGTTGTCATGAATGGATCTACACTTACCAGATGACCGAGCGCTCCGTCTCGCAGCACGCCGCCCCGGTTCTCGTGGTGAAGACCCAGGGAACCGACCAGACGCTGGATGCGGGATCGTCGTACCAGGTAGGCCGGGACCCCCAGGCCGACATCGTGATCAACGACTCCCGGGTGTCCTGGCACCACGGGGTCCTGAAGCTGGACCGGGGCGCCTGGGTCTTTGAGGATACCGGCAGCACCAACGGGACCTTCATGGGGTCCCGCAAGGTGAACCGGATCCAGATCAGCGAGGATTGCATCCTGCGCATGGGCGACGCGGACGACGGACCCGTGATGTTCTGCTCGGTGTCCCGGCCCGGGGCGGCTAACCGGCCCGGCACTGTGGTGGTCGACCGGGGGATGAGCGTCGACCGCCGGCCCACCAGGGTGATGCGCGCGCCGGTCCGGGTGCTGCGGATCGGCCGCGGGCCCGACAACGACCTCGTCGTGCCCGATCTCAGCGTTTCCCGCAATCACGCCGAGCTGCGCAACGCGGGTGGCGGCCGGTACGAGATCGTCGATCTGGGCAGCCACAACGGAACGTTCGTCAACGGGGAGCCGGTCTCTGCGGCGACGATCACGGAACGCGACATCGTGTCCGTCGGCCGTGCGACGTTCCGCCTGGTCGGTGACGAACTGCGGGAGTTCATCGACGAGGGCTACGTCACGTTCGTCGCGCAGGACCTTACCGTGCGCCTGTCCGGTGGCAAGGTCCTGCTCGACCATGTGAGCTTCCCGATCGGTGAGCGCAGCCTGGT
>Ga0265338_10000742_pt1 | contig 55600 bp, 51 predicted proteins | sample 42126metaG_FD_193579 | JGI IMG/M metagenome (GOLD analysis project Ga0265338, IMG submission 193579) | Rhizosphere microbial communities from Carex aquatilis grown in University of Washington, Seatle, WA, United States - 4-21-26 metaG | ecosystem: Host-associated > Plants > Roots > Rhizosphere... | reverse complement strand
ACGTTGGTCAATGTCAGAATGGCGTTTGTCGCCCAAACAATGTTGGTTGTAACGAACCTCCATTGGTAACTCAATGGCACCGTGCCATTCGCCGTGACACTGAAGGTCGCATTGTTTCCCGCCGCGACGGTTTGATTAGTGGGTTGAACAGTGATGACCGGCAGAAAAGGAGTTGTATTTATCAATACCGAGAGCGTGTTGTTACCGACGTTTGCAGTGATTAAATCCAGTTTGCCATCCCCGTTGACGTCCGCCGTCGCGATCGACCAGGGTCCGGACCCCACGCTTAGCGTGGTGGCCAGCAAAAAGCCGGCGCTACCGGCATTCGTCAATACTGAAAGTGTGTTGTCAAAATAGTTTGCGCAGACCAAATCCACCTTGCCGTTCCCAGTGACATTGGTTGCCACGACCGAAGTCGGCCCGTGGCCGACATTTAGCGTCATTGCCAGTACGAAGGTCGCATTCCCGGCGTTGGTCAACACCGAAAGCGTATTGTCAGTATAGTTCGCCGTGATCAAATCCAACTTGCCGTCCCCGTTAACATCCACCGCCACGACCGAACGAGGATTGGTCCCCACGGCATAGGTGCTGGCGGTTACAAACGTGCCACCGCCGGCATTCGTCAGCACGACAAGGGTGGAACCCCAGTAATTTGCACTGATCAAATCCAACTTGCCATCTCCATTGACATCGGTCACCGCGATTGAGACAGGGGACCCGGACACGCTTGGGCTGGAAGCCAGCGCAAAACCGCCGCCGCCATTATTGGTGAGAACGGTCAGCGTATCGACCCCTTCGCCTGTACAGATTAAATCCGGTTTACCATCTCCATTGATATCCGCCGCCACGACCGAACGAGGATATTGGCCAACGGAATACGTCCCAGAAGTCAGAAAGGTGCCGCTGCCATTGTTGGTCAACACCGAGAGCGAATTGTCATAGTAGTTCGCGCTGATCAAATCCGCCCAGCCATCCCCATTGACATCTGCCGCCACAACCCCATTGGGATTGCTGCCTACTCCGGGCGACGAGGCCAGCACGAAACCACCCTTGCCGCCGTTGGTCACTACCGAAAGAGTGCTGACCCCAGAATTCGCGGAGATCAAATCCTTCTTACCATCCCCGTTGACATCCACTGCCACGACCGAAGCCGGCGCACTGCCCACGCCAGGCGAGGAAGAAAGCGTGAACGAGATTTGAGCGTGCAGTTTGCAATTTAAAATAAAAATCCCCACTATCGTAATGATTGGCTTCATACTTTTACATCGATGGTTGAGCCCGCAATTGGAAATCCGCGGCAGCAAATTGTTTTGGTTCATTGTCGTAGTGCCAGCAATAAAATATTAAGGCCCGGAAAACCACAAACGGTAAAACCCGCTTGCCCCTGACATGTCCATTGGTAAAACATAAAGGTTCCCAAACTGGACCGGCGAAAACAGCACGGCGTTCCAGACGGCGGGCGAAAGACTGCTGGAAGTTTGCAGGACAAATCCCGGATACCCCACCGGCCACATAAATACCGCAATACCGCCCGAACGCATCATACTGAGATTCGGCAGAACGATTACATTAATCGGATTGGACAGGCCAAAATGTCCCAAGCCGTCGTCGGCCCGCAAAACCAAGTTCGAGGTTGTCTGGGAAATTGTTAATGACCCGGTCCATTGTCCTTGAACGAAGTTGCCGGAAACGACCGGAGCAACCGAAATTCCGTTGGTCGAACTCAGACTGGTAACACCATTAAACGCGGTGAACAACCCGTTGGTCTGGTCCCGTGCCTGGATGCTGACAATGAAAGGCGTGTTGACATACCGCGGCGACGGAATCGCACTCCAGGTGAAATGATCAGGTGCAATGGTCAGAATGGCATTGGAACTGAGCAGGGAACCGTAAACATTGGTCACCAGCACCGTGTAACCGCCGGCCTGAGCTGATTGTACGTTGGTCAATGTCAGCAAGGCATTCGTCGCTCCGGAAATTTTTTGCAGGCCAAAATTCCATTGGTAGCTCAGCGGTCCGGAGCCCGCAGCTACAACACTGAACGTTGCGTTGCTGCCCACCGTGACCGTTTGATTCACGGGTTGCGTAATAATGATTGGCAGGGATGGGGTTGAGTTCAGCAACACCGAAAGCGTGTTGTCCAGGGTATTCGCGCAGATCAAATCCAACCGGCCATCTCCGTTGAGGTCCGCCGTTGCGATGGGCCATGGTCCATTGCCCACGTTCAGCGTGGGGCCCAGGATAAAAACCCCACTCCCGTTGTTCGTGAGCACCGCCAAGGTGTTGTCGTAATAATTTACACAAGCCAGGTCCACCTTGCCACTGGAGCTGAAATTCGTTGCCACGACCGACACCGGTCCGTTGCCCACGTTCAGCGTGGCTGCCAATCCGAAAGCGCCACCACCCTTGTTCGTCAGCACCGTCAAGGTGTTGTCGTTGAAGTTTGCGTTGATCAGATCCACTTTGCCGTCCCCGTTGATATCCGCAGTCGCAATCTGACGCGGCCCGGAACCCACGGCTGGCGTGGCCGCGAGGACAAAACCACCGCTCCCGTTGTTCGTCAACACCGTGAGCGTGTTATCATTATAGTTGGCGCTGATCAAATCCACCTTCCCATCTCCGTTCACATCCGTCGCCAGGACATACCCGGCCCCCGAACCGACGCTCAGTGTGCCGGATAGGACAAAGCCACCATTGCCACCATTGGTATATATCGAAAGCGTGTTGGCCCCTTCACTGGCACAGACCAAATCCAATTTTCCATCCCCGTTCATATCTGCCGCCGCTACCTGACGCGGATATTGTCCGACAGGATAAGTGCCGGCATTGACAAAACTACCGCTCCCATTGTTGGTCAGCACGGAGAGAGAATTGCCATAGTAGTTGGCACTGACCAGGCCGGGCTTGCCGTCTCCATTGATATCGACTGCCGTGACCCAGCCGGGGTTGCTTCCCACCCCGGGGGTTGAGGCCAGCACAAATACACCGCTCCCATTGTTGGTCAGCACCGTCAAGGTGTTGTCATTAAAATTAGCGCTGATCAAATCCTGCTTGCCGTCCCCGTTCACGTCCGCGGTCGCGACAGATGTGGGGTTTCCGCCCACGTTGGGCGAAGAAGAAAGCGTGAAGGCTACTTGAGCCTGCAATTGGAAACTAATAGCCCCCAGGAAAAACGCCGTGAGAATTGGCTTCATATTTTTACTTCAAATGGCCCACTTCCGAGTTCTGCCGCTTTACATCATTAAATCATTTTTTGCCCGGGATTTCAAGCGATTATTTAATGCAAAGGGATGGCAAAAACGATGAAATTCAGGCCTTTTTCAGTTAGAATGGGCCCATGTGAATCTCGCCGAGTGGTGGAATGGTGGGCCCGCTCGGATTTGAACCGAGGACCAAGCGATTATGAGTCGCCTGCTCTAACCGCTGAGCTACGGGCCCGAACCGAAACCATTTTGCGCCAGGCACGGCTCACGACAAGTTAATTTTCCGGTCCCTTCAGCGTTTTAATTCCCCGTTGTTGATTTTACCACGATACGCTGCTGCAATTGTTTTTGCAGATATGGGTCCTCCGGAGCCTCCAGCCAGGCGGTGCACCACATGTCCCCCAACATCTGACCGGCCTTGACCAGTTGCCCGTCAAGAAACAACCTTCCTTCCACGCCCTTGTCGCCTACGCCCGTCAATTTGCCTTCCTTGTCCAGCTCGTACAGCGGACCGACCAGCCTGTTTTGCTCGACAAGGTACGTCACTGCATCACGAAACATTCCGTCGGGCTGACCCGCATTCTGGATACGAACGGCGGGATGGATTTTTGCCATCAGCTTCGCAACGTCGATGCCGCCCGTCTGGCGAAAGTAGCCTCCGTCAATCCACGCATGAAAGGTGCGGTTGGTCGTATAGCCGTTCGGATTGTGGCCCACCCAGCCGTTGGCATGCATGGTTGTGTGCAACGGTTGTGACCCATCGCCCACAAAATGTCCCATCACTCCCATGATATAAACCACGTTTTCTTCTGCATTGGTAATTTCCTCGGGTGTGCCGCCATATTTCTGAAAAGTATTCAGATAACTAAAACAGGATTTCAGCTTTTCGTAATATTCTGTGATGGTCCAGGGAAGAAATCCGCTCAACTCGCGGGTGTGGTCAGCGTCGCGGGCGGGATCAATGGGCCAGAATTTATCCGGGTGCGCCGCCCGCTCCCGGGCAATGTCGGCGACGAAATCGTAACGCATCAGTGGTAACGTCTCCGGGGTCAGTCCATACAGTTTCAAGTCCTCCAGATCGAGATAATGGTCCGGACCGTTGAAGTGCTTCAATGGCAAGTCACCCACATTTCGCCATCGGTCGGCCTCGCCCGCCAGAAATTCAATGCGGGTTTTCAACGCCGGGGTCAGTGCAAACCCGCCGAAATCCGCCGGCAGCGAAGCCAGCGCCAGTTCGTTGATGGCATGATGGCCTTCGTAGTCCCAGGCTCCGGCATTCGACGTCAGCGCGCCCAGTGCCGCCGCCATGGCAAACCATTTCATTTTCATAACTTTATACAAATACCGCCAAGGTAATGAATTGCCGCCCCAAGGCAAAAAGGAATAAGCTCCCGTATGCAGGTTTTAGAAAATCAGGAAATAATATCGCCGGCCTCTAATCCTGGCCCGGTCGCTTTCCGCATCCGGCGCCAGCGAAACTCGCGTCCACCCGGTCGCTTTCATGATTAGATTTCTCCCGTGAAAATCATTACCGACGAGCGCTGCGCCGGCTATTCGAGCCCCGGTCATCCTGAACGCCCTGAGCGCATCACTCGCAGCCTGGCCCGGTTGCGTGGTCAAAACGAGTTGCCCATCGAATGGGCGGACCCCGGATTGGCCAGTGACGAACAAATCCTGCGCGCCCATGCGCCCGAGCTTCTCGCCCGATTGCAGATTCCCAAAGATTTCGATGCCGACACGCCATTTTATGACCAGATTGACGGTTACGCCCGCGCTTCAGCCGCCGCGGGTCTTAGCGCCTTGAAAACCGCCTGCAACCGCCAACACGTTTTCAGCTTGATGCGCCCCCCGGGCCATCACGCCTGCCATGATCACGCCATGGGCTTTTGTTATCTGAACAACATCGCCATCGCGGCCCTGGACGCCCTGGCCATCGGATCCCGGCGCGTTGCCGTTTTTGATTTCGACGTGCATCACGGGAATGGGACCGAGGAGATTTTGCTGAACCGCCCGGACATCGCCTTTTTCTCCGTCCATCAACATCCCTGTTATCCAGGTACCGGCGCAGCCCATGTCGGCAACAATTGCTTCAACTACCCGGTGGAACCCGGAGCTTCGCGGGAAATGTATCGGGAGGCGCTCCAGCGTGCGCTCCGCGACCTGAACAACTTCCGGCCCGAACTCATTGCCGTGTCCGCCGGGTTTGACGCCTACCGCCTTGATCCCCTGGTTGAAGGCGTGTTGGAAGCGGAAGACTACCATTGGCTCGGACGATCGCTAAGCGCGCCGGGCGTCCCTTTGTTCAGCCTGCTGGAAGGCGGTTACAGCGAAGACCTTCCCGAACTCATTTTCACCTACCTTAAAGGCGTGGAAAATCTGCCGCTTTAAACCCGGATGCCGCAATAAAAGGAAGTGAAAACTATTCGACTGGACATGCCAAAATGAAAATCTAGTCTCCGCCCATGTCGTCGGCACATTTCGTCCCCATTTTGCTGGCCGCCCTTTTTGCCTGGAGCATTTACCGCCGTGTACGACGCAACATCGGCAGACAGAAATTGCGTCCACGACGTTCCATCACATCCATTATCATCCTTTCCAGCGTAAGCGTTTTGATTGTCGGAACTTCTTTGCACGACGTGCAGCTGCTGCTGGGTTTCGTCGGCGGCTTGTTGCCGGGTGCGCTGCTGGGTTTCGTCGGATTGCGCCTGACCCGGTTTGAAACGAACGATGAAGGACATTTTTATACGCCCAACACCCACATCGGCGTCGCGCTTTCCTTGTTGCTGGTCGGGCGCATTACTTATCGCTTCCTGGTGCTCAGTAATTCGGCCGACAAATCCGGTCATCCGCCGCCGATGCAAAGCCCGCTGACCTTCTTCATCTTTGGGCTGACGGCCGGTTATTACCTTGTCTATCAAACCGGGTTGTTTATCCACAGCCGCGACCAGGGGGTTGCCGGTCAAAAGAGTTTCCCCCCGGGCGGCCCGATTTAAATCTTGTGACCGTTCTGGAAGCGATTCAGAAGAGCACGGAATTTCTTGCCAAAAAGGGCGTCGAATCGCCGCGCCTGCAAACCGAACTCCTGCTGGCGCACCTGCTTAAATTGCCGCGCATGAAATTGTATCTGAATTTCGAGCGCAGCCTGGGCCCGGCGGAAGTGGACGACCTGCGCGATTTTGTGAAACGCCGCGCCCAACGTGAACCGCTCCAGCACATCACCGGTTCAACCTCGTTCTGCGGCTTTGAAATTACCGTAAACCGCCACGTTCTGATCCCGCGTCCGGAAACCGAAATGCTGGCTGAACTCGGCTGGCAGTTTCTAAATCAACTTTCAGAGGGGCGAGCCCCAAACTCAACAGAAAACGAAAATGGGGCGTCACAGAGCTCCGCCCTCCGGGCCCTCGATTTCGGCACCGGCAGCGGGTGCATCGCCATTGCGCTGGCCGCCAAATGTCCATCCGCAAAAATCGTCGCGACAGATGTTTCGCCGGATGCGCTCTCAATGGCCAAGGACAATGCCGCACGAAACCATGTCACCGAACGGATTGATTTTTTGCGGAGCGATGGCTTTTTGGCCCTGTCAAGCAGGTGGGGCGAGCGTCCTCGCGAGCCGGAAGCAACGGCCAATGATGGCTTGCCAGAAGTCTCGCCCCACCAATTTGATCTTATCATCAGCAATCCGCCATATATTCCATCCGCTGAGATCGGCACGCTCCAGCCGGAGGTGCGCAATTTCGATCCCCCTGGCGCCCTCGACGGTGGTCCGGATGGCCTGGATTTTTATCGGCTGCTGGCCACGGGCACAAAACCGTTTCTGAAACCCGATGGGAAAATCATGCTGGAATTCGGCGATGGCCAGGCTGGCGCCATTGGCAACATCTTTGCCACGGAAAAGTGGATTGTCGAAGCGGTACGGGAAGACTACAGTCACCGCGAAAGATTTTTAATCGCCAAACCGCCCTCGTCATTGTCCGCTTGATCAAAGAACGACAACGAGGCGACAAACCAAATTCACATGGAAAGCTTTCGAATCAAAGGCGGCGTGCCATTGCACGGTGAAGTGGCCATCAGCGGCAGCAAAAACGCCGCTCTACCCATCATGGCGGCAACATTGTTGACCGGCGAACCATGTGTGATCCGGCACGTGCCCGATCTCAGCGATACGCGGTTCATGGCGCAGATACTCCAATCGCTCGGCGCCCTGGTCAAATTCGAGCGCGGAACGCTGACGGTCCACGCCCAAAAAATCCGCGGTTACGCCAACTACGATCTCGTCCGCAAGATGCGCGGCTCGATTTGCATCATGGGCCCCCTCCTGGCGCGGCTGCACCAGGCGCGGGTGTCGCTGCCGGGCGGTTGCATCATCGGCGCGCGCCCCATCAATTTGCACCTGAAAGGCTTCGAATCGCTCGGCGCAAAAATCAAAATCGAAGCCGGCTATGTCAGCGCCACGGCAAAACAGCTTTCCGGCGCCGCCATGTTCCTGGGCGGCCGTTCCGGTTCCACCGTGCTCGGCACCGCCAACGTGATGATGGCCGCGGCCCTGGCCGATGGCATCACGGTGATCGAAAGCGCCGCGTGTGAGCCGGAAGTGGTGGATTTGGCGAAATTCCTGAATGCCATGGGCGCAAAAATTACCGGTGCCGGCAGCCCGACCGTGACCATCACCGGCGTCAAAAGGTTGCACGGGGCGAAACATGAAGTCATTCCTGACCGGATTGAGGCCGCGACCTACGCCATTGCCGCAGCCGCAACGGATGGCGAAGTAACGCTCAAGGGCGCTCGCGCCGATCACCTGCGAGCGGTGATAGACAAGCTGGACGAAGCGGGTGTGACGGTGGAAAGGCGCGGCGCGAACCTGTTGGTCCGCCGCAGTGGGCGACTGCGGCCGGCGGATGTCACGACCCTGCCCTACTCCGGCTTTCCCACGGATGTGCAGGCACAAATGATGTCCCTGTTTGCGCTCGCCCCGGGCATCAGCATCATCACCGAACGAATTTTTGAGTCACGGTTCATGCACGTGAGCGAACTGGGGCGGCTCGGTGCGGACATTGAGATCGAGGGACCTAGCGCCATTGTCAAAGGGGGACGGCCGTTAAGCGGCGCACCGGTGATGGCGAGCGATTTGCGCGCTTCGGCGGCACTGGTAATCGCCGGTCTGGCGGCCAGGGGCACGACCCAGGTGAATCGCATCTATCACCTGGATCGCGGTTACGAAAAAATGGACGCGAAGCTGCGAAAGCTTGGGGCCCGGATTGAGCGGATGCAGGAAGCGTGACCGGAGGCCATTGGCACGGGCGTCAAATGACTGCCCGTGCCAATGGCCCCCGGCACACGCCTGTCCTGGCGAATGAACCTGTTTCCCGGTGCCCAGCCGATGCTCCCGTTGTTTTCATATGGCGAGCAGTTCACGGCTGCTCTCCAAAATGTGCGCCTGGCGTTCCACCTGGCGGAGGGCAGCCTCGATTTTTTCCTCGAACAGCACCGGAAACACCAGCAATGGGTAGAGCGTCTCCCAGGCCAGGGCGGCCGCCTCATTGGCTGCACGCCGCAGCGGGGGATTCAACTCCGCCGCGGGCGCCTTGGCCAATTGCCGCGCAAGCAAACGGCCTTTGAGCCGTTCGAATTCCGTTTCCAGCATGGCCCGAAACGGCGCCGGCGGGGCCGGACGCACTTCGAACCGTGTTTCGGGGCCGAACCTGGCCGGCACCCGGATTTCATTTCGTTTCATGTTTTTCCTTTCTTCCTTGGTTGAGGGTTTATAAACGAAAAACCCGCGATTGACTGGCAATCGCGGGTTTTTCAAAAATCCTTGTTCCTGAATCAGAATCTTCCACCCACGATGCCAAAACGATGGCAACCACGCTGCCAAACTCCGATAATGTCGGAGTTGACCGGCGTGTGTTTCATACTTTGAGTCAACGTGATCTTCATCTTTAACCGCGCTCAAGAAACACCATCAGGTCCTGTTTGTCAATGGATTTTTGACCCCGGAAGAAAGCGTTTTCTCGGCTTGTCGGCTGGCCGGGCGATGGTAAATTGCTGTGAGAACATGAGCGAGCAACTGCGAATGGTCACCTGCGGCTGGTGCGAGACGAAGGTCTTTATCCCGGGCGACCTGCCGCCGCTGGGCACCGTGCCGTGCAGCAAATGCGGCCATCCCATCATGATGCCGATGATGATCCGGCAGTTCGAGTTGCGGAGCGTCGTAGGGGCGGGCGGCATGGGCACGGTTTACCGCGCGTGGGACACCACCCTGGAGCGGATGGTGGCCGTGAAACTGATGCGCAAGGAACTGCTCTCCGATCAGAAGGCCCTGGAAAGTTTTTACCGCGAGGCCCGGGCCTGTGCCCGGCTCAACCACACGAACATCATCCACATTTACGCGTTCGAGGACTGGGAAGGCCAATCCTATCTCGTCATGGAACTGGCCGACCACGGCAGTCTGGATGCCCGCATCGAGAAACTGAGACTCCTGCCGGAATTGGACATTCTGGACATCGGCATCAAAATCGCCGACGCCCTGAACCTGGCGCTCAAGCATGATTTGCTGCATCGCGACATCAAGCCCGGCAACATTCTGTTCAATGCGGACCACGAACCCAAGCTGGTGGATTTCGGCCTGGCCCGCAAAGCCGACGTCGAACATGAAGTGGAGGATGTGACTTGGGGCACGCCGTATTACGTGGCGCCGGAAAAAATCAAACGCGAGCCGGAGACTTTTCTTTCGGATATGTACAGCCTTGGCGCCACGTTGTATCACGCCATGGTCGGCCGGGTGCCCTTTGAAGCCCCCACGGTCGAAGAGGTCATCGTCGCCCAAGTGCAGGAACCCTTGACGCCGCCCAACCTGGTCGTCCCGGAAATCACGCAGCCAACCAGCGACGCGCTGGTGAAAACCATGGCAAAGAATCCGGCCGAACGTTTTCTCAGCTACGAGGAATTCATCATGGCGCTGGAAGCCTCCCGCAGCCAGCTGGTCGTAAAGCAATATCAAAGCCCCCAGACCCCGAAGTCCAAGAGTCTCACCAGTTGGTGGAAACGGGCATAAAAACGGCGGGTGTTGCCACCCGCCTCAGAGAAGCAAACCCCGCAGTTACTTGCCGGTCGCGTCCGGAGCCTCCGGGCTGTTCTTCGGGGGCTTGGCGCCGAAATGAATCACGACGGCGTTAAGCTTGTCCCCCTCGGCCTTTTGATAGATGCCGCTAACATGTTCGCCGGCCACACCGTCCGCCAGCGTTGCCGGCTTGCCGTCTTTGGTAATCTTGGTTTCCGGGGTGACATGCAAGGTCAGCTTGCCCACGGTCAGCGTCTCCGCTGCCGTATCTACCGCGCCCACCTTGCCGTTGAAGGGCGGGTTGTGCTTTTTAGGTTTGGGCGGGGCGGTCTGACCGGCAGCCGGCGGTTGATTCGTGCCTTCAGCCTGCGACAGCATCGGCAGGGCGGCCAGGGCCGCAGTCAATATACATAGAACGATGGTTTGGGAGGTGTTTTTGTTCATAATAATTGATGATTGTTTGTTAGGTGATACAATTCATGAGACGGTGCTGAATAAGCTTAGGTTTCAACCAACTGACATCTACCAGGCACCTTCGGTGAGCAATTCCGTGATATTTCGCGCCAGATCATCCGCCAGCAATGGCAACGACTGGCGTTCCGAGTCCGCCAGATCCGTGCCGACGTGGACCAACGTATAACCGTTCACGTTTTTTTCGAGCAAAACCTTGCCTGTGGTCCGATCGCGGGCCGTGACATGTGCCACGATGCCCACCCGGTAATTCTCCGTGGTGGTGACATCATTGTTCAGATAGCTCAGCCCTTCGCGGTTGTAGAGCGTGATCACGCCACTGACGACAACGTCGCCGGGCCCATGCGTGGCCAGGTGATAGGTAGCATCGGTCTGGAGCCGTTCGCGCAACGCCTGGGTCACGGCATCACCCAGCCGAGGCTGCAGCGTCTGATTGTTGAAAGGCAGGACCTCAATCGATTTTTCACCGGCCACGGCGCCGTTGACCGGACCGAGGTGGTAACCGGCGCACCCGGCGAGCAACGCCGCCGCGATGAGGGCAAAGATTTCCCGCAGGCGCATTTTCAATTGGCCGCTGACACCTGCAGATGCGGCTTGAGCGCTTCAATGCGCTGGCGGGCGGCTGCGGCGTAGGGCGAGTTGGGATCCAGTTGCAGCACTTCGTTATAATAGATGACCGCACCCATGGCCCGTTGCGAGGCGCCCAAGGTTTTGTTATCCTCGTAAAATCGCGCGATTTCATAATTGCCGCGCACCTGTTCGGCTTTGAGCACAGCTATGGCCCGCTGCGCCCGCGGCACCCGCCGGTCATCCGGATAAAGCGTGATGAAATCGGTAAACCTTTCAATCGCTTCCACGGCCGTATTTTGATCGTACTCGGCCTTCGCCGCCTGCCGGGCGTAGGAAAGGCCTTCCCGGAACAATGCGTCGGACGCGATCGTCGGCTGGTTATAATAACGGTCGGCAGCCGTGGCGTAGGCCTTTACTGCATCCGGATAATTCTTTTGTTTTTCGCGGGCGGCCCCCATGCGCAATTGCGCATGCGGAGCCACATCGCTGTAAGGGCCGTTGTTGACTATTTTATCGAACAATTGCGCCGTCTGTTCCATGGAAGGATAAAGCGGGATATAACGCAAAACCTTGAACCATTGGCCGGCCAGGAACCGGTTGGCGATTTGATATTGGCGCCAAAGCACGTCTTCATAGTGGCTGCTGCGGGGATATTTATCCATGATGACCTGGTAGGCTTTAAAAGCCGCCTGATCCATGTCCGTTGCTTCCAAGGACCGTCCGATGAGATATTGTGCGTCGGGGGCATAGTCTGACAACGGCCAGACCCGCAAGATCCGGTGTGCGGCATGAAGCGTGGTATCGTAGTCGCCGCTTTTAAAAGCCTGCTGCGCCACATCCAATTGCTCCTTGGCCCGGGACCGCTGCCATTTGGCGTTATCGCCATAGGGCTCATAATACCAGCCTTCGCCCGTCACATAATACAACGGCGCCGGCGCGCGCAGGGGAAACAACGCCACGCACGCTGCCACGATCAGAAGGCGGCCAAACCGGCTATGCATGCGGCGACAGTAACGGCCCAAAATCAGCAAGTCAAGGCAGTGAGGCGGAGAGATTATCCGCGGAACAGGATCAGCACGCCATAATCGGTCAATATCTTTTGCGTGCCGACGTCAAAATGCGTGTAGCTGATGGTATGAACCCCCACGATATTGGCTTCACCGACCTCATTCAAGAATTCCGAAACCCGCTCGTCAAATTTGTCATGACCCGCCTCAACACAAGCCGCGTGGCGAATGGTCCGTACCCGGGTCTTTTTATCAGATCCCCGGGCCATCGCCTCCAGCGGCGGTTTCGGCTTGGAAATGAGAACTTCGCCCGGTTTGTCGCGCACCGGCACTTTCAGATGCATTTCAACTTTGGCGGCGGCGGATGACGCGATGCTGTGCGTGCCCTGATGCGCGCCCCCGGCAACTTCCGCCGGCGGGGGCGGCGGCGTGGCGGCTGATGGAATGGTAATTTTTTGGCCGCAGGCCGGGCACTGAATTTCCGAGCCGGCGCCGGAACTGTCCACGGCCATTTCCTGTTCGCAATGCGGGCAATTGAAGATGATGTCCATAAGCGCCTATGGTTTTTCTGCATGCCGACATTAAGGCGTTCCCTGGCAGTGAACCAGAACAAAATTGTTAAATTATTCCCATTCAATCGTGCCCGGCGGCTTGCTGGTGAGATCGAGCACGACCCGATTGAGTCCCCGGACCTCGTTAGTGATGCGCAGCGAAATTTTCTCCAGCAGGTTGTACGGCAGCCTCACCCAATCCGCCGTCATTCCGTCCTGGGACTCCACGGCCCGGATGGCCAGCGTCCAATCGTAGGTGCGTTCATCGCCCTGCACCCCCACGCTGCGCACCGGCAACAACACGGCGAATGTCTGCCAGGTCTTGTAATAAAGACCGGCCGCCTTCATTTCTTCCACCACAATGGCGTCCGCCCGGCGCAACACTTGCAACTTTTCGGGAGTCACTTCACCGAGGCAACGCACGGCCAAACCGGGCCCCGGAAAGGGCTGCCGCAGGACGATTTCCTTGGGCAAACCGAGTTCCAGGCCCAAGCGGCGGACTTCGTCCTTGAACAGGCATTTCAGCGGCTCGACCAGCGCAAATTTCATCTTCTTCGGCAGGCCGCCGACGTTGTGATGGCTTTTGATCATCGCCGCCGGATTGCCGCCGATGGGCACCGACTCGATCACATCCGGATATAACGTGCCCTGCGCCAGAAATTTGGCCTTGCCGGCCTTTTTGGTGGCCGTCTGAAACACCTCGATGAAGGTCCGGCCGATGATTTTTCGTTTCCGCTCCGGGTCCGTGACACCTTTCAGGCGCTGCAAAAACAATTTCGAGGCGTCCTCATACTGGAGTTTGATGTGAAAATGTTTTCCAAAAACCTCCCGCACCACCTCGGCCTCCCGCGCGCGCAGGACGCCGTTGTTGACAAAAATACACGTCAACTGCGGGCCGATCGCCTTGTGGAGCAGCGCCGCCGCCACGCTCGAGTCCACCCCGCCGCTCAGGCCCAGAATCACCTTTTCCCCGCCCACCTGCTGGCGGATGGCCTCAATTGCCTGGTCAACGTAACGGCGCATGGTCCAGCTCTTCCCGCAGCAGCAAACGCCGTGGACAAAATTGGCAATGATGTCGCTGCCCCGCGGCGTGTGGACAACCTCGGGATGAAATTGCAGGCCGAAAAATCTCCGCGCACCGTCTTCAATCGCCGCAAATTCGGAATTGTCCGTGACGGCAACCGGTTTGAAGCCCTGAGGCAGCCTGGTCAATTTGTCCCCGTGCGAATTCCATACCTGCAATTTTTTTGGCAAGTGACGGAACAAGGCGCAGCCGGCATCCCTGATCACCAGGGTGGCTTTGCCGTATTCACGTTTCTGTCCCTTCTCCACCCGCCCGCCCAGAAACTGCGCGAACAACTGCACCCCGTAACAGATGCCGAGCATCGGCACGCCAAGAGCAAAAATGTTTTTGTCCGGCAGCGGCGCGTCCGGGGCATAGACGCTGGAGGGCCCGCCGGACAGGATGATGCCCCGGGGTTTCAACGCCGCAATCTCCGCAGCCGGGGTGTCGTAACGCAGGATGACGGAATACACGTTGCACTCGCGGATGCGCCGCGCAATCACCTGGGTGTATTGCGATCCGAAATCCAAAATGACTATTTGTTCGTTCATGAAATCAAAAACCGAAACGTTCTGTTTGCCTGTACCGGAGGAATTTGGCGAGCGAAAAATGTTTTCGACCCCGTCGAACTCGGTTAAATAGTCCGCTCATGGCCGCACCCCAATCACCTTCCGCCACGCCGTTCGGGAAAATACTGCGGTGGCTGGAACTCCATCCGTATTGGGCGTTGACGCTGGCCGTGCTGGCGGCATTGGGACCATTCCTGACCAAACCCTTTAACATCGATGATCCGCTGTTCATCTGGGCCGCTCACCAGATTCAAGCCCATCCGGCAGACCCATATGGTTTCAATGTCGAGTGGGGTTGGCGGTCCTTTCCGATGTGGAAAGTCACCGAGAATCCCCCGCTGGCGTGTTATTACCTCGCGGGGGCGGCCGGAATTCTGGGCTGGAGCGAATGGGCGCTGCACTTTGCTTTTTTGTTCCCGGCGATCGCGTTGATATTGGGAACCTATCGGCTGGCATGTCACTTTTGCCAGCAACCTGCGCTGGCGGCACTGGCCACCCTGTTCATGCCGTTCGTTTTGGTTTCCAGCCTCACCGTGATGTGCGATGTCACCATGCTGGCCTTTTGGGTTTGGGCGGTGCTGTTTTGGGTGGAAGGCACGGCGCAAAACAATTCCTGGAAATTATTTGCGGCTGGCTCCCTGATGGCGCTGGCGGCCATGACCAAATATTACGGCGCGTGCCTGATCCCCCTGCTGGCGGCTTACAGCCTGATCAGCCGACGCCGGCTGCAACACTGGGGGCAATTCCTGTTGATTCCCCTGGCGACCTTGTGGGTTTATCAATATGTGACGCAGGCGATTTACGGCGACAGCCTGTTGTATCGGGCCATGGATTATGCCTCGTTTACCAAGGGGTTTTTCAGCTTTTCAAAAACACAGACCGGCCTGAGCGCGCTGGCCTTCGCCGGTGGCGGCCTCGCCGTGGCCGTATTTTTTGCGCCGCTGCTCTGGCGGCCCCGGTCATTGGCAGCCTTGGCCGCAAGCACGGTCGCCATCGCCACCACCCTCCACTTTGACGAAGCGATCTGGAAAAAATACGGCCTGTTGCAGGGCGCGGCAAGGACATCCGTGGAAATTCAAACCGCCGTCTGGGCGACCGGCGGGTTGTTCATTTTGGCAGTCGCGGGCGCCGGCGTCTGGCGTCGCCGCGACCCGGATTCCTGGCTGCTGGCTTTGTGGGTGCTGGGCACATTTGTTTTCACAGCGTTTGTCAATTGGGTGGTCAATGGACGTTCCATCCTGCCCATGGCACCGGCCGTGGGAATCTTGATTGCCCGGGGATTGGACCAAAACGTCCTTCCGGAACGGAAACCCTGGATGCGCGGAGCCGCCCTTTGCCTGCCCCCCGCCGCCGTGCTGGCCCTGCTGGTGGCCCGGGCCGATTGTCTGATGGCGGTCGCCGTCCGTGAAAGCGCGCAGGAAGTTTGTAATCAGCGCCAGCCAACAGATGGCACCCTGTGGTTCCAAGGCCACTGGGGATTCCAATATTACATGGAAGCGGGCGGCGCGCATCCGCTCGACATCAAACATTCCTCCTTAAAACCCGGCGACAACCTTGCCCTGCCAGCGAACAATACCAGCCTACAACCCAATCTGAGCCGGATGATTTTGCGCGGAACCTTGTTCGTTGCCGGACCGCATCTGCTAACGACGTGGAGCCAACCGACCGGAGCGGGTTTTTATGCCTCGATCTGGGGCCCCTTGCCATTTGCCTTTGGCCGGGTGCCGCCGGAAAGCGTATCCCTGTACCTCCTGCAACCGCCGGCGCCGGATGCAAAATAATCCCGCAAGAATTACTGCTTTACCACCGAAACCAATCCACTGGTGGCATCATAGACAATTTTGGAGCCATACGGGGCAGCCGGAATTTTGCCGACGTAATTCGGGACCAACTCATTCAGGTCTTTGGGCAAATGGCCTTCCTGGGTGTTGAACAACTGGACGGCCTGGTTGAGATACGACACATCGATTGTCTTGACCGCGTATTTATCCGCCTGCATCAACGAGCCAAGATAGCCTCCGGACGGCTGGGCGGCCGCGGCAGTATTGGTGGTGGGCGCCGAGTTCGTGCCTGAAGCAGGCGAACTGGAACTGTTCTTGCCGCAACCGGCCAAAAGCAATCCGGCCGCGATCCATATCAAAGAGGACGCTTTCATGTCAGCAATTTCGCAAAATAGCCGCCTTTTGCAATTAAACAAAACGGGGAGCGCTTCCGCCCATGGTGGAAGCCTCCCCATAACGACAGGACAGGTCAGTTAGTCGATGCCGGGGCGTTGGGGGCCGGTGGCGCCGGTGCTGCCGGCGTGCCGTTGGTTGACGGCACGGCGTTCGTTGCAGCCACGTCCGGCGTCGTGGAGATGGCTTCTTGCTTTTGACAGCCCGTCAGTCCGACACAGACGAGACCCAGTATTGCTGCTGCGGATAATATTTTTTTCATATTTGGTTAAATGACACTAAATCTTTGCCCGCAGCAAGCGCAAAGGCGGCATTATTTTGCCGCGGACGGAACCTCCCAAATTTGCGCCACCCGGTCCCGCGCCTGCTGGATCAAACCCAGATCTTCCGCCAGATTGCCGAAACGAAATCTCGGCAGCCCGCTCTGCTCCTGGCCAAGCAGTTCGCCCGGGCCGCGCAATTTCAAGTCGACTTCCGCAATGCGAAAACCATCGCCCGTTTCCTCCAGAACTTTCAAACGCCCGTCCGCCCCGCCGGTTTTCGTGTCGGAAATCAGGATGCAATACGACTCATGCGCGCCGCGCCCGATGCGCCCGCGCAACTGGTGCAATTGCGCCAGCCCGAAGGCCTCGGCGTTTTCAACGAGCATCACCGTCGCGTTCGGCACATCCACGCCCACTTCGATGAGTGACGTGGCGAGCAGCACGTTCACCGTGTTGGCCCGAAACGCGGCCATGGCCTCCTCTTTTTCACGGCTCTTCAACCGGCCATGCAACCGGCAAACCCGGTACGGCGCCAGCAACCGTTTTAAATTCTCAAATTCCTTCGTCACGGCCTTCAACCCTTTGTCACCGGATTCCTCGACGCGCGGATAAACCACGTAGGCCTGCCGCCCGGCCACCAGCTTTGCGCGGATGAATTCCCAGACTTTCGGCAGTTTGTCGGCCGTGCGAATAAAGGTTTTGATCCGGCCGCGTCCCTCCGGCAGTTCGTCAATGACCGAAACGTCCAGGTCGCCGTACAGCGTCAGGCCGAGCGTGCGCGGAATGGGCGTGGCAGTCATCACCAGCAGATGCGGATAACGGCCTTTGCGCACGAGCTGTTCGCGTTGTGCCACCCCGAATTTATGCTGCTCGTCAATGATGACCAGGCCGAGATCGGGAATGTCAAAACCGGCCGTGAGCAGAGCGTGGGTGCCAATGAAAAGTGATGCGTGATGCGTGATGCGTGATGCCGGACCAACTATTCGTTCGATGTTGGATGTTTTCCGATTCCCCGTTTGCAGTTCAACCTTCACCCCCAACGGCTCGAACCATTTCTCGAAATTTTGAAAATGCTGTTCCGCCAGGATTTCCGTTGGCGCCATCAATGCGACGTTGAAGCCGCTTTCCAGGGTCATCAGTGCGGTGCAGGCCGCCACGGCGGTCTTGCCCGAACCCACGTCGCCTTGCAACAACCGCCGCATCGGGTGCAGGCCGCCCATGTCCGCCCGGATTTCCCGGAGCACCCGGGTTTGCGCGCCAGTCAGTTTGAAGCCGATATTCGCAAGGAATGGCTTCATCAACCGGTTGTCGCCCCGGCAAGGCAGCGCGTTCGCGTTCGCCTCGAATTTCTTCCGGCGCCACCGGATCCGAACCTGCAATTCGATGAACTCATCCAGCGCCAGCCGTTGCCGCGCAATTTCGACGTCGGTCAGTTCCTCGGGAAAATGGATCATATGCACCGCATCGGCGCGGGTCGGAAAATGTTGGCAGGGCGCGCAGTCCTCTGCGCGCCGCTGCGGTATGGGGGCGGGCGGCGCGCACGGAGTGACGCGCCCTACCTGCGGTTCGGCGATGTGTTGCTCGAATTTGTCCAGCGTGCGCCAGATCAAACCGCGCAGCCAGCGTTGCGGCAGCCCTTCGGTCAGCGGATAAACCGGCGCGATGCGGTTGATGTGGATGAAGCTTTCCTCGCCGCCTTCGATGACTTCGGTTTCCGGATGGTCCATCGCCCGCGGTTTGGTCTCCCTCAATTTTCCATAAACGAACACCTCGTCGCCCATGGCAAAATATTTTTCCATGAACGTCAGGTTCCACCAGCGGCAATGCAGCCGCGCCGAACCGTCCTCCACGATGATTTCGAACACCGACCGGTTGCCGCCGCGGAAGCGTTTCAACCCGAGGGCGACGATTGTGCCGCGCGCCGTGGCCGGCTCCTCTTTTGTGAGTTCAACGATTTTGCGGAAGTGGCGGCGGTCCTCATACCGTCGCGGACGATGCAGCAGCAAATCCTCAACGGTATGAATGTCGAGACGCATCAGTTGCGCCGCGCGTTCGGAGCCGACGCCCCAGAGCGAACTCACCGGAGCGGAGAGCGGGGTGGAGTTTGTTTCCGGCAGCGACACATCCGCACAATACAAGCCGTTCACCCCTGCTTCAACGGCAAAGAACCGGCGCCGGCTCAAACTTCAACCACCACGATTTCCGGACGGCAATTGAAGCGGATCGGGACCGGATACCAGCCGATGCCAGACGTAACATTCAGCGGGCCCGCTTCCGTCTGGAACAATCCCAGGTCATACTCCTCCACGGCATAAGGAACCATGACCGGTCCATAGAACGGGATGCGCACCTGCCCGCCGTGGGAATGTCCGGCCAGGATCAAATCAAATTTTTGACCCGCCAATCGTTTGGCCCAGGCGGGATAATGCACCAGCAGGAGGTTCTTCTTTTCGGGATCGGCGGCCGGCAGCGGATGTCCCGGCCCCAGGCGGGCCATGCCGACAAGATTGATTTTTCCATCGGCAATCACCCGTTGTTCATCTACCAGCCAGGCGCCTCCGGTGGAGGCAAAGCACTGGCGGATGCCGTCAAAGGGCACGCGGCTCCAATAATCGTGGTTGCCGGGCACGCCATACAGGGGCGACTTGATTCCGGACAGAACTTCCAGCGCTTCCGGCAGGTATTTCCCCTCCTCCATGATGTCACCGGTGAAACACACAAAATCCGGTGATTGAGCATTGATCAGGTCCACCACCGACTGGGAATGCGCCCGGTCACCTTTGTGATGCAAATCGCTGAAATGGACGAAGCGATGGGTTGGCTGGTTCGGGGTTGATCGAAGCCGCCGGATTTTCACCCATCCCGGCTCAATCCATGCGGCCTCCGCCACCACCGCCCCGGGAGCCAGAAGCAATGCGGCCAGCAGAAACTGGCGGCGGCTGATTTTGTTAAATTTCATTGGCGATTTGAACACTGAACCGAAGCCCAGCATACGGCGGGTATTGCGTCGGACGTTCTTCAGCGATAGTTTGATGCCATGCCCGCCGGTTCCGTTCAATCTAAGCCAGGGTTATTATGGTTGCTGCTGCGCGTCAACGCACTGCAAAGCTGGCGGCGGCTTTTGTCCGTGCGCAGTCAATCGCGATTGCTCAGCAGCACCATTGCGCTGTTCATCACCGGTTACCTCGTGGTGTCGTTTGGGGTGTTTTATCACGGCCTGAAGTTCATCGCCAAATTTCCCGGCCTGGGCGCCGTGCTGACCGAACGGTTGATGTACGTGTTGTTCGCCTTCCTGTTCGCGCTGCTGCTGCTGAGCAACCTCGTGATCGGCTACACCAATTTCTTCCGCAACCGGGAGACAACGTTTCTCCTGACGCTGCCGGTCCCGACCCAGACCATTTTCCAGTGGAAATTCATCGAATCCACGGTACTGGCGTCGTGGGCGTTTGTTTTTTTGATTGCGCCGTTGTTGGCGGCGTTCGGTCTGTTGCGCGGGGTGCCGTGGCATTTTTATCCGGTGACGCTTGCGCTTATCGCGCTTTTCGTCGTGCTGCCGGGTGTGCTGGGTTCGATGTTGGCCATCTGGATGGGGCGGTTTCTGGACCGGCGCAGTTTTCAGTTCGCCATGGTGGGAACCGCGGTGGTGTTGCTGGCGGCAGCGGCCTTCTGGTGGAAAGCCCAGCCGGTCGACGATGAGCTCCTCGACCGGCGAACGCTGGAGGCGCTCGATCAACTGCTCGTCAAGACGCGTTTCACCCTGTTTCCTTTCCTGCCCAGTTATTGGCTGTCGGCGGCGGTGTTGCAATGGGCTGAGGGCATCCTGCGCGGCGCAACTTTTTTTGCCCTGGTGTTGCTGAGCTACACCTTGTTTCTCGGCTGCATCGCCTTCACCTGGTTTGGCCGGATGTTTTACAGCACCGCCTCCGCCGTGCAAAGCCGCATGAGCAGCGGACAGAATTGGTTTCAAACCCGGTCACCCCGCCCGCCCGGCGTCGGCGCGCTCGAAAAAATCGTGGGACGGTTGTTCTGGCTCGCCCCGGATACGCGAGCCCTGGCGGTCAAGGATCTGCGCATGTTCTGGCGGGACACCACGCAATGGGGGCAATCGGTGATGCTGTTTGGCCTGCTGGGCGTCTATATCATCAATCTGCGCAACTTCACCCATGAGATGACCAGTCCGTTTTGGGTCAACTTGATCGCTTTTCTAAACCTGGGCATTTGCTCCTTGAACCTGGCTTCTGTGACCACGCGGTTTGTCTTTCCGCAATTTTCACTGGAAGGCTGGCGGATGTGGATCATCGGCATGGCGCCCATGGGCATGGCCAAGGTGGTCAAAACCAAGTTCTGGCTCGCCAGCATCCTGTCGTTGTTTGTCACTTCCGGCCTGATCACCCTGTCCTGCTATCTGCTCCGGATGACCTGGGATCGCGTGGTCTTTTTTGCCGCCGTGATCACCGTGATGACCTTTGCGCTCAATGGCCTCGCCATCGGTCTTGGCGTGCTGTATCCAAACCTGAAAGAGGCCAATCCGAACAAAATCGTCAGTGGTTTCGGCGGCACGCTCTGTTTTGTGGTCAGTTCACTTTATATCCTGGCCTCCGTGCTGATGCTGGTATTTGGCGCCGCCGGCCTTCACGCACATCAGGAATGGGCCGTGGAAGGCGTCGCCGGTTTTGTCATCCTGTCCTTTTTTGTCGGCTGGCTGCCGTTGAAACTGGGATTGCGGCAGTTGAAAACCTTTGAAGCGTGAACATCCGCTGGCGGCGAGGCAATGCGGCCCGGCGCCTACGTGGAACGAAGAAATTTCTCCAAGGCTTCAAACAACAGCGGCCCGCTCGCCAGATGCGCCGGCTTGCCCGCCCGCCCCACCAGGCCAAACCCCTCGCCGTACGCCGGACCGTTCGCCACGCACAAATCGGTGGAACATTCGGTCAGTTGCCGTTTCGCCGCCTCGAGGGCGTTGGCGCGCCCGCCGTCCGCCTCAAACTTCCAGCCCACAATCCGGGTCCGCGGAAACCAGCCGCGCAACGCCGCAATGATTTTCGGCGTCGGCAACAGTTCAACCAGCAATTTGCCCTGTCGCGTGGGAATTTTATTCGCCCCCTTGATTTCGGCAAGCTTGCCGGCCTCGTTGGGCGCGAAAACCTGTCCAAAGGTAAAATCGCCGACCGCCGCCGCGTGAAAAATCGCATCCACGCGTTTGGCCGCCAGCGACTGAAGACGCTTGGACAAATCCGCCGTGGTGGAGAAAACGGCGATATATTGGGCGGTCCGCTGGCCCGAATAGGTGGCCGTTTCGCCGACAAGCAAGGCCACCTTGTGGCCGCGGGCCGTGAGATAATTGGCCAGTTCCGTCCCGAGGCGGCCGGTGGAAAAATTGGTGAGCCGCCGCACGTCGTCCAGCGGCTCATAGGTCGGCCCGGCAGTGACGATGCAGTTCATGTCGTGCCAAAGCTTGAGCCGGTTTAACGCCGTCGGCAAGTCAAAGGTTGAAACTGCTTTCGCTTTTGAAGCTCGCGGCGTCAGGCGCAGGTCTATTTCAGCCAGCAGGCCAGGAGGGGAACGACGGCCAGCGCCGGCAGATAATTCGCCAGTTCCACGCGGCGGACCTCAAATATCATCAGGGCAATGGCACAGGCAATGAATCCGGCGGCGGCATAAACTGGCGGCACCAGCCCGTGCGTCTCGAGATATGGCCGCGCCCAGACCTGACAAACCAGGGTAATGCCGCTGAAAAGCCCGAAAACCGGAAACGCCGCCAGGGCGCATGGCCAGCCGAATACCCGGACAAAGCCGGTCATGGCCAGGCCATCCATCACCGCTTTGACCACGAGCAGATAAAAATAGCCGAAACCGCTGTCGCCCGTCGGCAACCCGTCCGTCACCGCGCCGAGCAGACCCAAGGGCGCGGCGCAAAACAAAATCGTACACGCCGTGAATCCATCCGTCATTTTGCGGGGCGGGCCGGTTTGCGCGGACACCACCAGCTTGCCCGCATAGCGGCCGAGGCGATTCGACAGTTTCTGCAGGCGCAGCAACCGGCCCAGCCAGAACCCGAGGGTGACGCCGGCGGCCACGACGAACATTTGTTTCAGCATCGCATAAAAAGTTCCGGTCATGCCCATCCAGACCAGTTGCACGCCGAAAAAAACCGTGAAGGTGCCCAGCGCCGAACGGAAGAACAACTGCGCTCGCAGGGACAGCGGTTTGAGCATGGCCAATCCGAACAAGGCACCGATCAAGATGCCCAGAGCGTTGATGAAGGCGCCGGTCATGCCCTGACTCAATGCAGGGTGCGTGCCAAAGTGCAAGTCGGAAAATTTTTGCCCGGCGGGCCCGAACCTGTTACTCAGACAGGGATGGCCGACGCAAAATCCGCTTCCCACCGCCCGTGGCTCTGGATTCCCACGTTGTATTTTGCCGAGGGAATGCCGAATGCGCTCGTGGCGACGGTGTCCGTCATGCTTTACAACGATCTGGGCGTTTCGAACGAAGCCACGGCGTTTTTCACCAGCCTGCTCTATCTGCCATGGGTCATCAAACCATTGTGGAGCCCGGCGGTGGACATCCTCAAAACCCGGCGGCTCTGGATTTGGACCATGCAACTGGTCATCGGCCTGGGTCTGGCCGGCGTGGCCTTGATGATACCCACGCCGCATTTTGTCCAGGGAACCATTGTTTTTTTTGGGCTGTTGGCCTTCAGTTCCGCCACCCATGACATCGCAGCCGATGGCTTTTACATGCTGGCCACCACCGAGCGCGAACAGTCGTTCTTCATCGGCTTTCGCAGCGTGCTGTTCAACCTGGGAAAAATTGCGGCCCAGGGCGGGTTGGTCTACCTCGTGGGCAAACTGTCCCGGGACACCAGCCACGCCTCGTTCGCGTGGTCGGCAGTATTTGCGCTCGCCGCCGGGATCTTCCTGGCACTGGCCATTTATCATTATTTCATCCTGCCCCATCCGGTCCTGGATGAACCCAAAAATCCCGGCCGGGCAGGAGACTTTTGGGCCGGATTTTTCAAAACGTTCGGATCATTTTTCCTGAAACCGAAAATCATCATGCTATTGCTCTTTTTATTGCTCTACCGGCTCGGCGAAGCTCAACTGATCAAAATCATCCCAATCTTCTTACATGCGCCACCGGACCAAGGCGGGCTGGGACTGACCATCAAGAATATCAGCCTGATCTATGGCACCGTCGGCGTCATCGCTTTCATGGCCGGCGCGTTGCTCGGCGGCATGGTCGTGGCCCGCCACGGATTGAAATTCTGGCTATGGCCAATGCTGCTGGCCATTCATCTGCCCGACGCGGTGTTTGTCTGGTTCGCTTATGCCCAGCCGGAAAATATCCGGGCGATTGGTGCGGGTGTGGCCATTGAACAATTCGGCTACGGGTTTGGCTTCACAGCGTTCCTGCTTTACATGATTTACATCGCGCGCGGCGAACATCAGACCGCGCACTACGCCATCTGCACCGGCTTCATGGCGCTGGGCATGATGCTGCCCGGAATGTGGAGCGGCTGGTTGCAGGAAATGCTCGGCTATCAGCACTTCTTCGTTTGGGTGATTCTGGCGACCATTCCCAGTTTCATCGCCGTACTGTTCATCCCGCTGGACGCGGAATTCGGGAAACGCAATGGAAAATGATTTGTTTGAACGCGCCGGATTGCCCAAAATCCAATTTCACAATGAAAAAAATCTTCTTTAATCCATTGAACCGGATCCTGGCTGGGGCGCTGCTGTCGGGTGCCGTGCTGTTCGGCTTTTCGTCAGGCGCCCGCGCGGAATTGTCCTTTGTCATCACCAACTCCGCGGCGGCCACGGCGCATCGGCCGAGCATCATTTTGATTGTCGCCGACGGCCTGGGTTATGGCGATTTGAGTTGCTTTGGGCAGACCAAATTCCAGACGCCGAATCTCGACCGGCTGGCGGCCGGCGGCATGCGCTTCACCGATTATTACGCGGGCAGTGCCGCCAGTTCACCCGCCCTCGCCGCGCTATTGTTGGGGCGGCAACCCGGACATTTAAGGCAGCGAGCGGATGTGAATGTGCCGCTGGCCGCGGATGACATCACCGTGGCCCAGGCCCTCCAGCAATCGGGTTATCTCACCGGCTTGCTCGGCGAATGGAATCTGGGTGACGAAAACACCACCGGCGCACCCTGGCACCGGGGATTTGAAAAATTTGCCGGTTATTTCGACCCGGATGACGCGAAAAATTATTATGTCGATTACATGTGGCGTTATGCCCCCAAGGAATTTCTCAACGCCACCAACAATCAGATGGAGGATTTCATCGGCCGGGAAATGTTGTATGCGAACACCACTTCAAACAAAACCATTTACACGCCCGATTTGCTGGCAAAAGCCGCAATGAATTTCGTCAAGGTGAACCAGCCCAACCAGTTCAATCACTTCCGTCCGTTTTTCCTGCTATTGAATTGTAATGTTCCCGGTGCCGGAAACGGACCGGTGCCCACCGACGCGCCCTATGCCGATGAGCCGTGGCCGCAGCCGGAGAAGAACAAGGCAGCAATGATTTCGCGCCTCGACGGCAACATCGGCCAGTTGCTCGAACAACTGCAAAAGCTTCGGATGACCAATGACACGGTGATTTTCTTCACCAGCGATACCGGGCCGCAGAAGAGCAGCCAGATTGATCCGGCGTTTTTCTCCAGCGCCGGACCGTTTCGCGGCGGCCGCGGCGACCTTTACGAAGGCGGCCGGCGGGTACCGATGATTGTCTATTGGCCGGGCAAAATTCGCGCCGGCCAGGTCAACGCTTTTCCCTGGGCAGCCTGGGATTTTGCGCCGACGGCAACGGACCTGGCGCAGGCCAAACCGCTGACCGGTATTGACGGCCGTTCCATCCTGTCCGCGTTCTCCGGTCAGGCACCGACCAATCGTCCCGAAACGTTCCAGTGGGAATCGAAGAATGGGCGCGAGGTGTCCCGGATGGTGCGCCAGGGAGACTGGGAGGCGGTGCAACCGAAAGCGGATGCCCCGTTGGAACTTTACAATCTGAAAACCGATCCGGGCCAGATCAACAACGTCGCGGACAAAAATCCCGATGTCGTCAAAGCCTTTCAAGGTCTCATGAAAAACAGCCCTTAATGTGCCGGAACACTCGGCAACGGCGCATTCACATCACGTTCCTGTTTTTCCCGCTGGACGGCAAAGCTCATCCAAGCGATCGCCAGCACCACGCCCAGGACAACCGCGACCAGCACAAACCACGGCCATCGGTAGCGGGGCGGATTTTCATCTTGGTCGGCCATGCCCAGGAAGGTAGCAGCCGTCTGTGACCACTGCAATTCAAGGCCGGAATTCCGTCTGGTTTCCTGCCTCCCGGAGATTACCCAACACAACTTGCGTGGCCCTGCAAACATGAAAACGCAAACGGCTCGACCCGCGGAGAATTTAGTCTAGATTCAACGCCATTGCGTCCATGAACGAAGCCGAACCACCCGGAGACCCGCGGACAGCCACACCGGTGAAAACCGGTGATGACCATCCTTATGCCATCTTCCGGAACCGGGACTTCACATTTTATCTCCTGGGCCGCCTGGTGGCATTGCTCGGCCAGCAGATGTTCGCCATGGCCGTCAGCTGGGAACTGTATGAACGCACCCGTTCCGCGCTGGCGCTGGGTCTCGTGGGACTCACGCAAATGGTTCCGATGCTTTTGCTAACGCTGCCGGCGGGACATGTGGCGGACAATTACAACCGCAAGCGGGTCGTGATGTGGATGATGGCGATATTGGCGGTTGCGAGCGTCGGTGTGGCCGTGATCTCGGTGCTCCAGGCGCCGGTGGGCTGGATTTACCTCTGCTTGTTCGCGAGCGGCACCGCCCGAACTTTCATGTGGGCGGCCAACGCCGCTTTTTTGCCGGCGTTGGTGGACCGCAAGGTGTTCCCGCGCGCGGTGAACTGGAACGTCAGCGTGTTTCATCTGTCCAGCATCATCGGCCCGGCCGCGGCGGGCGGAATCATTGCCTGGATGGCGAAACATCACTCCGCTTCTCCCGCCGCGTCCATTTACGTCATCAATGCGTTGACGTCGCTGGTCTTTTGCGGATTCATCAGCCGGGTGCGCCGGCAACATACCGTCGCCATCCGGGAACCCATGACGCTCCAGGCGCTGCTGACAGGATTCAAGTTCGTTTATGCCAGCAAGATTATTTTGGGAATCCTCTCGCTCGACATGTTCGCGGTGCTGTTGGGCGGCGCAACGGCGCTGCTGCCGATTTATGCCAGGGACATTTTGTTCGTCGGGCCGGGCGGACTCGGTTTTTTGCAGGCGGCGCTCCCGATGGGTTCCCTGCTCTGCGTTTTTATTTTGAACCACCGTCCGCCGCTGCAAAAGGCCGGACACGCGATGTTGCTGGCCGTGATGATCTTCGGGCTGGCCACGATTGGGTTCGGGTTTTCAACGTGGTTCTGGTTTTCGATTCTCATGCTGTTCACCTGCGGCGCGGTGGACAACGTCAGCGTGGTGGTCCGACACACGCTGGTGCAGATGCTCACGCCCGATGACAAACGCGGACGCGTCTCCGCTGTCAACAACCTCTTTATCAGCACGTCCAATGAACTGGGCGGGTTCGAATCCGGTGTCGTCGCGCAAATCTTCGGCCCCGCCATCGGGAATACGATTGTCACCGGCGCGCTGATTTCCGTCGTGTCCGGTGGAGCCGGAACCATTCTCGTGGTGCTGGCCGTGGCGTGGCTCTGGCCGGAAATCCGCCGGTACGGAAAACTGGCGTAATACTTGACGCCGGCGCCTGGCAGTTTATTTTCGGCGCATGAAACGAATCTTGGTTTGGTTTTTTATCCTCAGCCTTTCCCTGGCCGCGGTGCGCGCCCAGGATGACGCCACCCAACAGCAGATCAACAAACTCAACGGCCAGATCCAGGACCTCCTCGACGCCCAGGCCGTGCAGGCCAAACGCATCGAGGCGTTGGAGAAGGAAATCGGCGACCTGCGGGACAAATCCAATTCACCCGCCACCACGGATACCGCCAACGCCGACGATTTGAAGAAGCTCGCCGACCAGATCCAGGAAATTGACAAGAAACGGCAGGCGGACAAGGAGTTGATCCTGAAGGAAATCGAGAAACTGGGCAAAGTCGGCGGCGGCTCGACCTCCACCCACAAGCCTTCGCCAACAGTTTCAACGACGACTGTGGACAGTTCACCGGCCACCGGAACCGGCCCGCAAAAGGGTTACGATTATTCCATCCAGCGTGGCGACACCCTGCTGGCGATTGCCAAGGCGTATCGTGAGCAGGGGATCAAGGTGACCACCGAACAGATTTTAAAGGCCAATCCCGGATTGGACGCGAAGAACCTGATTGTGGGAAAGAAAATTTTCATTCCAGCCCCGGCGCAATAATCTTCCTCGGAGGGGCGAGTTCCACGAGTTCTGGATATTCAACCAAGTCGGGGACTCGTGGAACTCGCCCCTCCGAAATCGCTCAACCCCGCATCAGGAGAAGAATCGCGATGGCCAGCGCAATGCGATACCAGCCAAATACGTTGAAGGTGTGCGTCTGGATGTAACGCAACAACCATTTAACGGCCACGAAGGAGACCACGGCGGCGATTACGGTCGCCAGAAAAACCAGGCCCCAGTTTTCATGCGGTGCCAGTGGATCCGGATGATGGATGGCCTTGAAGATTTTCAACGCGCCGGCGGCGAGCATCGTCGGAATGCCCACCAGAAAGGAAAATTCCGTCGCCGCCGGGCGGCTCAGGCCGAACAACAGCGCCAGTAAAATCGTCGAACCGGAACGGGACGAACCAGGGAAAACTGCCGCGATCAACTGGCCGATGGCGACGGCAAAAACGACGGGCCAGGTGATTTCGGTGCCCAATTTTTTCCCGCGCAGCCACCATTCGATGACGAGGAAGGCGACCCCGCCGACGAGCAAAGCCCAGGCAATGGGGACCGGATTTTCCTGGAGTTTAAAACCCTTTTTGTCGAGCACAAACCCCACGGCGCCGGTGATGACAAAGGCCCCGAGAATTTTCAGCAGGTAATCCTGCGTTTCCTTCTGCTGCCATTCAAAAAAGAATTTATAAAGGCGCTGGGGAAACAACGGCAGAACGGCAATGACTGCGCCGCATTGGATGACGATGTTGAACAGGTCGCTTTCGTGAACTTTCAGGAGGTGCTCCGTCAGAAGCAGGTGGCCGGTGGAGGAAACGGGAATAAATTCAGTGATTCCTTCCACAATCCCCAAAATGGCTGCAACGATCCAGTCAGGCATGAATCATTTGGACGCGAAACCGGCGCGCCAGGCAAGCAAGAAGTGAGGCGGACGTTACTTTTTCGCGCCCCAGAAGGATTTGGTTTCCTCGCCGTGCTGTTTGACCTTGAGCTGTCCCAGAATCGAATGCCAGGCAATGTAAATTTTATGCCATTGGGCTTCCAGGCCGCGGAGGGCGCCTTCGCTCATTTCACTGAGGTAGCGCAATGACGGTGCATTGCCGATCAGCGCGTGGATCTCGTCGCGCGTGGGCGAGGCGACTTCGATGGCGGCATAGATCAATTCAATTTCCTGCACGATGATGCTCTTGATCTCAAGAAAATGGCTCTCCTCCGCCGGCCCGAATTTCTTTCCGCGGGCGACGTTGATGAAGTGGTTGAACTGTTTCCAGCACTCGATGTGGGTTTCAATCTGAGTGACCAGTTGGTTGAGTTCTTTGGCAGTCATAGGCGAGGTGCGGTTATGGTCGGTGAAAAGGCGGCCTGGGGAAACAGGAAAATGATGGCGCCGCCGCGCAGTTCGCGGGCGGTGATGTGCAGGCTGGCAAAATGGAGACTGACCTCGGCCATGGGCATCTGCGCCGCGCGCGCCTCGCGAAAGAGCGCCAGCACTTCTTGCCCGATGTCGCGCAGCAACGCGCGCGGATAGGCGGACGAGACGGTGGTTATAACCACCTGGCCGTTGCGGTCCACGGTCAAACTGCCCGTTGGCAGTTGCTGAACTGCCGCACGGGAACGGAAAAATCGTTTTAAGAATCCCATGATGACACCAATTTTTTGCTTTTATCGAACAAAGGTCCGGCCTCCGCCTGCGGCGGCCAGCCAATGAGAAAACTCTTGTTTTCCCGGTTTAAAACCAGCAGTTGACGTTCCAGATTATGACCGGCGACGTGCGAAAGCGGACCGGCCTCGATCCGTTCCCCCAGGCGCTTGGCGGTTTCGGCGGCGCGGCGTCCCCATTTGGTCAAGGGTTCGGATGGCTGCATGCCCATGGTTTCCACCTCGCCCTGGCCTTCCCCAGGGATGGTGATGACAAATTCCGCGCCTTCGCGCGTCAGCAGGGCGAGTTTCCAGATCGTCTTACGATGGGCGGTTTGCTCAATGGATTCAGGCTCAACGGAATCGGCGATTTCATCCATGGCCTGGGCGGATTCGAGCAGCAACGCATTGACCGGCTTGAGAATGGTCCGTTCGCGATCCGGTTCGGCGGGCATATTTTCAAATGTGCCGGATTTCCAGGCGAGGATTCTTTGGAACGCGGCCTCGCCCCTTGCACCGTCGGTTTCAGCGTCAATCAATTCGCCATCTTGGATCCACAATTTGGCCACGAGTGATCCGCGGGTGATGCGCAGCACGGTCGAACTGCGCGAAAGGCATTCCATCTGGATGATATCCATGAGGCTTTTGCTTTGGATCCCCCGAAAACCACCCTCCATGTCACGCCCCATCAGCGATTCGATGCAGTCCAGAAACATCTGGGAATTGGTCTGCATGTCGGTCTTGAGCCAGAACAAGTCCACGCCCAGGGCATAAGCCCGCGAACGAAATTCCTCGTCCTCCAGGCCGCTCAAAACCACCGTGCGCAATTCAGGGAACCGGCGGCGAACGATGGACAACACCTGTAGACCGTCCATACGCGGCATTTTCAAATCACAGATCAGCAGCCGGAAAGGCTCGGTTTCCAGGAGGGCGAGCGCGCGGGCGCCCGATGCCACGGTGCGGATTTCAGGTTTGCTGGGCAGGTGTGTGAACAATTCGTTGCACAAGCCCAACCAGGCTGCATCGTCGTCCAGGACGAGAATTTTATGACGTATTTCCATTTTCCATTCCCATTGGCAACGCCGCCGCCTCCAGTGACCGGGGCGAAGAGTGCCAACAGCGCGCTGTTCGATGGGTAACGAGGTAGCAAACGGCGTTCCCAACAGCGTCGCCCATTGCACCGGGCATTCAAAAAACATAAATGCCAGAATGTGAACAGACTGAAGACAACCGAGTCCAACGCTGAGACAAATTCTTCGCCCGAACATGGCGTCTTTTGAACCCGAGAGTGACCCGGAACCGGGCACCGTTTGCTGTTGGCTTGCTTCCTGCTGAAACCTATGAACCTGTCTGTGGATGGATGGGACGAGATGTATGAGCGTGATGTCTAACAGCGTGAAAACAAAATTTGCCGGAATGTTGCGGGGTTTGCTGCACCGGCTCGAGGAAAATGAAGCAGCCGCACCCCCGGCGCCACGGGTTCTGACCAGCACGGCGCTCCCTTCAGGCGCCACCCCGGTCATCGTCTCAACCTCGCAAAGGACGCCGGCGGCTCCGGCAGCTCAGGCGACCCCGGCCCCGGCCCATGCCGCGCCGTCTGTACCCAGGGAAAATCCCGAAAATTTGCAACTGCCGCTGCAACCCATTCTGGCGGCGATGCCAATGGATTTGCGGGCAAAAGTCATGCAGGCTCCGCCCGCCGACGCGATCATTTCCATTCCGCTGGAAAAAATTCTGACTCAATTGGCGTTTGGCTCCGTCAAAATCACTTTCGGTGAGTTGCGGCAGGCGGCTCCGGGAATATTCGTCAATTCCGGCGGCGAGCACGATTCCAAGACCGTGACCCTTCCGCTCAACGAGATCCTCACGCGGCTGAACCCGGCCAAGCTGTCCCGGCGCCCGGTCCAAAAACATCTGGAAGTTGCCGACGAAATCAGCGGGCCATTCGGCCCCGGCGCGCAGGGAGTTAAAATTTCCGCCAATACCAGGCCCACACCATCCACCACATTGACATCGCGAACGTCAGCCGGGGGCAATCCTCCATTGCGCATGGTCGCTCCAGCGGTCCCGGTCGCCAGCGAGCCAACGCCCGTCGCTCCGCCGCCACCGGCATTTGTACCCCGCGTCGTCACGCCGACACCCAGTGTGGTTGCTCCGCCTCCGCCATCCCTGACGTCATTGGATACTTCGCATACGACCAATTTCATTGCGCCCCGCAGCAACGGTAATCGTAATGGTAATGGCCTGATCAAACCGTTCGCCCCGGTGACGCCCGTCACTCCGCCCCCGGCGGCCGCAGCGCCTTTGCCCCCACCCGCAGCACCGTTGCCACCGGCAGCGGAACCCCCGGAACCCGCGCCCAGCCCGGTTGAATCAGCAGCCATTACCGCACCGTTGAAAGCTCTATCGGAACAATGGCCGGAAGGATTGCGGCTCGAAATCATACAGTCCAACCTTGTCAATGCCCAGGTTTTGCTGCCGATCCACCTGATTGAACCGGCCTTGAAACGCGGACGCATCACTTCCACCTGGCGGAATTTGCGGCCTTTGATCAAGCCCGCACCTCCGGCAGCCTCGATTCATGACGGCATTGAATTGGAACTGCCGTTGAGCGTCATTGCTCCGCTATTTTTTACCCGACAAAAAACCGCGGCCAAAGCCCACGCCACGACATCGCCTCCGGTTGACATTCCGAACCTCTTCTTCGGTTTGCCGCAAGCCGAGTCAGCACCGCCACAACCGCCGGCGAAAACGCCCGAACCCCTTTCCGTCCGGCCGCAACCGGTTCGGCCCACGCCGCCCGAACCCCAGGTCATCCAGTCCCAACCGGCCCAAACTAAGTTGCCGGAGCCGCAAATGCCCCGCCCCGTGGCGCCGGAGCCTCAGATCATCCATCCCCTGCCGGAGGCCCGACCCATTCGTCAGGTTCTCAAGCCCGTGGACAACAAACTGGCCGACTCCAACTATTACATCTGGGGCGACGAAAGCGAACCGCCGCGCGCGGACGAGACCGAATATATAAACCGTCAACGACCGGCCACCGATTTCACCAGCCGGTATGCGACCCCCAAGGAAATCGTCGAACGTGCGATGAACCTGCCTGGTGTGATGGGCGTGTTGGTGGCTTTGCCAGACGGCTTGCGCGTCGCCAGTCAGGTTCCGCCCGAGTTCAACGCGGACACCCTGGCCGCGTTTTTGCCGCAAATCTTCGACCGCGTCAGCCAGAGCACCAAGGAACTGCGCATGGGTGCGCTGAATAATTTCAATTTCACCGTGGGCAACGTCCCGTGGAAGATCTTCCGCGTGAACGCCGTCTATTTCGCCGCGTTCGGTTGCGCGGGGGAAGCGCTACCCAGCGCGCAACTGGCCGCATTGGCCGCTGAACTCGACCGAAAAAAACAATAATCCTATGGCCATCATCAACCAAGCCACCAAAGAGTTGCAGGTCAAAGTCGTTTACTACGGACCGGCAATGGGCGGCAAGACGACCAACCTCGTGCAGGTCCACGACCACGTGCAGACCGCCGCGGGCAACAAGGGCAAACTCGTGTCGCTGGCCACCAGCTCCGACCGCACCCTGTTCTTCGACTTCCTGCCCATCGAGGCCATGACCATCAAGGGCTTCAAAACCAAGTTCCAGCTTTATACCGTGCCTGGCCAGGTGATTTACAACACCACCCGGCAACTGGTGTTGCGGGGCGTGGACGGCATCGTGTTCGTCGCCGATTCACAGTACGAAAAAATGCCGGAAAACGTCGATAGCTTCCAAAACCTCGTGGATAATTTGAGTTCACTGAAACTGAACCTGGCGGAAATCCCGTACGTGCTGCAATACAACAAGCGCGACCTGCCCAACGCCGCGCCCATGGAATACATGGAATATCTCCTGAACAACCGTGAAGTGCAGGTGCCGTCGTTCGGCGCCACGGCGCATAAATGCGAAGGCGTTTTCGAATCGCTGAACATGATCACGCGTCTGTTGCTGCACAAGTTCATCAACCATCAAACCGTTCCGCAATACGCGTGACATGGCCACCCTGCCCCAACTGATTGAGGATGATATCCGGCAGCTGGACGAGCTGCTGCGCGATTTCAATGCCAGCACGGAGGCCATTGCCACGCTGATCATTGACAAGGGCGGTTTCCTGATTACGCAACAGGGTGACGCCCATGATTTTGACATGACGACCATCGGAGCCCTCGCCTCCGGTGCCTTCATGGCCAACCAGACCATCGCCAGCCTCGTCAATGAAACCAGTTTCAACAGCATTTATCAGCAGGGCGAAAATTCCAGCATGTTCGTCATCAACGTGGACGAGCACTGCCTGCTGGTCGTTATTTTCAAGTCCCACTCCGGTGTGGGGGTGGTGAAATATTACGCGGCGACGGCGGTCAAACGCATTGCGCGCCAGTTAAAAATCGCCAGGGAGAGAGCACCGGAGGCGGGACTTGATCTTTCCGTTCTCAACGTCGCGGAAACGGCGCCCTTGTTCCGCAAAAAGAAGAAGGGATGAAATCAACCCGGCATCCGGTCCCGCCATCGTGACGGAAGAACGCCGCCGGCCGCCCGGCGCCGGTGACGTATGAATTTATGATCTGGCTCAATCTTTTAGCGGTCGTCCTGATTTCGGGCTACACCCAGTGGCTCGTCTTCCGGAGCTGGCGGTTTTATCGCGACCTGTCGCGCACCGCCGCCGCCGAGGAGGTTTTGAAGATCGTCATGGAACAACGCCATTTTTATTTCGTCCAAGCCGTGGGCGGAGTCATTGCCCTGGCGGCTTTTCTGGCGCTCAAGGCCCTGTTGCTGCTCTTCAAGCTCTCCGAACCGAGTGCGTTCACGACCTTCGCTTTCGGCGATTTTGCAAGCCGGTTTTTAATCGTCAAATTGGGCTGTCTGGGCGCCGGCCTGGCGGCGACCTCCATCGCCTGCTTTTATCTGTGCATCAAAAGCCAACATTACTTCGACGTGCTTTACGCCCTGCGCGATGTCCTCGGGTTGCATCCTGAATCCAAAATTCCCAGCGCCCCTCCCCTGGCACCGGCCCTGACCGAACGGCACGTCCTTTGAAATCGGCCGGGGTAAGTCAACCCGAGAACCGCGTTCCCAGTTCATCCCAGAGTTTCTCCGCTTGAACTTCCAGCGGCAACAGATGATGGATGGCCCGGTCGTAACAACGTTTTAAATCCCGCACCGCCCGCCGGATTTCCGGGTCCGCGGTCTTTTGGTAAACCGTGGCCGATTCCCGATAGGCAGTGAAAATTTCAGCCAGAACCATTTCCTTGAAAGTGTGGGCGGCAATAAAGCCGGACGCTTTATTATCCATGAATCAATGCTTTGACGGCGGCGGTGATTTCAAATTTCTGTCTCAGCCTTCAGGAAAGTTTGCTGTGACTCCCGTCGCAGAAAGGCGCGTTCTTTGAGTGCTTGCAACCACACCAGGCAACGGTTTTGGCCTCGGCAAGGTCGGTTTTCCTGGGGGCAAACCCGGTTCCCTTGTGCGATCCGTCGCAAAACGGCTGTCCTTGGGAACGGCCACAGGTGCACCACCAGAAGGTGCCCGGTTCGACTTTTTGAACAAAGGGTGACTTCTGGGCAATGATTGGTTCGCGCATATCGGCTGCTCCTTAACACCATCAGTCTCCCCTGACAACTCGTTTCCGCTCCGGCGACGCGGCCGCCGGCGTGATCTCCAGCATCAAGGAATAATCCTGGTATGGCCCGCGCTCAAAATCATGGCGCACCCGGCCGGCAAGCCAAATTCTTAATCCCAGAGGCCGAACTCGACGAGCTGGCGGGACACCGCTTCCGACCAGCCGCGATTGGCGGCCGGGCTGGCCGGACTGGGATGCAGGATTTGCCTCACCTGCAGTTTCGTGTTTTCACAGACCAATCGTCCGCGTTCCGCCGCGAAACCGCCAATTCCCACCAGCCATTCCGGCTGGAGCACCTGCAGCACGCGGCACAGGTGTTCATCGCAGACCGCAAAGAGGCGGTCGCGTTCGGACCGTGGCAGTTTGTCGGGCGTTTGATTGCAACCACTGGCCCCCAAAAATGCGAGCGGACAATAATTCACAACGAAATGGCCGGCAAAGAATTTCTCCGCCGGGCCGAAGCGTTCAGCGAACAGTCCCCAGAGCCGTCGGCCGCTGACCTCCGAGCGCGGGCAATCAAAACCGAGGATCGGTCGCTTCGGATGTTCCGCTGCGGGCCTGCTGATGGGCGCGGAAATTTTCATCCAATCCCGCACGGCGGCAATTTCACCGAAAGGCACCCCGGTTTGCGTCATGCCGAACGGACCGGGATTCATGCCGAGAAAAACCACCCGCTTCCGGCGGTTGCCGAACCGGCGCAGATATTCCTCATGCGCCGCCCGTGCATATGTCAACGGGTTGTAAACGTGCGTGACTGGCGGCTTGAATTTCAGCCGGTCAACCTGGGCTGAGAGCCGGCGCGCCGCGGCAATGAGTTGCCCGCCAGGATTCGGCATGATCAGTACGTGCCCGCCGAAACCTGCAGGGCTTCCGGGGGGGAATTGAAATTGAGGCCCCAGCCGGTCTCGTCGTCGTTCCAAAGGAAAAAGACAAATATGAGGAAATGGCCCGAACGGTTTTCAACCTTTGCCCTGACGTTCTGCAAGTTCATGCACGAATCGTAAATGCAGGTTGGCGAGCGTCAAGCACAGCCATTGCCAAATCTGCGACGGTCCCCGGTCGCAGAACGTTCGACGCCAAAATCCATCGATTTTTTGCGCGCTACTCCGGCCGTTCCGGCTGCTGCGGGTGAGAATCCCGTGCTTCGGTTCCCCAGGCAGCAACTACTGCTTTTGGTAGCCCTGCTGGACCAGTGAATGGGTCAGGGCATTGACCAAATCGGTCAGAGTCCGGCCGTTGTTGTTGGCGTTCTGGGTGTCCTGAGCCATGAAGAGGAAGGTCGAGGCGGATTCACTGAGCACCATTTTGCCGGTTACCGAATCCAGATAGACGTGGGTGGCATCGTTGGCAAAGGTATTGGGAAATGAAAAATACTTTCGCTGGCCGATGGTGAGCATCGTGTTCTGCCCCTTGTACAAATCCGCCCAGATGTTCGGCTGGCCATTGGTATCAACACCCTGCCCCGCCTGTCCCAGCACGGTGAAACTCTGGTTGCGAGCCCCCGCAATGGTGGCCCACAAATACTCCGGCAGGGGATTGACCCAATATTGTTTTTTCTCCTTGTTGGTGGACCAGCCGACGAACATGCCGTTGGTGGTGTCGGGAATGAAAAACATCTGCCCGGCGTAGCCATACGAAAGCGCGCCCCCAGCTGTCGTGATCCTTTGGCAGCCGGAATATTTGTAAATCAGAATATTTTGAGCAATCACCGTAACCGTGGCGCAGGAGCTGGTAATGTTTCCGTAGGGCGTGGTAATGGTCACGGTGTAGCAACCAGATTGATACGGGTGCAGGTTCGTCAGGGACAATGTGGTGTTCGTGGCTCCGAAAATGGCTGCGCCGTTGAAACTCCACTGATAACTGAACGGGCCGGTCCCGCTTACGACCACGGACAGGACGACATTCGAGTCTTCCACGGTGGTTTGACCGACCGGCGGCACGGTGATGGCCGGCGGAAAAGGCCCGGCGCATTTGCCCGCGCTGCCGGCATAGTAAAGGGCCTGGGCTTCCGTGGCGGACAGGGCACGGTTGTACAGGGAAATTTCATCAATGTCTCCGATGAACGGGAAATTGTTACCCCCGTCGTTGACGTTCCCGATGCCGACACCGGGAGAATCCCCGGGATTCAAGTTACCAAACGGCCTGATCGACGTCACGGTCTGGTCAGCCAGCGTCCCGTTGGTATAAAGATTCATGGTGCCGGTGCTGCCATCGAGGGTGGCAACCACGTGTACCCATTGTTTGTAGTTCAGTTCCGCACCAACAAAAGCATAACCGCCCGATTCATCCTCGATGTAAAAGCGAAGGTTGTGGTTGCCCTGCATCGACAAGACATAGGGATCCAGTCCCGGACGGCCGTCCCCCCGCCAGAAAATGCTGTAACCGTCTCCCCGCGGCCGGATCCAGCCCTCGATGGACAAGGAATTGGTCAGCACATAAGCCGGCGCATCGGGAATCTGGACTCCGACATAGCCGTAGGGTTGATTTTCAGGATCGCAGGCAAATGCCTGCCCGACCACGCCATTGGTATAATGGACGTTTACCGTAACTCCGTTGTTGCCGCCCACGAAGTCCGTGACATTGCCTTCGGCCGGCCACCAACCGATCAAGCCCGAAGGCGGAGTCACGCAGGCCGGAGGGCATTTGCCGGCGGTGCCAGCGGCGTAAAGTGTGGCAACTTCGTTTGACGACAGCGCCCGGTTGTAAACCGATGGCTCGTCCAGCACCCCGGCGAAGTCGTAGGTTTCACCCTGCGTCAAAGGCCGTTTACCCAGATACAAATCATAAGCCGTCTGCGGCGTGAAACTGCCCAGGATTTGTTGGCTCACCACCGCACCGTTGCAGTAAATGGTGGCAACCCCTGAAGCCTTGTCGTACGTCAGCACCACGTGTTGGAATACGTTGGTGGTTACCACCCCGGACCCGGTATACAACTGATGCCAGGAACCATTGTTGTCCACGATATTCGCATAGAGCGCGCCCGGACCGGCGCCAAATGAAACCGGATCAATGTAAAAATGGACGCCCCAGTAAGTAACACCATCTCCCACATTCCATTCAAACAAGGGATGACGTTGGGAAACGTCCGAAGGATTGATCCACGCCTCCAAGGTCAAACCGTTGCCCGCGCCCACATCCAGGCCGGGACTGGCCGGGATTCTGACGTCCGCATTCGTATTGTTGAAATAGAAACCCTGACCGACTTCTCCTAGGGAAAAACTTATTCCACCTGCCAACATGCCATTGTTGCCGTCCACCGCATCACTGGCATTGCCCTCGCCCCGCCACCAACCTACCAGGCCAGCCGGCGCCGATGTGCAATTGGTTTGGTATGGGTATGGAAGAATTGGCAAGTGACGAAACGGCCAGCTGATGACGACGGACCCTTGAGCGGATACATCGGCAACCTGACCGAAAGCCAGGACACCCAAAACGACGAGAGAGTTGAAAACGGTGAATGGGCTTTTCATGTTTTTCCCTTTTGAAAGCTTAAATTAACGGGCGGTTTCCACACTAAACCATCTGTTTTGCTTATGTCAAAACAATTCAGCAACCAGATTCGGGAATAATGATTAATTTACGGCGAGGCAACCTCGTGGAGCTTTTGTCCCAACATTTCGCTTATCCATTCCGTCCCTTTCCGGATACAATCTACCCCTCAAATCCCCGTTCTGTCCCTAATTCCTTAAAGTTTGGGCGGTTGTTTGTTATATAATACAATCACTATGAATGAATATCTTGTTAGACGCACGGGCAAGTTGTTATTTCCACACCTCGCGCGTGATCAACGCCGGCATCTGCTGTTCATCACCTTTCTTGTCCTGATGGCCAGCTTTTCCGCCGCCGGATCGCTCGTAATGTGGATGGCTTCTTACCGGCATTGATGCTCTTGGCCAGCGGCCGATGAAACGCCCCGGGCACGTCACCGAATGACGTGCCCGAAAACTCCCGCTCCTCCTTCCGGCTTTCAACACGTGGTTGCAGTCCAAGGCCCCAACGGCCTATCCCTCCCCTCCGATTCTTTCGGAGCAAACTGAGGCGACTGTGCCAAGTTGAGGTGAACCCCAAAGACGCCACTCCCGGTGACGTGGCGGTAGAGGCGGACAAAAATCTGGTGGTGCTCTCGACCACGAGCAATGAATGGGCCGTGATGGTGCTGAACAGCTGAGTGGCAACCGATCAGGTCGGGTTAACCGGCCACCCTCTTCTGAAAACGCTGCACCGTTCGCCACTGGAAGGCATAAACTGTACCGGCCACCAGAAGGGGGATCGCCCCTCTGAACCACGGCATAAGCAGGTGACTATTCATGTTAAAACCCAGAAAGAAAGAATGTGGCTCGATCCTGGCATACGTAATGACTGCAGCCAATGAACAGATGGCGCAGGAAACCGCCATCCACTTGAGGCTCACCGCCGCACGCCGGGCCAACCAGCAGAACAGCAGCGTTGCCAGCGCAACCGCCAGATAATCCATGAAGTGACAGGTCATAAGCAGATATTGTAAGGTCACCGGGTCATCCGCGGCCGCACGGAGTTTCTTTGAATCCCAGCCGTAGCCCAGCGCAAATTCCAGCGCCAGTTGGAGGAGCAGGATCAGCGCCCACAATACTGGATATACCAGCAGCGGCAGCAGGCCGAATGTGACGACGTAATGCCGGCCCCACCAGGACGAGCGTCGCAGTGCCACCATCAGATTCTCAGCCAAGGCCGACGGATCCCCAAGCTGCCCGTTTGCGCGGGCTTCCGCATCCACCCCGGACAATCCCTCCGCCAATGCAGCTTGTTTCAAATCCTCGCGATGGTCGGCAACTTCCTGAACCAACCGCCGCACGTGTGCGATTGCGCAACCCAGCTCCACCAGCCGCCGGCGCAATGGTTCAATGAAATCAGGCATGTTGTCCTCCCATCACCAGCGCGACGCCGGTCGTGACGCGGTTCCATTCGGTGGTCAATGCCTCCAGCCGTTTCCGCCCGCGCGCAGTAAGTTTGTAATAATTGCGACTCCGGCCGTCCACCTCCCGCCGCTGGCTGCTCACCTGCTTTTCCGCTTCCAGATAGTGCAGGTAAGGGTAGATGCAACCTTCGCCGAACGACAAAGCCTCCCCCGTCCGGGTCCGGATTTCCTCCACGATCTGGTAGCCGTACATTTCCCGCCGGGCCAGCAGGCGCAGCACCAGCAACTCCGGGATGCCATTCAAAAAACTGGGGTTGGTTTTCTTCATCGCGGCGACTTTACCTCTAACTATGAGGTATGTCAACATCAAACTGTGATGCTTCGGCGGCGGTTTGGCGGGGTGGCTGTCCGTCTGTCTGCAAAACCAGGAGGCCGGAAACGTTCTTACATTTCCGGCCCGGGTTGTCTTGCAGCCAGGTTACAACGTCATCAGAGTCCGCCGTCCACCTGCCATCGGCCGGCCGGATTGTCATTTCTGATGGCCAGGTTCCATTTCTTGACCTGTGACATGCGAACCTTCACAAACCAGGCGGATTGTTCCGGCGACCAGATGGCTTCGCCCACCTCGACCACCGGCATCAGTTTATGCACGTCCACGCCGGCTTTCTCCGCCATCGCAATCTGTTTTTTGGTGCCCTCGACATCGGATTCCGAGGTAAACTTGCGCATTTCGACCCAGTCCGATTTTGACTGGGCGTCGAAGTAGGCCTGCACCGCCGCCGAGGGCGACAGCCGGGCATAGATATCGTTGTTGGCCAGTACTTCCGGCTCGGTGGACCATTTGAAATCCTCCTGCAACTTCAGTCTGTTGTCATAAATTCCCGTCACCACGCACCGTTTCGCCGAATTCGTGTTGGCCACCCGCACATTGAATTCCTGCGGTGGAAGCTGGATTTCGTAAGGCACAAACCGGCCCGGAAAGCCTTTGGGCGCCAGACCGCCGGGATAATTCTCGGCGGTGAAGGACTCGCCTATGCTGACGATCTTCAAGCCGCCCAGATATTCTTTCAGCCGTTCGTTGAGGTATGGCATGAATTTCCCGGCCTCATCCCAATCCTTTCGGCTGCAGGCCTCAAAAAATGCTCGCGCGGTCTGTTCCACAGTCATGGTGGCGTATTTGTTGTTGTCCGACAGGATTTTGACTTCAGGTGTCGCCCCAAGGCTCACTCCGCCGGTAATGTTCCAGCGGTCAGGATGGGCTTCGTCATCCCCGGGTCGCACGTAAGGACTGGGGGTCGAAATAAATTTTTGCCCGTCCGATTGAATGATCTCCACTTTGCAAGGGACCCGGAAACCGTGTTTGACCCAGTTGGTCTGCGCTACCGCCGGGCCGACCGAAATGATTCTGGCAACATTGATCGCGCCGAATTGTTCCTTGAAGTGCTCTTCCAGTTCGCCGCCATAGATCAAACCTGCTTTCGTGTAATCCTTGTTCACGAGCGCTTGAAAGAACTGGCGCACCGTCTCCGCCGCCGCCTGCTCGTCCGTCAGGGTTCCCTGCGCCACGCCGATCACCTGGTTGAGCTGGTCGGCCACAGTGACATCCTTCGGCAGCTGGTCTTGCAACGAAAACATCTTCTCTTCAATCGGGACGTTGTAATCGGAAAACTCCGTTCGCATTCTCAAAACCTCGTTGGTCCCTTTCACATGATAAAACTCCAGAGAAGTAATCAGGTCCGTTTTCTTGTTTATGGAGATCACCTGCTTCTGGCCATCCCGGTTTGTCGCCACAATCACCCGGGTTTCACCTGGCACCTCTTGAATTTGCAACCCAACCTCGCCGGCCTTTTGCCCTTCCCGCAGCCCTTTCAGGTACAACTGGGGCTGGCTTTGCTCCAACAGGCTTTGCATCATGGGCGCAATCCGCTTGGTCTGGAGAATCAGGAACCCATGTTTGCTTTGAAACCAGATTTCTGCCTTTTCGGGCGTCCAAGTAATGAGCTTCACGCCGTCCTCGGTTTCGGGCAGGTAATATCTCGCCTTTTCCACGTGACCCTGCTCATCAGCCTTGATCCAGAATTCGTTCGGCGTTTGCTGATCGCCGGGGAAAGTTTTGACGTGCAAAAAACGGACGTGGCTATAAGCCTCGATGACCTGATCAATTCCGAACGCCTTGGGCGAGATGGTTATGATGATTGCGATGGTAATCGCCACCGCACCTGCCGCCGCACCCAGTCCAAATCCCCAGCGATGTTTCAAAAGTTTGTTCATGATGGTTTCCTTTTCCGGCTCCTTGGGTTCCAGAATCCGCCGTATCACCGATTCAACGATTCTTACTCTGGCGGCAGCCTGACCGCGGGCGATCAGGCGTTGTTGCAGACTCGTGATCGCCTCGTATTCAGCCCGGCAAGCCGCACATGTTTCCAGGTGCGTCCGGCAGGCGAGCGATTCGTCGCGGGCCAGCAACCCTTCCGCGCAGGCGACCAAATTGTCCCGGCATTCGGCGCAGTTCATGGTTGTTCTGTTTGGTTGACGGTTTGTTCCGCATGTTCACGAGCTTTGAGTTCCTGCCGAAGCAGGGCGTAGGCTCGCGACAGCGTTTTGGTGACGGTGCCGAGCGGCATGTCGAGGCGTTTGGTCACTTCCTGACAGGAAAGCCCCTCGTAATACCGCAGCAGTATCACCTGACGATGATTTTCAGGCAGGGCAGCAATGGCTTCCTCCAACGGATAATCTTCGGTGTGGTCGGCCGCGCTGGTCATCAGGGTCTCCGCGGCTTCACTTTCTTGCTTTCGATGCAACTCGGAGCGGAATTGTTCCTTGGCCACCCGTCCCGCGATGCCCAGCAGCCAGGAGTAAAACGACTCCGGCTGGCGCAGCCTCCTCAGCGACAGGAAGGCCCGCACGAACGATTCCTGCGCCGCTTCCTCCGCCTGCGGCGAGTTTCCCACCCGCGCCGCCAGATAAGCGAACAGCGGTTTCTGGTAGCGATCCACCAGCAGACCGAAGTCCTCGGGATGCCCATCACGACAGCGCTCGACGTATTCCTTGTCCGTCAAGTCCATGAGATGTCCTGCTTAAACGAATTCATATCGTCATATATTAGTGACGCTGCGGGTCGAATTGCGACCGCCGGGCTAAAACTATAAGTAGCGGTGACATTCGAAGTTCATTCCCTTGATACGTCCGGGAGCGGGACGGCGCTGGACGCGAATTGCTGAAAACCAACTGCGGCTTGTCTTTAAAAGCCGGCTATGGGCAGAGTGCTACAGCCGGGCATTCACCGCTTGACACGCCCCGTTAAACCCGGAAACGTCTGTCCGGACACACCCACAACACCATGACGGACAACTGTCTTCAAAAGCTGAAGGCCGGTTTGATCTTGGGCCTGGCCGCCGGTTTGCTGGCCCCGGCAACCGGGCGGGCGGATGGATGCTTCGTGGTCTCAAAGTTTGTCTGGGACAAGCACAAGGACATCAATGAGCCGACCCAAAAAGCCATCATGGTGTACGATGCTGGTCGTGAAGATCTGATTTTGCAGGTCAAATATGACGGCCCGGTCGAGGAATTCGGCTGGCTCGTCCCCGTGCCCAACCTGCCAACGGTCCAAAAGGGTTCGATGCAATGCTTTTATGAATTGAGCCGTTATACCCAGCTGCATTTTGAATCAGGGCACGGCGTTCCCGGTGCTGCAGACGCCTCCCTGAGCCCGGATAACGAGAAAACCGAGCCGGTCAAAGTCATCGAAACCAAAACCGTGGGAGCTTACCAAGTGGCCGTGCTTTCCACCAAAGCTGCGACCGCCCTGGAAAACTGGCTGGCGGCAAATGGTTTTTCGTTTCCCCCGGACAAGGCCGGCGTGATGGATGCCTATGTCAACCAACATTGGTATTTCATCGCCGCCAGAATCCGCCTGGGAAAAGGGAATACGTTTCAAATTGTTTCCGGCGCTCCGAGACAGGTTCCGGGGATTCAATCCGAAATGAAGGAAAAGTTGGCGGCCGGTGAGTTGCATCCGCTGCAAATCAGTTTTGCGATCGACCGGTGCGTATTCCCGCTCGGCATCTCTTCGGTCAACGGCCGGCCCTCCGAAGTCCAGGTCGAGGTTTTGTCGGGTGAACCGCTGATGGAAAAGGGCATGTTTGAAAAGAAACTGCCGGAAGCATATCGGCGCGACCGGGAACAGGCGGCCACGAATGCAGAGAACTTCAGAAAGGGGCTGCTTTCCGAATTGAAAAGGCAATATGGAGATTCGCCGCCGCCGTTGACCACCGCGGATGAACGCCGGATTCAAAGAATGCGTGAGATCCCGGCGGTTTCTCCGGATGATTCGCCACCCTTTATCCAGGTCACCACGGCGGACCTCCCGGATTGCAGCCTGCAGATTCCACGACTGGCCGGCAAATCGTGGTGGCTCACCAAGCAGACCTGGACATTCCAGGCGGAGGAAATGCGCGACCTGGAGTTTCAGCCGGCCATCCCCGTCTTTGCCGGAGAATTGGGCGCCGACTATGGATATTTGGCCGCTGATGGACTTGCCTCATTGGGGAAAGAAGCTGTTCCAGCCCTGATCGCCGCCCTCCAAAGCAAGAATCCAGTGATGCGTCTCCAGGCCGCCTCGGTCATCACCCGCCTGCGCGATCCGCGGCTGGCAGGATGTTTGCCCGGACTCTTCAAGGATGCGGAACCCGAAGTCCGGATAAACGCGGCCCTGGCAGCGCAAGACATCTGGAATCCCGGTTTCGTTGAGCCACTGATCGGTCTGTTCCGGGACAGCAACGACGAGGTTCGCCAGGCGGCCACTGCATGTCTCGCGCAGCATACCGGCGATACGTCCAGTTATGTTTCCGTTTTTCGCGAACTGCTCAAGGAGCCGAATCCTGAAATCAAAGCTTCCGCCCTCCGGATGCTGGTCAATCTACGGGAGAAATTTTCGCGGGCGGAACTGTTGCAATTGGCTGCGATTCCCCAGAATGAAGTGGTCAACATGGCGGTTTATGAACTGGGCGATACGCCCATTTCCTGCGAAGAAGCCGTTCCGTTGCTTCATAATCCGGAAACGGCGGCGCGGATATTTGGCCTCATCGCCTTGTTGGACAATGCCAATACGCAGTCGGTTGACCTGGCGTTGCCTTTGTTGAACGATCCGAATGTGTTTGTGAAAAAAAGGGCCGCGGCCATCTTGCGGGCGCTCACGGGCCAACACTTCCCACCGGACCAGCCCGCGCAATGGGAGAAATGGTGGGCGGCCAACCGGGCCAGCTTCACCGTGACCATCCATCCCGAAGAACTTCACCCGAACCGGGCTGGGACCAACGCTGCGCCAATGGCAACATCCCACTGACCGCGCCGTAGAAAAGTTGCGGGATGTGACGCGCGAAGAACCGGCATGAGATGGATGAAAAACACCGTAACCCGTAAAAATCTCCAGCGTCTATTCCCTTGCAGCTTAAACCAACAAATTGAACATTGATTACCATATCGACATGAAGAAACTATTGATTGCAGCCCTCGGACTCCTCTGCGCCACCGCCATCATCGTCCAGGCCCAGGATGCCAAGCCCAAGAAGGAATTGACCCCGGAACAACAGACGGTCATGAAAGAAATGCTGGCGAAATATGACACCAACAAGGACGGCAAACTCGAAAAGAGTGAACGCGCCGCCATGACCAAGGAAGACAAGCAGAAGATGATTGACGCCGGCTTGCTCAAGTCGAAACACAAATCGACCGATGCTTCCACCAATGCCCCGGCGTCCACGGCTAAGTAATCGCTTTAAACCTTAAACCATTTCGCTCCGCTGATTCAGCGGAGCGTTTTTTCATCGCCGGTTGCACCTGATGGAATCGGCAACCAAACGGTGGGGCACTTTTCAACTTGCACAGGACAGGCGTTGGTTGGTGCAGAAAATGCGCGGAACACGATTTAGACGGTCCCGCCATAGTCACTTCGAGACCGGCTGTTATTTGATAAGATATTGATTTTTAGATGGTTATAAAACATCTCCAAACCATGGCAATCACCCTGCTAAGGAATGGCCAGACATGTCAGTTGCGGGTTCAACAAAGCGATAGAAGAAAGTATTACATTATGGCAAATCCATTTGGCTTACCTAAAGTTATTCTGGCAGAAAGGGAAGCCCGGCGCCGCCGGCAATTATGGGCGTGCGTTTACACCCTGTTGATCACCGCGACCATTTTGATAATGGGAATGTTGATTCAAGGGTGCCAGACCCAGCAATCATCGTTGGCGGAGTTGGCGGCCCCCCGGCAGACCATGCACGATTGCCGATCCCCGCGCGAGAAGAGCAATCCGTTGCCGACACCGATGGCGACGTCGGAATCAGTGGATGAAACCAACTGGACAACCCCCCAATCCGCGAGCCTTCCCGAAAACGTCCCCATGCCAGAGCCGGCGCCGGCACCGACCTCCCCAGACCTGACGCCCACGCCGTCTTTGCGGGTGACACCAGCTCACGCGACTTCATCCCGCCACGCCAAAGGAATTTATGTGGTCAAATCCGGCGACACCTTGAGCCGGATAGCCAAAACCCACGGCATATCCGTCAAAGCTCTGAAAACTGCCAACCACTTGAAGAGTGACCGCATCGTTGTGGGTGAAAAGTTAATATTATCGCAGGCTAAACCCGCGGCAAGCCACACCGTTCAAAACTGAACGAACTTTCGCGGGCCATGGCCGGTTACGTCCGGCGGAAACGGGCGGCCAACCGGAGAGTGATTCTCGGAGTTGGAACAAAAATGGTTTGAACGACCGTCCTCACGCCGGCGTTGACTCGCTCGCGCCCGCTCGCTCGGCCCTGCGGGCCTTCGGCTTTGCCGAATTCCTTTCACCAATTCCCAATCGGTTCAAGTCTCCTCCAGTAGAGGGAGAATCGTTCGCCGCGCTTTTGAAATGTCGTGTGACTGAATTGGCTAGATAATCTTCCGTCAATCAGAAATCGTACGCCGGTATGTCCTCTCCTTGGGGAGAGGAAACAGGTGAGGGAGGTCGTTTTAAGCCCGCAATTGCTGCTGAACGAAGGCGTGAGCGAAAGATTCTTTCGTTTTGCTGTCGGCGATGCGTTCACGATCCATGTGATGGGCCACTTCGTGAACCAGAACATCATCCAAATAACATTGATTATTCCCATACGTGACTCAAATGGATCGTTCAAATCCCGAAGGCGGCTGATTCTAAGCAATCGAGATTCTATTGTCTTGAGTCCGGCCTGCGCATCCAAATAGCGATACAACAGAATTGGTTTTGGAATTTCTGCATTCACTTTTTCTGCACCTTCGCCGCCACCTTCAACCGGAGCGCGTTCAGCCTGATGAAGCCGGTGGCGTCGTCCTGGTTGTAGGCTTTCGTCGGGTCGGCTTCCATCGTGGCGATGTGCGGGTTGTACAGGCTCACCGGGCTCTTGCGGCCGGCGACCATGATGTTGCCCTTGTACAACTTCACCCGCACGGTGCCGGTCACGTTCTTCTGGCTCTCGGTCACGTAGGCCTGCAACGCCAGCCGCTCGGGCGCAAACCAGAAGCCGTTGTACACCAGCGAGGCGTATTTCGGGATCAACGCGTCGCGCTGGTGCATGACTTCCCGGTCCATGGTCAGGCTTTCCATCTGCCGATGCGCAAAGTGCAGGATGGCGCCGCCGGGCGTTTCATACACGCCCCGCGATTTCATCCCCACAAACCGGTTCTCCACCATGTCCACCCGGCCCACCCCGTGTTTGCCGCCGATCTTGTTCAGCGTCTTCATCACGCCCAATGGGGAAAGCTTCCTGCCGTTCACCGCTACGCAATTGCCCTTCACAAAATCCAACAGGACGAATTCCGGCTTGTTCGGCGCGTCTTCTGGGAACACGGATAGCGTGGTGAATGAGCCGCGATACTTCTTGTCGCTAGCATCCATCCACGGGTCTTCGAGGATGCCAGCCTCGTAGGAAATGTGCAGCAGGTTCCGGTCGCTAGAGAACGGTTTCTTGGCGCTGGCCTGGACGGGGATCTTCCGCTTTTCGCAATATTCAATCATCTCCTGCCGGCCGGGAAAGTCGTTCCGATACCGCGCATCCCGCCACGGGGCGATGACCTGCAGGTCCGGCGCGAGCGCGGCGGCGGTGAGTTCAAACCGCACCTGATCGTTGCCCTTGCCGGTGGCGCCGTGGGCGATGGCGTCGGCCTTTTCCTTTTTGGCGATTTCCACCATGCGTTTGGCGATGAGCGGCCGGGCAATGCTGGTGCCGAGGAAATACTGGCCCTCGTAAATCGCGCCGGCATGGATAATGGGATAGATGAAGTCGCGCGCGAATTCCTCCTGCAAATCGTCGATGTAGATTTTGGACGCGCCGGTGCGTTTGGCCTTGGCTTCGAGGCCGGTGAGTTCGTCCTCCTGGCCGATGTTGGCGCAGAAGGCGATCATCTCGGCATTGTATTCCTCCTTGATCCACGACAGCAGCACCGACGTGTCGAGGCCGCCCGAATAAGCTAGAACAATTTTCATGTCCGCACATTAAACCGCCAGCAAGCCGGGAACGCAAAGCGGAAATGAAAGCTGGTTGAAACCGCGAATCGGCTCCCAGCAGCGGGAAAACATCGAACATTCAACTCCGATACATCGCGAGCAGGCATTCAACGCTCAACATCCAATGAATGGTTCAAAGGGAACACGCCGAATCCGAGACCGGCACTCCAATCCGGCGAAAGGGAGAATAAAACGTTCGCCGCAGCTTTTCGGGTCAGCTCCGCTTGAAATGAAGTTCCCGTTGGATGCCGGCGAGATGCCAGCGCCAGTGTCCGGCTTGCATGGCTGCCGCCAGATGCAGGCAGGATCGGCCCCAACATCTTTGGCTGAGATAAAGTGTCATATAAAATTCAATTGACCGCTGACCGGAGACAGCCGGATTGGCCTGATGATCCAATCCTGCTATCGGAGCGCAAGCTCCCTGACTTTAAGAATAGTTCACGATTATCCGCGGGTGCGATAGAAGCGCCTCGAAAAAGCCGCCGCGTTCGTGTCGGTAAAATTCAACGTGCCGCTGGCGCCCATCGTCACGATGCCGATAACCGTCCAGGTGACGAAATCCTGCGTCGCCTGGATGTCATACGTGTGGCCGACCGGGCCGGTCACGGTCAGAATAAACTGCTTCGCCGGTGTGACCTGGAACTGCACTCCGGCAAGCCCGCCCTGCCACACCACATCCACCCAGTAATTGCGGTCAAGCCAGGTCTGGGTCGGAAACACGCTGCCGGCGCCGTAGGCATTGACGCCATTTCCCCCCGTCACGCCCGTGGCCAGCGCATGCAACGGCGGATTATCAACGCCATTGACCGAAAAGTAGTTATCCGTGTAGCTGAAATGCCCGTTGTTGGCGTGGTAGGAAATCACATAGATTGTGTTGGCGGTGATGGATACCGGAGTCGCAAAGTTCACCTGCTGCCAACCCGAGGCGGTCTCGCTGGTGAACGTCGCGGTGGCCAGCAGCGTGCCCGTGCTCGTCCACAGGTTGCCCACATGGGTACCCGTGTTGGCAGCCGCCTTGTAGAAGCGCACACCGGTGATGCTCCCGGCCACGTCCGAGCGGAACTTCACCCCCAGCTCCACGGCGCTGTCCGGGCCGCCATCCACCACGCTGGGCACCGCCGTGCCGGGCCAGATGGACGTCACGGTAGTCAATGGCAGCAGGTAACTGAGTTCGGTCGAAAAATCACTTTCCTGCCCCACACTGTTATACGCCGTGGCCACGAAGTAGTAAGTCACACCTTCGACGAGGCCGGAAATGGTTGCATTCGTTGCGCTGGAGGCGGAAACCTCATTGGTGTAGGTGCCGCTGGCCCCGCCATAATAGATGTTGTAACCCACAACAGTTGGGTCCGTGCTCTGGTTCCAGACCAAATTGACACTCCCGGCTTGAACCGTTGAGCTGAGAGCAATGAGCATCAAGAATCCTCCCAGGAACCTCGCCAGCCCGGCTGGATTGAATAGGCCGCGCCAAACAACGTTCGCAGTCTGGGCTGGGTATTTGTGCATAATGGTCATAATCACCATTACCTGCTGCGCGGGCTGGCGGCGACTAGGGTGTTCCTTGACGCCACTGGGAAAACCCTTGGTCTCAGTTTGGAAGCGCAACTTGGGCCAGCGATGCCAGGGGTTTGGGCTTGGTGGGGCGAGCGCACCCGCGAGCCGATGTAACGTTGGCACTGCGCGCCAATCCAATCCCATCAAGCCAGCAGCCTTTGCTCTGAAGCTTCGGCACGGCAGACAGGCTCGACACGACAACACTACATCGGCTCGTCAGGAGCCTCGCCCCACCGGGACAATTGAAAGCAGGTTGAAATCACGAAAACCAAAAACTACACGAAAACCGAAGATAACGATGGTCGGCTTACTGTGCGCTGTCCCCAGCGCATGGTCGGCTGAGACAGCCGACACTACAGTTCAAACCGGCGCTCAATCCCAGGTTGGGGCAGCTATTTTGCCGAGGTCCGGTCTCTCATCGACCGCCAATCCTGCTGGTCGGCGGGATCAGTAATCATATATTGATTGCTCTGCTGGGGCTTCGGCTTTGCCAACGGTGGGTTTCGGAATGGCCGTCGGCAAAGGCAAAGCCGCCCGAATAAGCTAAAACAATTTTCATTGCGGGGAATTCAACCGCCAAGCCGCCAGGATCGCAAAGTGGAAATTGCCGGGGCACTCGTTCACGGGTATTGAATCCAATTGGTCATGGTTGTGTAAGCAAAGGTCATTTCGCCCGGATTGAAGCCTTTATACCACTGGGAATGACCATCGGCGAATATCACGTTCTGGCCCTGGCTGTGGACCTGCCAGTATTCCGTCAGCGAATCATCCGCCGCGCCGCCGACGCAGTTCTGCGTGAAATCATCCTTGTCCGCGTCGTCGGGATAAAAAATGATTCTTCCGCCCTTGTCCCCGCCGTGTCGCCGCCCAGGACAAAAGCCGAGGGAAAGAGAATGGCGTTGCCATTGACCGCCGCGAACTCGCTGCCGGCCGCGCCATACGCGGCATTACAGCCATTGAAATAATTGAACGGCCCTTGGTATTGCTCGGGCAGTTGCACATTGCCGGGGCAATTGAACGCATTCGTGTTGCCGACGCAGGGGAAAATCTGCTCCATCCAACTGGGTTTGCCTGACCCACCCTGCGCTACGGCAACATCAATCGTTCCCCACTGGATATAGCCGCCGGATTCGGGATAAAACTCATTGTTGTCATCCGCGAACATCCTCATGCCCAGGCCGACCTGGTGCAGGTTGGAATTGCAACTGGTGGTCCACGCGCGCTGCTTGGCCGACGACAATGCCGGCAGCAGCAGCGATGCGAGAATGGCAATGATGGCGATGACCACCAACAGTTCAATGAGCGTGAATGCGCGTTTTGCTTTCATGGCCATTCGAGTCAACCGGCCGGTGAAACTACAGTTCCGATACGATGAAGTTTCCCGGTTGACATCACATCAATTGGAACCCGGCGCCGTCTCTTGGAGATGTTGCAGGTCGGCCAGCGCCAATGGATCGGTGAGATCCGCGCCGTAGCTGAAGTAGGTTGAGGTGGGCACCGGGCTTTTCCACTTCCAATACTCCGTATGCGCGTCGGCAAAAGTGAGGACGGTCCCGTTCTGATGCCGCCAGCCGGGGATGTTGAGCCAGTTGTTGAAGTTGGTGGCATACAGGAAATGACCGTCGTCCAGGGTCTGGGCATCCTCGTCGATAAAAGTGAGGGTCTGGGAGGTTTTGGAGATCTGGCTCGTCTGATGCAACGGCTGGAGCTGCCAGTCAGTGACATCCGCTTGCGGCCCGGCCATGTAGCAACTCAGGGAAAAACTGCGGTATCTGGGAATGGTGGTGTCTTGAATCACACCCTGATCGGCCGGGCATTTATACACGTCCGCATTTTTTACGTATGGGAAAAGGCTTCCACTCGTGATGGTGGCCCGGTCGACGTCGACGGCGGCGTTGCCAACCACCCATGAATTCGACGTGCTGCGGGGTACCGAGAGACCAGAGATTTCGACTTCGTTCAACGCCATCTTGCCGCTGAAATCACCGGAATACATTTCCCAGCCCAGGCCCAGTTGCCGTTGATTGTTCAGGCAACCGATCCGCGTGGCCGTCGCCTTGGCCCGGGACAGCACCGGCAACAGCAAGGCCGCGAGAATGCCGATGATGGCAATCACCACCAGCAGTTCGATGAGCGTGAACGCCGGCCGGCGGTTTTCCGTCCCGACTGGCGGCTGGCGAAGCAAACGTCCCTGTTTGTCCGGCTTCATAATGTCTTTCCCGACTGTATTAACAGGATTCGGCAAAACGTATTACAATAAAAATCTGCGCAATTTGTAACCGCCGGCTGTCGTGTGACGCCGCCTGCACGGCTTCGGTCGACTCGAACCCTGCCTGTTCATTCTTAACTAAAGGAAAACCAGCCCAAACGTTACCGACTATTTCATTTTATCGCTGTCCCGCGCCCAGGATTCACCCGTCGGATGCAGGTTCTCATGGGGATGGACACCGCTGTGGGCCATTCGTTCCACGGTTTTATTGCCGCCAACACCCACTAATAAGTATCCGCCCAAAGGCAAAAAGTGACATTTATTTTCAAAAATTTCGCCGGGCTTCCCTGAAAGGACTCGCGGCAAGGCGTCGCCACGCTCCCTGCCGGCGGGCAACGAAAATGAACCGGGGTCAATTTGCCTTCTCCACCACGAGCATCTCGACCGGGGCTGTTCCCGGAACCAGTTCCAGGCCGAGTTGATCGATCAACGCCCGTTTCAGGCTATCAAGACGCGGATGATCAGGATCATCGCCCTCGGCTTTCCCTTCGTATTCCCTCCAACGGATTTTGAAATCGAAATTGTTGGCCAACGCCGTCCGGTTAATGACGGGAATTTTAAAATGATTTTCCAGTTCAAGGGCCAACGCATCGGTCGTCGAATTCATCATGGTAATGGACCCGTTGCCATCGCTGGTTGAACTGTTGTTTGACTGGCTCGGCTTCAGTCCGGAGGCGCTTGCATCCCTGACCTTGAGAAACAAGATTTTGGTTTCAATGGTTTCAAACCGGCCCACAACCCCAAACTTTTTTTTGATTTCCCGGCGCAGCGCATCCTTGGAACCCGTCGGCAGATTTGAGAAAAAATCGTAGTGGTTCGTCGGAATTTCCGCATTGAGAATGGTGCGCGATTGGCTGACGGCGCCATAATCAACCTCGGCCACGCGTAGCATTTCTCCGACGGCGGCATTTATGCCAAAAGCCCGCCCGTCCTTCATCCAGACCATTCCGCCGGATCCATCTTTACGACTTCTTTCAGCGGATCGGGTGGGGAGAATCACGGTCCTATACGGAGGCTCAATCAGGAATTTTGCATTCATTTGTCCAAGTTGCCAGTTTTCGTTTTGGTGTTTGTGTATTTCTTTCACTGTCACGGTCGTTGTTCCTGCCGCAACCAACAAACTGGCGCCAACGAAGATGGCGGTTTTTGCCTTGGTCCAGGCCATAATTTTCAATGCTCCTTTTGCGAGGGTCAGGGTTGAACCGCTGGCGGCCGCCCCCTTCGCCACCGCAACAGCAGTAATGGATTTTGCCAGCGCCGACGGTGCGGCTTGAACCGAGCCGGTGGAGACTGCTCCGGCAATCGCCACGACCGACAGCGTCACCCCGCGTTTGGTGAAAAATTTCCGCAGCTTTTCTAGCGCTCGATTCACCCGCATTTTCGCCGCGTCTTCGCTCGCGCCCAAGGCCAGCCCGACGTCGCGCAAATTCCGATTTTCGAAAAACCGCAGCACGATGGCGTGGCGGTCCTTCTCCCCGAGCCGTTCCATCGCGGCATCCAGCAGCGGGGCGATTTGCGGCCAGACCTCCGGTTCCCGTTCGTTCACCAGCGATTGCATGTACGCCTCCTGCTCGCGTTTTTGACGGCGGATTTCCGTCCGCAGAAAATTGGCCGCCGTCAGCCGCGTCGTTTGATACAGCCAGCCCGACAGCACAACGCGCCGCGGCAATTGATCTGCCTTCCTGGCCAAAATGATGAAGACGGCCTGGGTAATTTCCCCGGCGGCCTGGGTGTGCCCGGTGCTGCGCAGGGCGGTGGAATAAACCAGATTGAGATACTTCTCCACCAGCGTGGCAAAAGCGGATTCGGAGTGACCTGTGGCGTATTGCCGCAGCAGGGCGATGTCGTCCGGTTCAGACATTTGCCCATTTATGTCCGCCGGAAGGAAAAGGGAACAGATTATTTTTGCGGCGCGGCGATGCCGAGCGGTTCGATATGAACCAGCACGTCGCTGACCGCGGGGATGGTGTCGCGGATTTTGTTCTTCACGTCGTGGGCGATTTCATGCGAGCGCAGCACGGTCATTTGCGGGTCCACTTCCACGTGCATGTCCACGAAATACTGGTAGCCGACCTTGCGCACAAAGCATTTCTCCACGCTGTCCACCCCGGGCGTGGCGGTCGCAATCTGACGGATCTGGTCGATGACTTCATGGCTGGGCGCCGTATCCATGAGTTCGTTGAGCGCCGGACGCAGCAGATGCCAGCCATTCCAGGCAATGACTCCCGCCGCCGCAATCGCCGCCACGTCGTCGGCCGCCTCGAAACCCTTGCCGCCGATGAGCGACACGCTGATGCCGATGCCGGCAGCCACGGAGGTGATGGCGTCGCTGCGATGATGCCAGGCATCCGTTTTGACGGCCGAACTGTCCACTGCCTGGCCTTCGCGCGAAACAAATCGGAACAAACTCTCTTTCACCGCCACCACCACCAGCAGTACGATGAGCGTAAACGGCGCCGGCGGAAAGTGCGGTTGCATGATTTCGCTGAACGCCTTGAGCGCAATCCACAACGCCGCTCCCAGCAGCATCGCCGCGACGATGGCGGAGGCAATCGGTTCAGCCTTGCCGTGGCCATACGGATGGTCCTCATCCGGCGGCGCTGCGGCCACGATAAGCCCGCGCCAGACGATGAGCGAACTGAAAATGTCGGCGAAGGATTCGACGGCATCCGCGACGAGCGCGTGCGAATGGCCGATGATGCCGGCGGCGAGTTTCGTGCCCGAAAACACGACGTTGACGGCCATGCCCGCAA
>Ga0265338_10000741_pt1 | contig 55680 bp, 48 predicted proteins | sample 42126metaG_FD_193579 | JGI IMG/M metagenome (GOLD analysis project Ga0265338, IMG submission 193579) | Rhizosphere microbial communities from Carex aquatilis grown in University of Washington, Seatle, WA, United States - 4-21-26 metaG | ecosystem: Host-associated > Plants > Roots > Rhizosphere... | reverse complement strand
GTACATGTGGACCATGTGCACACCGAAACCATCGGGAAACAGCGAGCGAGCATAGAATGCCATCGCCATCACGCTTACACCCATCACGATGCCCACCGGAAGCACGGACAGCGAGCGCTTCAAGGGCACGCGCGCCGCGGCAATCATCGCGCCGGCGGCAACCCCGACTGCCACCACCGCTTGCAGGATCGCGCCCTGCGACAGATTCATGCCGAGCGAATATTCGGCCCATTTCAGGACGATAAATTGCAGTGTCGCTCCGGCGCCCCAGAATAACGTGGTCACCGCCAGCGATATCTGTCCCAGCTTGTCGTTCCAAAGCGCAGTGAAGCAGTCGGCGAAATCGGTGATCAGGCGGATCGGGTCATGTTGTTGCTGCGGATAGCGGGCCCCCGTGTCGGGAATGCCAAGATTGAAAAGCGCTGCGATCACATACACCACCATGATGACCACCATCGCTGCCTGAGCGGCTGTGTGAACGAACGGCAGCGAATAGCGCAATGTGTAGTGAGCGATATTGGGCGCGATGAGCGCACCGCCCATGACTGTGCCCAGGATGATGGAGCCGACTGTCGTGCCCTCGATCCACCCATTGGCGGCAACGAGCCGCTCAGGCGGTAGCAGCTCGGTCAGGATGCCGTACTTCGCGGGCGAATAGGCGGCGGCGCCAAACCCTACGATGCCGTAAGCGAGCAGCGGGTGCGCGCCGATCAGCATCGTCATGCAGCCGAGCACCTTGATGGTGTTGGTCATGAACATCACGCGGCCTTTCGGGCGCGAATCTGCAAAGGCGCCCACGAAGGCGGCCAACACCACATATGACAATACGAAAAAAAGCTTGAGCAGCGGAGTCATCCACTGCGGCGCGTGCAAATCCTTGAGCAGGGCGATGGCAGCAATCAGCAAGGCATTGTCGGCGAGCGACGAAAAAAACTGCGCCGCCATAATGGTGTAAAAACCTTTTTTCATCTGTTGCTATGCTTTCCTCGCGTGGGGTTCGGACGCCCATCGTTGAACGAGCAGCCCCTCTTGCTGAAATGGGTTGTGCGCTCGGCTTTATAACATGAAAATACCTGCTGCCGAATTAACACTAGCCTCGATCCGCCAGGTAACCATGCAGTTCCTTGATATCGCCTCATGTTGCACTGCAGCGCCGTGCCTTTCGGCCAGTACTTTATGTGCGGGCTAACGCGGGGGTATGGCCGAGATCCTGCGATAATCGCATTATGCAGGTCGTGAGCGTGCAGCGATACCGCGCGATCTCGAATTAACAGTGCACCGTCCAACTGAGTTGACCTCACACACTATGCCGCGCCCAATTTCTGCCGTTGTCCATACCGCCGCCCTGGCTAACAATCTTGCCGTCGCCCGGCGCTGCGCGCCTAACTCCAAAGTTTGGGCGATCGTCAAAGCGAACGCATATGGGCATGGTTTGGCGCGTGCCTTTCCCGGCTTGCGCGGCACCGACGGCTTTGGCTTGCTCGACCTCGATGAAGCGGTTCGGCTGCGCGAATGCGGCTGGGCTGGACCGATTCTGCTGCTGGAAGGTTTTTTCCGGCCGGCCGATCTCGAAGTCGTCGAACGCTACAGCTTGACGACCGCTGTGCATTGCGACGATCAGTTGAAAATGATCGAGGTTGCGCGCCTGACCAAGCCCATCAATATCCAGCTCAAGATGAATACCGGCATGAACCGCCTGGGGTACACGCCACAGCGTTTCAGGGCGGCGTGGGAGCGTGCGCGCAGTTGCTCTTGCATCGGCCAGATCACATTGATGACGCATTTTTCCGACGCCGATGGCGAGCGCGCTGTGGCGCATCAAATGGAAGCATTCGAGCGCGGCGCCGAAGGCATCGCGGGCGCGCGCAGTCTGGCGAATTCGGCGGCCACGCTGTGGCATCCTCAGACGCATTTCGACTGGGTACGGCCCGGCATTCTGCTGTATGGCGCCTCGCCTTCAGGGCAGGTTAGCGCGCTGCAAGGCAGCGGTTTGCAACCAACCATGACTCTGGCCAGCGAGATCATCGGTGTACAAAATCTGCAGGCTGGCGATACGGTGGGTTATGGCTCGACCTTTACCGCGGACACGGCGATGCGCATCGGCGTTGTCGCTTGCGGCTACGCGGACGGCTATCCGAGGCACGCGCCGAACGGCACACCGGTGGTCGTCGACGGCGTGCGTACACGCATTGTCGGAAGAGTTTCCATGGATATGATCACGGTCGATTTGACACCGTGCCCGGGAGCCGGGGTCGGCACGGCAGTCGAACTGTGGGGCGGGGCCCTGCCCATCGACGACGTCGCCTACGCCAGCGGCACGGTAGGCTATGAGCTGATGTGCGCGGTTGCGCCACGCGTTCCGATGCGGGCCGATTAGAACATGGCCAAAGTCGCGGTAGTCAAAACGAAAACGCTCTACAGTTGTTCAGAATGTGGGGCGCAATCGCCCAAATGGCAGGGCCAGTGTCCGGCCTGCAACGCCTGGAATACGTTGGTCGAAACCGTCGCCGATACGCCGGGCGCGCATCGGTATCAAGCGCTGGCCGCCACCGCGCCCGTGCAGACGCTCGCGCAAATCGAGGCAGCCGACGTGCCGCGTTTTTCGACGGGCGTTGGCGAATTCGACCGGGTGTTGGGCGGCGGCCTGGTTCCGGGCGGCGTGGTGCTGATCGGCGGCGATCCGGGTATCGGCAAATCGACGTTGCTGCTGCAGTCGCTTGCCGAAATCGCCCGCTCGCGCCGCGCGCTCTATGTCAGTGGCGAGGAATCGTCGGCCCAGATTGCGCTGCGGGCGCAACGCCTGGGTCTGCTCGAGGCCGGGGCGCCGGCCGCGGATTTGCGGCTTTTTGCCGAGATCCAGCTGGAGAAAATCCAGGCGGCGATCGAGGCCGAACGGCCCGAGGTTGCGGTGATCGATTCGATCCAGACCATTTATTCCGACGCGCTGAGTTCCGCGCCCGGCTCGGTGGCGCAGGTGCGCGAGTGTGCGGCGCAACTCACGCGGTTGGCCAAACAAACCGGGGTGGCGATCATCATGGTCGGCCATGTGACCAAGGAGGGTAATCTGGCCGGCCCGCGCGTTCTGGAGCACATCGTGGACACGGTGTTGTACTTCGAAGGCGATACTCACTCGGCGTTTCGTCTGGTGCGAGCGTTCAAGAACCGTTTCGGCGCGGTCAACGAACTCGGTGTGTTCGCGATGACGGAGAAGGGGCTGCGTGGCGTGAGCAACCCCTCGGCGCTATTCTTGTCGCACCATGAGCAGACCGTGCCCGGATCATGCGTGCTGGTCACCCAGGAGGGCACGCGGCCACTGTTGGTGGAAATTCAGGCGCTGGTCGATACCGCGCATGTACCGAACCCGCGCCGACTGGCGGTAGGGCTGGAGCAAAACCGGCTGGCATTGCTGCTCGCCGTATTGCATCGGCATGCGGGCATTGCGTGTTTCGATCAGGACGTGTTTCTCAACGCTGTAGGTGGCGTAAAAATTACCGAGCCCGCAGCCGACCTGGCGATCTTGCTGGCGATCCATTCGTCGATGCGCAACAAGGCGCTGCCCAAAGGGCTGATTACCTTCGGCGAGGTGGGCCTTGCCGGTGAAATCAGGCCATGCCCGCGTGGTCAGGACCGTTTGAAGGAGGCCGCCAAGCTGGGGTTTTCGATCGCCTTGATCCCGAAAGCCAATGCGCCCAAACAGGCAATCGATGGCTTGCAGATCATCGCCGTGGATCGTATCGAAGAGGCGATCGACCGGATACGCGGCCTGGCCTGACTTTCTTTTACCCGAGCTGTTCGAGCTGTTCCTGCGCCAACAACCAAGCCGACTCAGTTTCGGTGAGCAATCCCACCAATTCCCCCTGGCGTTTCAACGTCGCGGTCAGATGGTTTTTTTGCTCGGCTTCATAGCTTGCCGGGTCTGCGATCACGGCATCGAGCGCGGCCTTTTCGGCTTCCAGCGTCGCCATCTGCTTTTCAAGCTGGTTCAGCCGGCTTTGCAGCGGCTTGCGCAATTGCGCCGCCTTCTGCCGGGCATCGGCTTGCTCGCGCTTTTGCTCCTTGCGTTTGGCGAGATCGTTTTCGCCGTCGAGCGCTGCAGGCGTCGGGGCCGACGCGGCTACGGCTACAGGTGTCGCCGCGCGCGTCTTGTCCTTTTCAGCCTTGGCCGAGCGTTCGCCCTTGGTCGCCGCGCGTTGCGCCGCGGCATGCTGCAGCAACCAATCGCGATAGTCGTCCAGGTCGCCATCAAATGGCTGCAATTCGTGATTCGCCACCAGCATGAAGCGATCGGTCGTGGCGCGCAACAGATGCCGGTCGTGCGATACGACGATCAACGTGCCTTCGAATTGGGCAAGCGCCATCGTCAGCGCGTGGCGCGTTTCGAGGTCGAGGTGATTGGTCGGTTCGTCGAGCAGCAGCAAATTAGGCTTTTGCCAGATGATCAGGGCCAGAGCGAGGCGCGCTTTCTCGCCGCCGGAGAACGGTGCGATCGGCGCAGTCGCCATCTCGCCGCGGAAGTTGAAACTGCCGAGGAAATCACGCAATTCCTGCTCACGGGCATTACCCCCGAGTCGGCTCAAATGGAGCAGGGCGGAATCGCCATCGCGCAAGGTTTCCACCTGATGCTGGGCGAAATAGCCGACCTGCAGGCCCTTGCCGCTCGTTACCTCGCCGGACAACGGCGCCAGCGTGCCGGCCAGCGTTTTGATCAAGGTCGATTTGCCCTGGCCGTTCGCGCCGAGCAAACCGATCCGCTCCCCATTGGTGATCGACAGCGTGATTCCGTCGACGATCACGATATCGGGCGCGTCCGCGCTTTCTGGGTTCTTGTAGCCGCAGCGGATTGCCTCCATGACCATCATCGGATTGGGGGCTGCCGCCGGCGTCCTGAATTCGAAGGTGAACGGCGAGGCGACGTGCGCTGGCGCGATCAGCTCCATCTTCTCCAAGGCCTTGACCCGGCTTTGCGCTTGCTTGGCCTTGCTGGCCTTCGCCTTGAAGCGATCTACGAAGCTTTGCAGATGGTCGATATTGCGTTTTTGCTTTTCGTAGGCATTTTGCTGCAGCGCCAGTTGCTGTGCGCGCAAGATCTCAAACTGACTGTAATTGCCGCCGTAGCGCTTGATTTGCTTGTTTTCGAGGTGCAACGTGACGTTACAGATCGCGTCGAGGAATTCACGATCGTGCGAAATCACGATCAACGTGCCCGGATAGCGGCGCAGCCAGTCTTCGAGCCAGACGATCGCGTCCAAGTCCAGGTGGTTGGTCGGCTCGTCGAGCAGCAGCAGGTCGGAGCGGCACATTAGCGCCTGCGCCAAATTCAGCCGCATGCGCCAGCCGCCCGAAAAACTGCTCACGGGCTGGCGAGTCTGTTCGAGCGTGAAACCGAGGCCCAGCAACAACGCTTCGGCGCGCGGTATGGCGGTATAACCGTCGGCGTCGGCGTAGGCCACGTGTGCATTACCTTCGGCCGCGCCATCGTGGGCCGCCGCCGCTCGCTCAATCTCGGCTTCGATCTTGCGCAGCACGACGTCGCCGTCGAGCGTGTAGTCGGCCGCGCTACGATCGACCGCGGGGGTTTCCTGCGCGACGTGGGCTATTTGCCAGGATGGAGGCACCGAGACGTCGCCGCCGTCGGAATGCAGCAATCCTCGCAACACGGCGAACAAAGTCGATTTCCCCGCGCCATTGGCGCCGACGAGGCCTGCTTTCTCGCCGGGATTGAGGGAAAACGTGGTGCTTTCGAACAGCGGCTTGACGCCGCGAGCAAGGCTAAACTGATTAAAGCGAATCACAACGGGAGCCGGCTCGGAAAAACCGCTATTCTAGACCGTTGCGGGCAAACCCATACGGTGCTTGTCGCTTTAATCGCTATTTCAATCGTTATTTCAGCTTCTATCGGGGAGTTTTCATGTCGGATCTGTATGCATTTTCGGCCCGGACCCTGGGCGGACAGCCCGTCGAGCTGTCGCAATATCGGGGACAGGTCCTGCTGATCGTCAATACGGCGAGCGAATGCGGCTTCACCCCGCAATATGAAGGCCTACAGAAACTGCATATGCAATTTGCGCAGCGTGGCCTGCAGGTGCTCGGTTTTCCGTGCAACCAGTTCGGTCACCAGGAACCGGGCAGTTCTGCGTCGATCGGCGAGTTCTGCGAAAGCAAATACGGCGTGTCGTTTCCGATGTTCGAAAAAATCGATGTCAACGGCGAGCAGGCGCATCCGCTATATCGTTACCTGACGGCGCAAAAGCCCGGGCTGCTAGGGCTCAAGCGGATCAAATGGAATTTCACCAAATTCCTGGTCGATCGCAGTGGACATCCGGTCAAGCGGTACGGCCCACGCACCAAACCCGAGGCGATCGCCGCCGATATTGCGGCATTGCTGTAAGCCCGGCGCCGGCGACGACGAGAGGATAGGCGCGAACCAGCACGCCTAAAGGATAGGCGCGAACAGGCGCGCTACGTGCATGATGATGCGATTGAGCGTCGTGCCGCGCCGATATTCGTTCGGCTCGATGCGCCGGGCGAAGGCGAAATCGCGGGTCAGCATCGTCTCGACCTCTGCGGCGAACTGCCGGTCGACCGTCAGCACGGTGATTTCGAAATTCAGCCGGAACGAGCGGTTATCGAGATTCGCGCTGCCCACCGAAGCCGCGACATCGTCGATCAACACCACTTTCTGATGCACGAAGCCCGGGAGGTAGAAGTACATCTGGATTCCAGCGCGCACAGCGTCGTAAGCATACAGCTCCGAGGCCTTGAAGACTACATAGTGGTCGGCGCGGCTCGGGATCAGGATGCGTACATCGACTCCGCGCAAGGCGGCCAGCCGCAGTGCGGCGAACACGGCTTCGTCGGGCACGAAATACGGCGTGGTCATCCATAGCCGCTCTTTGGCCGAGTTGATCGCTTCGACAAAAAACAGCGAACAGGTTTCCTGCGCATCGGCCGGCCCGCTCACGATCACCTGGCAATGCATGCCGCCACCTTCGACTGGCTGCGGCGCATCGACGCGCGGCAGGGTTTGGGTGGCCCAATACCAGTCTTCGATGAACGACACCTGGATCATTCCCACGGCCGGCCCTTCGACGCTGATATGCGTGTCGCGCCAGGGCGCCAGCGGAGGCTCCATGCCCATGTAATCGTCGCCGACATTCAAGCCGCCGACGAACGCAACGCGGCCGTCCACCACCACGATTTTCCGATGATTGCGAAAATTCAGCTGGAAGCGATTGATGAAGCGCGAAGTGGCGAACGCGCGCATGTCGACCCCGGCGAGTCGCAATTTAGCGATGTACTTGCCCGGCAGCTCATGGCTGCCGATCCCGTCATACAAAAAATAGATTTTTACGCCCTGTTGCGCTTTTCTGATCAATAGTTCGCTCAGACGTCTGCCCAAAATGTCGTCGCGCACGATAAAGAATTGCAGGATAGCGTAGCGCTGCGCGGTCTCCAACGCCGCGAAAATAGCGTCGAACGTGGCCTCGCCATCGATCAGCAGGCGCACGCGGTTGCCCGAAACAAACGGTGTGCCGGCCAAACCAACCAGGGCGCGGGTCGCGCGCTGACCGATCAATTCGACCGGTTTTTGCAGATCGGCTGGTATCGGGCCAGTTTCTGCCGCGCCCAGGTTCGAGCGCATGCGCTTATTGCCGAGCCGTCTCCTATTGACGTAGCCTTCGAAACGGCTGCGCCCGAGAAACAGATACGGGATTACTGTCAGGTAAGGCATGGCCACCAGCGATACCGCCCAGGCCACGGCGCCTTGCGAAGTGCGGGTGTGCAAAATGGCGTGGCCGGCCGCAATCAGGCCTAGCAGATGGCAGGTAGCCACCACGATTCCCAGCAACGGCAGATTCGACGCGATCAGCATCGGTGTGTGCAGCACGGCGATGGACATGGCTCGACGGGGCGCCGCGCGCTCAAACGGGCAGGTCGGCTGCGTGAATCAGGAACACCGCGTCGTCGCCTGCGCTGGTGGTCAGCCAGGTCAGATCGAGTCCGCCAAAGGCCGCTTCGACGTTTGCACGCTCGTTGCCGATCTCGATCACAAGCAAGCCATCGTCCGTAAGCCACTCCCGCGCCTGACCGATGATACGTCGCACCAGGTCCATGCCATCGATGCCGCCAGCGAGCGCCAGCGTCGGCTCATGACGGTATTCCGCGGGCAGCGAGAGCATCGACTCCGCATTGACGTATGGCGGGTTGCTGATGATCAGATCGTAGCGGCGCGGTGGCAACGGCGCATACAAATCGCCGGCAAACAAGGCGATGCGGTCATCCAGCGTGTAGTCGGTCACATTGCGATGAGCGACCTCGAGCGCGTCGGTGGACAGGTCGACTGCGTCGACTTCACAGTTCGGAAACGCGTCGGCAGCGAGTATCGCCAGACATCCCGAACCGGTGCACAGTTCCAGCACCGCGCTCACCGCGTCGGGCTCGTCGATCCATGGGTGCAGGCGCTCATGAAGGACTTCGCCGATCAATGAGCGCGGCACGATCACGCGTTCGTCGACCGTGAAGCGGTAGCCGTGCATCCATGCCTCGCCTGTGATGTAGGCAGCGGGAACACGGTCGGTGGCGCGTCGCTCGATCACATGCATCACGGCATCGCGCTCCGAGTCGAGCACTTGCGCATCGAGAAACGGGTCGAGCATGTCCAGCGGCAAGTGCAGCGTGTGCAGGATCAAATACGCGGCTTCGTCGTAGGCATTGGCCGTGCCATGCCCGAACGACACCTGGGCTTCGGTAAAACGGCTCACGGCGTAGCGCATCAGATCGCGTACCGTGTTGAAAGGATGGGTCATGAGGCAGCTCGTAAGGTAAGGGGCGGGGCGCGGCGGTTGCGTGGATCGAGGGGCTTGAGCGGCCTGAGCGCGTTCAGGCGATCAGGAGTTCGAGCACTCGTCGATAGATATTCTTCAGCGGGTCGATAAAAGCGAGCTCGACGTTTTCATCGACCTTGTGGATGCTGGCGTTGGGCGGACCGAATTCCATGACCTGTTTGCAAATGCGCGCGATAAAGCGGCCATCGGAGGTGCCACCCGTCGTCGAAAGGGCCGTCCGCACGCCGGTTTCGTCCTTGATCGCACGCTCGAGCGCCGCTGACAAGTCGCCGCGCGGGGTCAAGAACGGCAAGCCGCCAACCGTCCATTTCAGATCGTAGTCCAGGCCATGCCGATCGAGGATCTCATGCATGCGTGCTTGCAAGGTATCGACGGTGTTTTCGGTCGAGAAGCGGAAATTGAAATCGATTTCGATCGTGCCGGGGATTACGTTGGTCGCCCCCGTACCGGCATGTATGTTCGACACCTGCCAAGTGGTGGGTGGGAAATATTCGTTGCCGCGATCCCATTCGACGCCGACCAATTCCGTGAGCGGCGCCGCTGCCAGATGTATGGGGTTTTTCGCCAGATGTGGGTAAGCGATGTGCCCTTGCACGCCCTTGATGGTCAGTTTGCCGGATAGCGAACCGCGCCGGCCGTTTTTGACCATGTCGCCCAGGGTATCGACCGAGGTCGGTTCACCCACGATGCAATAGTCGAGGTGCTGGCCACGCGCTTGAAGGAGTTCGACCACTTTGACCGTGCCGTGGATGGCCGGCCCTTCTTCGTCGCTGGTCAATAGCAGCGCAACCGAATGCCGATGCTGCGGATGCGCGGCGACAAACTCTTCGCTGGCAACGACAAAGCCCGCCAACGAAGTCTTCATGTCCGCGGCGCCGCGCCCGTACAGCTTGCCGTCGCGATGGGTCGGCACGAACGGGTCCGAGTGCCAGGCCTGCAGCGGGCCGGTGGGCACTACGTCGGTATGCCCCGCGAAGGCCAGGATTTTCGGCGCTGCCGCGCTGCCGCGCCGCACTGCCCACAAGTTGGTGACGCCGTCCGAGACTACAGTCTCGCAGGCAAAGCCGATTTTTTCGAGGCGCTCGATAATCAGCGCCTGGCAGTCGCGGTCCTCGGGGGTCACTGAGGACCGCGCGATCAGGGTTTCGGTAAGAGCGAGAGTACTCGACATAGTGCGTCAGATAAGTCCGTTAGATCCGTTACGGTTGCTACGTGAGATGTGTTTCGCGGCGCCGAATGGACGCCAGGCTCATTTAAAGCGCGCGGCGTACTCATCGGCAACGAAGCCGACCGCAACCACGCGGCCATCGACCTCGACGACCGGGCGCTTGATCACGGACGGATTTTCGATCATGACGGCGATCGCGCCAGCCGGGGTCTGCGCCGCGGCTTTTTGCGCATCGGAGAGCGCCCGCCATGTCGTGCCACGCCGGTTCAGCAAGATGTCCAGCGGCACGTCATCAAGCCAGCGCTGCAGCACATCCGCGGACAATGCCCGTTTCTTGAAATCATGGAAGTCGAAATCGACGTCTCTATCGGTCAGCCAGGTACGTGCTTTTTTTACCGTGTCGCAATTCGGAATTCCGTACACAACCATATTCATCGATCTTGCCTTTTCATTGTGTCAGTGGGACGTTTGCCGATTTTGTGCGGCGAGCCGTATCCGGCTAGGTGCTGGCTGCCGCCTGTATCCTGCCTCGTTGGGTGCGTTGCCTACCATCGTTGCCGATCATAAACGCGGGCAGCGCGTGCAACCGGTCCAGGAAAAATGTCGCAGATCGAAACGTGGATGCGGCCTAAGACCCATACCCGGGAATCAAGCCGAAAAGCAGCCTATAGGCGTTTGCAAAATTCCACGATGCGCTGGGCGCCTTCTATGCATTCTTCCACATCGGCCACCAGCGCAAGCCTGACGAAATTGCGCCCGGGGTTGATGCCGTGCGCGTCGCGCGCGAGGAAAGAGCCCGGCAAGACGGTCACATTATAGTCGGCGTACAGGCGCCGGGCGAACTCCGTGTCGTCCAGGCCCAGGCCATCCACGCGAGCCCACAGGTAAAACGCAGCATCCGGTAGCTTGACGTCCAGGTGCGCGGCCAGCATTGGCGTGATGGTCGCGAACTTACTCACGTACTTGCGGCGGTTTTCGATCACATGCAGTTCGTCCTGCCAAGCCGCCACGCTGGCGCTCTGAAACACAGGGCTTAATGCCGTGCCGTGATAAGTCCGGTATTTGAAGAATTGCTTGAGCAAGTTGGAGTCGCCGGCCACGAAGCCCGAGCGCATGCCCGGTACGTTCGAGCGCTTGGACAGGCTGGAGAACACCACCAGACGCGCGTAGCTGTGTCCCAGCCGGTGCGCGGCCTGCATGGCTCCAAGCGGTGGGCGCGATTCGTCGAAATAGATTTCCGAGTAACATTCATCGGATGCGATGATGAAGCCATAGCGATCGGACAGCGCAAAAAGTTCGCGCCAGTCTTCCAGCGTCATCACGGCGCCGGTCGGGTTTCCCGGTGTGCAGACATACGCCAGTTGAGTCCGAGCCCACACATCGTCAGGGATCTCTGCATAGTTGCATGCGTAATTGCGCGCGGGATCGCTATTGGCGAAATAAGGCTGTGCGCCTGCCAGCAACGCGGCCCCTTCGTAAATTTGATAGAAGGGGTTGGGACAGAGTACGATCGGGTCCGGCCGGCTGCGATCGACCACAGTCTGGGCGAATGCAAAAAGCGCCTCGCGCGATCCGGCAACCGGCAACACCTCCGTGACGGGATCCAGCGGCGGCAAGTGGTAGCGGCTTTCCAGCCAGGCGGCGATGGCGCGGCGCAAGGCGTCGCTGCCCAGCGTCGCGGGGTAGACGGACAGGCCCGGCAGCGCTGCGATCAGAGCGTCCTTGATCAATTGCGGGGTGGGGTGCTTGGGTTCGCCGATTCCGAAACTGATCGGCCGGTTGGCTGCGTCTGGCACGATGCCGTCGAGCAACGCGCGCAGTTTTTCGAACGGATAGGTATGAAGTTGTGTGAGTAGTGGATTCACGTGCGCGGCCCTTCGCGTGCGAGCGGCGGTAATCCGCCTGACAGAGGAATGAATGCTGAAAGTAGTTGAAAATTATACCTTGCGCCGAGGCTTGGCCGTGAACACAAGCTTATGGTCCTGCTTAGGCGTGTCGCTGTATGGCCGCTTGGGCGTTCGCTTGGGCGTCCATTCATCGGCGAAAACTGGCCGCGCACTTGTCGTGCCCGCGCCGTCCCGGGCTGTCGCAAGAGGCGCCATGCGGGGGGCGGCATGACGACGCACCGCGGCGCACTGTGGCCGCTTGCGGCGATCATGATAGGCTCCGCGGTCTGGGGCGTGATCTGGTATCCGCTGCGCACCCTTGCGGGCCTGGGCGTGAGCGCAACGGCGGCCGGCGCACTGACGGGGCTCGCCGCCTGTCTCTTCATGGCCTTGTTCATCCGCGGCGGGCTGCTGAAGATCCCGCTCAACCCGTTGGTGTTCGTGCTCGCGGCCGCGGCTGGAGTGACCAACGTTGGCTTCACGTGGGGCGTGATACACGGGGAAGTCATGCGGGTTCTGCTGCTGTTCTATCTTTCACCAGCATGGACGGCGCTGTTAGCCTATGGCCTGTTGCATGAGCGCCTCACGCGCAGTGCGCTGCTGCTTACCGCGCTTTCGCTGGCCGGCGCCGGCTTGATGCTGTGGACGCCGGCCACCGGCCTGCCATTGCCGAACAACGCCGCCGAATGGTGCGGCCTGATCGCGGGCATGGGTTTCGCGATGAACAACGTCCTCACCCTGCGTATTTCGCGCACCTTGCCTGCCGTCACGCCGCAGATCCGAACTTTCCTGGTGTTTGCCGGCAGCGCCGTGCTCGGTTTTGTGACGATGCATTTCGACAAGACGGCCGCCATGCCTTTGCAGACACTGGCGCTATCGGTGCCCCATCTGACGCTGGCGATCGAGTTGGTGGTTGGCATGGGCGTGGCGCTGGCATTGAACAATCTGCTGATCCAGCATGGGTTGGTGCACGTCGCGGCAAACCGAGCGTCGCTGGTGATGCTGTTCGAAATCGTCGTGACGGCGCTTTCTGCCTGGTTGCTCGCGGACGAGGTCCCTGGCACGCGCGAATGGCTCGGCGGCGGGTGCATTGTGCTCTCCGCAGTGCTGGCGAGCTGGTTTCACCGCGAAAATAGCAGTGCGAGCGGCTCACAGGAGCCGCCGGCCAAACGGGCGGTGGTATGATGCGCAGCATGGATAACGCGCATGCCGGACCGGCGTTTTTTGCCGCCGAAATGTTGCTCACGCCCGGTTTGCGACCCGCTGGATTGCGTTGATGGCCTTGGCGCTGGACTGATAACGTTTCAGCCGTGCGTTTCAACCCTGCATTTCGGTCATAGGTTGCAGCTGGTTTTTTTACCCAGGTTTCTACTTTTAAACAGCGATATCGCCGTGCGTCTGACCTCGATTAAACTCGCTGGCTTCAAGTCATTCGTCGATCCCACCCATTTCCAGGTGCCTGGCCAGCTCGTCGGCGTGGTCGGGCCCAATGGGTGTGGCAAGTCCAATATCATCGATGCCGTGCGCTGGGTGCTCGGTGAATCGCGCGCTTCCGAGCTGCGCGGCGAGTCGATGCAGGACGTCATCTTCAACGGCTCCACGTCACGCAAGCCGGGTAGCCGGGCCAGCGTCGAACTCGTATTCGACAACGGCGAAGGGCGCGCAGCTGGACAATGGAGCCAGTACAGCGAAATCGCCGTCAAGCGCGTGCTGACTCGCGACGGCACGTCCAGCTACTACATCAATAATTTGCCCGCCCGCCGGCGCGATATCCAGGATATTTTCCTCGGCACGGGCCTGGGGCCACGCGCCTACGCCATCATCGGGCAAGGCATGATTGCGCGGATTATCGAAGCCAAACCTGAAGAGTTGCGGATTTTCCTGGAGGAGGCGGCGGGCGTCTCGAAGTACAAAGAGCGCCGCCGCGAAACGGAAAGCCGTCTGCATGACACGCGCGAAAATCTGACGCGAGTCGAGGATATTCAGCGCGAACTCGGCAGCAACCTCGAAAAGCTGGAAGCGCAGGCAACCGTCGCGCAGAAATTCCGCGAGCTCAGCGCTGATGGCGAAGAAAAGCAGCGCCTGCTGTGGCTGCTGCGCAAGAACGAAGCGCACGCCGAGCAGCAGCGGCAGCAGCGCGCGATTGAATTGGGACAGGTCGATCTCGAGGCGCAGGTCGCGAAATTGCGTGAAGTGGAAGCCCAGCTTGAAACGGTGCGAGTCGCTTACTACGCGGCTACGGACGCGATGCAGGGCGCCCAAGGCGCGCTTTACGAGGCCAATTCGGAAGTCAGTCGGCTCGAAGCCGAAATCAAATTCATTATCGAGTCGCGCAACCGGGTGCAGGCCCAACTGGCCGCCCTGACAGCGCAACGTGAACAGTGGTTGGCACAGGCTGAAAAAGCGCGTGGCGACCTGGAACTGGCTGAAGAAGCGCTGGCGATTGCCGAAGAAAACAGCGTGCGCGCCCATGGCGAAGCGCTGAACGCGCACGATGCACTGCCGGCAATGGAAGCGGGTTGGCGCGACGCCCAGAGCAGTCTGAGCGAGCAGCGCGCCGGCATCGCGCAGGTCGAACAGGCGCTCAAGCTGGAGTCGGTGCATCAGCGCAATGCCGATCAACAGTTGCAACAATTACAACAACGCGACGAACGTCTGAAGCTCGAATCGCGCGGACTGGACGAACCTGACGCGGTCCTGCTCGAAAACACGCGGGCGCAACTGGCCGAGCATGAGGAAATCCTGCGCAACGCACAGGATCAACTCGAAGAGGCGCAGCACACGTTGCCGCGACTCGATGCCGAGCGCCGTAGCGCGCAGGAGCGCGTGCAGTCCGAAGGGGCGCAGATTGCCCAGTTCGAGGCTCGCTTATCCGCGCTCAAGCAGTTGCAGGAAAGCGTACAGACTGAAGGCAAGATCCAGCCCTGGCTGGAAAAGCACGAATTGGCAGCGTTGCCGCGCCTGTGGAAAAAACTGCACGTCGAAGCGGGTTGGGAGAACGCACTCGAATCCCTGCTGCGCGAACGTTTGGCCGCACTCGAAATTTCCAATCTCGATTGGGTCAAGGCCTTCGCCACCGATGCGCCGCCTGCCAAGTTGGCGTTTTTCAGCCCACCGCCGGCTGGCCGGCCGTTTGAACCGCCCCCCGGTATGCGCGCGTTGATGACGCTGGTGCGCATCGACGATCCCGGTTTGCGCGCGGTGCTCAATGACTGGCTGTCTAACGTGTTTATCGCGGATGACCTGGCCCAGGCGCTCGCGACGCGATCGCAGTTGCCCGAAGGCGGCGCGTTCGTCGTGCCTAGCGGGCACGTCGTCACGCGCTCGGCGGTGCAACTCTACGCAGCCGATTCGGAGCAGGCCGGTCTGTTGGCGCGCGCTCAGGAAATCGAGAATTTGGGCCGCCAGGTCAGGGCGCAGGCGCTGCTGGCCGACGAAGCGCGCAGCGCCTCAGTGCGCGCCGAAGCGGCGTATAGCCAGGCGGCTCAGGCGCTGACCGAAGCACGTGCCCAGACCGAACGCGCGACCCAGCGGGTCCATGCGCTGCAGTTGGACGTGCTCAAGCTCGCGCAAGCCCATGAACGCTATATGGCGCGCAGCACGCAGATCAGCGGCGAACTCGAGGAGATCGCCGCGCAGATCGACGAGCAACGCGCCCAACGCGCCGAGTCCGAAGCCAAGTTCGAGCAATTCGATACGCAACTGGCGGAGCTGCAGGCGCGTTTCGAAGACGATCAATTGGCCTTCGAAAATCTCGACGAAACGCTCACGGATGCGCGTCAACTGGCTCGCGACCTGGAGCGCGCTGCGCAACAGGCTCAGTACGAGCAGCACAATGCCACCAACCGGATCGGTGAATTCAAGCGCACGATCGAGACCGCCACGGAACAGGCCGAGCGCCTCGATCAAGCGCTCGAAGACACGCGCGCCGAACTCGAAACCATCAATCAGCAAACCGCGCATACCGGCTTGCAGGATGCGTTGGAGATCCGCAGCGAGAAAGAGGCTGCGTTGGCGACGGTGCGCATCGAATCCGATGCGTTGACCGCCAACCTGCGTCAGCTCGACGAGCAGCGCCTGATGACGGAGCGCTCGCAGCAGCCCTTGCGCGACAAGGTCACCGAGCTACAGCTCAAGGAACAGGCTGCGCGCCTGAACTTCGAGCAATTCGCCGAGCAACTGGTACAGGCGGGCGCCGATGAAACCGAGTTGCAGGCCAAACTCGCGCCTGAACTCAAGGCCTCGTATTTGCAGGGCGAGGTCACACGCCTCAATAATGCAATCAACGCGTTGGGCCCAGTCAATATGGCGGCGCTCGACGAATTGACGACGGCGCGCGACCGCAAGCAGTTCCTCGATGCACAGTCGGCCGATCTGAACAGCGCGATCGAGACGCTCGAAGACGCGATACGCAAGATCGACCAGGAGACGCGGTCCCTGCTGCAGGGCACGTTCGACGAGGTAAACCGTCACTTCGGCGAGTTGTTCCCGCGTCTGTTCGGTGGCGGACAAGCCAAGTTGATGATGACCGGCGAGGAAATCCTCGACGCAGGCGTGCAGGTGCTGGCTCAACCGCCAGGCAAGAAGAATTCGACGATTCATTTGCTGTCTGGCGGGGAGAAGGCCTTGACCGCGACCGCGCTGGTGTTTGCGATGTTCCAGCTCAATCCCGCGCCATTCTGTTTGCTTGACGAAGTGGACGCGCCGCTGGACGATGCCAATACGGAGCGTTTCGCGAACCTGGTTCGGGCGATGTCCGAGAAGACGCAATTCCTGTTTATTTCGCACAACAAGATTGCGATGGAGATGGCCCAGCAATTGATCGGGGTGACGATGCAGGAACAAGGCGTATCGCGCATCGTCGCGGTCGATATGGAAGCCGCCTCGAGTTTTTCGCAGAACGGGGCCTGAGGCGCGAGTCGCCGAGTCGATCAACGATGAGCCGACGGCGCTGCCAGCGCGCTTGATGCGACGGCCCAGCCGTCGCCGAAGCGGAGGTGGCGCCCTCGGTTCGCAACATAATAAGCGGAGCATGCATGAACGAGCTGTATCTCGGAGTTGGAGGAGCGGGCGCTGTGGTGATCGCGGGGGTCATGGTCTATAACGCCTGGCAGGGCGCCAAGGTCAGGCGCCGATTACCGCAGCAGGCTACGCCGATGGACGCCGAGACCACGGTCGGCCGGGTTCCGGGCTCGGGATTGGCCGGGGACTTCAACGACGAACGCCCATTTATCGAGCCGGCAGTGAACCCGTTGCGTCACCCAAGCCCCGGTGACGCCCACGAAGCGCGTCGCGAGCCGTCTTTCGGCGGTGGCGACAGCCGCAGTGATCTCACTCGAACGCAAGAACTCGATGCGGCTGCAGTGCCCGCGGTGGCCCTAGCCGGGGCGCAAACGCCGCTCGATCAGACCGCGCAGGAAGCTGCCGGTGAGGCAGAGATTGCCGAGGCGCTCAGTGCGCCACCCGCGGTTGCGGTTTCGACCGGTATTCTCGATCGGCGTATTGATTGCATCGTGCCGATCCGTCTTGGTGGCCCTGTTTCGTATGAAAAGCTTGCGCCGCTCGCGCAACGCCTGCGCCGCGCCGGCAGCAAGCCGGTGTTTATCGAAGGTAGACCCGAAGGTAGACCCGAAGGTAGACCCGAAGGTAGACCCGAGGGCAAATTCGACAGCCGCCCCGAAGGCCACGCCGGTGAGCCGCAAGCCTGGGAAGCGCTTCAGGCCGGTGGTCGCTACGACGAAATTCGGGTCGGCGTGCAACTCGCCAATCGCTCGGGCGCGCTTAACGAACTCGAGTTTTCCGAATTCGTCACGGGCGTGCAATTTATCGTCGAAGCCGTGGATGGCGGTCCTGACTTTCCCGATATGTTGGAAACCGTCCAGATGGCGCGTGAGCTAGACGGTTTTGCGGCGCAATGCGACGCCCAGTTGTCAGTCAATGTCGTGTCGGACGGCGCACCCTGGTCGGCTAATTACGTCCAGGCGATCGCTTCGCAGGACGGCTTGCTGCTCTCACGCGACGGCACCCGGTTCGTCAAGCTCGATGCACGCCAGAACCCCGTGTTCATGCTGCAATTCGAAGACACCAACTTCCTGCGCGACGACCTGACCTACAAGGGCGGCGAAATGATCACGCTGCTGCTGGATGTGCCGGTTGCCGACGAAGACATCTTGCCATTCCGGCTGATGTGCGATTACGCAGTCTCGCTGTCGCAGCGTATCGGCGCGCATGTGGTCGACGATCAACGCCGGCCGTTGTCGGAAAGCGCCTTGCTCGCGATCGAAAAACAATTGATGACCTTGTACGCGCGGCTCGAACAAGCCGGCATCTCGGCGGGCTCGCCGATCGCGCGGCGCCTTTTCAGCAACTGATCTGCAGGCTGGCCGGCGCATCGGCCGCAATGGTCAAATGTGACGTGCCGTTGGCGGCGTACGCTGCGATAATTAATATACTGAATTCACCCTGCGTCTGCGCATGCCTTCTTCTCCCGATCTGTTCACGGCACCTGCCGGGCGCGCTGCTTGGTTGCGCGCCGAACTCGAACGCCACAACTATGCCTATTACGTGCTCGACGAACCGGTATTGCCGGACGCCGAGTACGACAAGCTGTATCAGGAGTTGGCGGCAATCGAGGCCGACCATCCGGACCTGATCACGCCCGAATCGCCGACCCAACGCGTCGGTGGCGTGGCGCTCGATAGTTTCGCCTCCGTCACGCATTCGATGCCGATGTTGTCGCTCAATAACGGTTTCACGGATGCGGATGTGGAAGCGTTCGACAAGCGCACGGCCGATGCGTTGGGCGGTGGCGAGGTGGAGTACGCGTGCGAACTCAAGTTCGATGGCTTGGCCATTTCGCTGCGTTACGAAAATGGGGTATTGGTGCAAGCCGCTACGCGCGGCGACGGCGCGACCGGCGAGGACGTGACGGAAAACATCCGCACCGTCAAATCGATCCCCCTTAAGCTCAAGCTCCCACCCAAGCACACCGGTCGGTTACCCGAAGTGTTGGAAGTCAGGGGTGAAGTGCTGATGTTCAAACGCGATTTTGCGCGGCTGAACCAGCGCCAGCGCGATGCCGGGCATAAAGAGTTCGCCAACCCGCGCAATGCCGCCGCCGGTAGCTTGCGCCAGCTTGATCCGAAAATCACGGCAACCCGCGCGCTGTCATTCTTTGCCTATGGCATTGGCACGCTCACGGGCGTGGAGATGCCACCCACGCATGTGGCGGTGCTCGACTGGTTCTCCACGCTGAGCCTGCCGGTTTGCCCGCAACGCGCATTGGTCAAGGGCGCCGCGGGGTTGCTCGGCTTCTACCGGTCGATTGGCGAGCGCCGAGCAGAGCTGCCGTACGAAATCGACGGCGTGGTCTACAAGGTCAATCGGCGCGCCGATCAGGACCGGCTCGGTTTCGTGTCACGGGCGCCGCGTTTTGCGCTTGCGCACAAATTTCCCGCCGAAGAAGCACTGACCCGTTTGATCGGGATCGATGTCAACGTCGGCCGCACGGGTGCCGTGACGCCGGTGGCGCGCCTCGAACCGGTATTCGTCGGCGGCGTGACGGTGACCAACGCCACCTTGCATAATGAAGAGGAAATTCGGCGCAAAGACGTGCTGATCGGCGATACCGTGATAGTGCGTCGTGCCGGCGACGTGATTCCCGAAGTGGTCGGCGCGATTCTCGAACGGCGGCCAGCCGATGCCTGCGCGTTTGTCATGCCCACGCATTGCCCGGTATGCGGCTCAAAAATCGAAAAATTACCCGATGAGGCGATCGCACGCTGTACCGGCGGGTTGATCTGTGGCGCGCAACGCAAACAGGCGCTTTGGCATTTCGCGCAGCGCCGCGCGATGGACATCGACGGGCTGGGCGAGAAAATCATCGATCAATTGGTCGATCAGCAATTGATACGCACGCCAGCGGATCTGTTCAAGCTGGGATTCGGCACGCTCGCGGCATTGGAACGTTTCGCCGACAAATCCGCGCAGAATTTGCTCGACTCGATTGCCCAGGCGCGTCAAACCACGCTACCTCGACTCATTTATGCGTTGGGGATAAGGCACGTTGGCGAGGCGACCGCTCGTGATCTGGCGCGGTATTTTGGCGCACTCGACCCGATCATGGCCGCTACGCGAGAGGAATTGCTGGAGGTCAACGACGTGGGGCCGGTGGTGGCCGAAGCAATCGTGAATTTTTTTGCCGAACCCCACAACGTCGAATGTATCGAACAATTGCGGGCGGCGGGGGTGCAGTGGCCTGAAGGGCCGCCGGCGCAGAAAGCCGAACCCGGCTTGTTGGCTGGTCGCACCGTGGTCTTGACGGGCACATTGCCGAATTTGTCACGCGACGATGCGAAAGTGATGCTCGAAGCCGTGGGCGCTAAAGTGGCCGGGTCGGTTTCGAAGAAGACGGACTACGTCGTGGCGGGGGCCGAGGCGGGCAGCAAGCTGGCCAAGGCCGAGGAACTAGGTATCAAAGTGTTGGATGAGAACGGTCTGCGTTTGCTTCTGGAGGGTAAAAACCCATGATTCGCGAGATTATAAAGATGGGCGACCCGCGCCTGTTGCGTGTCGCCCAACCGGTGAAAAAGTTCAATACACCGGAGCTGCATGAACTGATTTCGGACATGTTTGAGGTGATGCGCGACGCCAAGGGCGTGGGCTTGGCCGCGCCGCAGATCGGTGCCGATCTGCAACTGGTGATCTTCGGATTCACCCATAGCGAACGGTACCCGGACGCGAAGCCGGTACCGGAAACCATCCTGCTCAACCCCGTGATTACGCCGCTATCGCCAGTCATGGAGGAAGGGTGGGAGGGCTGTTTGTCCGTGCCCGGACTGCGCGGCATGGTTCACCGGCATACGAAAATCCGGTATCAAGGCGTCGATCAGTATGGCGCGCCTATCGACCGGATCGCTGAAGGTTTTCACGCGCGGGTAGTGCAGCACGAATGCGATCATCTGATCGGCAAACTTTATCCGATGCGCATTACCGATTTTTCGAAGTTCGGTTATCTTGACGTGTTGTTTCCCGGCATGGATCCGGAAGGCGACGACTAGCCCGGGAGCCTGCCGCAGCCCCTACATCTGGGTGCCGCTTGCTCGGGGCTGCCTCGATTCGGACTCCGGGGCGCGCGGGACTCGTCGGGCTTTACGTGAGCTCATGCGCTGACCTCATGGCGCGAGCCCCGGCGCGCACTATGCGCTCAGAACGTTTCGCTAGGCAGCAGGTAGCGCCATTTGCCAGCGGGCAAGTTGCCCAACACGACCTGGCCGATCCGGATACGCTTCAAGCCGACTACGTCGAGACCAACCAGCTCGCACATGCGACGGATCTGGCGCTTTTTCCCTTCTCGCAATACGAAGCGCAATTGTTCGCCGTTTTGCCAGTCGACCTGAGCGGGCTTGAGTGGCTGCTCATCCAACTCCAATCCGAAACGCAGGCGCTCCAGTTGTTCTGGCGGAAAATGCGATTGCACATCGGTTTCTTGTCCGTTGTAGGACACGCGCACCAGGTATTCCTTGTCGATTTCGCTTTTTTCACCGATCAATTGTTTTGCAATCCGGCCGTCCTGGGTCATGACGAGCAAACCGGTCGAATCGATATCCAGACGCCCAGCCGGCGCGAGGGCGCGAAGGTTGAACGGATGAAAACGTCGGCCGCTTTCGTCGAGCTCCCACTGATTGGCGGCATTGATCAAAACGGCTGCGGGTTTGTAGTCGTCTTCGGGTTGTCCGGACACGTAACCCACGGGCTTGTGCAGCAAGATGGTCACCTGTTTTGCCTGGTCGGCGCGTGCAGCCGGCATCACGTCGATTTTCTGCTCTGCATGGACTTTGGCGCCCAGCGTATCGACTTTGACGCCATCGACCTTGACCCAGCCCTGTTCGATCCATTCGTCGGCTTCGCGGCGTGAACAGAGGCCGAGTTCGGACATCCGTTTGGACAATCGCATCATGCCAGTTTCGTCGACTTGGCGATTGGCCGAGTTCGACGCTGCGGGCCCGCTGCGCGGCGCGGAAGTTCTGGGGCGATCGCCGGCGGGTCGCGCGTCGGACCTGGCGTGGTTCGGGCTGCGTTCGGTGTCGGAGCGCGACGACGACCGTTCTCGGCTGGCCGGACTGCGGGCGCCGTCACGCGGCGCAGCAGGACGCGGCGTCGACGGGCGGGGTCCGGACGCACGTGCTCCCGCACCTGCACCACGCGGCTTGTCCGAGCGCTCGCCGGTGCTGGCAGCACGGGGCTTATCCCAACTGGCGCCTGCGACGCGTGGCTTGTCTGAGCGTGCTCCGGCGCCTGCTGCACGCGGTTTGTCCGAGCGTTCGCCGGTGCTGGCTGCGCGAGGCTTATCCCAGCTGGCTTCTGCGGCGCGTGGCTTGTCCGAGCGTGCTCCAGCGCCTGCTGCACGCGGTCTGTCCGAGCGTTCGCCGGTGCTGGCTGCGCGAGGCTTATCCCAGCTGGCTCCTGCAGCGCGTGGTTTGTCAGAGCGCGCGCCACTGCCTGCTATGCGGGGTTTATCCGACCTGGCTCCAGCGCCTGCGGCACGAGGTTTGTCTGAGCCGGCACGAGCGCCGTACGAGCCGCTTTTTCCCGGCGTAGCGCCGCGCTCTTGCGATGAAGCGCCGGAGGCCGAGACCGAACGAGGTGCCGCAGCAGTGCGTTCGCCGCTGGCGGCCGGTGCGTCTTTGGGCCCCGAACGCAGGCTCGAATTCGGATTTTTACGCACGCCAGGGCGTACAGGGGCGCGCGCCGGCGAAGCCGGCCGCGGATGCTTGGCGGTTAATTTGTCACGCATAAGTAAATTCTCACAGGCAGACACGTCGCCTATACGGCGAGCGCGCGCAGCAGTTCAGTTTCTAGTTGGAGTTGTAGACGGCTGTCAGATAAGCGCGCGCCGTCGAGCAAAAATACGTCTTCGACGCGTTCGCCGAGCGTATTGATGCGCGCGGCATGCAGCCCGACGCGGTGTTCCGCCAGTAAGCGCGCGATGGTATAGAGCAGGCCGGGGCGATCGTTTGCCGAAACTGACAGGATGTAATATTGGCCTCGCTCGTCGGCGCGCAAATCGACGCTGGGCGAGATCGGGAAAGTGCGGGACAGTCGGGACAAACGTCCCTTCGACGGCTCCGGCAGCGGGACGGTGGGCGCCGTAAGGCGTCCGGTGAGTTGTTGTTCAACGAGGTTCGCTATGTCGCGATAGTGGGAATCCATGTGGCTGTCGGCCACCAGGAAATTGTCGAGCGCATACCCATGGCGCGTTGTGTGAACCCGTGCGTCGAGAACCGACAGCCCGCTGCGGTCGAAGTATTCGCAAATGTCCGCAAACAGATCGGGCTGATCCTTGCAATACACGAGCACTTGCAAACTTTCCCCTATCGGCGATGGGCGCGCACGCACGATAGGCGTCGGGGTTTCAACGTGTTTATAGAGTAGCCTGGTCTGCCAGGCAATGTCCTGCGCATCGTGACGCAGGAAATAGGCGACATCGAGCTGGTCCCACAAGGCCTGCTGCGTACCTGGCGGAATCGTCTGCAAGCGAAGCAGCGTAAGCGCTTCTTCCTTGCGCGCACGCATTTCGGAATGGGCATCCGGGCGGGCGCCTTCCAGCACGTTGATGGTGCTGCGATAGAGATCTTCGAGCAGCTTGCCTTTCCAGGCATTCCACACTTTCGGGCTGGTGCCGCGGATGTCCGCCACCGTGAGCAGGTACAGCGCGCTTAGCCGACGCTCGCTGCCGACGAGTTTGGCAAACCCGGTGATGATCTCGGGATCGCTGGTGTCCTGCTTTTGCGCAACCTGGCTCATCGTCAGGTGATGCTCGACCAGCCATACCACCAGATCCGAGTCTTCCTCGGTAAAACCGTGTTCGGTGCAAAATGTGCGTGCGTCGGCCATGCCCAGCTTCGAATGGTCGCCGCCACGGCCTTTGGCGATATCGTGAAACAGCGCGGCCGTATATAACACCCATGGCCGCTCGAAGTTCGAAATCAACTGGCTGCAAAACGGGTATTCGTGCGCGTGCTCGGCGACGGCAAAACGCCGGATATTGCGCAACACCATCAGGATGTGTTGATCGACCGTGTAGACATGGTAAAGGTCATGCTGCATCTGGCCGACGATGCGCCGGAAGTTGAGCAGGTAACGACCCAGCACACTGGTCTGGTTCAACAGACGCATCACATGCGTGACGCCCTGCGGCTGTTTCAGAATTTCGATAAAAAGCTGGCGATTGACCGGATCGCGCCGCCACTTCTGGTTCATCAGCTTGCGCGCGTTGTACAGCGCCCGCAGCGTACGCGCCGAGAGTCCCTTCACGCCCGGGGTTTTTTCAAATAGCAGGAAGGCTTCCAGGATCGCGGTCGGCTCGCGTTCGAACAGATCGTCGCTGACGATTTCTATCATCCCCTGCTTTTCGACGAAATGATCCGAAAGCACGCGCGTGACGCCGCTAGTCTTCGGAAATAGTTGCGCCTCGATGTTCTGCAACAAGATCGTCGAAAGCTGGGTCACCGCCTTGGCGGCCCAGTAATAACGGCGCATCAACTGTTCGCTGGCGCGTTTGGTGGGTGTCGAAGCGTAGCCGAAGCTCTCCGCCAGGGCATTCTGCAAATCGAACACCAGGATGTCCTGGCGGCGCCCGGCGATCAGGTGCATGCGCGTACGCAGCGTTTTCAGGAAATTCTCGTTGCGACGCAGTTCATTGGCTTCATGAGAGGTAATCAGTCCGCGCGCGTCGAGTTCCTTCCAGCTATTGCCGAGGTTGGCCGCGCGGGTGATCCACAGGATCAATTGCAAGTCACGCAAGCCGCCCGGGCTCTCCTTGCAGTTGGGTTCCAGACTGTAAGGGGAATCCTGGTACTTGGCGTGTCGCTGACGCATTTCCAGCAGCTTGGCCTGGAAAAATACGCGCGGATCCAAAGTCTCGTTGAAGCGCCGCGTGAATTGCTCGAACAGGGCGCTACTGCCAAATAACCGGCGCGCCTCGAGCAGCGAGGTTTGCACGGTGACATCCTGCCTGGCTTCATCGATGCACTGCTCAATGGTGCGCACGCTGCTGCCAATCTCCAGGCCGAGATCCCATGCCATGCCGATAAAACGTTCCAGACGCAATTCGAGGTCGGGGTCGGGATCGGTCGGCAATAGAATCAGGATGTCGACGTCCGAACTGGGCGCCAGCTCGGCGCGTCCGAAGCCGCCCACGGCAACCAGTGTCAGCGTCGCGGGTAGATTACACTCGCGCCAGGCGCTGGCCAGCGTCCGATCGGCCAGGCGGGCCAGGGCCCTGGTCAGTCCATCGACCTTGCCGGTGCGCTGGAACCGAGCAAGCAGCTCGGCTTTGGCGCTGCGAAATTCCGAGCGAATGATCGCGGTGGCGTTCGCCGGGGTAGCGTTCGCTGCGGTGGCGTTCGCAGGGGTAGCAGGGGTAGCAGGGGGGGCGCTGGCGGGTGGCTTCGAGACTAGGCTGCTCATGGTGTGGCGCGGCTCAGGCCGTCGCGCCGAGTATCGCCGGGCGCGCAGGCGTTCCCGCTGAAACCGTCAGGACGTCGTAGCCGGTTGGTGTCACGAGCACGGTATGCTCCCATTGAGCGGACAGACTGCGATCGCGAGTCTTGACTGTCCATTGGTCAGGCATCGTGCGGATGTCGCGGCGCCCGGCATTGATCATCGGCTCTATCGTGAAGATCATCCCTGCCTTGAGTTCGAGGCCAGTGCCCGGCCGCCCGTAATGAACCACCTGCGGATCCTCGTGAAATACCGTGCCGATGCCATGACCGCAATATTCGCGCACGACACTATAGCCCTGCGCTTCGGCGTGCCGCTGAATGGCGTGGCCAATGTCGCCCAGACGGGCGCCGGGCCGAACCTGATCGATACCTAGCCACATGCATTCGTAAGTGGTCTGGACCAGTCGTTTGGCGAGAATGGAGCCTTCCCCGACGATGAACATGCGGCTGGTATCACCGAAGTAGCCTTCCTTGATCACGGTAATGTCGAGGTTGACCGTGTCGCCATTCTTCAGGGTTTTTTCGCCGGGAATGCCGTGGCAGATCACATCGTTGACGGACGTGCAGATGGCCTTGGGGAAAGGCGGATAGCCGGGCGGCTGGTAATTCAGCGGGGCGGGTATCGTCTGCTGGACGTTCGTCATGTACTCATGGCACAGGCGGTCCAGCTCGCCCGTCGTGACTCCGGCCTTCACAAACGGCGTGATATAGTCGAGCACCTCGCTGGCGAGCTTGCAAGCCACTCGCATTTTGGCGATATCGTGTTCGTTTTTCAGCGTAATGGACATATTTTCCTCAGAAACCTTGTGCAATAGGGTTTTTTGCCTTTCGCCGTACCGATGAATCTGGGAAATTCCACCGGGTACGCGGGAAACCCCAGCCAATAGGGCTTTGGCCCAACCACCAGCGGAAAACGCTCACCAGCGGAACCGGGCAAAATCCTCTATTTCAGGCCGAATCCTCGCATTATAAGCCAGCGGCGCTTATGGGACGTCTGCCGATGCCCCTTTTTGTGCAGGCGTTTCCGCTATTGGTTGCGCGTGCGGCCGCAGGCAGATGTGAGGGCTGACGTCGGATTGTTGGAAGTTTTGATGGAGTCCGCCATAGCCTGATCACAGCGTAGCCTATCCTCGGGCCACGGGGCTTCGTCAATGTCTGCGTAAATTGTCTGCATAAATGGACTGGCCCACCGCCCCCGCACGGCGACCATAGATAACCCGCCCCTCGTGTCATGACACCGCTGCCGACTATTGGCGTCCATGTCTTGCCGGCGTGCATCGTGGATGTGGCGCGCAGACGGTCCCCAAAAGCCTTCGTCACGGAACTGCGCTTCTCGCTCAGATCTAGTGGTGCAACGGGAAGGTAGTCACCGGGCTTGATCAATAGTCCGAGGCCTCCCTTCCAAGGATGAGGTGAGACAGTCGAATATGCGACGTAGTACTAGTTGGCTATTCGAAACCAATCTAAGATTTATTCATTACCTCTTGCGTCAGGTCGTTGCAATCGCAGGGGCCAGACCGTACCGTTATCTTGTCAGTAGGCTATGGAATAAACTAAAATTAGCCCAGGATGTTGAGACCCATTGCTGTGCTTTGGTTTTAATCTCGGAACTGGAGTAACCGCCTGGCATACATCAATGAAAAGCTTGTCCATCTGGACAAATTGAAAGTGCCGGACCTACACATAAAGCGTTGACCTCGGTATGCGGAGGCTCCTGGGCCGCCCATGAGCGACGAGCGGCTAGCAGGGATGTATCCAATTGAATGCGACGTTCCTCGTCGCCCCTAAAGGGAAAATTCGCTTCAGATGCTTTATCTGATCATGGTCGGGTGAACCCATAGACGTTGCAAACCGCGCTTTTATAAACTATGGGCGACGATATTTGATGCAATCGCCAATGTGGGGAAGCGTCTAATGCAGACGACCTGCACCACCATCCACAAGGAGCTACGGCTCCTTTTTTTATGGCCGTTCGCAAATTACTACGCCCGCTGTGCAATCGACATCGGGATAGTCGGCGTACTTAAAAAAATGGGGCAAACGGCGGGCGCGGCATCGAAGCGTCGATCAAAGTATCAATTAAAAATTGAATTCGATGCCGTGACCTGAAAATAAAATGGCATTATGTGAGAGTTGTATTACGGTAGGAGTGAGCTGTCGCTATATTATAGTGTGCATCGACTTAATATTTTAGTTTTTCGCCATTATCTAATACACTGTTTCCGCGTGCGAGGGAAACAGTAAGTGTGGCACGTGCTTACAGGGAAAAAATGAAGGTATTCTTTAAACAATCGGGGGGGTAGCATGCGGCAATTTTTAAAATTTTTGCGGCGCGACGAACGTGGTGTCACCGCTCTCGAATATGCGATTCTGGCAGGCATTATCGTTGTAGCGCTGGTCGCAGTAGGCGGGACGTTCAGCACCAACTTGCAAGCCATTTTTACCACGTTGACGACGACGGTCTCCAACACGATTTCTGGCGCTTGATTCCGGTTCGCGACCGGGTTTTGCGGTTTGATTCGACGCCCGGTCGGGCTCTCGGCACAACTGCGCAGCAGTCCGAGAGAAGTCTTCAGGCGCGCGGGCCACGAAGGCCGCGTGCTTACTGCCGCTCGCGCGCGCGACGCTTCTTTGGAGCCGAGCAGGTTGGCGTTCAATCAGGGGCTTGGGCAGTCCTTTGCGGGGCTTGCCGGATTTCTTGGACTTTGATTGTTCCGCTGGAGTCAATAATAAGAGGCGCATGGCAGGCAAGGCGTGCCTCTTTCCTGATAAATCCCACCAAAACTCCACCAAGTTTTACCACCGTACGCGTCAGATCGCGTTAGTCAAATTGCCGCAAACCATTTGGCTGGTAGAGGTTTTGCTGCGCTGTACGCGAGAGCGTTACAGCCTTCCTGATTCTTCATCGTCACGGGCATGGTTGGATCAGACCGTTGACGTATCTTCCAAGATTGCATCATCCCGGCGCGCCGGCTTCTTTTAGCAGTGAGCCTTGAGAATCCGGCCATCTGGATGGTATAATCTTTGGCTAGTTTGGTGGGAAAGCCATGATGGACGGTGTGTGTTGGGTCCGAGCGAGTGTCGGCGGGCCTTTAAGCGGTGTGGGCGGGCTTTTGCAGCTGTTTCACGCCGTCGGCGTCACGCATGGCGTACATCAGCGAATTCGGCTGAGCTAGTTGGCGGGGCCAAGTGGCTCTGTCGCTGTAGTAAAGAGTGTAAGTAGTCAAAATCGCAAACCGGCGCTTCCAGGGTGTCCTTCGCACATACATAGACAAGCATGTGTTCACGGATGTCGCTGCCGGTTTAAGACTGAACCCTTTTGGAGAATTACCATGGCAGTAACCATGCGTCAGATGTTGGAAGCGGGTGTCCACTTTGGGCACCAGACCCGTTTCTGGAACCCGAAAATGGCGCCGTTCATTTTCGGTCACCGCAACAAGATTCACATTATCAACCTCGAAAAAACGCTGCCGATGTACAACGACGCGCTGAAGTACGTGCGCCAGTTGGCAGCCAATCGTGGCACGATTTTGTTTGTTGGTACCAAGCGCCAGTCGCGGGATACCATCGCTGAAGAGGCAAACCGTTCGGGTATGCCGTACGTGAACACCCGCTGGTTGGGTGGCATGTTGACTAACTTCAAGACGTTGAAGTCGTCGATCAAGAAGCTCAAGGACATGGAAGCCCAGGCAGAAGCCGGCGACCTGGAGCGCATGAGCAAGAAGGAAGCATTGGTGTTCGAGCGCGAAATGATCAAGCTGGAGAAGTCGATCGGCGGCGTGAAAGACATGGGCGGTATTCCGGACGCGATCTTCGTGGTCGACGTTGGTTATCACAAAATTGCGATCACCGAAGCCAATAAGCTCGGCGTGCCGGTGATTGCAGTGGTCGACACGAACCACTCGCCGGAAGGTGTGGATTACGTGATCCCGGGTAACGACGACGCAAGCAAGGCTGTTGCGCTGTACACCCAGGGCATGGCAGATGCGATCCTGGAAGGCCGTGCCAACGCGGTGCAGAATGTCGTGGAAGCCGTGCGCGGTGACGAAGGCGGCGATGAGTTCGTCGAGGTCAACGCAGAGGCATAAGTATCTGTGCTTCCGACCAAAAAGGGGGCTCTTGCACAGCCCCCTTTTTTTGAATCAGGGCGTGGCGCAGCGAGGTGCCCGCGTTGATGGCCGGTTTGGCGCCAGGGTGCCGAGCAAGTCGGGGTTGATGTGGGGTTGATGATTGGCACCGGCGTGTTTTCCCGGTGGTCGAGAATTTAGGATGATGGTTTGCGCGGCGAACCATCGCATGCAATCAGTGTGTGTTTTGATTCACAGATTTCAGGAGCGACGAATGGCGGCTATTACTGCAAGCATGGTGGCGGAACTCAGGGCGAAGACCGATGCGCCGATGATGGAATGCAAGAAGGCTTTGACCGAAGCCGAAGGCGATATGGCGCGCGCTGAAGAGTTGCTGCGCGTGAAGCTGGGCAGCAAGGCAAGCAAGGCGGCCTCGCGGGTGACGGCAGAAGGCGTGATCTCGGTATTTATCTCGGGCCAGATTGGTGCGCTGGTCGAACTCAACTGTGAAACCGATTTCGTCGCCAAAAACGACGATTTCCTGGCTTTTTCGAAAAACGTGGCCGAATTGGTCGCCAAGAACAACCCGACCGATGTCGCGGCTCTGTCGTCGCTCGAACTCGGTGGCGCAACCGTCGAGACGGTGCGCAGTGCATTGATCGGCAAGATCGGCGAGAACGTTTCGATCCGCCGCTTCGTGCGTTACGAAACGGCCAACAAGCTGACCTCGTACTTGCACGGCACGCGCATTGGCGTGATCGTGGAATATGACGGCGCCGAAGAGCAAGTCGGCAAGGATGTGGCCATGCACATCGCGGCAATGAAACCTGTTTCGCTGTCGGCGGATCAAGTGCCGGCTGATTTGATTGCGAAAGAGCGTAGCATTGCCGAACAGAAAGCGGCCGAATCGGGCAAGCCGGCCGAAATCGTCGCCAAGATGGTCGATGGCAGTGTGCAGAAGTATCTGAAAGAAGTGTCGTTGCTCAATCAGCCGTTCGTCAAAAACGACAAGCAAAGCATTGAGCAGATGCTGAAGGCCGCCAGCACCACGGTCAAAGCATTCACGATGTTTGTAGTGGGTGAGGGCATCGAAAAGCGTACCGATGATTTTGCGGCAGAAGTGGCGGCGCAGGTCGCTGCTGCCAAGCAAAGCTGAAAAGCAAAGCCGCAAAGCAGAGCCGAACAACGCCAACCTGCTTGAATGCTTTGGTTGCGCCTTGGTTGCATGCGCGAAATAGTAGATTGGTGCAGGTAAGCTAACTGCGGCGCACGCAACCAGCGGAGTTTTTCCAGCGAAATGAGGGAAATAACGCAGAGTCAAACTGTCTATTTCCCTTTATTCTGCCTCAGTAGTACGGCGCTTGTGGGCTCTCGGGCCTGCTACTCCAGCGCCGCACGGGCGGCATCCCAAGCGCCGATACGGCGCGGCCGCGTGCCGCCATGCTTGCAAATTTGCTCGATGCGAACGGACGATCCCTTATGCCAATTGCCTATAAACGCGTTTTACTGAAACTTTCCGGCGAAGCCCTGATGGGCGACGACACGTTCGGCATCAATCGGGTGACGATCGAGCGCATGGTCGCTGATATCGCCGAAGTGGTGAAATTAGGTGTGCAGCTTGCCGTCGTGATTGGCGGCGGCAATATTTTTCGCGGCGTCGCAGGTGGCGCCGCCGGTATGGACCGCGCAACTGCCGATTACATGGGTATGCTCGCCACCATGATGAACGCGCTGGCGCTGCAGGACGCAATGCGCCACGCCGGGATCGAAGCGCGGGTTCAGTCCGCGTTGCGCCTGGATCAAGTACTCGAACCCTATATTCGTCCCCGCGCAATCCGCCAACTCGAAGAAGGGCGCGTCGTGATTTTTGCCGCCGGTACCGGCAACCCGTTTTTCACGACCGACACCGCTGCCGCATTGCGAGGCTCGGAAATCGGCGCGGAGGTGGTGCTCAAAGCCACCAAGGTCGATGGCGTTTATTCGGCCGACCCCAAGACCGATCCCACGGCAACACGGTACACGACCATCAGCTTCGACGAGGCGATCGGGCGCAATCTGCAGGTCATGGACGCGACCGCTTTTGCGCTGTGCCGCGACCAGAAGCTACCGATCAGAGTGTTTTCTATCAATAAGCCCGGTGCATTACGGCGTATCGTCGAAGGTGAAAACGAAGGCACACTGGTGCACGTTTGATACAACGGGTGGGCCCGCATGCGGGCAGAACAGGTAATCCAGATCTAAAAGGCAGGGAGCTTTTATGACATTGGCTGAAATCAAAACGGGCGTCGACCAGAAGATGCAGCGTTCGCTCGAAGCATTCAAGAGCGATCTGGCGAAGATTCGTACGGGACGTGCGCATACCGGGCTGCTGGACCACATTCAGGTCGACTACTACGGGTCGAATGTGCCTATCTCGCAAGTCGCCAACATGAGCTTGATCGACGCGCGTACCATCGGCGTACAGCCGTGGGAAAAGAAGATGGTGCAGGCGGTCGAGCGGGCGATTCGCGACGCCGACCTGGGGCTGAACCCCGCGACTCAGGGTGACCTGATCCGTGTACCGATGCCGGCGCTGACGGAAGAACGCCGCCGCGAACTGGTCAAGGTCGTCAAGAACGAAGCCGAAACTGCCAAGATTGCCGTACGCAATCTGCGCCGCGACGCAAACGAGCAACTGAAAAAACTGTTGAAGGACAAAGAGATTTCGGAAGATGATGAACGCCGTTCGCAAGACGACGTACAAAAGCTGACGGATAAATTTGTCACCGAAATCGACAAGCTCGTCCTGACCAAAGAAGCCGAGATCATGACGGTTTAAGGCCGTTATTTCTTGACGACCGGAGCGTTCTGGCGAATATGGCCCATATGAGTTCTTCCATCGGCGTACCCGAGACGGCAGAGGTGCCGCGGCACATTGCGATCATCATGGATGGCAATGGCCGCTGGGCGACCCAGCGTCGGCTGCCGCGCGCGGCCGGCCACACGAAAGGCGTGGATGCGGTGCGCGGCATCGTCGAAGCCTGCGCCCGACGCGGGGTCGAATACCTGACGCTGTTTGCCTTCAGCTCTGAAAACTGGCGGCGCCCGACCGACGAAGTGTCGTTCTTGCTCAGGCTGTTCGTGTCTGCGCTGGAGCGCGAAGTTGCGCGCATGCATGCCAATGGCATACGCTTGCGTGTGGTGGGCGACCTGTCGATGTTCAACGACAGGATCCAGGATCTGGTGCGGCGGGCCGAAGTCAAGACGGCGCAAAACGATCGTCTCACGCTGACCATCGCGGCCAACTACGGCGGACGCTGGGACATGCTGCAGGCCACTCGCAAACTGATGGCTCAAGCGGCTGCCACCGGCATCAGCGGTCCGCTCGATGAGGCGCAGTTCGCCGAGCATCTGGCGATGGCCTACGCGCCGGAACCCGATCTGTTTATCCGTACGGGCGGCGAACAACGCGTCAGCAATTTCCTGCTTTGGCAGTTGGCCTATACCGAGTTGTACTTTACCGATCAATACTGGCCGGATTTCGACGATGCGATGCTGGAACAGGCGATCGGCTGGTTTCAGCAGCGTGAGCGCAGGTTCGGGCGAACCAGCGAGCAGCTAGCTGCGCAGGTGCAGGGTGCCGACTCCTTGTCATGCTAAGAACCCGTGTTCTGACGGCCTTGGTCCTGCTCGCAGTCTTCCTGCCCGTGACGCTATTTGCGCCGGTTGGGGTGTTCGGTGCGCTGATCGGCCTGGTGGTGACGTTCGCTGCCTGGGAATGGGGGCGACTGCTGGGACTGAGCTCACGCGGCACCGTGCTGTACGCGGCCGTCACGGCCATGGCCCTGTTGTTGAGCACACGGCTGTTTTTTACCAGCACCACCGGCTTTTATAAGGCCGCGGCGATATTCTGGATAGTGGCCGCGCCGTATATGTTGCTGCGCAAGCCGACGCTTGCGCGCGGAGCCTGGCGCGCTTTTCTGATGGTGGCCGGCGTGGTTTTGCTGATCGCTTGCTGGTACGCGTTGCGAGCCGCGCGCGTCGAAGGTGTCGCGTTTGTACTGTCCTTGATGCTGGTGGTCTGGTGTGCGGATGTCGGCGCGTATTTCTCCGGCAAGGCGTTTGGCCGCCATAAACTGGCCATAGCGATCAGCCCGGGTAAAACCTGGGAAGGTGCAATCGGCGGCTGGTTGCTGGTGATGGCGCTGGCGGTGGCGGCGATGGTCGCCGGTACGTCGATGAGCACGTCGGGGGGAATTTCCACAGGGACATTCGCGCCAACGCTGTTTTCGGTCTACGCTAGTAGAGAGGGCATGCTGCGCGCGTTGATAGGTATCACGTTGCTCGTCGTCTTCAGCGTTGTCGGCGATCTATTCGAATCTTTGTTAAAGCGGCAGGCAGGCGTAAAGGATTCCAGCGGTTTGCTGCCTGGTCATGGCGGCGTACTCGACCGAATCGATGCGTTATTGCCGGTGTTGCCGCTGGCAATGCTACTACTCGGACCTAGCGCCGGCTAGTACTCAGGTAATTCATGACTATTCAAACACATAAAGTAGAACGGCTGACCCTGCTCGGGTCGACCGGTTCGATCGGAGACAGCACCCTGGACGTCGTCGCGCGACATCCGGAGCGATTCTCGATCTTTGCCCTCACGGCTCACCGCAACGCCGCGAAGCTTGTCGAGCAGTGCCTGCGATTCAAGCCGGAATGCGCGGTAGTAGGCGATGCGCATGTTGCACTGCAAGTACAAACGGCTCTGCGCGCAGCCGGTAGTCGAACCGAGGTGACGTATGGCGAAGAGGCGTTGATGGCGGTTGCCTCTGCCTCCGAATGCGATACCGTGGTAGCGGCCATCGTCGGTGCGGCGGGTCTGAAGCCCACGCTCGCTGCTGCGCGCGCCGGCAAACGCATCCTGCTTGCCAATAAAGAAGCGCTGGTCATGTCGGGCGCGCTGTTCATGGACGCCGTGCATGACCACGCAGCGACCTTGCTGCCCGTGGACAGCGAACATAATGCGATCTTCCAGTGCCTGCCGGCTGTGAACGGCGCGGGCGAGAAGCACGGCGGCGTAACGCGCATCATCCTCACTGCATCGGGCGGCCCGTTTCGGACTCGCGAGCCCGAAACGCTGGCAGCCGTGACACCGGACGAAGCCTGTGCCCACCCCAATTGGGTGATGGGCCGCAAGATTTCAGTCGACTCGGCCACCATGATGAACAAGGGCCTTGAGGTCATCGAGGCGCACTGGCTATTCGGTTTATCGCCGGAGCGCATCGACGTACTGATTCATCCGCAAAGCGTGATTCATTCGATGGTTTCGTACGCGGACGGATCGGTACTCGCACAACTGGGCAATCCGGATATGCGCACGCCGATCGCCCACGCACTGGCTTATCCGAATCGAATCGATTCGGGGGTTGCGCAACTCGATCTGGCTGCGATCGCTACTCTGACGTTCGAACATCCCGATGAGCAACGTTTTCCGTGCCTGACGCATGCCTTTGCGGCGCTCAAGCAAGGCGGGACCGCAAGCGCAACGCTGAACGCAGCCAACGAAATGGCCGTTGCGGCCTTTCTCGATCGGCGCATCGGCTTCATGCGCATTGCCGAGGTGGTTGCCGAGGTGCTTGAAAAAATCGCTCCGCGTGATGCCGGTAGCCTGGACGATGTCCTGGCTGTCGACGCGCAGGCGCGCCGCTTGGCGCTAGTCGAAATCGAACGACTGTCGGCCGCAACAGCGCAGCCATGAATTTCCTGACCGCGCTCGCAGCGTTTGCCGTTGCCATTGGCATTTTGGTCGTGGTCCACGAGTTGGGCCATTACACCGTGGCGCGCTGGTGCGGGGTCAAGATACTGAAATTCTCGATCGGGTTCGGCAAACCTTTGTTGGTTTGGAAAAGTCCCAAGACAGGCACCGAGTGGACGTTGTCGGCGCTACCGCTCGGTGGGTTCGTGAAAATGCTCGATGAGCGCGAAACCGAGTCGCCGGTGGCCGCCGCCGATTTGCCTTACGCCTTCAATCGGCAAAGCGTAGGCAAGCGCATTGCGATCGTCGCGGCCGGCCCGGTCGCCAATTTTCTGCTCGCGATCGTGTTGTTCGCCGCGACCTTCGTGGGCGGCGTAAGCGAACCCGTTGCGCAGTTGGCGACGCCGCCTGCCGGTACCTTGGCTGCGCGCGCCGGATTGACCGGTGGCGAGCTGGTGACAGGTTTTCGCAGCAATGCTACAGCGCAAACACAGCCGGTCGTGTCGTGGGCCGATCTGCACTGGAAGTTGTTGGACGCTGCCATGGACCGCAGCACCGCGGTTTTGCAGGCTAAATCGGGAGCCGATGACACGGCAGGCGGCGCGCACGACTATGCGATAGATTTCAGCCAGATGCCGGTCGGCGCCGAAACGGATCCCGATCATGATGTCGTGGACGTGCTTGGGTTTTCTCCGGGCGGCATGGAGCCGACTATCGCCGCAGTGGAAGCGGGTAGCCCCGCGCAGCGAGCCGGGCTGGCAGCGCAGGATCGCGTGATTGCGGTGGACGGCGTGCCGGTCAAGGATGTCAGCGCTTTCGTGCGGGCGGTACAAGCACACGGCGCACAACGGTTGGCGTTGCAAGTCGAGCGCAATATCGCCGGCAATAAGCAGCACCTTACGTTCGAGGTGACCCCTGCGACCGTGGTGGATGGCACATCCGGCAAGACGGTCGGACGAATCGGCGCAGAGATGTCGGGCCAACTGCGCTCGGTTACGGTACATTACGCAGCGCTGCAAGCATTGCGCATGGGCGCCGAGAAGACCTGGGATATTTCCAAATTTTCGGTCAGGATCTTCGGCCGGATGCTGACGGGCGAAGCCTCGTTGAAGAATCTTAGCGGCCCCGTCACGATCGCCGACTATGCCGGCCGCAGTGCGCGGCTGGGCCTGTCTTCCTTCATTTCCTTCCTCGCATTGGTGAGTATTAGTCTGGGAGTACTCAACCTTATGCCGATTCCCGTTTTGGACGGTGGCCATCTGTTATATTATTCGGCTGAAGCCGTCACAGGTAAAGCCGTGTCGGTTCGTGTACAGAGTGTTTTACAGCGGGCCGGAATAGTGTGCATTCTCGCATTGTCGATAATCGCGCTCTTTAACGACCTGACGCGGTTGATTCATTTCTAGCAAGAAAACCCGGCAAACAGTGTAGCAGTGGAGCGCCAGTCGCTTCCACTCTGACGTGACAGCCCAATAAAGCTAAACCCTGGGGAAGCAAGTTGTTCAAACCACATCGCTTTGTTCCAAAGACGGTCGCGGTTGCGGTAGTTGCCGCATATAGCATGATGGCCCATGCTGCAGCACCCTTTGTCGTGCAGGACGTACGCATCGAAGGCCTGCAACGCGTCGAAGCCGGTACGGTGTTTGCCTATCTGCCGATCAAGCGCGGCGACACGTTCACCGACGATAAGGGCTCAGAAGCGATCCGCGCGCTTTTTGCCACCGGTTTCTTCAACGATGTGAGGATTGCGACCGAAGGTAATGTCGTGATCGTCAGGGTGCAGGAGCGCCCGGCGATTTCGGGCGTCGACTTTTCGGGCGACAAGGAATTCGATAAGGAAACCTTGACCAAGGCCATGAAAGCGGTCGGTCTGTCGCCGGGTCAGTATTACGACAAGAGCCTGGTCGACAAGGCCGAGCAGGAGCTCAAGCGGCAATATCTGTCGCATGGGTTCTATGCAGCCGAAGTGACGACCACGATTACACCGGTCGATGCGAATCGCGTCAACGTGCTGTTTTCGGTGATCGAAGGCCCCAAGGCCAAGATCGAGCAGGTTGCGTTTATCGGCAACAAGACCTTCAAAGCCAGCACGCTGAACGACGAGATGCAGTTGTCGACACCGAACTGGTTTTCCTGGTACACCAAGAACGACTTGTACGCCAAGGACAAGCTGGCGGGCGACCTCGAAAATATCCGCAATTACTACCTCAATCGCGGCTATCTTGAGTTCGCCATCGAGTCGACCCAGGTCCAGGTCGCGCCCGACAAGCAAAGTATGTATCTGACGGTGACGCTGCATGAAGGCGACCCGTACAAGATTTCGTCGATCGTACTGGCCGGCAATCTGCTCGACAAGCAGGCGGAATTGCAGAAATTGCTCACGCTCAAAGCGGGCGATACGTTCTCGGCCGAGAAACTGCAAGCGTCGACCAAAGCGGTGGTCGACAAGCTGGGGCAATACGGTTACGCATTTGCCTCGGTCAATGCGCAACCGCAGATCGACCAGGCGCATCACACCGTCGCACTGACGATGCAGGTCGACCCGGGCCGTCGCGTCTATGTACGCCGCATCAACATCACGGGCAACACGCGCACGCGCGACGAAGTCATGCGCCGCGAAATGCGCCAGTTCGAGAGCTCGTGGTTCGACAGCTCCCGTCTGAAACTCTCCGAAGATCGGCTTAACCGCCTCGGTTATTTCACCGACGTGAAGGTAACTACCGCCCCTGTCGAAGGGTCCCAGGACGAGGTCGACGTCAACGTGAAGGTGACGGAAAAGCCGACCGGCGCCGTGACACTCGGTGCGGGCTTTTCGTCGACCGACAAGGTGGTGCTGTCGGCCGGGATTTCGCAGGACAACGTGTTTGGTTCGGGTACCAGCCTGTCGGTGAACGCCAATACGGCGAAGTCGTACCGGACCGTCACGGTGACGCAGGTCGATCCGTACTTTACGGTGGACGGCATCAAGCGTATTACCGACGTGTTCTACCGCACCTACCAGCCGCTGCTGTATAGCACATCGAGTAGCTTCCAGATCATCAGCGCCGGCGCGGACTTGAAGTTCGGTGTGCCGTTTTCCGAACTCGATACGGTGTTCTTCGGACTTGGTTTCGAAAACGACCGCTTCCAGCCTGACGCGGCAACCCCGCAGACCTACTTGAACTATATCAAGCAGTTCGGTACGTCGGTTAACAACATCCCGGTCACCATCGGCTGGTCGCGAGACAGTCGCGACAGCGCACTGGTCCCGAGCCGCGGCTACTATACGCAGGCCAATGGCGAACTCGGCACGCCGCTGGGAGATACCCAATACTACAAGGTCGACTTGCAGACGCAGTATTATTATTCGTTTGCGCGCGGTTTCGTGTTGGGCTTGAACGGTCAGGCAGGCTATGGTCAAGGTATCGGCGGCAAGCCGTTCCCGATTTTCAAGAACTACTTTGCAGGCGGTATCGGTTCTGTGCGGGGCTATCAGCCTAGTTCGCTGGGGCCGCGCGACCCGACGACGGGTGACCCGATCGGCGGCGACAAATTGCTGGTCGGCAATATCGAGCTGACCTTCCCGTTGCCGGGAACCGGTTATGACCGCACGCTGCGTGTCTTTACCTTCCTCGACGGCGGTAATGTCTGGGGCGACACCGGCGGCAGCGTCGGCGCCAATGGACTGCGCTACGGTTATGGTGTCGGTCTGGCGTGGATCTCGCCGGTCGGGCCGCTCAAGATCAGCTTGGGCTTCCCGCTTGTGAAGCACGATGGCGATCAGTATCAGAAATTCCAGTTCCAGATCGGAACCGCGTTTTAACGGCTACGTCGAGAGTCAGGGGGGCTACGTGCTGTAGCTCCGCATAAGCAACTCGATTCACTAGCCTCATTACGCAAGAGAGGGTGATTTTGCGAACCAGTATCATGAAACAACCCGTTGGGTGGTGCCTCGCAGGCCTGCTCGCTTTCAGCGCTTTCGGTGCTACCACGGCGCAAGCGCAGGAAGCCCGCGTGGCCGCCGTCAATTCCGACCGCATCCTGCGTGAATCGCTGCCGGCCAAAGCCGCTCAAGCCAAGCTCGAGCAGGAGTTTTCGGCGCGCGACCATGATCTTCAGGATATGGCGCAGCGTTTGAAGACCATGTCCGACGCCCTGGACAAAAGCGGCGCGACACTATCCGCTAGCGACCGTACGCAGAGGCAACAGCAACTGGCGCAGCTCGATGCCGATTTCCAGCGCAAGCAGCGGCAGTTTCGCGACGATTTGAACGAACGCCGCAACGAAGAGCTCGCTGCAGTGCTTGAACGCGCCAACAAGGTCATCAAGCAGGTTGCTGAGCAAAACCACTACGACTTGATCGTCCAGGAAGCGGTGTACGTCAGTCCGCGCATCGATATCACGGACCAGGTGCTGAAAGCGCTCGCGAACCCTGCTACAGCAGGTAACTGAGCAGGTAACTGATAATACGATCGGCATAGCCGCGCACTGCCGTCGCCGAGAAACACGCTGATGATCGATAGTTCAAAAGGGTGTCCGACGCAGTCGTATCGCTGAAGGAAAACTGAACGCATGGCATTCACGCTCGATGAGTTAGTCAGCCGGTTCGGGGGCACTGTGATCGGGAACCCGGATTGCCAGGTGACCGGGCTCGCGCCGCTCGATCAGGCCGCTGCACAGCAACTCTCCTTTCTCGCCAATCCGAAGTATCTCTCGCAAGTCGAAACGACGGGCGCGGCTGCGGTATTGATTGCGCAGGCCGAATTCGAAAAAATTTCGAATCGCGCCGGTCGTTCGTTTTTGATTACGCCGAACCCGTATGCCTATTTTGCGCGCGTGGCTCAACTGTTCGTCGCGCTGGCGGAGCCGAAGTCGGTGGCGGGTATTCATCCGAGCGCAGTGATCGATCCGAGCGCGCAAGTCGCGACCAGCGCCAGCATCGGCCCGCATGTCGTGATCGAAGCCGGCGCTGTGATAGACGAAGGGGTGAGGCTGGCCGCGAATGTCTATATCGGTCACGGCGTTCGTCTGGGTAAAGACGTGCGGCTCTATCCGAACGTGACGATCTATCACGGCTGCGAACTGGGTGAGCGCGTCATGATCCATTCGGGTGCGGTGATCGGCGCCGACGGCTTCGGCTTTGCGCCCGATTTCAATCGCGATGGCGGCGAGTGGGTCAAGATTCCACAGGTCGGGCGCGTGCGCATCGGGGCAGACGTCGAAATTGGCGCCAACACCACGATCGACCGCGGCGCGATGGCCGATACCGTGATCGAGCAAGGCGTCAAGATCGACAACCAGGTGCAGATCGCGCACAACTGCCGGATCGGCGCGTACACGGTCATCGCCGGCTGCACCGGCATCGCCGGCAGCACGACGATCGGGCGTCACTGCGTGATAGGCGGCGCAGTGGGCATCGGCGGTCACCTGACCCTAGCCGACGGGATCACGGTGGCGGGTAAGTCCTCGGTGACCAAATCGCTGACTCAACCCGGTGTGTACGCCAGTACCTTCCCAGCGATTCCCAGTGCGGACTGGAATCGCAACGCGGCACTGATGCGTAATCTGGACAAGATGCGTGATCGGCTCAAGCAGCTCGAGACTGCGCTTAATTCAAAGGCCTAGGCCTGAGACCCTGACAACTTTATGAATACAGAAAAACTCAATTTCGACATCCACAAGATCCTGCAGCTGCTGCCGCATCGCTATCCGATCTTATTGGTTGATCGCGTGCTCGAGTTGGTGCCGCACAAAAGCATCAAGGCGCTGAAAAATGTCACAATCAACGAACCGTATTTCGTTGGACATTTCCCCAGCCGACCGGTCATGCCAGGTGTGCTGATACTCGAAGCACTGGCTCAGACCGCGGCATTATTGACCTTTTCCGAAACGCCGCACGATGCGGCGTCGACGCTGTATTACTTCGTCGGCATCGACGGCGCACGATTCAAGCGCCCCGTAGAACCGGGCGATCAATTGATCCTGAACGTCGGTTTCGAGCGCTATATGCGCGGCATCTGGAAGTTCAGTGCCAAGGCGACGGTCGACGATGTGGTTGCTTGCGAGGCCACGTTGATGTGCACCGTCAAGCATTTGGATAAGGAAGGCGACAAAGATAGCGAGCAGCCCGTATGAACGGCACAACGACTCAAGCGAAAATTCATCCGACCGCGTTGATCGCCCCGGGCGCGGAACTCGACTCCAGCGTTGAAATCGGACCCTATGCCGTGATTGGCGAGCACGTACGGATGGGTCCGGGAACCAAGGTCGGTTCGCATACCGTAGTGGAAGGGCATACGACGCTGGGCGAAGATAACCGCATCGGCCACTTCGCGTCGATCGGCGGCGACCCGCAGGATATGAAGTACCAGGGCGAGCCGACTCGTCTTGAAATCGGTAATCGAAATACGATCCGGGAATTCACGACGATCCATGTCGGCACTGCGCAAGACAGCGGCGTGACGCACATCGGCGACGACAACTGGATCATGGCCTACGTGCATATTGCACACGATTGCCACATTGGCAACCACACGATATTTTCCAGCAACGCGCAGATCGCGGGCCACGTCAGCGTGGGCGACTGGGCGATCCTCGGTGGTATGTGCGGTGTCCATCAGTTTGTGCGTATTGGTGCGCACTCGATGCTGGGCGGGGCTTCGGCGCTGGTCCAGGATCTGCCGCCATTCGTTATCGCAGCGGGCGACAAAGCCGAACCCCATGGCGTGAACGTCGAAGGTTTGCGTCGCCGCGGGTTTTCCGCCGACGCGATTGCGGTACTGCGCGCTGCGTACCGGCATCTTTACAAGTCGGGGCTGTCGCTCGATGACGCCAAGGTTCAATTGCGCGCGTTGGCACAGCAAGGCGGCGACGGCGACGAGTATGTGAGCGCCTTGGTCAATTTCATCGACACCGCCAAGCGCGGCATCATACGCTGATGCTAGACGTCCGTGCGACGCGGCAGTTGAGCGCATGATAACGTCATCGACCCTGGGGTCCACGGCGCCCGGTCAGCCGGTGCCGCCGCTCCAGTCGGATGGGGCGTTGCCGCTACTGCCGCTGCTGCCGCTACGTATAGCGATGGTGGCAGGCGAGCCCTCCGGTGATCTGCTGGCCTCCTCGGTACTGCAGCGGCTGCATGCCGATCTACCGAGCGGCACGCAGTTCTACGGGATCGGCGGGCCACGGATGTTGGAGGCTGGTTTCGATACTCATTTCGAAATGAGTACGCTCACGGTCAACGGTTATCTGGAGGTACTCAAGCATATTCCGGATATCCTCAAGATACGCCGTGGCATCGCACACCAATTGATGGTCGATCCGCCCAACGTTTTCGTCGGCGTCGATGCGCCCGATTTCAATTTCGCGCTGGAAGAGAAACTGCGGCGCTCGGGCGTGCCGACCGTGCATTTCGTGAGCCCATCGATATGGGCCTGGCGGGGTGGACGGATCAAGCGTATCGCGCGGTCGGTCGACCACATGTTGTGCGTGTTTCCGTTCGAAGCCGCCATCTATGAAAAGGCCGGGATCGCCGCTACGTATGTGGGCCACCCGCTGGCCGATACCATCCCGTTGCAGCCCGATACGCCCGGTGCACGCGCCAAACTTGGCATGGCGCCGGCAGGGCCGGTCGTGGCCGTGTTGCCCGGCAGCCGACGCTCCGAAATCGAGCGCATCGGGCCGGTGTTTTTCGCGGCGATGGCCTTGATGCAACAGCGCGAGCCCGCCGTGCAGTTCGTGGTGCCGGCGGCGACGCGTGCGCTTCATGAAGTGCTAAACACGCTGGCGGCAACTTATCCGCAATTGCCCCTGACGATTACGGATGGGGGCTCGCACTTGGCGATCGAAGCATCGGACGCCGTTTTGATCAAAAGCGGGACTTCCACGCTGGAAGCCGCGCTGTATAAAAAACCGATGGTGATTTCCTACAAGGTACCCTGGCTGACGGGCCAGATCATGAAGCGCCAGGGCTATTTGCCTTATGTCGGCTTGCCCAATATCCTCGCCGGACGGTTTGTCGTCCCGGAAATTCTGCAGGACTTTGCGACTCCGGAAGCGCTTGCGGATGCGATGCTGCGTCAGCTCAACGACGAAGCCAACCGCAGCACGCTGGAACAGGTGTTTACCGAGATGCATCACACGCTGCGCCATCGGGCAGGGGAAAGGGCGGCCGAGGTGATCGCCACGGTGGCCTTGGATGGGAAGAAGCGCAAATGAGCACGACGGTCCGCACACAACGCGCTAATGCTTCGGGTAAAGCAGCGGGCGCTGTGTCGGGCAAGCGCACAGCGCCCGGCTCGGGGCGTTCCGGTGCCGCGAAGCTTCAAGGCAGCTTTGACCTGGACCCGGAGAGCGGGCCGATTTGCGGCGTGGATGAAGCCGGGCGAGGTCCGTTGGCCGGGCCGGTGGTGGCCGCGGCCGTGATTCTCGATCCTGCGCGTCCGATCATGGGTTTGGACGACTCCAAAGTGTTGTCGGCCAAGAAGCGAGAAGCGCTGTTTGCCGAAATACGCGCCCATGCGCTCGCTTATTGCGTTGCTTCGGCCAGCGTCGAGGAAATCGACACGCTTAATATTCTGCAGGCCACGATGCTGGCCATGCAGCGGGCTGTGCAGGGGCTCGCCATCACGCCAGTGCTGGCGCAAATCGACGGCAACCGCTGCCCGACATTGTCGATCTCTTCACAAGCGATCATCGGCGGCGACGCACTGGTGCCGGCCATTTCCGCGGCATCGATACTCGCCAAGGTCACGCGCGACCAGTGGCTGGTGGAGTTGCATGAGCAGCATCCGGCATACGGTTTCGACGAGCATGCGGGTTATGGCACGCCGCGCCATTTGGCAGCGTTGCTTGAGCATGGCCCCTGTATTCATCATCGCCGTTCGTTTGCGCCGGTGCGCGAAGCGTGGGCTAGAATGGCAGCCCGGACGGGCATGCTCGCGGAATTGGTCGTTGAAATGACGCCTGTCGACCTCACGCTTGTTATCCCGTTGACGTCTGCCGAGCGCGCACATGCCGCAGCAGGCTCGCCAGCGACGCCGCAAGACACGCAGCCACCTTTGTTCTGAGCATCTGATGAAGCGGCTTACCTCGCGTGACAATCCGTTTTATAAACGCCTTAAAGCGCTAACCGGTTCGGTTCAGCAACAGCGCAAAAGCGGAGTCATCTTGCTTGAAGGCGTGCATTTGGCGCAGGCCTTCCTTGAGCGTGGCCTGGAACCCGATCAATGTGTGGTGAGCGAAAGCGCGTTACTGCTTGCGGAAGTGCAAGCGATCACAGCGCAGCTCGATAGCAGCCGCGTGACCGTGCTGCCGGATACGCTTTATCAGGCGTTGTCTACGCTGGCCAACGGCGTGGGGCTGATTCTACTGGCACCGTTGACTGCACCGGTATGGCCTGCGCCGATTAGCGGCGATTGCTTGATTCTCGACGGCGTGCAGGACGCTGGCAATGTCGGTTCGATCTTGCGCAGTGCCGCCGCAGCCAATATCCGTGCGATTTTTTGCGTCAGCGGCACGGCCTTTGCGTGGGCGCCCAAGGTTATGCGCGCGGGCATGGGTGCGCACTTCATGCTCGATATCGTCGAAGGGGTAGAGGCTGCTGATATCGTGGCGCAGCTTGCGGTACCGGTGGCGATCACTGATTCGCACGGTGCGCGCGCCGTGTTTGATACGCCGTTGCAGGGACCGCTAGCTTGGGTGTTCGGCAATGAAGGTGCCGGAGTTTCTGCACAGTGGCGCAGCGCGGCGACGCACCGGGTCACGATTCCGCAGCCTGGTGGGATGGAATCGCTGAACGTCGCTGCTGCGGCTGCTGTCTGCTTGTTCGAACAGGTGCGCCAGCGGCGTGTCTGATCCGTTGCGTTAGTGAAGAACGGGCGAGCTGGCAGGTTCGTCGAGCATCGCGCTTAGAAAACTTCTCTGCAGCCACGCCCGGCAGCATTGCGCGGGCGCACCGGTGACGCAGGCCATAAACGCGATGCAATCGTCGCTGTTGAATATCGGCCGACCTTCAGGGGTGTGCTTGCTAAGCTGGGTGCAGGTGCGCGCTTGCGCACCGAGCTGGTCCACTCGGGTAACACTTCTTCCCGCAATTCCGCATAAGTACATGTAGAGCGAGTGCGCAGACTCAAGCTTGCTCAGTTGATCTATCGACACATGCGCATCGAGGTAGGCTTCAATTTCTTCGAGGGTTCGCATATTTTTCCAATTTAGGTTTTTCTATTCGTTCCGTTCGTGAGCCGATAACCAGCGCGTACCGCTGACGGAAGGGGGCGCACCCGGGCTTCCAATCGCTGAGTCGTGGTCGCCCCGGTCAAGCGAGGCGGCCCGTGCTGGACAAGGCAGATTGCTCGCATGCCCAGCCGCTCGTGGAACTGGAGCTCCGATAGCCGAGCACTCCGAGCTGTGATCCATGCGTCAAAAAACACAAGGACGCCGATCCTATAGTTAGGAATACTAAAATAAAGCTGCCTACTTATGCAATTCAACAGCTGTTCTCCTCAATGGTTAAATTCGAGATGCCGCGCTTATGACTTTTGTCATAGGAACTGAGCTTAGCATAAGATATTTTCTTGTCAAGAAATCTGATAATTACGTGTCTCAATAATAAAGCCGTAGGGAAGTGAATTGTCATCTCATTATCTCTCTGTCCCATTTTTAAATGAGATAGCGGGCGACGATTGCGAATCAAAGATAACTCGATATAATTCTGAAAATGAACGAATTTGACCCATCCACCTCATTAAATGAATTCAAAAACCGCGTTTTCTCGATAATAAAAGATGACGGTATTTCAATTAGCGAATTGGCAAGGATAACCGGCATTAAACAGCCGACTTTGCACAAAGGATTATTTGGAGAAAGAGAGTTGACATTTAGCAATGCGACATCCATCAGTAAAGCGCTGGGGTTGGAATTATTCAAAACCAAAAGGCAAAATTTCAATATCGTCCCAGTGATAAAAAAAATAAATCAACTTGGGTTGATCGATGAGTCCGATCTGTCTATATGGGATGAGTACGCGACCCTCGATATGAAATCAAATGAATCTTGCATTGTCGTCGATCAAAGTTTGCTTGAACAAAGAATTGCACCGAAAAGTTCGTTATTGGTTATAAATACGAAAGATCCCAGCGAAAATAATTCCGTCTATTTTTTCGGCGATAAATTATCGTTGATTTTTGAGGGCGGTGCTAGATTGGGTAGCATCGTTGAAATAATATTTCGGGAAACGAAATGAATCAGTCAATGAGAAATAGAATATTTTTTATTTTCGATCCGGTGACGGCTGGGTCATTTTTAATATTGGTCGCCGCCATTCTGTCCAACCTCACGTCATATAAGGTGGTTAAGTTTGCCGGCATTCAGGCTAGTGTCGGAACGGTTACGATGCCGATAATTTTGATGCTGCTTAATCCAATCGCAGAAGTTTACGGAAAAGAAAAATCAAATCAGATATTGCTCGCGACATGTGTATTGGAAGTATGTTTTTCTGTGATTTTTGTTGGGCTGAGCTACCTGCAAAATGACTGTATGCAGATTCAGGTGCTCGCTAGTCGCCATAAGTGTGAAGCGATTAACATGGCACACACAATCGTCAGTCAAAATATTATCAGGGGCTCGATATCATTTTCCGTAGGGTTTATCATCGGCGGTTATTTTAATTCAATTTTTCTTCTGTACCTGAAAAGACTTTGGTCGAGCAAAAACTACTACGTCAGGGATGTATTCTCCTCGATCGTTGGTGAAGTCTTATACACCGCCATATGTTTCACTTTGGCATTTTATGGGGCGTTTCCATTTTTGACAATAGTCAAGATATTTGCTTTCAGTTTGGTGTTTAAATTAATCGCCACTATCGCGTTGTCGTGGATATCGAGATTTATTGTCAGGTTGCTCTCAGACCATAAAATATGGAGCGAATCTGTACCATTGGTTAGAACGGTGAAATTTTCATCTAGGCATATGCAGATATGAAAGAAATAAAACTGGAATGCAGTACTAACTTAAACGATTCGCCGATGTTGGAAAATCCCGTATACGAATTTGAAAGTAACTACCGGTTCACGAGCAAATATTCACGCTGGAGAAAGGTCGTCCACGAAGCGTCGGTAACAGTATTGCTGCTTTACGACCGAATAGCGTTGATTCCTAGCTCGTGCGAGGGCACCAGGATCGTCGATGCGTTGAAAAAATTGATCGGTTTGGAAAGCGACAAAATAATTCCCTCGGCGCAGAGTGCGGCAGTCGGGAAAAATGGCACCGTCAGCGATTACGTAGACAAATTCATCTCTTTGCTTTCAAATTTCGATGCGGATGGCAATTTTGGTCTTTATGGATTTTTCGCTTACGAACTTATCGATATGAAATTGGGGGTATGCGCAGCAGATATGCCGATCGGAATTTTCTTTTTGCCAGAAATCATGTCCGTCAACCATGGGCCAGTTTTTCGTTACTCCATGGCAGGTGCCCGCGAATCCGAGCCGAAATTCGGTGAGTGGCTGACTTCAAAGGACGGAATCTTCTTCGACCTATCGAAATTTGCAAAAGGTGAGTCTGGCGTATATGAACATTTATATGATTTTTCTCAGAATGATATTAAATCCAGAAAAATTATATCGATAAACCCGAGCTTCACCGTATCAAAATCGACGGCGATCAGCTCTTACGAAATATATGAACGGCTTAAATCGGCAAATGCAGCGCCGTACAATTTCTATATGTCCTACCAAGGGTGTGATGTGGTCGGATCGTCACCAGCGATGTTTATGAGAGTGAAATCGAGTCGTGTCGAAACCAGTCCGATCTGCGGCACTATCGCGAGGGGAAAGTCGGAAGAAGAGGATGTTATTAAAATTAATAAATTGCTTGAGTCCGAGAAAGATGATTACGAATTGTCGGAATGCATCCGCTGTGATATTGAAGCGAAGAAAATAAGCTGTGAGCAGATCGACGTGGTGAAGAAGAAGGAAATTGAGAAATTCGCCAACGTATTCCATACCTCATCTCATATAACGGGCATACTCCAACCTGGAAGAACAATCGGTAACGTTATTGAAGATCACGTATGGCCGTCCACCATAGTGGGCTCGCCGATAGCCGCCGCGGCCAGAATAATCGCCGAAAGCGAGGTGCGAAATTGGTACGGTGGGGCATTCGGATACATTTCGATAAATAACGAGATCGATCTCGGGACTATGATACGATGCGCCGCCGTTTACAAAGGAATCGCGACTATCAGAGTCGGGAGCACGATCACAAAATACTCAAGACCTGAATTCGACCGCGACGAGCTGTATAGGAAGGCCTCACTGATATTGGGAGTGTTATGAGGTCACTCACTATAGAGGAGATTTCGTCAAGATCATTATCGATCAGGTTAATAGGAACCAGTCATGTTTACAAAATAAACTTGAGTAAGATCGTCAGGTTTTCGGATATCGAAGGCTTGGAGAAAGACGAGCTTTTGTTGGTCGGTGTTGTGGCGGGAAAGGTTTCTCGCGGCAATACGAAATTGCTATGTCAATACAATTTCGACGATACGGTCGTTACCGGCGATTTCCGACTTAAGAATATAAATTTTGGCGGAGACGTCACGTTTATCAAAAATGATAAGAGTTTGATTAAAATATCTTTTGGAGAGGTTTTCAGCAACATCAATATCATTAACATGATATCGGACGAGTTGTCATTTTATATTGGATTTTTATACGGTGCATTTTCATCGTCCAGCGATGAGTTAGTATTAGGCAACCATCCAAAGCCATATTTGGCGGTGGAAAGCTGTGTGGGCGCTTAATCAGCGTCACAAAAAATGTTGGAAAAATCGAATCCCCGTTCGCCTACAAACGCTTTGGGGTCAACTGCGAGCCAGCCACGTGGCCCAGTGTCCAGATGTGCCCACGGTGAATGCCACCGTGAGGAACGGTGACATCTCGTGGTTCCGCTACTGCGCGGGTTGAAGCCAACTCGATCTGGCTTGAAACGGTGGCCCGTCCGCTGCGAGTTGCCAGCGGTTCAAATACCGCTGTAGTTTCGCCAAGCCATCGACGAGTGTTTGATGTTGCTCCATCATTTTTCCACGATCTAAAAAGCACCTCGATTCGAGACGAGTGCTTGCGACTTTAATGACGTCTGTCATTGCCGCGATCGATGGCAGAGTGTTAGAATTTTTGCTGCCGCGTCGATAGGGGAGTCGCCAAGTTGGTTAAGGCATCGGATTTTGATTCCGACATTCGAAGGTTCGAGTCCTTCTTCCCCTACCACTTCCCTGTGGTCTTCCGATACCAGAATTTCGCATAAAAAGTAGTGCTACTTTAAACGCCGCCGCCCATTGCATCGTGAGTGCTCTCGTTCAATTACTACGACTGCATAGCACCACCATCCCCGATCTTGCTGGCCGCGCAGCCCCTGGCCAAACACCATGCAACGCGCCTACGTTCAATAATTGCGCCGATCCAGTTTGATTTCCTGCAACACAGTCGTGGCAATTTCCTCGATCGACTTGTGCGTCGACGAGAGCCATTTGATGCCGTCGCGACGCATCATCGCCTCGGCTTCATTGATCTCGTAACGACAGTTTTCCAAAGCCGCGTATTTGCTGCCCGGACGTCGTTCGTTGCGAATTTCGGAAAGCCGCAGCGGATCGATCGACAGACCGAACATCTTGCTCTTATGCGGCATCAGCGGGGTCGGCAGACGACCTCGCTCAAAATCTTCGGGAATCAACGGATAATTGGCCGATTTGACACCGTATTGCATCGCCAGGTACAAGCTAGTCGGCGTCTTGCCGCTACGCGAGACACCGACCAGAATCACATCGGCGTCTTCAAGGTTGCGGTTGCTCTGGCCGTCGTCATGGGCGAGCGAAAAGTTGATCGCTTCGATCCGGTTGCGGTATTCGTCGGTGTCGGCTGCCTGGTGACCACGGCCCATGGCATGGCTGGATTTGACCTGTAGCTCCTCTTCGAGCGGAACAATAAAGGTCTGGAACATGTCCATCACCAGTGCCTGCGATTTTTTTACGATCTCGTTCGACTCGGAATTCACCAGGGTGGTAAAGACGATCGGGCGCCGTCCGTCCAGCACCGCCGCGGAGTTGATCTTATCGGCCGCCTCGTAGGCTTTTTCGTGCGAGTCGATGAACGGCAGGCGCAGCAGCCGGAACTTCAGGTCGAATTGGGACAGGATCGAATGCGCGAAGGTTTCGGCGGTAATTCCAGTCCCGTCTGAGACGATGAAAACGGTGGGTGCCATGGCAATGATGGGGTTGGATCTGCGTGGTTGCGTGTAAAACGCATAAATGCCGACGGTAATTTCATGCGGCGGACACATCCGCATACCTGGCACGGTAGAATAGCGGCAACTTGTTGGATAAGCAATCGTCACCCGCAGCGGGCTCAGGCCCGGCTGGCGGGCTGTAGCATGGCCCAGGCAGTTTCCGGCGCGGCGCTCATTGCCACGCCGCGGCCTAGCCGTTGCGTCGTCGTCCCCTCGCAGACAACCGGGGCGGCCGCAAATCAGGCGATTTCTTATCCAACGGGTTGAAGCGCGACACTTGGCTATACAGCCTGCGCGTCGTCAATGGCAGCCGTCACGGACGGCATCCTTGACGGTAGCTGCGGCGTATTGAACGGTCGTTGGCGCTCCCTCGAGTTTCTTCTCACTTTAGGACTTTCCATGACCCAAGCAGCACATGGTGGCGCGTACGTCGTGCCATTCGAGCAACTACGGATGGGCGACGTCGAAATCGTCGGCGGCAAGAATTCATCGTTGGGCGAAATGATCAGTCAACTGGCTGGCGCTGGCGTCCGTGTACCCGGCGGCTGTGCCACGACGGCGTTGGCGTTTCGCGACTTCCTCGCGGTCAGCGGGCTGGGCGATCGCATCGCCAAGCGCCTTGAAAATCTGAACATCGACGACGTCAAGTCGCTGGCCGAAGCGGGGCGCGAGATCCGCAAGTGGATTATCGCGGCACCGCTGCAGCCGCGTCTCGAGCAGGAAATCCGCGAGCAGTTCGCGCGCCTGCAGGCCGGTTCGCCCAACGAACTATCGTTTGCCGTGCGCTCGTCGGCGACAGCCGAAGACTTGCCCGATGCGTCGTTCGCCGGGCAACAGGAGAGTTACCTGAACGTGGTCGGCATCGACGACGTATTGGACCGCACCAAGCACGTTTTCGCTTCGCTCTATAACGACCGCGCGATTTCGTATCGGGTCCACAAAGGCTTCACGCACGCCGAAGTGGCGCTGTCGGTCGGCATCCAGCGCATGGTGCGCTCCGATACCGGCGCGGCCGGCGTGATGTTCACGCTGGACACCGAATCGGGTTTCCGCGATGCGGTGTTCATTACGTCGAGCTACGGCTTGGGTGAGACAGTGGTGCAGGGCGCCGTCAATCCCGACGAATTCTACGTGTTCAAGCAGACCCTGGCGGCCGGCAAATACCCGATCATCCGTCGCTCGATCGGCTCCAAGCTGATCAAGATGGAATTCACCGCGGCTGGTGAAGCAGGCCGCGTCAAAACGGTCGACGTCACGCCTGAGTTGCGTAATCGCTACTCGATTACCGACGCCGACGTGATCGAGCTTGCCAAATATGCGGTCATCATCGAAAAGCATTACCAGCGCCCGATGGACATCGAGTGGGGTAAAGACGGCCAGGACGGCAAGCTTTACATCCTTCAGGCACGTCCCGAGACAGTCAAGAGCCAGGCAAGCGACAAGGCCGAGCAACGCTTCAAGCTGAAGGGTTCGGCGCCAGTGCTGACCACTGGCCGCGCGATCGGCCAGAAAGTGGGTGCGGGGCGCGTGCGCGTGATTCACGATCCGAGCGAAATGGAACGGGTCCAGCCCGGCGACGTGCTGGTGGCTGACATGACCGATCCGAACTGGGAGCCGGTCATGAAGCGTGCAGCCGCCATCGTGACCAACCGTGGTGGCCGTACCTGTCACGCGGCGATTATTGCGCGCGAACTGGGTGTGCCGGCCGTGGTCGGCTGCGGCGACGCGACCGACGTGCTCAAGGATGGCGCGCTGGTGACCGTGTCGTGTTCTGAAGGCGATGAAGGCAAGATTTACGACGGCCTGATCGAAACCGAAGTGACCGAAGTGGAACGCGGCGAACTGCCGCCGATTCCGGTCAAAATCACGATGAACGTCGGCAATCCGCAACTGGCGTTCGACTTCAGCCAGTTGCCCAACGCTGGCGTGGGCTTGGCGCGCCTGGAATTCATTATCAATAACAACATCGGTGTGCATCCCCGCGCGATTCTCGAATATCCGAACATCGATCAGGATCTGAAAAAGGCGGTCGAGAGCGTCGCGCGCGGCCACGCTTCGCCGCGTGCTTTCTACGTCGACAAGGTCGCCGAAGGCGTTGCGACGATTGCCGCTGCGTTCTATCCGAAGCCCGTGATCGTGCGCTTGTCCGATTTCAAGTCGAACGAATACAAGAAGCTGATCGGCGGTTCTCGTTATGAGCCGGACGAAGAAAATCCCATGCTCGGTTTCCGCGGCGCGTCGCGCTACATCTCTGACGACTTTGCACAAGCCTTCGAGATGGAATGCATTGCGCTCAAGCGCGTGCGTGAGGATATGGGCCTGACCAACGTCGAAATCATGGTGCCGTTCGTGCGTACGGTGAAGCAGGCGGAACGCGTGATCGGATTGCTCGCCAAATATGGCTTGAAACGCGGTGAGAACGGCTTGCGCCTGATCATGATGTGCGAGATTCCGTCGAATGCCATCCTGGCCGACGAATTCCTTGAGCACTTCGATGGCTTCTCGATTGGCTCCAACGACTTGACCCAGCTCACGTTGGGCCTGGATCGCGATTCAGGGATGGAGCTGCTGGCGGCCGATTTCGACGAGCGAGATCCTGCGCTTAAGTTCTTGTTGCGGCGCGCGATTCAGGCATGCGTGAGCAAGGGCAAGTATGTCGGTATCTGCGGTCAGGGCCCATCCGACCATCCGGATTTTGCCGAATGGTTGACTCGTGAAGGCATCGAGTCGATTTCGCTCAATCCGGATACGGTAGTCTCAACCTGGCAGGCACTGGCGAAACTGATCTGAACGTGCCGGGTTCCGGCCTTGAAACAAGGCCGGAGCGGCGTTCTAGCTCAGCGAGCGCTGGACAAATAAAAACCCCTGGTTTGCGGACCAGGGTTTTTTTTTAAAGGTATTGCTTACGCGATTCTTTGTACGCACTTCTGCATGGCATGCTTTCCCGACCTCGCGCAGGCTCACTGCTTGCACGCTTTTCGCCGTCTAGCAGCGCGGCCTGTCACTTCGAGCCCGAACGCATCAGCCGAGCTTTTTCGCGGTTCCAGTCGCGCTCTTTCTCGGTTTCGCGTTTGTCGTGTTGCTTCTTGCCTTTTGCCAACCCGACCTCGCATTTGACCAAGCCGCCTTTGTAATGAAAATTCAGCGGGACCAGCGTGAAGCCGCGCTGCTCGACTTTCCCGATCAGTTTCTTGATTTCGTCGGCATGCAGCAGCAGTTTGCGCGTGCGCACCGGATCGGGCAGCACGTGGGTCGAGGTGGACAACAGCGGGCTAATGTGAGCACCGATCAAGAACAATTCGTTGTCGCGGATCACGACATAGCCTTCCTTGATTTGCGCGCGCCCAGCCCGGATCGCCTTGACCTCCCAGCCCTGCAGCACCACGCCGGCTTCGTATCGATCCTCGATAAAATAATCGTAAAACGCTTTTCTGTTATCGCTGATGGTCATGAATGGAAAGCTGCCTGCACATTAAAGATAAGCCGATAAACGTTCCGGCCGAATAAACCAGTAAAATACGATTTTAACAAAGCGAGCGGCCCCTAGCTGCCAGCATGTACGAATCGCGTCTTGGGTTCTTGCAAGATGCGCCGTACATTCGACTTTTGCGCCAGTCTTGAAGGCGCGATAGGTTCTCCGTTCGTTTTTCGCCAAGCAGCCTAATATCTATGGCAGATGTGCAAAAAACGGTTTTAATCCGCCATTCGGCGGAACAGATGTTCGACCTGGTGACCGATGTCGCGGACTACCCCAACTTTCTTCCCTGGTGCGGTGGTGTCGAAATCACGCGCGCGGACGAGCAGGGCATGGATGCGAAAATCGATATCAACTTCAAGGGTATCAAGCAGCACTTTGCTACCCATAATACGCACCAGCGGCCCGGCTCCATCAATATGGAGTTTGCCGATGGACCGTTCAAGAAATTCACGGGCTATTGGCGTTTCGTGCCGCTGCGCGAGGATGCATGCAAGATCGAATTCGCGTTGCACTACGAATTCGCCAACTTCATTCTCGAAAAGATCATCGGCCCGGTGTTCAACCATATCGCCAACACGTTCGTCGAGTCGTTCGTCAAGCGCGCCGAGGTGATCTATGGCGCGAAATGACGCGGACGCCGGCGATACGTCGTCACCCACTTCGAACATCCTGACGGTGACCGTATGTTACGCCTTGCCGGACGTCCAGACTTTGATCGAGTGTCGTTTACCTGTCGGTTCGACCGCGATACAGGCGATTCGTGCCAGCACAATACTGGAGCGCTATCCGGAACTGGACCCGCACGCCAGCAAAATCGGCATTTTCGGCAAGGTCCAGTCGCTCGACACGGTGCTCGGTCAAGGCGACCGGGTCGAACTGTACCGACCGTTGACGGTAGACCCCAAGGTCGCGCGTCAGCGCCGGGTAGAGAAAATCCGCGCGGCTGGCTCGACGGAAGGGCGGAAGTGGCAGTCCAAGGAAACGCGCTAGGCGATTGGACTCAGCGACCTGACCTGTCTCAGTGCAGCGGCGCTTCATCCGCTGCTGCATCCCCTGAGGCATCCTTGCTCGCGGATCGATCGGACGCATGCAACTGGACCGACCACGTCACGCCCAGCATCAATAGCGCAATCGCCGCAACTTCAAGTGGCCGGGGTAGCCGAGCGTCGTAGATAAACCCGTATAGCAGTGCGAACAAGGTTTCAAAGACGATCATCTGCCCCGACAGCGTTAGCGGCAAGCGCTTGCTTGCGGCGTTCCACAAGCCATTGCCCAACCAGGACGCACCCACCGCCAGCACCAGATTGACCAGCCAGAACATATGCCAGCGCGGCAAAGCCATGGCGCCCTGGTGCAGGGAGCCCGGCACGGTCATCGCGGCGATGCCGAGCAATACACCGAGCAAACCGGTCATCACCCCGCTGAGCACCGACCATTCGTTGCCGCTATAGCGCACATGCTCTTTCAAATATCGGGCGTTGGCTACCGCAAACCATGTCCAGCTCGCGAGCGCCCCCGTCACACACAACAGGCCGATGATGCGCTCGCTCAAACTGTTCATGCCGCCCGTTGCCGGCGCATTGAACACATCGACATTGATGCAGACTATGCCGCCGAGCACCAGCATCAGTGGCCATACCAGCTTGCGCATCGATACCGCGCCGTGATCGCGCTGGCCGACCAGGGTAACCGTCACAGGCAAGACGCCCACGATCAGCGAAGATGGCGCGATTCCTACGCGTTG